>Ga0194125_10012825_pt1 | contig 10996 bp, 11 predicted proteins | sample TA2KigC250mmetaG_FD_148626 | JGI IMG/M metagenome (GOLD analysis project Ga0194125, IMG submission 148626) | Freshwater microbial communities from Lake Tanganyika, Tanzania - TA2015034 Kigoma Deep Cast 250m | ecosystem: Environmental > Aquatic > Freshwater > Lake | place: Tanzania: Lake... | reverse complement strand
GCGGACCTGCATGCGCGCGGCGCGCTCGAAGAACACCGCGAGGTAGGTCGCTTCCTCGATCGAGGCCCCGGCCGTGAGCAGGCCGTGGTTCGCGAGCAGGATGGTCTTGGCCGAACCCAGCGCCCCGGAGATGATCGTTCCCTCGTCGTCGGCTACCGGCACCCCGGGCCAGTCCGGCAGGTGCGCGGTGCCGTGCAGCATCGCGCTGTCCATGTGGATGGTTTTCAGCGGCTTGCCGGTGGCGGCGAGGGCGGAGGCGTAGGGCGCATGCGTATGGACGATCGCCTTCACATCGGGCCGCTTGCGATAAATCCAGACATGGAAGCGCACGCCGGGATTGGCACGGCCTCCGGACAATGGCTTCAGGTCTTCGTCCACCAGCACCATGCGCTCGGTGGTCGCTTCCTCGAAGCCAAGGCCGAATCTCAGTGTCCACCAGGTGTTGGGCTTCTCGCCCAGCGCGGTGACCTGCCCGGCGAGGCCCGATTCGTGGCCTTCGCGGGCGAGGATGCGGCAGCAGGCTGCAAGCTTCTCCGCAGAAGGTAGTTCGAGCACACTGAGGTCCTCTTGCATCTCGCGGCTGACGCGGTCCATGAAGTACGCCTTGTCGCGGTCGTTCATTTCGTCCGGCCCCTAGCGGATCAGCCCCGGCAGCCACAGCGCGATCGGCGGGAAGGCGATCAGGATCGCGAGGCGCACGCAGTCGGCAGTGAGGAACGGCAGCACGCCGCGAAACACGGTGGTGGTGGGCACCTGCGGCAGCAGCGTGGAGAGCACGAACAGGTTCATGCCCACCGGCGGGCTGATGAGCCCGATCTCGACGATGGTGACCACCAGCACGCCGAACCACACCGGGTCCAGCCCCATGCCGACGATGAGCGGGAAGAACACCGGCAGCGTGAGCAGCACCATGGACAGTTCTTCCATCGCGGTGCCCAGCAGCACGTAGATCACCATGATGGCGCTGACCACGAACACCGGCTTGAGCTCGAAGCGGGTGACGAAGGCCTTCAGGTCCGCCGGCATGCTGGTGATGTTGATGAAGTCGGCGAAAATCAGCGCGCCGATCAGGATCATGAACAGCATCGCGGTGGTGCGGCCGCTCTCCAGCAGTGAGGTATACAGGGTGCGCCAGGTGAGCGCACGACGCCAGAGCGCGAACACCATGGCGCCGAAGGCGCCCATGCCGGCGCCCTCGGTGGCGGTGAACAGGCCGCCGTAGATGCCGCCAATCACGAAGGCGAACAGCGCGGCCACCGGCCAGATGTGCACGAGCGACCGCAGGCGCTCGCCCCAGCCGGCGCGTTCCCCAGAGGGGCCGGCCTTCGGATCGCGCCAGCAGGACCACTGCACCGCTCCGCACAGCAGGATCGCGCCCAGGATCCCGGGCAGAAGGCCGGCGGCGAACATCTTGCCGATGTTGGTCTCGGTGAACACGCCGTAGATCACCATCAGCGTCGAGGGCGGGATCATGATGCCGAGCGTGCCGCCGGCGGCGATCGCCCCGGCCGCCAGGCGGTCGGAGTAGTGGAAGCGCTTCATCGACGGGTAGGCCACCTTCGCCATCGTGGCGGCGGTTGCGATGGAGGAGCCGCAGATCGAGCCAAAGCCGGCGCAGGCGATGACGGTGGCCATGGCGAGCCCGCCGCGCAGGTGGCCGATGAAGGCGTAGGCGGCGCGGAACAGCTCGTGCGCGATGCCGGCGTGGGAGACGAAGCTGCCCATGAGCAGGAACAGCGGCACCACCGACAGGGTGTAGTTGCGGCCGGTCTCGTAGACGTTGGTCTGAACCGAGGCGAAGGCGACGGCCCAGTTCCAGTCGCGCATGTAGGCATAGCCGACCACGCCGACGATGGCCATCGATAGCGCAATGGGGATGCGCAGGAACGACAGCACCAGCATCGCCCCCAGGCCGACCAGGCCTTCGATCACGTCTTCTCCGGCGGTAATGCGGCGCGGAACAGGTGTACCAGCCCGGAGACCAGGATCATGGCGGTCATGAAGTAGACGAAGGGGCCCACCGGAATGCGCAGGATGTCGGTGGTGTCGCCATAGGCGGCGATCTTGCCCGCCTTGATCCACATCAGCCAGGTCAGGCCGAACATCAGGCCGGCACCGGCGAGTTCGGTCAGGCGCAGCTGCAGGGCGCGCAGGCGCGGCCCCAGGAACCGGTCGATCAGGTCCATGGTGACGTGCTCGCCGGCGTGCGTGACCAGCGGCAGGCCGGCGAAGATGAGCACCAGAAGCATCAGCTCGGTCAGCTCGAAGCCGCCGCGCAGGGGCCGGTTGAAGACGTAGCGCAACACGACGTCCACGAACGTGAGCGTCATCATGCAGAACAGGATCACCGACGCGGCGACGCCGAGCACGCCGTCGGCGCGCTTCTCCCAGATGCGTCGTTTCTGGTTCATGGCACGGAAATGAAAAGGGGGCGGGCCGCACCCGCCCCCTGCCGTTGCTGGCCGGCGCTACTTTCCGGCGGCGACCTTCTTCAGTTCCTCGCGGAACTCGGCCAGCACCGCGCGGGCGTCGATGCCCTTGGCGCTGGCGCCCTTGATCCAGGCGTCGACGATGGGCTGCGAGCGCTTGTGGACCTCGGCGATCAGCGCCGGGTCGGCGTTGACCAGCTTCATGCTGGACTTCTTGATGGCATCCAGGCCGCGCTGGTCGGCAGTGTCCCAGGACTGGCCGTTCGAGCGCGCCGCGTACTCGCCCGAAAACTTCTCGATGATGGCCTGGTCCTGCTTCGAGAGCTTGTCCCACTTGCCCTGGTTCATGAAGAAGCCGAAGGCCGAGCTGTAGAGCCCGCCCGGGAAGATCGTCGTCTGCTCCAGCACGGTGTCGAGCTTGAACGACACAATCGACTCCAGCGGGAAGAAGATGCCGTCGGCGACGCCCGATTTGAGCATTTCGTAGGATTCGCCTGCCGGCTTGAAGAAGGGCGAACCGCCTAGCGCCGTCACCACCTCCTCGGACACGCCGCCCCCCGAGCGGATCTTCATGCCCTTGAAGTCGGCCAGCGATTTCAGCGGCTTCTTGGTGTGCATCTGGCCCGGGCCGTGCGTCCAGACCGCGAGCAGCTTGACCCCGTTGTACTCCCCGGCCTTGTGCAGGTGCTTCCAGTGGATGCGCGAATACGCCACCGAGTTGATCACCGCGCTGTCTCCGGCGCCCGGGAGCTCCGGCAGCTTGGGCAGGATGTGGCGCGCGGGCGTGTAACTCGCGGTGACGTAGGAAAGGTCCATGAGGCCGTCCCGCACCGCATCAAAGGTACCCTGGGGCGCGGATGGGTGCTTGGGCAGCGACTGGAACTTGACCCGTCCGCCGGTGGCCTTCTCCACCTCGGCGGCCCAGTTCTGCTGCCAGATGGTGAGGTGGTGCGTGGGCGGCACCCAGGACGAGAACGTGAGCGGGGCCTGGGGGAGGGCGGGCAGCGGGAACGCCGAGCCGAGGAGCGCGGCGAGGACGGTATGGCGAAACTTCATTTGGGGACTCCTCCTTAGTAAGCCGGCAGTCTAACACCGCTTCCGGGGGCTATCCATTGCGGAGCTGCGTGACGATTTGCACGCAACGATGCGCAGGCAAAGGATTTTTTCGCCGCACGCGTCGATCGATCCTGGAACAACTTCGCAGGAGGCGAAAAAAATCAGCGGCGGAGATTGTTTTCGCAAGTCGATCCGGCTATGATGCAAGCTCAGTTGCGAAACGAGCGGGCAATTGAGGCCCGGTGGGCAAGGTTAAAGGGAAGACGCATGGCATTGGTCGTCACCAAGGCTGACCTCGTGCAGGCAGCGGCGCGCGCGGGCAACCTGAGCAAGCTGGCCGCCGGCGAAGCGGTCAACGCAGTGTTCGACGCCATCGTCGCCAACGTCGCGCGCGGCAAGCGCGTCACCGTGGTCGGCTTCGGCACCTTCCTGCCGCGCAAGAGGAAGGCGCGCGCCGGGCGCAGCCCGGTCAACGGCAAGGAGATCCGGATCAACGCCAAGACCGTGCCTGCCTTCGCCGCCGGCCAGGGCTTCAAGGACCGCGTCGGCGAGCGCTAGCCGGCCGCCCGCGTCCGGGTTTTCACGGGCTGTGAGGTTCCCCTCTCAGCCCTTTGTTTTTCCGGCCATTGCCAAGCACAGGGCGAGTAGGCAGAATCGCCGCCATGGACGGCCCGCTGATCCTCACGCTCGATAGCCAAGGCATCCCGCATCGCTGGATCAGCTGGCAGCAGGCCTGTTTCTATTACGCCAAGAACCTGGTGGCCTGGACCCTGGGCGAGCGAACCTTCACCTTCTACGGCGGCCTGTCCAGGGCGACCGGCGCCCGCTCCAGCATCACCGCGCACTCCATCATCGCCATCCGCGGCAAGGCGCTGGCGGCAAAGGGTTTCAACCAGGTGCCGCCGCTGAACAACCGCGAGCTGTTCCGCCGCGATCGCCACATGTGCGCCTACTGCGGCGGCGAGTTCAACTACTTCCGGCTGACCCGCGACCACGTCCGCCCGCTGTCGCGCGGCGGCCGCGACACCTGGATGAACGTGGTCACCGCCTGCCGGCACTGCAACGGCCACAAGCGCAACCGGCTGCCGGAGGAGGCGGACGTGGAGCTGCTGTACGCGCCCTATGTGCCGAACAAGGCGGAGTACCTCATCCTCACCAACCGCCGCATCCTTTCGGACCAGATGGACTTCCTGCGCCAGCACGTCGCCGAGCATTCGCGCCTGATGCTGGCGCCGGCCTGACGCCGCCGGCGCGAGCGCCGCGTCCCCCCGGTCCCCGCACCATGCCGGACTTCTGGCGCAGCAGCGGCTATCACCTGCTGGAAAAGGACGCGGCCGGCCGGCTCCGGGTGAGCGATGATTTCCTGCGCGCCTACTACCTGCGGCCTGAGATCCATCCGCTGGCGGAGTCCTGCGACGCCGAGCATGCGCTGCACGAGGCCTTGATGCGCGAACCGCACCGGAGGGTGGCGCCGGCCGAGCTGGATGCGGTTGCCGACGCCGATGCGCGCGACAACTACCGGATCCTGCTGCGGTTTCGCGACCGCCTGCTGGCGGCCGGCACGCTCGAGGCTTGCTACGCCGGCCTGTTCGGCGGCGGGGGCGTGGACCTGCCGCCGCTGTTCGTCGAGCAGCTGGCGCACGTGATCCTGCGCAGCATCCTGGAGGGCTGCGAGGATCCGCTCCAGGCGCGGGCCGCGGAACTGTTCTTCCGCGAGCAGAAGGCGAGCCTGAAGGACGGCCATGTGCTGCTCGCGGACCTGGAGACGGTCCAGATGCACGCCTCGGGCAACCGGTTCGGCAGCCTGGGGCGGCTGATCGTGGAGGCTCAGGGTGCGCTCGGCACCGTGAACCTGGAGGTGCTGGACCGCAGCAATGCCGCGCTGTACTGGGAGCGCCACTCGCGCCACGACACCGTGATCAGCGTCACCTATGGCCGCCCGGCGCTGGAGTCGCTGTGCCGGGTGATCGAGGCCTGGGTGGCGCATTTCACCGGCACGGCGGTGAGCCTGAAGCCGCTGCGCCGAATCGAGGAGGCGCGCTGGGCCTGGCACATCGGCCTGGACGCGGAGTCCACGGCGATCCTGAACGACCTGTGGAACGGCCTCGAGGTGGAGCCGGGCAGAATGCGCCGCATCCTGGCGCTATTCCGGATGGAGTTCGCAGACCCGGCGGCGATGCGCGCCGACATCGCCGGGCGCCCGGTGTACCTGGCACTGTCCTCGACCGAGGGCGACGTGGTGCGCCTCAAGCCGCAGAACCTGATCGTCAACCTGCCGCTGGCGGCGCGCTCGTGAAGCCGGCGTTCTGGACGCGCGCGAAGCGGTCCCTGGCGCGGCGCGACCCGGTGCTGGGCGGCATCATGCGCAGCTATCCGGGCATCGCGTTGCAGCGCCGCGGCGAGCCCTTCGCCACCCTGGCGCGCGCCATCGTCGGCCAGCAGATCTCGGTCAAGGCGGCGCAGAGCGTCTGGAACCGAGTCGTCGAACTTGTGCCGGAGATGACCCCGCGCCAGGTGCTGGCGCAGCCGCGGCCCAGGCTGCGCGCCTGCGGCCTGTCGGAGCGCAAGACCGAATACATCGCGGACCTGGCGCGCCATTTCGCCAACGGCACCGTGCGGGTCGCGCACTGGCCGCAGATGCCCGACGAGGCGGTGATCGCGGAACTGGTTCAGGTGCGCGGCATCGGCCGCTGGACCGCGGAGATGTTCCTGATGTTCAACCTGCTGCGCCCCGACGTGTATCCCCTGGACGACCTGGGGCTGCGGAAGGCGATCGGGCTGCACTACTTCAAGGGGCGCAAGGTGGCGCTGGCCCGCATGCGCAGGCTGGGGGAGACCTGGGCGCCTTGGCGCTCGGTGGCCACCTGGTATCTGTGGCGGTCGCTGGACCCGCTGCCGGTGCAGTACTGACCCGGCTGCCGCGGGCGTAGAATGGCGCGCCGATGAAGACGACCTTCCTCGAATTCGAGCAGCCGGTGGCCGAACTGGAAAGGCGCATCGAGCAACTGCGCTACGTCCAGGACGATTCCGCGGTGGACATCTCCGAGGAGATCCAGCGCCTGACCAAAAAGAGCCAGGCGCTGACCAAGGAGATCTACGCCAAGCTCACCCCCTGGCAGGTGGCGCAGGTGGCGCGCCACCCGCAGCGCCCCTACACCCTGGACTACATCGGATTGCTGTTCACCCACTTCGAGGAGATGCACGGCGACCGCATGTTCGGCGACGACGCCTCCATCGTCGCCGGGCTGGCGCGCTTCGAGGGCGAGCCCTGCGTGGTCATCGGCCATCAGAAGGGGCGCGACACCAAGGACAAGATCCTGCGCAACTTCGGCATGCCGCGCCCGGAGGGCTACCGCAAGGCGCTCCGGCTGATGGAAATCGCGGAGAAGTTCGCCCTGCCGGTGTTCACCTTCGTCGATACCCCCGGCGCCTATCCCGGGCTGGATGCCGAGGCGCGCAACCAGTCCGCGGCCATCGGGCGCAACCTGTATGTGATGGCCAGCCTGAAGACGCCGATCATCGTCACCGTGATCGGCGAGGGCGGCTCGGGCGGCGCGCTCGCCATCGCGGTGGGGGACATGGTCCTCATGCTGCAGTACGCCACCTACTCGGTGATCTCGCCCGAGGGCTGCGCCTCCATCCTGTGGAAGAGCGCGGACAAGGCGCCCGAGGCCGCCGAGACGCTGGGCATCACCGCGAACCGCCTCAAGACCCTGGGCCTCATCGACAAGGTCGTGCCCGAGCCGCTGGGTGGCGCGCACCGCGACCTGCAGGCCACCGCCGCGACGCTGAAGAAGGTGCTCGCCGAGGCGCTGCGCCAGCTGCAGGAGAAAAAGCCCAGGGACCTGGTCGAGGAGCGCCTGGAGCGGCTCATGGCCCATGGCCGGTTCAGGGAAGCCGCGGAGCGCTGAAGAGCCGGTCCTCGCCGCGGCGCGCGCGGCCCTCGCGGGCATCGACCTGCGCGGCCGGCGCATCGCCGCCGGCTACTCCGGCGGCGTGGATTCCACCGTCCTCGTCCATGTGCTGCAGCGGCTGGCGCCGGAGTTCGGCTTCAGCCTGTCCGCGCTCCATGTCCACCACGGCCTGAGCCGGAACGCGGATGCCTGGTGCAAATCCTGCGCCGCCTTGTGCCGGAAGTCCGGCGTTTCATTTGCCGCGCGACGCGTCCGGGTCGTCAAGACCGGAAAAGGCCTCGAGGCGGCGGCGCGCGCGGCGCGGCGCAAGGTGTTCGAGGGCCTGCGCGTCGATGCCGTCGCCTTCGGCCACCAGCTCGGGGACCAGGCCGAGACGGTGCTGTTCAACCTGCTGCGCGGCGCCGGCCTCGCCGGCGCGAGCGGGATGCCCGTGATTGGCACGATCGGGCGCAAACCGCTGCTGCGTCCGCTGCTGGCGGTTCACCGCCAAGCCATCGTCGCCTACGCAAGGGCGAACCGCCTGCCATGGATCGAGGACGAGTCGAATGCCGACGAGGCGCTGACGCGCAACTTCATCCGCCGGCGCGTCGGCCCGCTGCTCGCGAGCCGCTTCCCGCGCTGGCGCGAGGCGCTGGCGCGCGCGGCGCGGCATTTCTCCTCGGCCGCTGGAGATGAGCGTGCGCTGCTGCGTGCATTCCTCGCTTCGAAGGGATTGCGCGCGCCGAGCGAGGCGCAGCTGGCGGAGATGCTGCGGCAACTTGCTTCCGGAAGCCCAAGCATGGCGCTCGCGCACGACGGCGCGGTGCTGCGGCGCCACCGCGACGCCGTCGTGCTCGAGAAGCCAATCGATATCACGCGCTTCAAGCCGGTGCGCTGGAGCGGCGCCAGCCGGATGGCCCTGCCGGAACTCGGCGGCGAATTGCGCTTCAGGCGCGTGCGGGGAAAGGGGATCGACTTGGCGCGCGTGCCGGCGGGACTCATGGTGAGATTGCGTTCCGGCGGCGAGCGCCTGCAGCAGGATCCGGGCCGACCGCGCAGGACGCTGAAGAACCTGTACCAGGAAGCCGGGATTCCGCAGTGGCAGCGCGGCCGGCTGCCGCTGCTCGCCAGTGGAACCGAGCTGGTGTGGGTGCCCGGGATTGGCGTGCACGCGCCATATCGGGCCGGCGCGGGGCAGGCCGGACTGCTGCCGGAATGGCGCCCCGCGAACCGGTCAAATTTGCGCGATCGGTAACATTTTGCCGCGCGGCAGCTAGCGCTTTTTCTTCCTGACCAAGAACGCCCCGCGCGCCCTGCGCGATTCCTCGCTCGCCGCCGCGACCTGGATCTGGTCGTGCGACATGTGCGTCGCTGCGTGCGCGCCGATGCTGGCGTAGGCGTGGATGGTCTCCTTGCTCATGCGCACCGACGTCTGCGGCAGTTCGAGGACCTGCTTCGCCACCGCGCGTGCGTTCTCGAGGGCCTTGCCGGAAGCGCAAACGTAATCCACCAGCCCCATCGCCAGCGCTTGTTCGGCAGGAATGCGCTCGCACAGGATGGCGAGGCGCTTGGCGCGGGCCGGGCCGACCAGGTTCACCAGCCGCGGCAGCGTGCCCCAGGTGAGGGGAATGCCCAGCGCGATCTCGGGCAGCGAGACGAAGGCGTCCTTCGCCACCACGCGCCAGTCGAGCGCGGCGGCAAGCGCCAGCCCGCCGCCGATGGCGTAGCCCTCGATCGCCGCCAGCGTGATCTGCGGCAATTCCTCCCAGGCGCGCGCCATGCGGTAGCCGAGCGAGGCGATCTCGCGCCGCTCGTGCAGCGGCATGTCCTGGTTGGCCCAGCGGCTGCCGTCCTTCAGGTCTGCGCCGGCGGAGAAGCACACGCCAGCGCCGCGTACGATCACCACGTCGAGCTCGCCGCGCGGGGCGATCTGGGCCGCGCAGGCAATCATCTCGCGCATCAATTCGGCGGACATGGCGTTGCGCGCCTCGGGACGGTTCAGGGTGAGGATCGCGATGCGCCCGGCGGCGCTCAGGTCGAGGTTGCGGTACATGGATGCAAGCCCTTGTTTTTCTGCGTGAAAGAGTGCCTCATCGTGCTATACTTCCCGAGTTTATACAAACCGGGCCGGGAGAAGCTCGACATGGCGGTGGAACGCACCCTTTCGATCATCAAGCCGGACGCCGTGGCGAAGAACGCCATCGGCGCCATCATCGCGCGCTTCGAGGCTGCGGGACTGAGGGTCGCCGCCGCGCGCATGATGCACCTGTCGCAGGCGCAGGCCGAGGGCTTCTACGCGGTGCACCGCGAGCGGCCCTTCTTCAAGGACCTGGTCTCGTTCATGGTCTCCGGCCCGGTGCTGGTGCAGGTGCTCCAGGGTGAGGGCGCGATCGCGCGCAACCGCGAGCTGATGGGCGCCACCGACCCGAAGAAAGCCGCCAAGGGCACGGTTCGTGCCGACTTCGCCGACAGCATCGACGCCAACGCGGTGCACGGCTCGGATTCGGCCGAGAACGCGCGCATCGAGATCGCCTATTTCTTCCCCTCCTGCGAAGTGTTCGCGCGCTAGGGAGCCGCCGCGATGCCGGTCAACCTGCTCGAGTTCGACGCCAAGGCGATGCAGGCCTGGTTCGCCGGCATGGGCGAACGGGCCTTTCGCGCCAGGCAGGTGCTGGCCTGGATCCACAAGCGCGGCGCGGGTGACTTCGCCGCCATGACCGACCTCGCCAAGGACCTGCGCGCCAAGCTGGAGGCGAAGGCCTGCATCGGCCTGCCGCAGATCGTGGGCGAGAGCACCGCGGCCGACGGCACGCGCAAGTGGCTGCTCAAGGTGGACGGCGCCAACGCGGTCGAGGCGGTTTTCATTCCCGAGGCCGGCCGCGGCACGCTGTGCCTGTCCAGCCAGGCCGGCTGCACGCTGGACTGCGCCTTCTGCGCCACCGGCAAGCAGGGCTTCAACCGCAACCTCACCACCGCCGAGATCGTCGGCCAGCTTTGGCTCGCGGAGAAGCTGCTGGGCGAGCGCACCACCCAAGGCAGCCGTGCCCGGCAGGGCCGCCACCTCAGCAATGTGGTGTTCATGGGCATGGGCGAGCCGATGCTCAACCTGGATGCCGTGATCCCGGCGCTGCGCCTGATGCTGGAGGACCACGCCTACGGCCTGTCGCGGCGCCGCGTCACCGTATCCACCTCGGGCGTGGTCCCGGGCATGGACCGGCTGGCAGCGGAGTGCCCGGTCGCGCTGGCGGTGTCGCTGCATGCGCCCAGCGACGCGCTGCGCGACCGCCTGGTGCCGATCAACCGCAAGTACCCGATCGCGCAGCTGGTGGCGGCCTGCAACCGGTACCTGGTGCACGCGCCGCGGGACTTCATCACCTTCGAGTACGTCATGCTCGATGGGGTCAACGACAGCCCGGCGCACGCGCGCGGGCTGGTGGACATCGCCGCGCAGGTGCGCTGCAAGTTCAACCTGATCCCGTTCAACCCGTTCCGGGGCTCGGGCCTGCATCGCTCGCCGCCGGAGCGCATCCGCCGCTTCGCCGAGGTGCTGCAGCGCGCCGGCCTCACCACCACCACCCGCAAGACCCGCGGCGAGGGCATCGATGCCGCCTGCGGCCA
>Ga0194125_10012823_pt1 | contig 10997 bp, 8 predicted proteins | sample TA2KigC250mmetaG_FD_148626 | JGI IMG/M metagenome (GOLD analysis project Ga0194125, IMG submission 148626) | Freshwater microbial communities from Lake Tanganyika, Tanzania - TA2015034 Kigoma Deep Cast 250m | ecosystem: Environmental > Aquatic > Freshwater > Lake | place: Tanzania: Lake... | reverse complement strand
ATGGTCGTTCTCTCCGGGGCTCTCTGGCCTGAAAACAGTCCCCCCGGAGTACTTAATCGGGGAAATCCTCGAAAACTTTAGGCCTTTTTTAGCGTTGTAGTGCTAGGAGCATCGAATGTCGCACAAGGAGGTGCCTGCCGGCAGAGCCGCGAAGGACCAAGGATCGAATCGCCGCGAGTTCCTGCGGGCCGGCCTGGTGGGCCTCGCGGGCGTAGCCGCGAGCCCGCTGTTCGCGGCGCTCAAGCCCGCCGACAACATAGACAATCCCCTCGAACACTACCCGAGCCGGGACTGGGAGACCCTCTACCGCGACATGTACCGCTACGACCGCGACTTCACGTTCGTGTGCGCGCCGAACGACACCCACAACTGCCGCCTGCGCGGCTTCCTGCGCAACGGCGTCCTCGTCCGCGTCGAGCAGGCATACGACGTGTCGTCGTACAAGGACCTCCAGGGCAACCAGGCCACGCCCACCTGGCACCCGCGCGGCTGCCTCAAGGGCTACACCTACATGCGGCGGGTCTACAGCAAGTTCCGCGTCAAGTACCCCACCGTCCGAAAGGGGTGGAAGGACTGGGTGGAGGCCGGTTTCCCCCGCGACCCCCAGACCGGCCGGCCGCCCGAAAAGCACTTCAAGCGCGGCGAGGACGAATGGGTGCGCGTGACCTGGGACGAGGTGAGCGACCTGGTGGCCCGCGCTCTGGTGAACATTGCGACGGCCTACAGCGGGCAGGAGGGGGCCAAGCGCCTTCTCGCCCAGGGCTACCCGCCCGAAATGATCGAGCCGATGAAGGACCCCGACGGCAACGTGGCCGGGGTGCGCACGATGAAGTTCCGCGCCGGCATGGGCTTCCTGGGCGCCACCCGCATCGTGGCCCTCTACCGCTTTGCCAACATGCTCGCCCTCCTCGACCACCATGTCCGCAAGGCGCCCCCCGAAAAGGCCCTCGGCGCCCGCCTGTGGGACAACTATGCCTGGCACACCGACCTGCCGCCCGGCCACGCGATGGTGACCGGCATGCAGACCCTCGACCAGGAGTTCCACGACTACTGGAACTCCGACCTCATCGTCATCAGCGGGCTGAACCTGGTTGAGAACAAGATGGCCGACCCCATCTGGTGGCACGCAGCAATCGAGCGCAAGAAGAAGATCATCGTCATCGCGCCCGAGCACAGCCCCACGGTGACCAAGGCCGACTACTGGCTCCAGATTCGCGCCGGCACCGACACGGCCCTGATGCTCGGCGTGGCCGGCATCCTCATCCGCACGGGGGCCTACCGCGACGACTTCGTCCGCAGGTTCACCAGCTTCCCCTTCCTCGTCCGCCTCGACACCCTGAAGCTCCTGAAGGCGGAGGAGGTGGAGGGCCTGCCGCTGCTGGACCCCGGGGAGACGTACACCTATGCCGACGGCTCGCCCGTGCAGTCCAACGCCAAAGACTTTGCCCTCAACGCGGTCGTGGCCGCGGGCCAGGGGGGCAAGCTGCTCGGCGTGGCCCGAAACTGCCTGGGCAAGCACCTCGACGCCCAGCTCGCCAAGGAGAAGCTCACACTCAAGGACCTCGCCCTCGACTTCGAGGGCGAGGTGGCCACCAAGGGCGGCCCCGTGAGGGTCAAGAGCGTCTTCCGCCTCTACCGCGAGCTCACCGAGCACTACAGCCCCGACGCCGTGGCCGGCATGACCGGCGTGCCCGCCGAGCTGATTGGGCGGTTCGCCCAGGACCTCGCGGCCAGCAAGGCCACCGCCATGATCTGCGGCATGGGCATGAACATGTACCTGCACAACGACCTCATCAACCGCGCCTACCTGCTCGTGGCCGCGCTCACGGCCAACGTGGGCATCCCTGGCGGCAACGTGGGCAGCTACGCCGGCAACTACAAGTCGCCCGTCTTCAACGGCCTCCCCGCCTACGTCGCCGAGGACCCCTTCAACCAGTCCCTCGACCCCGACCTCGACGGCGAGAAGGTCCCGCGCCGCTTCCTCGGCCACTACGAGTCGCTCCACTTCTGGGCACACGGCGACTCGCCCCTCATCGTCCAGACCCCCAAGGAGGGCCGCGTGGTGCTCACCGAGGCGGGGCACTTGCCCAGCCCCACAAAGGTCGCCTGGTCGGCCAACGCCAACCTCCTCGGCAACGCGAAGTGGGCCTACGACGTGATGAAGAACGTCCTGCCCAACCACGAACTCTACGTCGCCCAGGACATCGAGTGGACGATGAACTGCGAGTATGCGGACGTGGTGTTCCCCGTGGACTCCTGGGTGGAGCTGGCCCACCCCGACATGACCTGCTCGTGTACGAACCCCTTCCTCCAGTTCTTCCCCCGGGCGGCGATCGAGCGGCTGCACGACACGCGGCACGACATCGAGGTGCCGGCCGGCGTGGCCAAGGCGCTCAGCAAGCTCACCGGCGATGAGCGCTTCGCAAGGCACTTCCACTTCGTTGACCAGGACCGCGTGGACGTCTACATGCAACGCATCCTTGACGCGAGCGACGCGTTCCGCGGCTACAAGGTGAAGGAGATCATGGCGAACGGCGGCGCCGCCCTCGCCATGTTCCGCACCTACCCCCGAATCCCATGCTGGGAGCAGGTCCACGAGAGCGTGCCATTCTACACCAGGACCGGCCGCATGGAGTTCTACCGCGACGAGGACGAATGGCTCGCCCAGGGCGAGAACCTCATCGTCCACCGCGAGCCCGTGGAGGCCACGCCATACCAGCCAAACGTCATCGTGGTCCCAGAGACCTTCGAGGTGATCCGCCCGAAGGACTACGGCGTGGCGCCCGACGAGCTCGACGGCGACCTCCGCTGCATCTTCAACCAGAAGTGGCCCTGGGAAAAAGTCCGCGCATCCCGAAACCCCCTCATGGAAAAGTTCGGCCTGACCTCTGTCTTCGTCACCTGCAAGACCCGACACCGGGTCCACTCCTCCTGGAGCACGGTTGACTGGAACGTGATCTGGTGCTCGAACTTCGGGGACCCGACACGGCTGGACAAGCGGACGCCCTGGGTGGGCGAGGAGGAACTCGACATCAACCCCGAGGACGCGAAGGCCCTTGGGATCGAGGACGGCGACTACGTGTGGCTCGACGCCGCGCCCAACGACCGCCCCTTCCGCGGCAAGAGAGGGGCCGACCCCTTCTTCGACCAGATGACCCGCTTCATGGTCCGCGCGAAGTACAACCCCTCCTTCCCGCGCGGCTTCCTCAACGTCAAGCACAGCATCTACGGCGCGACCCACCGCTCCGTGCGCGCCCAGCAGGCCAACCCCGACGGCTCGGCGATCACCGACACGGGCTACGCCCCCACCCTCCGCTTCGGCTCACACCAGTCCTGCGTCCGCACCTGGCTCAACCCCACGCAGATGACGGGCAGCCTGGTGCACAAGGACTACTTCACCCACAAGCTCGTCAAGGGCTTCACCGTGGACACCCACACCCCCACGGGAGCGCCCAAGGAGAGCCTGGTGAAGGTGACTTTCGCCGAGAAAGGCGGCATCGGCGGCCGCGGGGCGTGGGACCCCGTGAAGACGGGTTTCACGCCCGCACACGAGAACGAGGCGATGCGCCTCTACATCCAGGGCGGCTTTAGCAAGGAAGCCTGACATGCCCAAGGTCTACAACTGGCAGCTCGGCCGCGAGATGGCCTACAGCTTCCCCGACGCCCGGCCCAAGCGCCAGGTCGGCTTCGTCTTCGACATCAACCGCTGCATCGGCTGCCAGACCTGCACGATGGCCTGCAAGTCCACCTGGACCTTCTCCCGCGGCCAGGAGCACATGTGGTGGAACAACGTGGCCACCAAGCCCTTCGGCGGCTACCCGCAGCACTGGGACGTGAAGCTCCTCGAGAAGCTCGGCCCGCAGGCCTGGCGCAGCGGAGTCTACGCGGGCAGGACAATCTTCGAGAACGACAAGGGCGGGCTGCGCGAGGAGCCCCTCGGCTATCTCCCCCAGGCCCCCGAGTGGCGCTTCCCGAACATGTACGAGGACACGGCCACGGCCACCTCGGCCCAGGGCCTCGCCCAGCCCATCCACTCGGCCTTCTTCTTCTATCTCCAGCGCATCTGCAACCACTGCACATACCCCGGCTGCCTCGCCGCCTGCCCGCGCCAGAGCATCTACAAGCGGCCAGAGGACGGCATCGTCCTCGTTGACCAGGCCCGCTGCCGCGGCTACCAGGAGTGCGTGGCCGGCTGCCCCTACAAGAAGTCGCTCTTCAACACCCACACGAAGACGGCCGAGAAGTGCATCGCCTGCTACCCGCGGGTGGAGCAGGGCACCATCCCACGCTGCATGGCCGCCTGCGTGGGCCACATCCGCCTCGCAGGCTGGGTCAGCCGCCCTGAGGCCGCACGCGAGGACAACCCCATTGACTACCTCGTCCACGTCCGCAAGGTCGCCCTCCCGCTGTATCCCCAGTTCGGCACGGAGCCGAACCTCTACTACATACCGCCGCGCTGGGTGCCCAGGCCCTACCTCACGCAGATGTTCGGCCCGGGCGTCGAGCACGCAATCAAGGCCCGCACCGACCCTGACCCCCAGCTCTTCGCCGTCCTCAAGCTCTTCGGCTCCACCACCCGCCGCATCGAGAGCTACAGGTTCAGCGGCAAGAGCATCAAGGGCATCGGCGCCGGCAGCGAAGCCGCGGTCGAGCTACCCATCGAGGAGCCTATCTTCATCCGGCCGTTCAACGACAAGGCGTTCGCCGCCTATCGCTTCAACGAGCCGTGAGCGAGCGGATCGGCCCGCGAAACCTTGGCCCGAGCGAAGTCGAGGGCACGCGAAAGACGCGAAAAAGTGGACAGATCAGAAATCGGAAATCAGAGATCAGAAGTCTACGCCCTCCTTGCGAAGGGTTTCGCCCATCCGGACGCCACTACGTTCGGGTTTTTCCGCAGCCTCGGAGAAGATACCCGCTGTCTTTTGCCGTCCACAAAAGACAGCGGGTATCTTTTCCGAGCCGGCGACGGCGTGCTCGGCGAGCGCGTGCGCGCCCTGCTCGACGCTGCGCGGGAGGCCACGCCCGAATCCCTCTCCAACAGCTACATGCGCCTCTTCGACCCCGTCGGCGGGCCGTTTCCCTACGAGGCGGAGATGAAGCCGCTCGAGGACTTCTCGAAGGCGCAACTGCTCGCCGACATCATGGGCTTCTACCGGGCCTTCGGCGTCGAGCCGCGCGACGACCGCCCCGACCACCTGGCCGCCGAACTCGAGTTCATGCACTACCTTGCGCTCAAGGAGCAGCACGCCCTCGACGCTGGGCGGAGCGAGGACGCAGCGGTCTGCCGCGACGCGCAGGAGAAGTTCCTCCGCGACCACCTCCTCACGTGGGCCGACTCGCTGGCCGAGGCCCTGCGCCCCCGCCTCGACGCCACGGCCCCGTTCTACGCCCGCCTGCTCGGCCTGCTGGATACACTTCTCGCCACCGAGAAGGAACGCTGCGCATCTGGAGCGGAACGGCTTGCCGTTCCGAGCGAAATCGGAAGCGATTGCGCTCCACGCCCTGCTGCTCAGAAGGAGACGTTGCGGTGAGGAAGAGCTCGGTCATCATCCTTTGTGCCCTCACGGTCGCCCTCTTCGCCGGCCTGGTCTACTACGGCTGGGCGAACCGCTGGGGCGGCCCGCCGCAAGGCGGCGTGGACCCGCCGCCGGAGCTGGCAATGCCCTACGTCGAGTGCGCCCTGGCCCTCGGTGCGGCCGACTTCGATGCGGCCCCGTGGAAGGACCTGGCCCCCTTCCGCGTGCAGCTCCTCCACCAGATCACCGCGGCTCCTCACGCCACGGGGCTGGTCCCGGAACTCCGCGTCCGCGCCTTCCACGACGGCAAGGACGCTTACTTCCTCTTCGAGTGGCCGGACGCGCAGGAGAGCCGCGAGCACGGCGCGGGCCACTTCCCCGACGCCTGCGCCGTCGCCTTCTCCCTCGCCCCCGAGCCCCCCAAGCACTCGATTATGATGGGCTTCGAGTCCCCCGTGAACATCTGGCAGTGGAAGGCCGACCTCGACGCGCAGGTGTGGAAGGTGGCGTCGGGCGAATCCGCCGCGTCGCCCAACGAGCACTACACCTACGAGGAGCCGGCCGCCTTCCCCGCGCGGACCACCCCGCCGTCGAGCGCGTGCCAGGACCTCATCTCGCCGCGCCCCGGCCTGGTCACCCCCAAGCCCTGGGGCCGCATCGCCGGCCGCGGCCAGTGGCGCGACGGCCACTGGCGTGTCATCCTCAAGCGGGCGCTCGCCGCTGCGCCCGCGGGCCTGAGGGCGGATGTGCAGCTCACCCCCGGCCGCCACTACACGGCCTTCGCCGCCTGGAACGGCGACACGGGCGACCGCGGCGCCCGGAAGTCCATCAGCGATTGGGTCATCCTCGACGTCCAGCCCGCCGCCCCGGGCCAGGGCAGGTCGGCCTCAACCCACGAAATCGGGGCCGAGGGGCCATGGCCCGCGAAACACGCGAAAGACGCGAAACGGGCAGGAGATCGAAGATCGAAAATCGAAGATCAAGAATCGAAAATCCCTCCCCGCGGCCCCGCCTTCTCACTCTTCCCCACAGCCGCCGCCGGGACCGTGGACCCCGAGCCCCCCAAGGAGCCCGAGCCGCGCGTCATCACCATCAAGGCCAAGCGCTTCGAGTACATGCCCAGCGAGATAACCGTCCAGAAGGGCGAGCGCATCACCCTCCGACTCGAATCGCTGGACGTGACCCACGGGCTTTACCTGGACGGCTACGAGGTGGACATCAAGGCGAACCCGACCAAGGTGGGCGTGGCCACGTTCGTGGCCGACAAGCCCGGCCGCTTCACCTTTCGCTGCTCCGAGACCTGCGGCGAGTTCCACCCCTACATGATCGGCTACCTCATGGTCGAGCCGAACACCCGCTTCCGCGTCTACGTCGTGGCCACCATCGGCCTGGCCGTGGCTGCGGCCGTGCTGGTCTTCTTCAGAACCCGTCAGAGCAAGGGAGCCGCCCCAAATGCCTGAAGAGAGAAATGAGGGACGAGGGACGAGCGGCGAGGGAGGAGGGGCATTGCCGATTGAGAATCCGAAATCCGAAATCCGAAATCCGAAATCGCGCGGCGAGGGGCGGCTCTTAGGGCTGATCCCCCTGAGCTGGCGCTACGACCTGGCCGCGCTCCCCGGGGTCCGATGGCTCCTCAAGCGGCGCTGGTTCCCCATGATCGCCATCCTCGTCAACCTCTTCATCTTCATGGGCATCCTGACCGGCGGCATCCTGGGCGGCTTCTCGCCCGGCAACTACAGCTTCACCATCATGATCGTGTGGATCCTCTGGTGGGTGATGCTCATGCTCGTCCTCGTGCCGGTCTTCAGCCGCACCTGGTGCATGGTCTGCCCCTTGCCCGCCTTCGGCGAATGGCTCCAGCGCCTGAAGGTCTTCGGAGTGAACAACCAGCTCCAGGGCCTCAACCTCAAGTGGCCCAGGCGCCTGCGCAACATGTGGCTGATGAACTTCCTGTTCCTCGGCACCACCTTCTTCAGCGGCTTCTTCACCGTCAAGCCCCTCGCCACCTTCATGCTCCTCGGCAGCATCATCGTCCTCGGCATCGTCATCATGCTCATCTTCGAGAAGCGCTCCTTCTGCCTCTACATCTGCCCGGTGAGCGGCTTCCAGGGACTCTACTCCAACATGGCCATGACCGAGGTGCGGGTGAAGGACCCCGCCATCTGCGCGAAGCACAAGACGAAGACCTGCGAGACCGGGAACAAGCGCGGCTACGGCTGCCCCTGGCTCCTCGAGCCGCACAGCTTCACGCGCAACACCTACTGCGGCATGTGCCTCGAGTGCTTCAAGACCTGCCCCTTCGACAACGTCGCCTTCAACCTCCGCCCCCCCGGCACCGACCTCCTGGTGAACGACAAGCGGGGCCTCGACGAGGCCTGGAAGGGCTTCATCATGCTCGGCATCGCCATCATGTTCTACACCGCCATGATGGGGCCCTGGGGCTGGCTCAAGGAGATGGTGCGCGGCGCCACGCTCGGCGGCTGGCTGACCTTTGTCGCCATCCACGCGGCCTTCAACCTCCTCGCCCTCCCAGGAGTCTTCCTCGTCTTCGCCTGGCTCGCCAAGGCCCTCAGCGGCGACCGCAACGTGGCCCTCAAAGCCGTCTTCGTGAACCTCTCTTACGCGATGGTGCCGATGGGGCTGGCGGCCTGGATCGCTTTCAGCTTCGGGTTCCTCCTGCCGAACGGCTCCTACATTCTCCACATCCTCTCCGACCCCTTCGCCCGCGGCTGGAACCTGATCGGCACGGCGGGCTTCCCGTGGACGCCCGTGCTCACGGGCTGGCTCGTGCCGTTCCAATACGTGAGCCTGCTCGTCGGCCTCGTGTTCGGGGCCGACTACGGCTACAAGCTGGCGCGCCAGACGTTCGCGGACGAGCGGGCCGCGCGCCGCGGCTTCATCCCGCTCCTGGCCTTCCTCGTCCTTGTCGCGCTCTTCTTCGGCTGGCTCTACGGAGGCTGAACAGCCAATGAACGCCACCAAGTTCATCCTCGTCGCCGCGGCCGTCCTGGCCTGCACCATCCTGCCGATCCTGGCAACCATCGGCTACGAGGCCGTCCGCACGCAGGGGATCACCCACGAGGTCCTCGCCCGCGCCCCCGAGCGCGGCAACTACCTCCCCCGCCACATCAAGGCCCAGGCCGGCAAGCTCGTCCGCCTGCGGATTCGCAACGTGGACACCGTGACGCACGGCTTCACGCTGCCCGACTTCGGGATCGACGTGGGCGACCTGAAGGCCGGACACTCCACAATCGTCGAGTTCACCCCACAAAAGCCTGGCACCCACGCCTTCTACTGCACCGTGTGGTGCAGCGACCATCACCTCCAGATGCGCGGCACGGTGGAGGTCGTGGCGCCCTGACCCTGTTCGGAAAAGATACCCGCTGTCTTTTGTGACGGCAAAAGACAGCGGGTGTCTTTTCCGAGCCCAGGTGCAACGGGAAGAGCTAGCGTATGCTCGACGCCCTGCCCATCTTCGGCGTCTGCGGCTGGAGCGGCGCCGGGAAGACCACGCTGCTCGAAGAGCTCGTGCGCCACTTCGCCGGCCAAGGGCTCCGACTCGCCGTCCTCAAGCACGATCTCCACGGCATCAACATAGACACCCCAGGCAAGGACAGCGACCGCTTCTTCCAGGCGGGGGCCGACGTGCTCCTTCAAGGCCCTGCCCAGGAGTTCCTCCGCGTGCACGGCGCGGAGGACCACGGGCTGGCCGCCGCCCTCCGCGCCCTGGGCTCCCGCTACGACCTCATCCTAGTCGAGGGCCACAAGGGCACCCCGCTGCCGAAGGTCTGGCTCCTGAGCGACGGGGAGGCCGAGCCGCCGCCCGACGCCAGCAACGTGGTCGCCGCGCTGCCACGCGACGCCGGCCGCTTCAGGGCGCTCCGCACACTCCTGGCCGAGTGGCTGCCCAGGCAGTGGCTCAAGCCCCCAGTCTTCGCCTGCGTGCTCATCGGCGGACGGAGCACCCGCTTTGGCACGCCCAAGCACCTCGTCATGTCCGGCAACACCACGTGGCTCGAGAGAACCATCGGCCACCTCAGGGAGGTGACGGGTCAGACCGTGCTGGTGGGGAGCGGCAGCGTGCCCCCAGGGCTCGCCGATTGCCCGCGCCTGCCCGACGCGCCCGGCCTGGCCGGGCCGATGGCGGGCATCCTCGCCGCCATGCGTTGGGCGCCGCACGCCACGTGGCTGGTCGCCGCGTGCGACCTGCCCTGGCTCTCTGCGGACGCGCTGCGTTGGCTCCTCTCCACCCGCGCCCCAGGGGTGTGGGCCACTCTCCCCATGCTGCCCGGAGAGGCTCATCCTGAGCCTCTCCTGGCTCACTACGACTTCCGCGCCCGTCAGCTCCTGGAGGAACTGGTCGGCCAGGACGACTTCTGCCCCGCCCGAATCGCCGGCAACCCCCACGTCATCTCGCCCTGTCCCCCATCAGGCCTCACGCAGGCATGGCGGAACGTCAACACGGAAGCCGACCTTGGCCACACCCCCGCTCGATGATCCACGTCTCGCGCCACGCCCTTTCTGTCACTTCGTCAGCTTCGCTCTTCGCCTGCAAAGCAATCTGCACGCCGGCCATCGTGCCGCCGCCGAGGACGGCGCACTCCTGCCGCAACTGGCCGGTGGGGTCGTAGGTCCAGACTGTCGCCCCGGATAGAGGAACGCCAGGGCGCCGCTGGATGAAGTAGAGTTCCTCGCCCATCTTCTGCCTCTCGCGGACCGAGCGGAGGTAGTCCTGGTAGGGGTCGCCGTCGCGGCGGGGCGAGGGAGCGCAGGCAGTTCCCGTCGTGGTCGAGCTTCCGCAGGCAGGCGTGGCCGCGGATGAGCGGCGCATCGTTGTGCCACGTTTCGCCGGGCTTCGCCAGGTTGTCCAGCACGTTCTGCCTCTGTGGGTACCGCGTCAGCCACCTGATGTCGCCTGTCTGCGCGTCCACCGCGGCCACGACGCCGGCGTTGGTCACGTGGTAGGCGACGTTGTCCTTCAGGAGCGGCCTGGTGGAGAAGACTCTGATCTTCCGCGGGTAACGGCTCTGCGTGACCTTGAGCGGGGCGATGCGGGCCAGGGCGGTTCTCCACAGCAGCCGCCCGGTCCTTGGCTCGAACGCCGCAAGGTCGGCGGAGGACGATATGTGCGAAAGGCCGCGGCTGTCGTCGTGGACCAGGATGGACTGCCGCGGGTAGAACTCCACGTACCACCTGTTCCAGCAGTCCGGCGTGCAGCGGTCCCAGTCGAACGCCGAGGCGCCGTGGTTCATGTGGATTTCCTGCTCGATCTCCACGCAGCCGGAGCAGGCGCACAGGGCCACCAGCGCGGCCCAGAGGAGAACGGTGTTAGCCCGCATTTCTCACCAGCGGCTGGTGAGAAATGCGGGAACCACCAAACCACAAGCACCAAGCGCCAAACAAGCCCCAAACTCCAATCCTCAATGGTCCAAGCGGAGACTACGTGGTGTTGCCCGCGACCCTGGGGGCTTGCTTTGGTCA
>Ga0194125_10012822_pt1 | contig 10998 bp, 8 predicted proteins | sample TA2KigC250mmetaG_FD_148626 | JGI IMG/M metagenome (GOLD analysis project Ga0194125, IMG submission 148626) | Freshwater microbial communities from Lake Tanganyika, Tanzania - TA2015034 Kigoma Deep Cast 250m | ecosystem: Environmental > Aquatic > Freshwater > Lake | place: Tanzania: Lake... | reverse complement strand
CGCGTCATTCGTGTGCAGGGTGCTGAAGACCAAATGTCCGGTCAGCGCGGCCTGAATGGCAATTTCCGCGGTTTCGGCATCCCGGATCTCGCCGACCAGGATAACATCCGGATCATGCCTAAGGATGGAGCGTAATCCGTGAGCAAAGGTCAGGCCAATTTTGGGGTTGACCTGAATTTGACCGATTCCGAATAGTTGGTACTCTATCGGATCTTCGATTGTGATGATATTTTTATCCGGCGAATTAATGCGGCTGAGGGCTGCGTAGAGGGTGGTCGTTTTGCCGCTGCCCGTTGGGCCGGTGACTAAAAGAATGCCGTTAGAACGCTGGATTAAGTTGCTTAAAATTGGCAACTGATCCGTGGCCAGGCCAATCTCTTCCAGGCCCAAAAGAAGGCTGCTCTTATCCAAGAGGCGCAGAACCACTCTTTCCCCGAAAGTTGTAGGGATAATGGAAACGCGGATATCAATGTCTTTATCAGCGATTCTGATGGGAATCCGTCCATCCTGGGGCAGGCGTTTCTCAGCAATATCCAGTTTGGCCATTACTTTGAGACGGGAAGCAATGGCCGATTGGTATCTCTTCGGCGGGTCAAAACGGTGATAGAGAATGCCGTCAATCCGGTAGCGAACCTTCAACTCTTTCTGGAAGGGCTCGATATGAATGTCGCTGGCCCGCTCCTTGACGGCCTGAAAAAGAATGAGGTTCACCAACTTGATTACCGGAGCTTCATCACTAACCTCCAGCAGGTCTTCGATTTCTTCCAACTCATGGAGGATCCGATCACTGCTCTCCGCATCCAGGGCCTGGATCATCTCCTCCGGCGTATCGGCGCTTTGTTCATAAAAACGGTTGATGGCCCGGATGATCTCCCGCTCGCTGCTAAGCACCACCCGAATTTCCCGGCACTCGATAATCAGCCGTAAGTCATCAAACGGTTCGTAATTTAAAGGGTCTTGGGTAGCCACGGTCAGGATCCCCTCTTCCAGTTTTACCGGCACAACTTTATATTTTTTGGAAAAAGCAATGGGGACCTTGGAAACCAATGACGAATCCACTCCTTCCTCTTCCAGGTTTTTGACGTAGGGAAGATTAAGTTTTACGGCCAAACCGGTCAAGATTTCTTCCTCAGTCAGCAGTCCTTTTTCGACCAGTGAGGATAAAAAAGGTTTTCCCTTCTGACCGTTTATCATTTCAGCGACGGACTCAGGGGAGAAACCTTTTTTCTCTTGAACAATTTCCGCAATGATTTTATCGAGCATATAAAGAGAATAAATATCTTATTGGTTCATCCGGGTATTGAGTAGGTAACCTACCCCATTTAACCCCAGTATAACCCCACCCAGCCTCCCCTTAGATTAAGGGGAGGTGGGGAGGGGTTAAAAAGAGAAAGCACCTCCACAAAAGCTGGAAGCACCTATTTTATTTAATAAGCATTTCGTAAGTATCTTTAACCTCTTTTTCCCGCTCTTTCTTAAGTTTCTTTAAATTTTCTTCCGCCTCTTGCTTCTTCTTGGCCGTGGCCTTCTCCATGTCTTCCGAGCTGCGGATGATGTGCGGGGTAATAAAGACTAAAAGGTTCGTCTTGCTTGCGGCCCCGCCGTAGGTTTTGAAAAGCCACCCTAAAACAGGTATGTTCCCCAGGCAAGGGACTTTTTTCGTTTCGTCCGAACGGTCATCCCGGATTAAGCCGCCAATGACCATAGTTTGGCCGTTTTCGACCACCACGGTTGTGTTGGCCTGGCGTTTGCGGGTCTTAACAAATCCAGGGTTGGTTGGGTCAATGGCAAGGATGTTACTGACTTCCGTGGCAATTTCCAGACGAACCATCGATCCTTTGCTGATGTGGGGAGTGATTTCAAGTTGGATGCCAACGTCCTTGTATTCGAAGGTTCGGGATACGGCAATGTTGGTCGCCGTTGTAGTGGTGGCCAGAGGAGTAGTCAGGTCGGTTTTCAGAATGGGAACATTGTCAGCCACGATTATCTTGGCCTTCTCATTGTCCATGGTCAAAAGGTGGGGGGTCGAGAGGACATTAACATCCGTGTCCTTCTGGAAGGCCCTGATTAAGGCGCCCAGGTTAGGATATTGGGTTCCGCCGATGGTAATGAATCCTCGCGTTAAGCCCAGAACAAACCCCGGATCCGTAAGCGTTCCTCTCTGAACTCCCGAGATAAGGCCGAAATCAGTTCCTCCGTAGCCGCGAACTTCTCCTTCTACCGGCTGATCCATCAACCTCCAATCCACCCCAAGCTGCAGGGCCCTATCCATGGATACTTCGGCGATCAGAGCTTCAACCAAAACCTGGGAGCGAAATGTATCCAGCTTCTGAATGACTTCTTCTAATTCTTTGAACTCCTGCGGCGAAGCAGTGATAACCAGGGAATTCGTGGCTTTGTCCGCCGTAATCAAGGCTTCTTCTGCTGCCGGAGGTGCCGGTTGACCAGGCTTCGGAGGAATTTTAGCCCGGCCGCCTATAATGCTATTTAAAACCTTGGCCAATTCTTCAGCTCGGGCATGTTCGAGATAGCGAACATGAAGCTGGCTTTTTCCTTTGGGGGCTTCCCGATCCAAATTGGCAATTAGTTGCCGGATTTCCTGGGTATCTTGCAAGTTGGCTAAAACAACCAAACTGTTCGTTCGTTCATCGGGGATGACTTTTATAATGCGCAGTTGAGGGATGGGAGGTCCACCCGGCCTTCCCGGAACCGGAGGGCGCAATTCAGGGGCTATAAGCTGGGTTATCTTTTCGGACAGCGATTTGGCCGAAGCATACTCCAGGGAGAATACCGTAATTTTTTCCTCTACTATGCGCACGTCGATTTGCTCGATAATTTTCAGCAGGCGATGGATATTGGAAGCCCGCTCGGTAACAATCAGATGATTGGTGGGTTTATAGGAGACGATCATCCCATCTTTGGAGATGAGCGGAGTGAAAAGGGTACGGACTTCATCGCTGGAGGCATGTTCCAGGGGAATAACCTGGGTGATCATTTTATCTTCCACTTTGACTGTGCTTGGTTCTTTCCCTTCATGAATCTCCAAACCCGTTTGGCGAGCCAAGCCTGAAGGAATGATTTTGATCGCATCTGGGCCGGGGACTGCGGTGAAACCGTGCATTTCCAATACTGACTCAAAGACTTTATAGGCCTCGCGCACGGTGATTTTTTTAGGGGAGATGATGGTTACCTTTCCCCGCACCTGGTCACTGACTAAAAAATTCTTACCGGTAAGCTCCCCGATGAACTTAATAACCACGCTTAGATCCACATCTTGAAAGTCCATAGTAATCAGGGCATCTTCCGGCAGCGGCTGCAGGGGCATTTTAATTTCAGCTTGTTTTTTCTCTTCAGCCCAGGCCCCCTGAATTCCGCCTACTAAGATCAATAATATAAAGAACCAGCGGATAATCATCTCTCTCATAAGGGCATTCCCCCCTGTTTTAAAAATCTTTTTCCCAATACCTATTACCTATTACCTATCACCCTTTTGCCTTTTTTAACGTATTTCATATCTAAAAACCTCTGTCCGCCCGCCTCTCTCAATTTCTACTTCAATATTTGAATCCCGCAGTAGCTGGGAATAAGCCTGGAAAACCTCCTCCGGCTTATTGATCATCTGGCCGTTTACTTTTTTAATCACGTCATTATTGCGCAGGCCAATTTTTTCGAAAAGGCTGCCCGGGATAATTTCGGAAACGGAATAGCCGCTCGGCTGCCCCATGGCAAAATAAGGTTTGAAACGGGCCTGGGTCATAAATTGATTAATATTCCCCACGGAGGCCGTCACATCCTCCCGGTTTACCAAAAAACGATTGGCTGATAACCTTCTCACCACTTCACCCGCCGGTGGTGGAACACTGGCTTGCGGCGGTGGTTGACGGCGAATCTCTTTTTCGGGCTTTGCTGGGGTCAGGGGCAAAATTTCTTCTTCTCCTTGTCTTTTTATTAAAACCTTATCGCGGAAGATTTTTGTTATTTCCCCCTCGCCGATTTTTTCCCGGAGATGATAAACTTTTTGCTTCCGCTCCCCTCCCTCCTGGATGATGGCGTAGGAATGGTTATCCGGACCGATGATCGTGCCAACCAATCTATAACTTCCCTCGGTTGAAATTTTTGGCTTTTCCGATGGTTCTCCTACACTTCTTCCCGCGGCTGTTTTTTGCTCCAGGGGAAGTAATTTTAGACCCTTTTCTCCCGGGTTGAAAATGTTCCGCTCCGTTATCAGGGCATACCGCTCATAGGGTTCTGGTTTATCGGCGGCAATGGGCGGGGGACTTTTTATTGAAGTCGGTTGGGGGTAGATAACCAACCGATCCTTGATGATCAAAATAAAAAGGTGGGTAACGAGCCAGGCAGCGGCCGCAATAAAAAGAAGGTGTATTACCCAGAAATTCTTGCTGAGCATCCTGACCATTTAGATTCCTAAAATTTTTACTCGAAGGGTCTGATCTTTATTATCTTCCTTCGGCAGAATAAGTCAACTCCTCCTTTTTTTAGCCCAAAGCAAACCAACGGCAAAAACCAAGCCAAGACCCAAAAAGTAGGTTGCCCGCGGGGCTTTAATAATTCCATAACTAAGGCCAATTGCCGGGTAGAGGGAGACGCGCGCTAAAATTCTCAAATATTCATGGTTCGAAATGAAGCTAATGAATTCGGGACTATATTTATAATACAACACGACTAAACTTTTTCCCCAAATACTGGTTAATAAATATCTATCCCTGAATTCTCTTAGGATAACCACTTCCTGCGCCAGGGGAGAACCATACGCCATTGTAGCGATAAAGCACCCTCCCCTACTTTCACCGCTGGTCGTCACTCCCCCGCTGGAATAAACAGTGGTGTTTTCGGAAAGATCAGTTTTTACTTGGGGAGTTGGATTAGATGATCCCTCTTGAACTCCCGACATGCCCATCTGATCATTAATCCCGCTCAGGCTAAGGATTAAAGATCCCAAGATCCCCGTGTAGGAGTATGATTGCTCATCTTCTGAACTTAAATTGTAGGGAATCAAAATAAAATTATTATAAGTTCCTCCGAGGTTGCTGAATTTTATGTAATTGGCCGCATACTGATCAACGAGTCCGCCTCCTAACGCCGGATAAAGGCTATGGGAAGAGGTAATTTGGATATTTCCGGGAGCCGTGGATATGCCGGAAAAACCGTCATTGTATCCATAAATCCCCCCATAAACCGAAGAATCGTTTAAATAATTGGCAATTACCCATTTTTTGAAAATATCATTAAGGGTAACCGAGTAGCCACTTTGCCGAAGGGCATTGTTAATTCCGGTTATTCCCCGGCCATTGTTGGCCACGATATTTTTTGTTGTTGTAGCTCCTCCATAGTGGGTTGCTAAATAAAGCATAAATAAATAAGTTGCTCCGTAATTGGCTAATTCATCGTTCCAGGTGGTCAAGCTTGTTCCCGGACTCTCGGCAAAAGCGGTAACATGGCTGGTGCGGTGGCCATACCCACAAACATAACGGGCCAACCCGGCGAGTCCTTCATCAACCCAGGTATCTTCTGTCGGATCAATATTGAAATGGATGAAATGCTGAAATTCATGAGCCAATGTGCCCAAAAACGATTTTGTTGAAGCAGGTGAATTAGGATTGAATCCTTCCAGACCAGGATTAGAATCCAGGTAAATCATGTGGCGGGCGTTACTATTCGCAAGGCCCGAATACTCATTCCGGGAATCGAAATAACCGGCTGTATAGGTTGAATTATTAAAGCCCGAGTTGTAATCATCTTGAATATCAAGAATCAGGAGAGTGAAACCATCACTGGGGGGACTTCCGAAATACGGAGTTCCAAAATAGTCTGTTTCTTTGGGAAGAATATTGCTAATGAATTCATTTTTAATGCTGGTAATTTTATTATCATCAACACTCTGACTTTCTTCAACATAAACGTTCAAATAATACCCTGCTCCTATTGGAAAGACGCCGCGGCATCTCGCTGTTGTAGTATAATATTTTAATTTTTTAAAATCATAAGCGTAAAAAGACTTAATTTCTCCTTCAGTATCAGCCAGGATTTTAGCGGAAAGAATTTTTTCAGTTTTAAATGATGGTTTTAAGCCTAAATCTCTGTGCAGTTGAATTTTTTGCTTATGAAGTTTCGGAGTTCCGCTGATTGGCGCAGGTTCTTTATAAGCACATAATTCATACGCAAGTCCATGAAAAGAAAATACAATTATGGCCAAAAAGAGGATAACGCGGATAAATCTTTCAGATCCCAGCTTTATTTCCCCGTTCATTTCGGTCCTGTAACCATATAAGATTTCACTTCTATTTCTTCAATACCGCGCTTTGTTTTTCCGCCCAACTTGCCTTTAACAGTCAACCGCTTTCCTTGAAATCTCCGGAGATCTTTTTCATGTTCCCCTGTTAACGCAAAAACTTTCCCATCGTCCAGTTCAATGGCCACCTGGGTAAAAGGCTCATTACCCGTTACATAGATTCTTCCGGTTACCTCCAGCTCTTCTTTATCACCCTTCATGCTTCCTGCTCCAAGATTTCCTAAGAAAAATAAAAGCATTACGAAAGTTATACAGGCTTTAAAAATCCTCCGGCGCATTCTGGATCCTATCTCCTGGACTGCGAACTTCTGTTTTTAAATTTATACCAAAAAAAAGGTCAAATGGAAAGTAAAGTGAGAACCTTGTATTACCTGTCCTTTCAATTTAGTAGGACAGGCGTCCCGCCTTGTATAGCCTGTCCTTTCAATTTAGTAGGACAGGCGTCCCGCCTGTCAGGGTATTCATTCAGAAAGCATCTTCATCCAGTAGGACAAGTGAGACGCCCGTCCTACTAAGACGTAATAATGCTGGAGATATATTAGTGTTTTTCAGGATATTTAGTTAAAAAAGGTAATTATTTGTAATTTTTTCCCTTGACAATAACTTTTCCCTATTTTATGATTTCGCCGCCAGGGAGGAGAATCCGATGTCTGCTGAGATAATGAGTACTAAAGAAGTAGCCCATTATTTAGGCATCCACGAGAAGCAGGTTTATGCTCTTATCAAGGCGAAAAGAATTCCCTCGACGCGGGTCACTGGAAAATGGACCTTTCCTAAAAAATTAATTGACGAATGGATAGACAACAACGCCAGAGGCGGGATGGCCGAAGCACGGAAGAAAACTAAGCGAATTGAAGGCGCCCTTCTGGGGGCCGGCAGTAATGATCCGATTCTCGACATTCTTAAAACTTTCATAAAAAAAGCCTATCCGGAATTTTACCTATTTTCTGCCAACACTGGCAGCACGGAGGGCCTTAAAGCGCTAAACCAGGGGTACACTGACATCGCCTGGTCACACCTATTCGACCCCGATAGCGGCCAATACAATATCCCCTTTTTATCAACCTATCTGCCTAACCTGAAAGCCGTGGTGATTAACCTTTTCAATCGGGATCTGGGCTTTCTGACAGCCCCTGGCAATCCTTTGAACATCCGCGATTTTAATGATCTGGCCAAGCCAAAGGCCCGGTTTATTAATCGCCAAAAGGGCTCTGGGACGAGGGTGCTCTTAGACCACCACCTTAAGAATCTTGGGATTTCCCCGGCAGCTATCAAGGGGTATGAGAATGAGGTTTTTACCCACTTTGAAGTAGGCCTATCTATCCTGGCCAAAGAAGCGGACGTTGGGATCGCCACTGGGGCTGTAGCCAAACTTATCGGCCTATCATTTATTCCTATCACTCAGGAAAGTTTCGATATGCTCCTTGACCAGCCCACTTTTTTTGAACGAGGGGTCCAGGCTTTCATTGAAATCCTTAATTCCAAAGAATTCCGCAGCCGGGTGGAACATTTGGGGAGTTACGATTTTAAAAATTCAGGGAAGATCGTCTATTCAACAAAATAAGGGAAAAAATTGATTAAAAGATTGATTTGTTTTTGGGGTATTTTATTGCTTTTTTCTTTCCCGGTTTCGACCGGAGCCCAGAAATCCATTCTCCTGGCCACAACAACCAGCACCCAGGATTCAGGTCTATTGGATATCCTCATCCCTACCTTCGAAAATAAAACCGGTTACTTTGTCAAGACCATCGCCGTTGGTTCAGGACAGGCCATGGCCATGGGACAGAAAAGAGAGGCAGACGTCCTGCTGGTTCATTCTCCGGAAGCGGAGAAAAAGTTTGTGGCCATGGGATACGGAATCAACCGAAGGCTGGTGATGCATAATGATTTCATCCTATTGGGGCCACTGGAAGATCCAGCAAAAATCCGAGGATTAAGAGCAGCAAGGGAAGCTTTCAAAAAGATTGCCTCCACGGACGCCTTGTTCCTTTCCAGGGGTGACAACTCAGGGACTCACTTTAAGGAAAAAACCCTCTGGAGGGCTTGCGGGTTAAATCCAGAAAATGAAAAATGGTATCAACAGACCGGGTTGGGAATGGGCCAGACCCTCAACGTGGCCTCGGAAAAGAAGAGCTACACGCTGGCCGACCGGGGGACTTACCTGGCCCTGAAAAAAAATCTGTCCCTTAGCATTTTAACGGAAGGAGATGCCATCCTCCTTAACATTTACCATGTCATCGAAGTCAATCCGGCTAGATGGCCCAAAGTTAACGCCGCCGGGGCAAGAGCCTTTGCCGATTTCATGGTTTCAAAGGAAACCCAGGAGATCATCAGGACCTTCGGAGTAGACAAATTCGGGTCCCCTTTATTCTTCCCCGATGCCGGGAAGAAAGAAGAGGAGCTTGGCAAGTAAATGGATCTTATTTTTGAAGGGATCATCAAAGCTTTTTACCTGCTGATTATGCTCGATTCGGAGGTGTTGGGAATCACCCTCCTTTCTCTTCAGGTTTCAGGAACGGCTACCTTGATAAGTCTTTTCATCGGAATCTCTATCGGGACGCTGGTAGCCCTTACGGAATTTCCGGGGAGAAGATTTGTAGTTAGCCTGATTAACACCGGTATGGGCCTTCCTCCAGTCGTGGTGGGCCTTTTGGTAACCATTTTTCTTTGGCGAAATGGACCATTCGGCTTTTTAGGAATTTTGTATACACCACTTGCCATGATCATTGCCCAGGCGATCATCGCCACTCCCATCGTCATGGGAATTTCGTTAGCCGCCATTCAGGCCCTGCCTAAAAATCTCCGGCTGCAAATTCTAACACTGGGAGCAACTCGCTTCCAGATGGTTTGGATCTTAATCAAAGAGGCCAGGCTTCCCCTCCTGGCCGGGGTCATGGCCGGATTCGGAGGGATTATTTCCGAAGTGGGGGCCTCCATTATGGTGGGCGGCAATATCAAGGGATACAGCCGAGTTCTGACTACGGCCACGGTCATGGAGACCAGCCGGGGAAATTTTGATATGGCTATCGCCCTGGGAATCATTCTCCTCCTGCTGGCCTACCTTATTAATTTGGTCCTCACTCAGATTCAACAAAGGGAGAGGCTTAGGTAAAATATAGTCGAAGGTAAGGAGTTATAAGGGCGCCATTCCTGCGGAAGCAGGAATCCAGTTCTTTTACCGGCAGAAGAACAATGACTAACTTTTCACCATTGCTTGAGACCAGAAATCTTGCGGTTAAAAAAGGAGGAACGATCATCCTTGATGTTCCATCGCTTTCCATCCAGAGTGGTAAAATCCTTGCTCTAATAGGGCCCAACGGGGCAGGTAAGACGACTTTACTGCAGGCTTTAGCCGGTTTAAGCAAACCTCCCCAGGGGGAATTTTTTTTCAGAGGTCAACCCATTTCTTCCAACCATGACCTTTTCCAATACCGCCGGAAGCTGGCCATGGTATTCCAGGAACCTCTTCTCTTTGATACCACCGTTTTCGAGAATGTCTCCGCCGGCCTAAAAATTCGGGGTCTTAAAAGAGGGGAAATCGAAAAAAGAGTCAAGGAAAACCTTGAGCGTTTTGGAATTCTCCATCTCCTCAATCGCTCCGCCCGCAAGATTTCTGGCGGGGAGGCCCAGAGAGTGGCCCTGGCCCGGGCCCTTACTATCCAACCCGAGGTCCTCCTGCTGGATGAACCCTTTGCTTCCCTGGACCCCCCTACCCGGGAATCTTTGATCGAAGATCTGGAAAGGGTTTTACGGGATACGGGCACCACCACGATTTTGGCGACCCATGATCGGATGGAAGCCCTTAGGCTCTCCGACCACCTGGCCGTGATGAACCATGGAAAAATCTTACAAATCGGACCCCCGGTGGAGGTTATGAATCAACCTCTGGACGAATTTGTAGCTTCTTTTGTGGGTGTTGAAACTATCCTTTACGGGCGGGTAAGCAAAAAAGAACGAGGGAGTTTTTTGGCCTCGATAATGGGTTATGAAGTGGAAGCAGTAGGCGAAGTTGAGTTGGAAGAGACCGTTGTTTTTTGTATCCGCCCGGAAAATGTAACCCTGGCCCCTTTTCGCCCCTCAGAGGCCACGAGCGCCAGGAATGTATTCTCAGGGAAAATAATAAAGATCACCCCCTTGGGTTTTTTTTACCGAGTCCAGCTTGATTGTGGCTTTCCCCTGGTGGCTTATATTACCGGCCATTCCTTGGAGAATTTATCATTACAGGAGGGGAAAGAAGTGGTCGCTTCTTTTAAAGCAACCTCAATTCACGTAGTGCGGAAAAGGATGGCCTAATTACTTACTGCTCATAGCCCGCGGCCGAAGGGTGAGTCCCGCCGAAAGCGGGACCGAATCGGCGGGAAACAGCTCTCCATAAAAGAGACCCGTTGTTTTCCGCAGAGCTTTGATTCGGCGACCCCTTTTCAAGGAATCGACTTTCTACCATTTACTAATGGAAAAAGTAAGCTCAGATGTCCTCCTATGAGAAGACCACCGCCTTATTCGGCAAGCGAATCCTTTGGGTGCGGGCTAAATTTTCATAGTTCGTGGGTTGCCAAGCGGCCATGGGAAATTAGTTGATATTTATTTAACCAAAATACCTGTCTTCTTTTATAATTAGCTTTTGGCCTTTTAGCTTTTCCATCAACTCTTTTTTATCCAGGGCAAATAGAGGGCTGATTTCCACCTGA
>Ga0194125_10012818_pt1 | contig 10999 bp, 11 predicted proteins | sample TA2KigC250mmetaG_FD_148626 | JGI IMG/M metagenome (GOLD analysis project Ga0194125, IMG submission 148626) | Freshwater microbial communities from Lake Tanganyika, Tanzania - TA2015034 Kigoma Deep Cast 250m | ecosystem: Environmental > Aquatic > Freshwater > Lake | place: Tanzania: Lake... | reverse complement strand
TCAAGATAGAACTCATCAAAAAGAAATTCTATCCTTTGCGGTTTCCTTACCTCGCTAATCTTAGCAATGAAATCTCCAATCTTTTCCCCGGGTAATTTAAAATTATTATTTTTAATATAATCTCTAAGGGTTTCTATTTTAAAAATGCCTAAATCAACAAACCCGGCCTCTTTGGTGCCTCCGAGTAGTTTTATTTTTATAAGGGTTTTTAAGTTATCAATATCGTATTTTAATAAAAAGATATTGGTTATCTCCTTATCCTCCGTAAGTTCGCTAACCAGATTGTATAATCTCTTAAGTTGGCTAATAAAGATGCTTTCAAAATTAGATTTTTCCTTTAGATTCTCTACATCCTGTCTGTATTCAGGATTTTCAGAGAGCATCTTAAGGGATTCTTCGTAGGTAGCCGCCTCTGCCATTTTATCAAAAAATGACCCTGTAAGAAGCCTTGTCTCAAGGACGCGTAGCCTGCCTACAGCATAGGTATATCTTGTATCCTTACCTGAAGACTGTCTTGCTAAAAGCAACCTGTTATCCATATTTAGCCAAATAATATCCTTACAAGTTCACTTTGCATTTCAGGGCGAAGCTGTTTTAACAGGGTATCAATGGTGCAGTCTATCCGAACATTTCTGGTTTTTACTATAAATCCATTGAAGGTTTTTTTATCAAAGATGGGTTTTAAATCTCCTTTTTTGCCTGACCTTGAAAGCTCAGCATTTATGGAATTAATAAAATTCTCGTTCAGCCTTTCTTTATCGTTCTGGGATATTATAATTTCTTCGCTGCCTTCCTTTACCGCCCTTAAAAGAACTCTTCTGATAAAATCTCTATATTCCTTCTGTCCCAAACTAGCAATAACCCTTTTTGCCTCATTAAAAACCTCATCCAAGACAGCCTGTTTTTCCGTTAGCAGGGAATTCTTAAGGTTCATATTAAGAGACACCTCTGCGCTCCTTAGTCTCCTGGCAGATTCCTTCTGGGCGCTTTTTAAAATTTCCTCTTTAATCTTGGCACCCTCGGCCTTCGCCTTTTCTAAAATCCTTTCTGCCTCAAAGCAGGCCTCTTTCAAGATGCTCTCTGACTTTAGCCTCGCCTCAGATAATATCTTATCAGTAATATCTGTTAGCGCCATTTTTATCTAACCCCGTTTACTTGAACACAGATTGGCACAGACACCTACCTACACAACAGGCAGGTGTATTTTCTAATCTGATTGTCTGTGTGGGTATGCTTAGACACTACACCTTTACTCCCAATAACAACAAAAATGCTGCCGCCAAGCCCAATATGGCATAAATCTCAACAAATATGGGCAAAACCAAGGCCTTGCCTGTCTCTTCGGGTTTTTTGGCTACCAAACCAATAGAGGCAACAGAGACCTTTCCCTGCCAGACTGCTGAGATTGACTCTACAAGGCTAACTAATAAGCATATTGAAAAAATCTGTATGCCCTGGCTCAGGGTAGGAATTTTTATCTGGTCTGTCAGAAGATTAAGTTTGTTCAACACTAAGAACCCTATAAGAAAACCATAAAACCCCTGCGTGCCGGCAATGCTTATAAGTGGTATCATGCGGCCGAATTTCTCCGGGTCCTCGGTCATCACTCCCCCGGCAGCCTGACCAGCCAAGGCTACCCCGATAGCTGAACCTACGCCTGAAATAGTCATTACTATGATGGCGCCGGCAATTGCAAAAGCCAAACCCGCTTCCATATAAGCCTCCTTTTTTTTAACTTGAGATTGTTGAAAAACCCGACTATCTCTGATTCCGCAGATTTCCGCCAAAAAGAGTTGCGGATTCGCCCATGAATTTTGGTGAAAAAAACACCTCCCTGCCGTTACGCAGGAATTACACCTATCAGGCTTCTATGATTAATCCGTGTCATCGTCTCTAAAAATCTGCGTAATCAAGACCGTTAATGACTTTTTAAACGGTCTCAAGTTATATTAATATATTTTGTCTCTACCTTAAGCGGCTTAAAAGAACTACCGCCCGCTTTAAAGAATTTAGAAAAAAATTCTACAAACTGAAGCCTTAAAGGATGCACAAACGCGCCTAAGAGGTTCATAAGAAAAGCGATTATATGCCCACTTATAAAAAGCAAGATTAAAATAACAGTGCCTACTATGACCTTGGCTAAGGTTATTTTATCCAGAAACGGTATTGAGGAAACAACTATCTGGCTAAACTGCACGCTGATAAGATTTATGGTATTTGCCATAACGCCTGTAACCAAGCCGAGTGCCCACAGACGACTGTAGGATAATATATCGCTTAGGTATCCCGAGAATGCATTATAAAGATTATACACTCCGTAGAAAAGTTTTGAGCCTATGCCTTTTTCAGAGCGGCCCTGCGTGAGGATAAGAGCTATAGCCCCTGCTATCGTAGTATATTTGAATAAATTTATGCGTGTTTCATCCATTGCTTTTAAAAAGACAAGCCCAAGCCCTGTTAAACCGAATAGAAAGGTAAGCATACTAAATTGGTCAAATAATATATTCAGATAGCGTTTGTTTTTCAGGTTGCCTATACCGGCAACAATATTCCCAAACCATACCTGAAAGATACCCATTGAAAGCGCTATCCCAAGGAGCTTTGTGGGCTCAGTTAACGGGTCAATTAGCACTAAGTTATCTTTAAATCTTTTGAGGGGCAAAAATACTTTATTTGCCTCGGCAAGGATGTCAAACATATTACCGAACCAACTTCCCGTTAAAGCACCTATTATTATAGTGGATATGCCGCAGAAGAAAAATAACCTAAAGAAGCGTAACCCCATTGGACCTAACCTAAATTTTTTAAGGATAAATAAACAGGTTAATGCAAGAAGTATCCCATAGCCTGCATCTGATACGCAAAATCCGAAATACAAAAAGAAAAACGGTGCCAAAAAGGGAGTGGGATCTACCTCTTCATATTTTGGCATGCCATATATTCTCGTTATAAACTCAAATGGCATAACAAGTGGTTTATTATCTAATTCCACCGGGACTATCTCGTCCGGCCCGGGATTTTGTATATCCAACTCAAGATGTTTAAAATCTTTTTCTAAGGTTTTTCTCAGTAACTTCTCATTGCGCTCTTTTATCCAGCCCTGTATTAAAAACGTTTCTTTAGTATTTAAAAAGTTTTCTTCGGATTCTATTTTCCTTTTTAGATTAAGGTAATAGTCATATAGACACATAAGTTTGCTCTTGTATTTAAGCAGATTTTTTAGCTTCTCATTTATGAAATTTTCCTTTTGCCCCAGGTTCTGAGATTCAGAATCTATATAGACCAACTCCTCTTCTATGCTGGATTTACCTATCTCAAGATATGCCCTGTTAAAACTGCTTCTTTTAAGAATCTCGCCTATAGCAGTTTCATCCCGCCTTAAATATACAAAAACCAGATATTCAAAATCCTTGTCTGTATTTATTATCTCAAAATTATAGGTAAGATTATCCTTGTCCAACTGTTCGGTAATATTTAAAAGGTCTTTATGATTTATGGTGCCGAGGATTATATTTGTATAACTTAAATGTTCAATCTCTAAGGGAGCGATGGTTAGGTCTTTCCAGGGAGAGAGTTTTCTTTTTCTATCAAGGAGTTTTTCCTTTTGGGATTTTACCTCTTTTAAAGAATTGGTCAAGGATTTGAATCCTTCGTAAATCTCGCTGTAATCAAATATCTTATAAATATTCTTAAACTCTTCTAATCTCAGGGATATCCTTTCACCTAAAAATCCACCCTTCTTGGGTTCAAGGGTATTTAGGTATTTTATCAGTTCATCTATGTGGGAAAGTTTAATAGAGATATTTTCCTTTTTTATTCCTTCTTTCTTAAAATTCCTTTCAGGTGCTTCCTTTATTAGTGATATATGAACTACTCCTATCCCCTGAAGAATATCCAGCAGGCTTTCTCTTATGCTGTTATGAGCTATTATGCTTAACTTTTTAATGCGGGCTATTGCCATTTCTTTTTCATAAACTCTATAACAAAATCTATGGCGGGTTTAATATTTTTTAAAGCCTTTTCCCTTATAAGAGACCTTTCTTTCTCTATCTTAAGAGAAACCTCTTTTATCCTTTCATTAATCTGAATCTCGGTCTCCTTAAAAAGAATGTCTGATTTTTCCTTAGAATCCCAAATGGTCTTATCAATCAGGGCTTTTGCATCGCTTTCTGCCCTTTGAGCTATCTCTCTTGCCCTTTGGCGGGCTTCCTCTATTATCCTATCCGCTTCTTTCTCGGTTTCTCTTATTCTCTCTATAATCTCCATCTATTTACTCCAACAGAAAATTAGCCCCAAGAGATTATCAGAACAAAGCCCCTCTGTCAAGCAACCTCTACAATCTTGTTAGATGATAAAACACCTCTTAATATCCTAACCCTATCCTTCTTGACCTTAAAATAATCCGCTAAAAGTTCAATGAGTAATTTATTTGCCTTCCCTTCAACCGGCGGGGCTGTTAAATATACCTTAAATTTCTCTCCCTCTCTTTTTATCTTATTCTGCTTAGCGTTAGCAATAACCTTGACATTAATAATCAAAATCTCTCCCAGTGCATTACTTTCCTTATCTCCCGCTTATCATGCAAAACCGGTTTTTCAGCAGGATAACCTATAGGTATAAGGCTTATAAGTTTGTATTCTGCTGGAACGCTAAGCAGTTTTTTAACCTCTTCGCAATATGGCTTTTTATCACCTGCCACCCAGCAGGCACCAAGGCCAAAACTGTGGGCGCTAAGCAATATATTCTCTGTTGCAGCAGAGCCATCTTCTAAATAATACTTTGTATCCTTGCAGAACACTACTATGCAGCAGGCGGAATCCTTTATAAACCTTCCATAATTTGCAAGCTCTGACAGCGCTATTTTTGTCCTTTCATCGCTAACCACCACAAATTCCCATGGCTGGATATTGTTTGCGGTTGGAGCAAGACGCGCTGTATCAATAATATCTTCTATTATCTCCCTCGCAATCGGCTTTTTTAGGAATTTCCTTATGCTTTTCCTTGTCTTTACAATCTCCAAAAACTCTTTTGTATCCATAGCCGTAACTCCTTCTTACCCCGTTAGAGAAAGCATTAATAGGGTTAATGGTCAAAATATAGCTACCGTTGGTGATTAAATACCGACATCGGTATATACCATTAGAGAAAAAATCTCTAACGGGGTTTACTATTTCTTAATAAGCCATGCAATAAGAATAATCAAAAATATAATGGGAAACAAACTAAAATATAACGGCACGCTGAAGTTACCTATTACCACCGGCACCTTAAAAATAAATCTTAATAGATGTCCAATTAATACAATACCAAATATAAGCGCAATCACCTTTATCTTCTTATCCATAAGACTATCCTCCCAATATTATTATCTTTCGCTCAAAATCTATTACAATTGAGACTATACCCATAACCTTTTTCAATAATCATTTCCACTTTTGTTTAGCTTGTTCTAATAATTCCTTTCTATAGCTCCAAATCCACCCAATTATCAAAGTTGTTATATTTTAATTCTTTGCTTGGTTTATTAAAATAAATCCATCTTCCCTTATAATCTTTTTGGTCGGTATTGATAACTATTCCTCCAAAAAGCTTTTTCCCTTTCTTATTTTCATCTCCAAGGTAATTTAACAACCCATCCGATTTAGCCTTAAAATCGCTCAAATGGACTCCATGAGAATCAAATAATCCAATTCGTCCATCTTTCAATTTAACAATAAAGTCAACATAAAATGGCTTTTGTTCGCCATTATCATAAGACACAGCAAAAAATGTCCTGTCCCTATCGCCATTTTTAAACCACCTTTCAACTTTATCCTCTCTCTCCAAAAATTCTATAAATGCTTCTTCGCTTTTCCATCTCTTATCGCTATAAAATGGTTCCATAATGGATTTTTCATAGTCAACCCGAGTATAGTTTTCATTGTATCTTATAAATTCTGGTACATTCCAGTCCTTAACAAAAATGAGCTCGGGTTCACGTTTTATCACTTCCTTTTGATATTCCTCTTTCGCTTTATCAATAACATTTTTAAAATGCTGGGTATTCTTATCGCTCAAAGTAATTTTAATTGCTTCGTCTTCTCCTTCTCCGCGCTTCATTTTAAATTCTAATTCAAAAAATTTATAAGTAGATTCTTTTACGCGGCCCACTGACCTGTCTTCCGGATAAAAAGGAGTTAAGTTTTGCCGGGCAAAGTAATCAAATAAACGCTGCAAATCAAAGCCACTTACAGTAATTGCTTTATCACCAGAAATTATCTTTCCAGCTAATATGTCTATATTCTCTGCCTTCCAGTCATTGAAAACTTTTATATCTAACTTTTTCGCCTTCTTATCAATTTTCTTTTTTAATCCATAACTTTTTGCAACTTTTAAGAACATCTCAATAAATAAGGGTGATAATCTTGTCTTTTCGCGATGTCTTTTTGAATAGCAAGATGATAGATTGATTGGTTTATAGTATGCTCTTCTCTTGCTTGTATAAATAGTAATATATCCACGGGCAATATCTTTCTCAATCTCTATATCGCTCAAATTAGTATATACATATCCGTAGTTCAGAATGTCATTTTCATAATGACCTTTCTCGGGTTCAGGCATGCGCATAATTCTTCCCACAGTCTGAATAGAAAATATTGGACTATGCCACTCTCTAAATAGAGTTAAAATCTGTGCTCGTGGACAATCCCAGCCTAAAGCAATCGCTTGTTTGAAAATTAAAACTTCAACCTCACTATCATTTTTTTCAACGTCTTCTTTGTTGATATGCTCTCCTGAAAGCCAGATAGCCAATTTTCCATTTTCTGATGAAATATTGTATTTGTCTTTTAAAATTCTAACCACTCTATCCTTCATTGTATCTTCTAATTGGCCAATCCTATCTGGTAATTGAATCAAAACTAAGGGATTTATATTTACCTTTACTTTTTTAAATGCATGCAATAACTCCTTTCTCTTCTTTAACGATGCATCAATAACTAACTCTTCGCTTCCTTTACTTAACTGGGAATTAATTCTTTCATTTTTTAACAGATTGATAAATTTTTCGTTTAAGACAACTGTTTTCTTAACCATTCCCTCTTGCTTTACATCTTCTAACGGCACGTTCACCATTTCATCAGGGCTTGCAATCACCGGGGTCGCCGAAACCTCTATGGTTAATTTTGGTTTAATCATTTGAATCAAGCCTTGTGAAATTTCACTTGTGGCATGATGATGTGCCTCATCAATTACTAAGATTATCTGCCGTCCTTCTTCTTTTGTTCCTTCAAGCACAGTAGATAAGTTAAAGTCCTGTTCATTATCGCGAATATAGATATTATCCGCTCTATTTATACTTTCCCAGTTAAAAAATAGAACCTCATTCTCATCAATTTTTCTATCATCCAAATCCTCAAAGAATGAACATTTTAGAGCTCTACTTTCTTCAAAATAATTCTCTAACTTTTTTCTGCTTTGGATATGTAATTGCCTTGGCGCGGTCCAGATAAACGAAATCGATTGCTTTATTTCCCCGCCTGCGCCGAGGCTCCTGCCTACGCCAAGACTTCGGTAGGCAGGTCGGCGGGCAGGTCTATCCTCAGCTAATTGCTTCAAAAACTGTGCCATCATAATCGTTTTTCCCGATGCTGTCGGTGATTTAAAAACTAATTTCTTACTGTCAGGATAAGCCAAGAGTTTTTTGGATTTCTCTAATAATTCCTCTATGGCGTTTTCTTGATAAATTTTAAGTTGCATGGTCATTTTAACAAATTCGTAATAATCTTAATCATTACATCTTTTTCTTCGGGCCTACTTATTGCAATAAGTAAACTTAAGGCTACGAGAGCATTATCATTAATCTTTCTTTCGGCATTAGGTTTATATAAATAGCGATTCCTTTCTAAAAAGTAAATGAATAAAAGACAAGCGATTCTTTTGTTTCCATCTACGAATGGATGGTCCTTAATAATCAGATAAAGTAAATTTGCGGATTTCTCTTCTATGCTCTCATAAAGCTCGTTACCGCCAAAGGTTTGATATAAAGTTTTAATAGTGCTTTCAAGCTTTTTATTTACCTCTTGTCCAAAAAGCTCGCTGACCTGTTTCCTGCTGATAAGCTCATTTCTAATATTAAGAATTATTCCTGAGCAGTTTTCATATGTCAAGATAAAAGCCGCCCTTTTTCCTTTAATAAGCATTAATTTATCTGCATCATATTGCCCTAATAATGAAAGCGACTTAGCATATTCACTTAAAAGATTCAAAATTTCCCGTGTCTGGTCCTCTAAAAGTTTGTGTTGAGATTTTTCCTGCAGAAAACTGATAGTTTTCTGCAGATCTTTAAATTTAGCCGTTTCTTTTAACAGCCTCTTTTCATTTATGGTATATCCTTTAACAATATGCTCTTTCAAAGTGCGGGTTGCCCAAATTCTGAATTGGGTTGCCAGTTTTGAATTAACTCGGTAACCAACAGAAATAATCATATCCAGATTATAAAGATTCATTTTTCTTATTTTTCCATCAGCTGCAATCTGTTCCAAAATGGAACAGGTTGATTTTTCGCTTAATTCAGCGGTTTTGTAGATATTATTGATATGTTTGACTATAGCGGGCCTATTCACGCCAAAAAGTAAGGCTATTTGGTGTGCATCTAACCAAACTGTCTCTTTTTTTAATCTTACCTCGAGTTGAATTCGCTTATCAGAAGCCCGATAAATAACAATTTCGCCCTTAGACTGAATGTTGCCGCTGATATCTTTTCTATACTTATTTGTACTCACGAAAAGCTCCTATTTAAATATCCTTCTATACACTCTCAAAATTGCTTCGGGGATGGGAGATAATTTAATTTTTTGTTTAACATCAGTAAATTCTTCATCAAAAGTTTCGTCACTTAAAGAAAAAACATAGACGCTAAATTTGCCTTTGATATTCTTAATTTCTTTTTTAAATTCTGGAATTGCCAATTGGTCAAAAATTATGCCGGTATAGTGACTGTTATTCTTGAAAATTTTAAAATCTTTTTTATCTAAAACTTCTTCAAAGGTTCCTTCCTTAATACAAAGCATCTCAGTTGCTTCGTCAGTCAATTTCTTTTTGTTCTTATCAGTAGGCTCATTATAATCAACAAAATCAGTTTTGAAGTATTTTAGGTTACCGCCTAAGCCTTCTACCTTTTCACCCTTTAAGTTTCTGTATCCCTCAATAACTTTTTTAATTCGTGGATAACAAACATCAGTACAGATGTTGTTTTCATTATTGGTACAAAGAATAAATTGACGGTTACCGCCATCTTCTTTATTAAGTTCCATAACTGCCTGGCCTGTTGTACCTGTTCCAGCCATAAAATCAAGAATTATCGAATTCTTAGAGCTCGAAAACTTCAATAAGAGTTTTATCAAACTTCTTGGTTTCGAAAAATCAAAGGCTCTATTAGCAAATAAATTTCTAATTTCATGAGCAGCGCTATTAGTTGTTATTTCCGAATCATCTATAATTGAAAGGGGTCTTTCTCCCCTTACTTCACCATTTTCTTCCAAACGAATCTTTTTATATGCTCTCTGTCTTCCTTTACTATCTTTAATGATATCTAGATATTTGTATTCTTTACCATTTCTATTCTTACCAATAATATCTTTTAACTCTCTTTCTACTCTTTCTTTGCTCCATAACCACTGACCTGTAGTACAAAATATCTTCTTGCCGCTAATTATTAAATCATATTGTAATGTCTTCCGTACATAGCCACCGTATGGGGTATGATGTTCTAATGTCTCTCTTTTATAAAGGCCCAAGCTATCTTTATATTTATAGTCCTTTAATTTACGTTCTGATATTGGCAATTCAAAAAAAGATAATTTATTTCTATCCTTCGCATATAGTAATATATATTCTGTTTGAGGAATTACTAAATTATCCCCTCGACCATATCCTCTTTTTTTTCGCCATATTATATTAGATATAAAATTATTCTCTCCAAATAAATCAGGATTATCCATTAATATTTTCAACTGGGCCATTTCATTATCATCGATTGAAATAAAAATTACTCCTGCATCTTTTAATAAATTCTTCGCCAGTTTCAATCTTTTTTCCATAAAAGAAAGCCATTTACTATGTCTATAGCCATCTTCCAAATCTACATACCTATCATTATATTTAAAATCTTTATTGCCCGTATTATATGGTGGATCGATATAGATAACATCAACTTTACCTGCATGGGTATAATTCAATACAGAGAGCGAATTATAATTATCTCCATCTATTAATAAATTTACTGCTTTGTTTTTGTTAGTGATTATTTGTTTATTTTTTATCTCTTTAACCACTGGTAACTTATTTTTACACATTTCTACTACTTCTTCTGGTTTATCTTCCCAGACTAAACCATACTTTTTGCGTTTCTTCAATCGCTCAATTTCTTTAATTAGCTCGCCCTTGGACCAATTTTGATATGATTTTTTAGCAGATTTCTCCACCGTAAAACTGCTTTTTGTTTTATGGGCCTTAAATCTTTCTTTTGGCAAGCTATAAATCGTTTTCATCTTCAATTTGTTGCTTTATCCTAAGCCTCTCAATCCCATGTTTATAGAATTCTTCTTCGTATTTTTCAATAAAAGGATACAATTTTTCAAAATGCTCTTTCTGGCCCATTTTCCTTATCGTCTTTTCACCATAGTGTCTGACAAAATCCTGTCTGGCTAATCTATTGGTTAGCTCATCCCAAAATACCTCATTTTCATAATCCTGACGGTAAGGTTCTACTTCCGGGTTATCATCAAGTTCCCATGCCGGATAATACCGTTTCATCTGTGTATCGTATTCAACTAGACTATCAAGGCCAAACTCTTTAGCGAATGAATAGATGTATTGCTCAACATCATTGTACTTCTTAATCTCTTTGCCGTCGTCTCGTATTGAGTTAATCATCCAGTTGCCCAGATAAACTAGTTTAATCAAGCTATCATATTGCTCTTTGGTAAATTTAATCTCCATCAAAAACCCCCATATTTTA
>Ga0194125_10012816_pt1 | contig 10999 bp, 9 predicted proteins | sample TA2KigC250mmetaG_FD_148626 | JGI IMG/M metagenome (GOLD analysis project Ga0194125, IMG submission 148626) | Freshwater microbial communities from Lake Tanganyika, Tanzania - TA2015034 Kigoma Deep Cast 250m | ecosystem: Environmental > Aquatic > Freshwater > Lake | place: Tanzania: Lake... | reverse complement strand
GATACGCTCACCTCCACCAGGACCGGGCGCGGCAAGTAGCGCCCGGCCTGGGCAATGGCCGCGGGCCGCGGCTCTCCATCCAGTTGCCGCCCACCCTGTGGCGTCATCAAGACCACCTGCCGGATTGCGCGGCTTTCGGCATCATGCAGTCGTGTGATGTAGAAATTCGATTGTGGATCCGCCAGATCATCCAGGAAGTAGAGGGACGACTTGACGTCGCCATCGCCGAGGCCGATGATGGAAAGATCGCTGGCCGTGTAGCGCTCCCGACCGTGTTGAGGCGCATGAGCAGCCAACACGATGCCTGCGGCCCGTAAGTCCTCGATGACGATGCGTTCGAAGAGATAACCGCGACCAAAGGAGGCCCAACGGTACAGGCAGTAAATGGTCAAGTATTCTGCGCCAGGGATGGCTGACGGTGTCAGGCCACTGAGGCGAAGCCACGCCAAGATCTTGCGCGCGGTCTCAGCCTGAAGTTGCGGCCCATCGCGCTCCGGGGCATCGGTTTCGGCGAGTCGGCGGAGATACGGCCGGGCGTAGGTGCCGTTGATGAAGACAGCATAGAACTGCTGGAAGGTATAGCGCCGTTCGGAAAATGTGGGTCTGCTTCTCGAAGCGGCGGCGCAGCGACTCGTAGATCGCGTTGGCCGACGAGGCCAGCCGGCGCTGGAACACCGTGCGGGTCAGCGCGACGCTCCCTGGACCGGCCCCAGGGCGGGCTGTTTCTTGCGACCGCTGGCTTGCGGCAGGAACTGGTTGATGTACGCGGTCACCGCCTTGTAGAGCGCGTACTCCTCCCGGTTCAACTGGAAGGTCACAGTCCCTGGACCGGCCCCAGGGCGGGCTGCGCGTGGCGGTCGGGGAAAAGCCGCCGGCCATCCACGTCACGCAGGTCTTCCTTCAACCGGCGGATCGCCCACGGCGAGGCCGCGCCCAAGCGCAAGACGCTATGGCGGGCCGCCTGCGCCTGGTCGGCGTAGCGATGCGGTTCGGGGAAAACGTCGGGATCAATCAGGTGCAGGAAATGGCCGAAGCGGTCGTCATCGCCATGGTGCGGCGTCGCGGTCAGCAGCACCACATGGTCGGCCATGCCCGTCAGCCGCTCGACGAGCTGATAGCGTCGCGTCTTCTCCACGTCGTCGGGCCGGCCCGTGCGCCGCCTGGTGTAGGCCGCGCACTTGTGGGCTTCGTCCACGATAACCAGGTCCCAGTGCTGCTGCCAGGCCCGTTCCCGCACATCAGGCTGCTTGGTGTAGTCAATCGAGCTGATGACTTGGGTCTCCCGCTGCCACAGGTTGATGATCTGCTGCTGGTCGTTGCCGGCATGGATGATCTGGAATGTTTCGCCGAAGAAGCGCAGCAGCTCGTCCCCTGGACCGGCCCAGGGCGGGCTGCCACTGGATCGTCAGCGGCGCCGGCACCAGAATCAACACCCGGTCTACGGCCTGGCGCAGCTTCATCTCCTTGATATACAGCCCAGCCATGATTGTCTTGCCCGCGCCGGGATCATCGGCCAACAGGAAGCGGAGACGAGGCTGCGGCAGCATCCGCTCGTAGACAGCCTCGACCTGGTGGGGAAGGGTGCGGATGCCGGAGAGGGAGACGGCGAACTGCCGGTCATGGGTGTAGGCCAGGCGGATGCGGGCAGATTCGACTAACAGGCGGAGCCGAAGCGGATCGGCAAGAGCAGCGCGTGATGACTCACCCTGTACGCCAGCCAGTAATTCCTCGATCTCGGCCGCAGAGAGGATGGTCTCATCGAGCGTACCGTCGCCGCGGCGCACCTGCAACTCATAGCCATCACCCAGCCGGCGCAGAGCCTCGACCGTGACCGGTTCCGGGAAATGATTGACGAGTTGTATGCGTTGGTGGATCAGGACCCCGGTAGAAGCTGGCAAGCCGATCCTCCGTTGTAGAATCTTCGATCTCCCAGCATCAGAGTCTACCACAATATCGAAACGAACATGAATCACCGCCAAGACCTCTCAACACGGCGGCGGCCGCCAGGCAGAGAGGATCGCCTCGGCCACGCCGATGGATTGCCAGAAGGCGATCAGCCGGCCATGTAGATCGCGTGCGCGCGAGCAGTTGCTCGCCAAGACGTCGTGCGCCTGCGCCGGGTCGGTCGGCAGGTGATAGAGGCGCGGCGAGACCCCCGCAGGGCCGCACATGAACGCCCACTCGCCATCGTTGACCGTGACGCGGGGCAGCACCGATGCGGGCAGGCTCAAGCTGCGCGAGGTGACCACGATGTCGTGTACGGCTGTGCGCTGCGCGCCGCCGAGATCGGCGATGACCGGAACCAACGATTTGGCCTGCATCGTACCGGGGTCGGTCGCGCCAGCCAGTTGCAGGATGGTCGGCATCAGATCGGCCGGCTGCGCCAGGGCGTCTGTGCGCCGTGGGGGCACGCCAGGCAACCGCATCATCAGCGGGATATGCGCCAACTCCTGATAGAACGGCCAGCACTCGTAGTGCTCAGGCCTGTCCCACGCCTTGCCGATCGCGTTGTGCTCGCCAAGCAGAGCGCCGTGATCCGATAGGAGGATGACAGCCGTGTTCTGCCACAGATTCAGACGCGTCAGCTCATCGAAGAGCTGGCCCAACCAATAGTCCACCAGCGTCACTTCGGCGGCATAGAGCGCGGCCATGTGGCGCCGCTCGGCCGCGGTCAAGTAGTCGGGCGGCGAGTAGCGAGGGTAGATGACCTCCTGGCCGGTGTAGCCGGGGTCGTAGAGGTCAACGTAGGAACGCGGCGGGTCCCATGGTTCGTGGGGATCGAAGTTGTCAATGTAGAGCAAGAACTTGCCCGCAGCGTGTGTGCGACGTAGCCAGGCGATCGCGGTCAGCATGTTGCGGGAGACGAACCAGTCCGCTTCGCTCTGCCGCTCGGCCACGTTGCGGAGATACTGCGTCACCACCTCCGCGCCCTTGCGCAGCTTCGTGGGATCGGCCGGCAACAGGGGGTCGAGCGGCGTAGCCCGCCAGCGATCGTCCTCCTGGCCGCGCGTCCACTCCCAGGAATCGAATCCACGCTCCAATGTGCGACCCTGCCCCTTGATGTGAGGCGTGTCGAAGATCATGCCCGTGATGTAGCCAGCCTCGTGCAATGCCTGCGCCAGCACGACCTCCTGCGGCCCAAGTTGATCCCAGCCCAGATAGGTGTAGGTGTAGCGACCCGCGAACAGCTCGCAGCGGTTTGGCAGGGTGGGAAAACCGCCGGCATAGGCTTTGTCGAACACCAACGCCTGGCGGGCGAACGCGTCCAGATTCGGAGTGCGGATCCAGGTGTTGCCGTTGAAGCCGATATGGTCGTAGCGCAAAGTGTCGCACAGGATGACGATGAAATTGCGCGGTCGGGGAAAGGGCAGTTGGACGGGAACCTGCGGCAGGTAGCGGCGCTGCGGCTCGGCAGCGCGCGCCAGGGGTTGGGTTGGCCGTCCTGACGATTCGAGCACCGCGCCGGCTGCGGTTGCTGCGCTGGCCAGGCTCAGGCCACGCAACATGCGCCGACGGGAGAGGGAAGAAGAGCGCATCGTTGCCTCCAGGGTTGCGTGTGGGGTCTTTGCCCCGCTTCACCCCCCAGGCGAGGGGCGAAGCGGGGCAGGAGAATGCGGGGATCACTGGCCTGACAAGATGATCAGCCTCCTACCAGGAACGGCTCACACCTCACGGAATACACAGCTTGCGCCCTGCGTACACCGTGTTCGGATTCGCGATCCCGTTCGCCGCCATCAGCGCGTTCACCGAGACGCCGTACCAGGCCGCCAGGCCCGACAGAGTCTGGCCCGGCTGAACCGTGTGATAGAACCGGCAGGTCGTCGGCTTGGGCGGCGCGCCCTTCTGCACGTTGTAGAACTTGAGCGGGGTGCATTGCAGCCTGGGCGGCCAGTCCACCTTCACCGTAGTCCTGGCGGCGCCCCAGGGGACCCAACCGTCCTTCTCCTTCACGGCCACCTCGTAACTGCCAGGCGCCAGATTGCTGAAGCGGAAGTAGCCCAGGCCGTTGGTGGTTTGGGTGATGACTGCGCCGCTGCTGAGGTTCCTGGCGGTGATCGCGAAACCGGGCAGGCCCACGCCGCCCCAGTAGTCAAGCTTGTAGCCGTCAATGCAGATGTCCCGCTCTACCTGCTTGTTGGCGAACTCGACCGGAACACATGCGCCGGTGTCGTTGGGCGTCAACTTAACCACCACCTTCGTCGGGGAGGTGGGCGACCAACCGATCTGCGGCTCTTCGAAGACCTCGTACTCCCCCATCGGCAGGCCGTCAAAGCGGAAATAGCCGGTGCCGTCGGTATCACGATGCTGATAGCCGCCGCCGCCTGGCCGCTGCAGCGAGATGTTCCAGCCGGGCAAGCCTACGCCCAGGTCATCCCGCTTCCATCCCTCCACACAGCCGCGCGGAGACTGGTTGCGGAACGTGGGCACACGCGCGCACGCGCCGCCCCACACGCCCACGACAGCCGACTGCGGGGTGATGGTCGTCCAACCGGTCTTGAGCTGTTCCGTGAACTTCCAATCCCCCTGAGCGCCCAGGTCAACAAAGCGGAAGTAACCCAGCGCGTCAGTCGTGGCAGTCAGGAACATAGTCGGTGTGATGACGGGATAGGATGCGATGATCGTCCAGCCGGCCAGACCGACGCCGTTCTCGTCCACCTTATAGCCGACCGCGCAGAGATCAGGCGGCCGGTTCTTGAAACGCACCTGCACGCAGTTGTTCGGGTCCTTCTGATCGTCGGGCTTGATCGGCGTCGTCAACGTCACGTTGAACATGCTCGGCGTGACAGGCGTCCACCACTGTTTGACGTCCTCCCACAGCGTCCAGGCGCCCAAGGTCAAATCGGGGAAGGTGAAGCGGCCGTTAGCATCGGTGGTGGTCGTGAAGATGGGGCCGGCCGCGCTGACCGGCTTGGCGTAAATCGTCCAGCCCTTCAGGGGCTCATGATTGTCGTTCACCTTCGTGCCGCTGATGCAGCTCGTAGGCTGGCGCTGATTCTGGAACGTCACGATGACGCAATCCTTGTCGCTCAGCGCCCGCGGAACCGTGACGGTCTGGCTGGTGGGGCTCTTGGCCTGATACGGGTACTTCAGCTCCTCGCTGACCACGTAGAGGCCGGGCACGATGCCATCTGCGGCGTCGAAGCGCGCCACGCCGTTCGCGTCCGTCAGCTTCTCGGGATCAATCACGCCCACCGCCTTGATCTTCCAGTCCTTCAGCGGGTTGTTTTGCTCGTCAACCTTCCTGGCGATGATGCAGCCATAGGGCTGCACCTTGAAACGGACGTCGTAGCACGTTCCGCGACCATAGGCTACGTCGAAGGAGATCTCCGTGTCGGTCACCTTCCAGGCATCGGGAACAGCCAGCTTGAGGGTGACCTTGCCGGGCGCAGGGATGTTGAATGTAAACTTACCATTCGCATCGCTGACCGCGGAGAGAGGTGTGTTGCCCGTAGTAGCAGTGACGGTCAGACCGGCCAGGCCGTTGTGCGCCTTGTCTATCACCTGTCCGGTCACGCAGATGCCCGTCTGGCCATTCAGCAGCCCGCCCTGGCCGGTCCAGGGGCTGTGTCCAGCCGCGCCGCCGGCGGGCCGCCAGGGTCATACTGCAACGAGGAGAACGATCGCCATTACGCTATAGGCTGACCAGGTGCGCCGGGTGTTCATGGTGTTATCCCTCCTGTCGAGAATGTGGTTGAGCGGCGACCGGCGCCGCGCAAAGCGCCGGTCGCGGGGCGACATCACGGATCAATGATGCACAGCTTCTGTCCCGGATAGATCAGGTTCGGATTGGCAAGCTTGTTGGCCTCCATAATGAGAGCGACGGAGCTGTTGTACTTCCAGGCCAGGCCAGAGACGGTATCGCCCTTCGCCACGACGACCCAAATGCACGCCGGCGGCTGCGGCGTGACGCCATTGCACGGCACCGACAACTGTTGGCCCACATAGATGGCGTTAGGGTTGGCGATCTTGTTGATCTCGGCCAGCGCCGCGGTCGTCGTGCCGTAGCGAGCAGCGATCCCGGCCAGGGTATCGCCAACCGCCACAGTGTAGACGCACGGCCCAGGGACGCCAGCCCGCCCTGGCCGGTCCAGGGGGCAGCCCACCAGCTTGATGGCATCCAGGTTCACGTCCAGCTCGCGCTCTGGCGTGGCCCACTTCTTCCAGGCCCGAATGGCGATTACGACTTTGTCGGCCGGCGCGGTGAACTTGACGCTGTAGTACGCCATGTCTCCCGGCGACGTTCGCAGATAGATCGTGTCCCAGGGCAACTCGGTCCAGGCGGCTACGTCACTTTCCGAAGGATCGGCGTCGGCTGCCGCATAGCCCCACTGCACCCGATAGCGATACTTGTCTTCGGACGCGCCGCTTGTGCGCTCGCGCAACATGCCATAGAGCGAGAACTCATAGCTTGCGCCCTTCTTCAGTCCGCCCACCACCTGGTAAACGCCGGCATAGCGATCGGGGTCGGATGCGGCCATCCCCAGCGTGTTGATCTCGATCAACTGGCCGTGCGCGCCGTCCTTGATCACCTTCGGCCACATCTCGTCGTAGAAACCGTAGACTGCGCGGCCGCCGTTGTTGAACGCGCTCCAGCCCTTGCCTACGCCGCCGACGAAGCCGCCCTCGAAGTCGCCATTGGCGAGGAAGTTTGCGCCACCGCAGGTCGCCGGCGTGGCCGTGACCGGAGTGGGAGCGGTGGTCGTCGCCGGAGCAGTGGTCGTGATGACGATGACCGAATCCTTGACCACCGGGCCAAACAGACTGATCGCATCCAGGTTGACGTCGAGCTCCCGATAGACGGTGCCCCATTTCTTCCAGACGCGGATGAAGAGGGTGATCTTGTCGCTGGGAGCGGTGAACTTGGCGCTGAAGCTCTGCAGGCCGCTGGGGGAAGTGCGGCTGTCAATCTTGTCCCACGGCAGCTCGACCCAATTGGCCACCTTGGTCCAGTCTGTCGCGGCGTCAGCGGTGTAGCCCCACTGCACTCGATAACGATACGCATCGTCGCCGGCCAGCTTGTGTTCCGGCCGCAGGCCCTCGCGCATCAGGCCGCTGAGCTTGAGCTGGTACTCGCCGCCCTTGACGAGCTTGACCGTCTGAAAGATGCCGGTATAGCGATTCGGCTCGGAGGCGGCGTGTTGCATGGTGTTCAGCTCGATGAGCTGGCTGTGCGCGCCGTCTGCCACTACCGGTTTCCACTGGTCATCGTAGAACCCGTAGTCCACCGAACCGCCGTTGGTGAAACATCCCCAGCCGGCGCCGACCATGCCGCAACCTGGCATGTAGGTGAATCCACCCTCGAAATTGCCGTTCACCAGCAGTTCCTGGTCAACGACCGCCAGGCCGCTGGCTCCGCCGAGGGTCAGGCTGGCCGTCAAGGCCAGGATCAAGGCAACTCCCATCAGACGTTGTTTGTGTTGCGCGTTCCTCATGGCATCCTCCCGAGCGGGTCGCCCGGCTTGGCGTCACCTGATAGCCGGGCATGGGTGAATGACGGCTATCCAGGCGCCAGACGCCCTGTGAGCGGCCGGCAGACGAAGTTGAGCCACGAATGGCAAGGCGAAGGAGACGTCGCCGCACTGAGCAGCAACGTGGGCCGCGCGGCCAACAGGATGGCCGGCGCAAGGAAGAGATTGGTTGGCCAAAGACAGGACATGAGGTCTGTTCCTCGCTCACTCCACAGGAACGACTTGGCATCTCAGCAAGGAAACTATATCACATGTTGCGCGCGAATGCAACATTGAGATGCGATGCGCCGCGCGTTATGTATCTTCTCGAATCAGAAGACGTTGCCGAGGCAAAAGAGATGCGGTATATCTGGTGAAGGTGCGCAGGGAATCCCTAGACCGGCCAGGTCGGCCAGCGCGCGCGCCGCATACGCCGCGTGTCGCTGGCGCTTGTTGCGCGGGGGCGCGTCCAGTTCGGGCAGCAGCCCCAGGTTAGCCTTCATCGGCTGGAACTGGCCAGCCTCGGCATGGGTGATGTAGTGGATCAACGCGCCGATCATCGTCGTGCGCGGCAGGCTGAGCGGCTCCGCAGCCTGGAGCAGGCGCGCCGCGTTCAGCCCGGCGAGCAGTCCGCTGGCGGTGGAGCCGACATAGCCCTCGGTCCCGGTGATCTGCCCGGCGCAGAAAAGATCAGGCCGGGTGCGCCACTGGAGAGTGGGCCGGAGCAAAGCGGGGCTATCGAGGAAGGTGTTGCGATGCATCTGCCCAAAACGCACGAACTCGGCCTCCTCCAGGCCAGGGATCATGCGCAGAACGCGCTCCTGCTCGCCCCACTTCAGGTTGGTCTGGAAGCCGACGAGGTTGTAGAGGGTTCCGGCCACGTTGTCTTGCCGGAGCTGCACCACGGCAAACGGCCGCTTGCCGGTGCGCGGATCGCGCAGCCCCATGGGCGTCATCGGCCCGAACGCCAGGGCGTCGGGGTGTCGCGCAGCCAACACCTCGATGGGCAGACACGCCTCGAAGTAGCGCCGAGTCTCCTCGTCCTGCTCGAACTGACGCAGGCTGATCTTCTCGGCCGCGTTCACCGCGGCCACGAAGGCATGATACTCATCGCGCGTCAGCGGGCAGTTGATGTAGTGGCCGGTGGATTGGTAGAGTGGTAGATTGGTAGATTGGGCAGGAGATAGGTTGGTAGATTGGGCGGGTAGCTGTTTCTCGTACCGGCTGGCGCGGAACGCCACATCCATGTTGATGCTTTCGGCCGTGACGATCGGTGCCATCGCGTCGAAGAAGGCGAGGTAGTCCTGGCCCGCCAATCCCCGGATCGCCTGGGCCAGGGCCGGAGAGGTGAGCGGCCCCGTGGCGATGATGACCGCCGATCCAGCGGAAGGCGAGGGCAGCTCCCGCACCTCCTCGCGTCGCACATCAATCGTGGGATGCTGCTCGATGGCCGCGGTGACCAGCCGGCTGAACGCCTCGCGATCCACGGCCAGGGCCCCGCCGGCCGGCACCGCGGTCGCATCGGCGCACGCGATGATCAATGAGCCGAGCTGACGCAACTCATTCTTGAGCAGCCCTAACGCGCGATCGGGCAGGTTGGAGCCGAGGCTGTTGGAGCACACCAGCTCAGCCATGTCGTCGGTGCGGTGCGCGGGCGTCATGCGCGCCGGCCGCATCTCGAAGAGCACTACCTGCGCGCCGCGTTGTGCGGCCTGCCACGCCGCCTCCGCGCCCGCCAGCCCCGCGCCGATGACGCTGACCGCAGGCTGCACCAGAATGCTCGACGTCTGATCCACGCAAAATGACATGCGCCTCCTTGAATCCCACCAGGCGCCTGGCATCTGCGAGGATGCCTGGCGCCTGGTGGGCCATTTTCAGGACAGGGGTGATCATTCCCCCACGGCGCACGCCAGCGCCACGATCGCAGCCCACGCCAACACCTTGAATTCGCCCCTCGCGAGTGCGGCCGCCAACTCGGCGCGCGTCACTAGCAAGAGCTCCTGTTCTTCGAGGTCATCCGCAGACCGCTCGGCCACGCGATGCGCGTCGCGAGCCAGGAAGAAGTGGGCGACCCCCATGCCCCGGTTCGCATCCACGCGATAGGTTCCCAGGCTTGTCCAGGCGGAAGACTCGTAGCCGGTTTCCTCCCGCAGCTCGCGCTGCGCGGCGGTCAGCGGCGCCTCGCCCGCCTCGATGTAGCCGCCCACAACTGCCAGCGATGAGCCTTCCACCGCGTACTTGGTCTGCCGGAAGCACAGATAGCGACCGTCTACGGTTTCAGCCAGGACATTCACGTAGTCGGGCGTGATGGCCCATGGCCAATCTTCGATCACCTGACCATCGGGCAGCTCGATGGCGTGGTATTCGACTTTCAGATACTTGCCCCCATCGAGCACCAGCCGCCGGCTGAGGGTCCTCCACGGCTTCAGCATCCACTCAGGCATGGTCAGGCTGCCCCCCGCCGCCGGCTGGCGGCCGGAGGACAGGCGGCTCTTCGGCGGCCAGGAAGGAAGCCACCAGGCGGTTGAACTCCTCGGGCTTTTCGCGCTGGGGCCAATGACCACAGCCGGGCAGCGCCTCCAGCCGTGCGCCGCGAATCCGTTGTTGCGCCTGCCGTGCGCACGCCAGGGGAACCAGCGAATCGCGCTCGCCGTGGATGATCAACGCGGGGGCCGCGATCTCGTGCAACCGGTCCAGATAGAAGGTGCGAAGACCCTGCCACTGAATATCGTGGCGCTGAAAGGCCATGAACGCCGCGCCAGTACGCGGCTTGCGCATTTCGGCCAGCACCTGATCCACCAGGTCGTCTGTCACCCGGCGAGGATCATGAAAGATGCCGGTCAGCGAGGCGCGGGCCATGGCCCGGCTGTTCCGCACCAGCGCCCAGGTCAGCGCGTTCACGCCGGGCAACCGCACGAACAGCCATGAAAGCTTGTGCGCGGGCGCAGTCGGCTGCAGGCCATAGCTATCCACCAACACCAGACGCTCGACGCGCTCCGGCTGGCGCAGGATCGCGCCCAGCGCGATCGCGCCGCCCATCGAAATCCCAACCAGGCTGGCGCGCGGCAGGTCGAGCCGGGCCATGAACTCCAGCAAGAACCCAACGTAGTAGTCGGTGCTGTACCCGACATCAGGCCGCTCGCTGTCGCCATAGCCCGGCCAATCGGGCGCGATGACGCGGTGTGTCTGCGCCAGCGCTGGCGCGGCCAGGCTCCACGAGAGCCAGGCTGAATCGGTGCCGCCGCCGTGCAATAGCAGCACCGGCGACCCCTCCGCGCCGGCCGTCAGATAGTGGGTGCGCACTCCCAACACCTGGATGAAATTGCTCGTGATGCTCATCGGTTGTGTCTCCTTCGGCCCCGCCTCACCCGTCCGCCACCACGGCTAGAACGCCAAGCCCGTCGGTCGGGCGGTTGAAAACCGCTGCCACCACTGCACAGCCGATCCTTCGGCAAGCTCAGGACAGGCTCGGCGTCGGCTGGCTCTCGTCGCCGCAGGGCGCCTTCGCCAGCGTTGCAGCGACCGTTCGGCTGAGCTCACGACGAAGCCTC
>Ga0194125_10012811_pt1 | contig 11002 bp, 7 predicted proteins | sample TA2KigC250mmetaG_FD_148626 | JGI IMG/M metagenome (GOLD analysis project Ga0194125, IMG submission 148626) | Freshwater microbial communities from Lake Tanganyika, Tanzania - TA2015034 Kigoma Deep Cast 250m | ecosystem: Environmental > Aquatic > Freshwater > Lake | place: Tanzania: Lake... | reverse complement strand
AGAGGGAGCACTTCTAGTCCCTGCGCATAATGCATTGACTTCATTCCACCTGGCGATGCATCGAAGCGACCATCCTCCGTAATCACAGCCCAGTCGTCTTGGTCCAAGGACACCAACGTGGCAAGCCGCTCTCCTGTACTCAGATTCCAAATGATGGTCTTCGCGTCCCTTCCCCCTGCGACAACACGCCGACCGGCGGCGCTTATGGCAACAGAGTTGATGCTAGATGAATGGCCAGAAAACGTTCGTATCTCACGCCCGCTACTCAAGTCCCAAAGCTTTGCCGTACCGTCACCACTTCCTGTCACGACATATTGACCGTCAGAACTAATGGCGACGGAATTAACCCAATGTGAATGGCCGGAGAACGTTCGTATCTCTTTACCACTGCCCAGATCCCAGAGCTTTGCGGTATTATCCCAACTTCCCGTCACAACATATCGACCATCGGAGCTAATGGCGACAGAGCTAACATGACTTGAATGCCCAGAAAACGTGCGTATCTCACGTCCGCTACTCAGGTCCCAGAGCTTCGCGGTACGGTCATTACTCCCAGTCACAACGTACCGAGCATCGCCGCTGATGGCAACTGAGTTGACCCCCTCTGGATGCCCGTAAAGCGAATGCCCGGAAAACGTCTGTATCTCTTTGCCGCTACCTGCCTCCCAGAGCTTGGCTGTGCCATCATAGCTCCCAGTGACGACGTAACGGCCATCAGCACTGATGGCAACAGAAGTAACGCCTTCTGCGTGCCCGGAAAACGTTCGTATGATTTTACCACTGCCTACATCCCAGAGCTTTGCGGTATTATCCCAGCCTTCTGTGACGACATGTCGACCATCGGCTGTGATGCCAACAGCATCGACTCCATAGATTTTCACTTGATCCGAATGCAAAGAGAATGATCGTACTTGTTGGCCACTCCTCAAGTCCCAGAGCTTCGCTGTACTGCGATCACTCCCTGTCACAGCGTATCTACCATCCTCGCTGATGGCAACGGCATTGACAGAATTTGAATGCCCGGAAAAGGTCTGCACCTGCTCTCGGTTGGTTGTCCTCCACAACCGTGCCGTCATGCCGCTCGCCGTGGCTACGTACTGACCATCTGCGCTGATTGCAATACCCTCGAAGCTAAAAGCTTCATCTGAATATGAATATTCAGAAATCGTCCATATCTGTTGGCCACTGCTGGTCTCCCACATCTTTGCCGTGTAGTCGTCACTTCCGGTCAGAACATATCGGCCGTCGCCGCTGATGGCAACAGAATTGATCCCAGAGGTATGTCCGGTCAACGTCCGTATTTCTTGTCCGCTGCTCAAGTCCCAGAGCTTTGCTGTATGATCACTACTCCCCGTTACAACATATCGACCATCGGCAGAGACAGCAACAGAATTAATCCTAGCTGAATGCCCGGAAAACGTTCGTGTCTCCTCACCACTGCTAATGTCCCAGAGCTTTGCGGTACTATCCCAACTTGCCGTCACGACATATCGACTGTCGGCAGTGATGCCAACAGTACTAACCAATGCTGAATGTCCAGAAAACGTCCGTATCTCTTTACCACTGCTTACATCCCAGAGCTTTGCCGTCTTGTCAAGACCGCCTGTTAGAAGATATCGGCCATCAGCGCTTGTTACAACGGACATAACAGCCTTTGAATGCCCAAGGAAAGTCCGTATCTCCTTGCCACTGCTTATGTCCCAGAGCTTCGCCGTCAAATCATAACTGCAAGTTAGAAGATGACGGCCATCTGCGCTGATCGCAACGGAAGAAACAATGTGCTGATGCCCCATTTGAACGATCAACTCCGGCTTCTGTGCAAATGTAAGAGAAGAGCAAATCAATGCCAGAGTTAGGTGGAACCGAGAAAGTGATCCCATAACACATCCCTCTTTGGTGACCTCTCCGGGCCAATCAAGAATAGTCCCAGCTCGCGGGAATTGTCACACTAAGGGCACAAAACACCCAGAGCATACACGCCGGGTTCACTCCACCTGCCGTAATTCCCACTTCATTTCACTTCTTCGATCGTAAGCTGAATCTTCTGAGGGGGTGGTGTCCCAACTGCCCACTTTCTGATGTACTGGATACCAACCACCTCAGGTTGACCGCTGAGCTCTTCTTTGTAACGATAGGTACCTTTTGTTTCCCTCTCAAGAGTCAGAATAATTACTCGCTTCTCCATATTGTTATCACTCCCTTTCTTTTACGTGCTTCGATGGGACCAGTCGGTTGATCCTAACAGACAAAGCTACTGTAGTTCGGGCTGAAAGGCAACAGGCCGTAAGACAAGAAAATGAGGCGGGATTGTTTCGTAGGTCAGATTACGTATCGAAGTGCCCTGCACCCACCGCAAGCCGACCAAGTTGCGAGAGGAAAGCGGTTAGATGGACTCGCCTTTCATCTTCAAGCTCTGAATTGTTTCAGACGCCACGACATTTGCTATGAGGCGATTCGGCTCACTCTCTGAGATTTGCTTTCGCCTCCGATGTTTGTGAGTTTCCCTCGGTGGGCGCGGGGCATCACCATATTCCAGTTTTTATAGATGTAAACCAAGATCGAATGACCTTTTCCGCAGGCTTGCCGATAAGGGCGGTCCCGGTGAGCCAGCCTGGATCGACCTTATACCAATCCTCGTGCCTGGGAATCCAGTCCTCGACGACCAAACCCACAACCCACGGCTGGTCGGCAAAGGTCTCAAAGATCGCTTCGAAGTAGTCCGCTTGTTCCTGCAAGTCCGGCATTGTGCTATGGCCAACCACCCCCATTCCCCACTTGGTGGCGCCGTCAAGGCTGTATGCGCATGTCTCTGTCACAATCACCGGCTTGTTGAACTTGCTGCTCGTCTGCTGAATGACATCCCTATACTTGTGGACTATGGTGTAATTTCCCACCAGGTCTTTTACGGTCATATCAGTGCCACCTTCTGGGATTTCAAAAAGGCATGTCACACCAATATAGTCCACGGCGTCCCACCAGCTGATGGCGTCAACGACGCCCGGATAATACATAGCGGAATAGACGATGGGGCCTGAAAAAGCCGCTCTCACCGCCTGGATCAGCTGTCTCCAGCTTTGCGCCTTGTCTTCTGTCTTCCGTAATTCAACTCCTATGCAGAAGATCTCCACATGATCCTTCTGCGCGATTTCTGCCAGATGCACGATCTTGGCCTGGTAAGCCTGAAACCATTCCGGACTGCCGGGAATTTGATCCCTCGGTCCGGGAAAGCTTCCAATACAAATCTCCGGATAGAGCATCACTTTGAGACCGAGACTGTGGGCGTATTGAATCTGCCCCTCAAGGTCGGATTCGGCAATAGTGCTCAGCTCACCTCGGACGGTGCTCACTTTTTCGTATATGGTCGTTGCGTCAATATTGTCCTGATAGTAAGCCATGTCGATGGAGACCCAGTTACAGCCCATATGCTGCTTCATCACAGCGATGGAAGGGTTCGCTGCACCGTTGAGTGCAGCCTCTCGCCAGAAGTTGGTAAATCGACACGCGCGCATTTCCGCGCCAAACGTTGGCCCACCGATCGTCACTGCTGCTTCCCCTTCGGATCGATTGCCATGGTTGTCCGAGGCCGTTACCTTCACCTTGAATTCGTAACCCCTCACGGTGTGCCCTTGTCGACCCATCATAGTTGCAGACAGCTCGTTGCCTGTGGCCCCAAGAATCTCATCCTCATTTCTGAACCACTGGTAAGCGAACGTTACTGGATCGCCGTCCGGATCCGTTGCGCTCGCAGTAGCCCGAAGCTTGAGCGTTGAATACTGGTTTTGGAAATCAGATTCCTGTGGACTGCTAGGAGAAATGTTTACGATTGGATTCGAGGGAGGATTATTCGTCGGCGATGCCTGGACGTTCAGCGACTGAGTCTGCAGTTCACCGATCTGACTTCCTCCACCTCCCGGTGGGCCATTCTCCCACGCCGAGTATGCCCAGGAATATAACCCGCCCCCATATGCATGACCCATCGAACTGATAGAAAACCTATATGGAGCTATGAAGGTCTGTGTGTCTGTCGGCGCCAGTGCTAGCCCTTGCCAGCCGAAATCCAGCCCAGCAGAAGGATTCATTGAGGTCCGTGTTTGCTCCACGGTATTCCCGTTCGGATCTCGAATACTCATCCCAAGCCACAGGCTATGGATTGTGTCATTCCCTGTGTTCTTCACCTTGATCCCCACTGTGGTTGATTCTCCCACCATCACCTGTGTCGGACCTAATCCCCAATACGATACGCTCGATACCACCGACCGCTTCTCAGTTGGGGCCACTGGCTGCTTCTCGCCACAACTGTCGGTAAGAAGAGCTAAGTAGGCCGGGATCAAGATCAACAAGATCCGTCCGACGATTCTCCGATCGACTCTTGGATGTTTCATCTCGAACTCCGTTTTCCTCGCTTCACAGGATAGAGACAATCTGACCAATCATCATGTTATCTACCCATTACCGATTCTCATTTGTCGGCAAGTTCATCCGCCGCACCAAGTCTTGGAAACGTGGGTCGTCGCGCAAGGGCGCGAAAGCAGGCTCCTCCAAGAGCCACGGCATGAAGCTATGACGTTCCTTGTAGGCAGCTTCCAACCAGTGGAAAGCCTCATCCTTTTCCCCCAGGGCAACATAAGTCCCAGCCAGAAACCAACCTGCCCAAGCACCCGTTGGCTTGGGTTTCTCCTGCAAAGACTTGGCCAGTATCCTCCGCGCCTCGTCCTTCCGACCAGCCTGAGCATAGGTACGCGCAAGACCCCATCTCCAATCAGGGTCGACTGCCCCGGCCTTTTGATGGGCTGCAATGGCCTCCGCATACATCCCCTTTTCAGCGTATATGCCTCCCAGAACGTAAAGCCCATACGCGAAATTAGAATCCAACTCGAGCCCTTTTCGAGCTTCCTCCAGCGCTTCGTCATACCGTCCCATCCACCAATACTGCCATCCCCGATCTGACGCAAAGAGAGGCGTTAGCGGTTCTACATCTTGCGCGCGTTTCATTTCTGCCAGGGCTTCATCCCTGTGTCCAATCAGAAAGAGATACCACGAATAGTCGCGGTGAGCCTCGCCTATACTCGGGTTGAGCTCCATGGCGCGCCGCAGGTCTTTTGCTGCTCCAGCATAATCCCAGTCTGAGTAGAGTTTTTTCATACCCGAGGCAACGTACATCTCCGCCGGCAGATTCCCACCTAATTCTTCTGCTTTGCGTGTAGTAGCCGTGGCCAGGGCAAAGGCGTCGGGATGCCTCTCGTGGCCGATGATGCTGTAAGCCAGGGCCAGGGCGGCATAGGACTGGGGATTGGTTGAGTCTATCTTGATGGCCTGGTTGAGATGCGCCAGGCCTTTTTCGAACCCGTCCTGGGTCATCTTATTGATGTAGAATTTCCCCTTGAGATATGCTTCGTAGGCTTCAGGATTGACTGGCCGAGCGCCGGCCATGCGGACGCGCTCGGTGGGCGTGAGAACCGCGCGGACTTTCTCAGCAATCGCGCTGGCGATTTCACCCTGCAATGCCAGGACGCTGCGCAGGTCGCGCCGGTAGCTCTCTGCCCACAGGTGCTCGTCGGTTGCGGCTTGAATGAGCTGCGCTGTGATCCGCACCTGACCGCCCTCACGCAGCACCGAACCTTCGACGACCGCGTCCACGTTCAGCTCTTTGGCGATCTGCGGCAAAGGCTTCTTGGTGCCCTTGTACCGCATGATTGAGGTCCGCGAAATGACTTTCAGGGCGCTGATCTGGGCCAAGTTCGTAATCAGCTCTTCGGTCATGCCGTCGGCGAAGTAGTCCTGATCGGGATCTCCTGAGAGATTTGCCAGTGGCAGCACCGCGATGGAATCCATCTTCGCGCTTGTCCCAGTAAAAAAAAACAAGCTCGCAGCGACAATTGCCGCGAGAAGAATGGCAATGGCGCCGAATGCATATGCACGTTTCTTCCGTGGAATCCTGAATCTAATCAGTCGTTGCTTTGCCACCCCTGATCTGATTTCCTCCCTCAGTGACTGCAGCTCTGCAGCTATTTCGCCCGCACACTTGTAGCGCTTCTCAGCACTCTTAGCCAGAGCCTTTTCCACGATTCGCTCCAGCCCCATCGGGATTTTCGCCTGGACGCTTGGGATTGGCTCGGGCTCTTCGTTGACAATTCTGTAAACGATGGCTTGTTCGTAATCTCCGGGAAATGGGAGCCAGCCCGTGATCATCTCATATAGCACAACACCCAAAGACCATATGTCTGTCCGCTGATCTACCTGTTCTCCTCTCGCTTGCTCTGGCGACATATATGCAACAGTGCCGAGCGTACGCCCGGTCTTCGTCAACACCGTTTGTCCTGCGAGCTTGGCCAGACCAAAGTCCACGATCCTTGCAATACCATCCTTGCCGATCATGATATTGCCCGGTTTGATATCGCGGTGGATGATGCCGCTCTCGTGTGCCTTGGCAAGTCCCTGGGCCACCTGCGTGGCGATATCGATAGTTTCCTCGAGGGTGAGCGGTCCACGCCCAATCTTCTGCTTCAGCGTCTCTCCCTCGTAGCAGTCCATCACGATGAAGAGCCGATTATCAGCCGTTTCATCGATGTCGTGGATCGTGCAGATGTTGGGATGTTGAAGGGCTGAAGCAGCTTTGGCTTCATGGATGAAGCGCTGACGGGCTTCCGCATCTCGGGTAAGGTCAGCAGGAAGAAACTTCAGCGCGACAGAGCGATCGAGGCGCATGTCGTGGGCTTTGTATACTACGCCCATCCCTCCTTCGCCAATCTTCTCAATGATTCTGTAGTGCGAGATGGTCGCCCCGATCATGTGGACCTCCATTGGCGGGAATCGGGACTGGAAAGGCACGTCTACGGTGCTTCGGTGCAGAAGGCCGGTAATTTCTCCATCACAAAGCTACTGCAGTTTACAATGAAAGGCAAATGCGCGAAAATGAGGCTGGCTTTAACAGGTGCGGAAGGACTGAATGGAAACGATCTGGCTGACTTGACTTTCAGTTTTCGACAGTGCAACTTTGATTAGGTGTTCTGTGGCGACGTGCGTACCGAGTAAGTACCCGTTTCTGGGCGCAATCTCAACACTCAGACCGAATTCACTGTCGGCCAAGTCAGAAGGAGGTGCAACATGTCAACGAGAGCGTATGTGCTCCTCAACGTGAAATCAGGCGCTTCAAGAAAGGTTGTGAAGGCTCTCTCCAAGATCAGAGGCGTCAAAGCGGTGCATGTGTGCTGGGGGCGGCCTGACATCTTCGCCTACGTGGAAGTGAAGGATGAAAAGGCGCTCAGCAGCCTCGTGCTCTCACGTATCCAAACAACTGCCGGCGTTCAGGAGACAGATACCCACATCGTGATCCAGGAGTAGAGAAGGATTGCCGATCCAGTCTTGCCCTCGGTCAAGCGACATCTAGCCTTCTCTCTGGTTCACTTCAGGCTTGCCCACATCAGCTGGCACCCTATGGACGTGACAGCGGCCGTCGCATTGCTGGCTGACTTTGGAACGAGCGGGCCATTCGTGTTGCCGCTACGAGCGATTCATCGTCTCCCCCAAACTGAAAAGAGCGGTCGATCCTCTTTTTGCCTCCTACCTCGTCATAGCGGCTTGACGCATTGCCCTCACTGTTCAACCATCATTCTGTCGAACTCTTCAATCGTCACACGATCCGCAGATAGAGATTCTTGCCGCTCTCCAAGTGTCGAGAACGCTCAACCGTAGGTGCGCCTAGGAATCCCTCTCATCTTGCAGCACCCTCGGTGGACAGGAAAAACGCCAAGAGAGTTTCCATAGTCCTCTCCGTCACTCATCACAGATCTGAATCGAACCTGGCAGGTTGGTGAAGCAGCTAGCCTAGTTGCTTTTTCCTCTTATTCTGAATAGATTTCTTGCCGGAGCAGAGTTTTGTAAGTCAGCCGCAGAAAAAGGGCATTCTTGCCGAGTCGCAGCATCCTCCCACACGTACAGACTTGACTGCCACAAGACTTCATCGCCCCGCGTAATCCCCAGCGCCAGACGCTCGAATACTCACAAGGCGCCGATGTCCCACACAACGAAAAGAGGTGGATGTTTGACCTCCTGCCATCCAAAGCCTTTCCTAGCTTGGCTCACGCCCAGTCTTTCAACGGCTACTCGTGAAGAAGGGCTTACGCAAATCTTCGATATTCAACGGGCACAATGTTGAACATCAAAGGAACAAACTCTTGCTACGCGGCTGACATGGGCAGGACGTGCCATTCACAGTGCATATCTTGAGGTCAGCTTGAGTCGGGATCTTTTGATCCCGGCATAATCAAAAACTAGTTTTCAGGAGGGCTATAGCTATGAAAACGTTGATGGATATCACAACCTGGGTTCTGTTCATCGGTGGCCTGCTTGGCCTGGCTCTTGCGATAGTGAAGGTTTTCGCGGGTGGTGGCCCGGCTGAATATGTTGGTTCAGGAATCGGTGGAGGTTTTTGGCTTGTTTCCTCCGCAGTAACTGCCTTCCTTCGCAACAAAATGTCATAGGGAATTGCTAGCTACCCAGGGTTTTCTGGAAGTGACCGCCGTTTCAAGAGCGGCGGTCACTTCGAACAACAAGTCCCGACGAGTCTCTGTCAACGCGATTCTCTTGCACGTAGATATGCGGAGCAGGGACGTACCATTCCTGCCACGGTCGTTTTGCAGAATCGCTTGAACTCGCTCACTTCTCATCCAAGCACTTGAAAGGAGGGGACCATGACCACTCTCGAAGCCACCGTTGAGATCGTCAAAGCCGTTATCGCAAATGCTAAAGCCAGTGCTGTGATTACTAATGACCCGGCAAGGAAGAAGTTTCTACGGGGCGTCGAGGAACTCTATAAGACGCTCTCCTCTATTCAAGAGGAATTCCGCGTTGATCTCGAGCCCGCCAAGCCTGAATCGGCCAAGGCTTCTGCTGAGGAAACCGAGCTTGGCGAACCTGGAACCCCTGTTTCGGGCCCCGTCGAGAGGCCTACTTAGGAGCCTCAAGGATTGGTTCGCACTCGTTTGTCACTGGCCCTGCGGCCGATTCCGAAGCTTGGGAACACCCAACCTCGCTCTTGGCGCTTGCGCGCCCGGTAGTCGCGCACAAGCTCCATAAACATCTCCACATCCTGGTTCCAGTCTCTTGCCTTCCCGTCGAAGTACAGGACTTTGATCGGGATGTTGTCGTGGTCACGGCTGAGCTTTGAATAGATGGCTTCAGACACTATGGCGTTCATGCACGTGAACGGGCTGATATCGATAATGCCATCCACCCCCTTCTCATAGAGGTACACTGCTCGTCCTGTGTTGATCACCATCTCGCCCAAGGTTGCGTATGAGGGAAGATAGTCAAGCGATCGCCGGAAGATTTCGTTCATCTCGAGCGGCTCTTCGTAGCCGCGGAAATCTTCCCTGAACTGCTCCATCAGGGCGTGCTCGTCCTTGCGTTGGATCAATCGGCGTAACTCGAATGCTCCTCTGGCCAACGAGAACGAGCGACCGCTCGTGCGGAGGTCTTGCACCACGAGCTCGTTCGTGTACTCAACCCATTCGACAACTCCTGCAAGCCAGATTTCTCCTCCACAGGCTTCTACGTGGCGAATGATCCGGTCGTTTGAATCCTCATCGAGCCGGCAATAGATTTCCCCCACGCCTCCGATGAGGGGCTTGCTCCCGGGGTCACGAATCGGAATCCCTCGAAATGCGTCGCGAATCCCCCCAAGGGACTGGATCAGACGATGCAATCTGTCCCGGTGAGTAACGCCGAAACGGGCCAGTGTTCCGGAGGCTTTGTCCAGAGCATCGGCGTAGACCGCATCGGTTTCTTCACGGTTGCATTCATATGGGCGAGTCTTTAACAGGAGCCTGAGGAGAATGTCCCCGACAACAGCCGCACGCCACGCTGTGCGCAGGAAGTCGCTACTTTGGACTCCGAACTCGCTGTAACCGTCGCTTGTAGATGGTGAAAGGATCATAATGTCGCCATAACCCAGCTTCTCGAAGACCCTTCGGAAGAAGGGTGCATACTGTCCGAAGCGACATGGTCCGTGCGTGGTGGGCATCAAGAATGCCGTTCTGCAGGGATCAAATCCGGGCCGACTAACGACCTTCAGCATTCCGCCAAGGGTAACACGCTGCGGCAGGCATTCATCACCTGATGTATAGGCACTTGCCATCCTCAGTGCATCCGGCGTGCATTCGGGCAGCACCTCGGCTTCGATCTGCAGCGAACGGAAGGCGGCAGCCATCATCCGCACAGACCCATAGTTCATGCGCGGAATGTATACAATCCGTTCTGCAAGTGGCCGAGATGTCACCGACAGTTGATTCACGTCAGGAATCCTTTTGAATGCAAATACGCCTCGCAGCGGGTGACCATTCCAGCATCGTTGCTGTGTCCGTCGAACTGAAGCGTCAAGAACGACTTGCCTGACGCCTCAGCCACGTAATGCTTTACGTAGGAATCGGGCCCGCACTTGAAATTCGTAATGTAGATGATGTGAGCAAGGGGCAACTGCTTGAGCGCGAGAGCCGCCTGCAGGATCTGTTTGCCGCAATGCCAATACATGTTCTCGTGGACCGTGCGGACGTCGAATCCTTCCAGGTCGAAGAAGTCAAACGGCACGACGTTAATCCCATAGTAATCGCGCAGCTTCCCCGCCAGGTTGAGGTTCACCGTTCGATCATAGACGTTGTAAGCACGGCCAACAATCACGATGGCCTTCTCTTTTGTTTCTCGCAGAGCGCCCAGCACCTCGGCGCCCTTCGACCTGAGGACTGCCCAGAACTGTCGTTGGGCCTCAAAAGCGCACTCTGCTGCGCGATTGCTCTCAGCACCCGATACCTCGAGCGTGCGAGCAAACGAGGCGAGCTCTTTCTTCACTCCCTCCGTACCTCGACTGAAATGGAGCGTTGGTACGAGAAATCGGTCGCGCGCTCCTTCAAAGGCAGCCTGGCAAAGGGCAACGAACGGAAGCGTTATGGTCCAGGGACATGCGTATGGCGTCAGCCCCGAAATGTCCATTTCCGCATCGACGATGTTT
>Ga0194125_10012809_pt1 | contig 11003 bp, 11 predicted proteins | sample TA2KigC250mmetaG_FD_148626 | JGI IMG/M metagenome (GOLD analysis project Ga0194125, IMG submission 148626) | Freshwater microbial communities from Lake Tanganyika, Tanzania - TA2015034 Kigoma Deep Cast 250m | ecosystem: Environmental > Aquatic > Freshwater > Lake | place: Tanzania: Lake... | reverse complement strand
CGTAGTGCTGCGCCAGTTCGTTCATGTGCGGGATTGCGGCCACGCAGGGACCGCACCAGGTTGCCCAGAAGTCGATGACCAGCACCTTGCCGGTCGGATCGGGCGTGGGGGTGAGCCACGACTCCACGTAGAAGGTCGGCGCCTGCTGGCCGCGACGGTCCTGCGTGAAGCGGGGATCGATGGCACCGTTGGGAGCCGGCAAATCGGCCTGCGTTGGTCCGGCGGCCAGAGCCGGCCGAGGCTGCGGCTGGCGAGCGCCTGCGCTCTCGGCGCAGAGCTCCTTGATGGCAGCCTTGAGCCCGGTCGTCGAGAGCCCGGCGTAGCGCACGGTGCCGTCGCGATCGATCAACACGTTCACGGGCGCACGGAACACGCCGAGCGCATCGCACAGGGCACCGGTCGAGTCCACGAGCGTGGGGGCAGCTGGCTTGCGCAGCGCCTTGGCGGCACCTTCAGCACCCTCGGGCGTGTGCAGGCCGACGAGGACCAGATCGCCATCGGCGATCGCTTGCTTCGCGGCGGTGGCGGCCTTGCCGAGCATCGCCTTCGACGAGGAGTCCGCCGTCGTGAAGGCCTGGATCAGGACGACCTTGCCCTTGAGCGCGGCAGCAGCGGGTGCATCACCGAGCCAGGTCGCGTTCTCCGGCAGCGGCGGCATGCGCCAGCCACGCATGGCCTCGAGCGATGCGCGATCCATGTCGTCCAGCTTCTCGAGCCACTTGACGGACACGGGTGGCAGGCTGACCGGTTGTGCGTTGGGCTTCGATGCAGGGGCATCGGCATGGCCGCTCGGAGCGGCAGGCGGCTGCTTGGCCGGCGGTGCTGCGGGCGGCACGATGTCATCGGGTGCCGCGGCGACCAAGGAGAGCACGATGCAGGCTGCAAGGCGGAGCATGACGCAATGGTAGCGGCGCTCAGCGCCAGATCGGAAGCGCCATCGTGTCGATCAGCCTGACGTTGCCGAGCTTTGCAGCGATCAGGCCGCGCGTAGGGGCTTCGAACCCTTGTACCGGCATGAGTGACTGGGCACTGCGCACCACGGCGTACTGCACCTCAAGTCCGTGCTCTTCGAGCGTGCCGTGCATGAGCGCCTCGGCGGTCCCGGGATGCTGCGCGGCACAGGCGACTTGCAGCGCACGGCTGAGTCCGCGGGCAGCCTCGATCTGCCCCGGCTCGAGGTAACGATTCCGGCTGCTCATCGCCAGGCCGTTGTCTTCCCGCACCGTCGGCTCCGGCACGATCCGCAGGCCATCGAAGCGCGTGGGGTGCATCTCGACCATGTCCGCGATCACGCGAAGCTGTTGCCAGTCCTTCTCGCCGAAGTGCGCCACGGCGGGCCGCACGAGTTCGAAGAGCCGCGAGACCACCTGCACCACGCCTGCGAAGTGGCCCGGTCGGCAGGCATCCTCGAGTCCTGGCTGCGTCGCCACGGCGGGCAACGACAGGTGCGCGGCGTCCTCGCGCGCCGCGTCGATCCCGCGCGGATAGATCGTCTCGATTGCGGGCAGGAACACGGCAGCGGCACCCGCGGCCGCACAGGTCACGAGGTCGGCCTCGAGCGTGCGCGGATAGCGCGCGTAGTCCTCGCTCGGTCCGAACTGCGTCGGGTTCACGAAGATGCTCACGACGACGGGTCGACTGCCCCGTGCGGCCGATCGGATCAACGAGGCGTGGCCCTCGTGCAAGGCACCCATCGTGGGCACGAAGGCGCAGTCTGACCAGGGTGCAAGCGACGCGGCCTCTTCGATGAGGTCCGGCCTCATCCCGCGCTCCGGGTCGATGGACGCGACGCATCGATGAGTGCGATCAGCATCACGCCCGCCGGCCAGAGCAGCCACCAGGCGCTGTCCTGTAGGAAGCCGAGCTCCGCGCCCATGCTTGCAAGCACCACGGCAACCATGCCCTTGCCGAAGCTCCAGCCTGCGCGCGCAGCGAGCACGAGCACGGGGAAGACCACCCCGTACATCGCCAGCCAGCGCAGGTAGCCCGTTTCGCCCGGGAAATACCACGCGAAGGGCGATTCCGGTCCGAGCGCCTGCACCGCGATGCCAAGCGCAGCGATCACGCCGACCATCACGAGGGCGCGCAGCGCACTGTCTCCCACCTGGGATCCGACGCATACAAGCCCCGGTCCGTGCTCCTTGCGGACATCGAGCGCCCCGCGTTGCACGACGCCGCACAGTTCACGCAGGTGCGCCAGTGCGGTGAAGGGAACCTGCACGCACCAGACGCAGAGCATGGCCGCACCGGGAGCGGCAGCCGTGCCATCCCATTGCATGGCCACGCCAACGATGGTCAGGCCGAACGCGATGCCAAAGACCGCGAAGGCCCTCGGCGACTCCACCGACTGCCGCGCTCGATGGAATGTCAGGTCAAGGGCGGGGCAAGCCAGGAAGCCAGCGATGATGACGGGCGCCGCCAGGAGGAGATCCCGCCGCGGCAGCGTGCCCTCGCTCGGCCACTCACCCATCGGACTGACGGGTACCTGCCAGAGCAGCACGATCGAACCGATCGTGGCCACGCACGCCACCGCAATCCATGCCGCGTCCCGGAGCCACCACGTGCCCAGCGTGGCTACGGTCGCCAGCCCGAGCGCGAGTGCGGTCATCATGCCGGCGCCGGTCGCACAACCAGGCTCATCGACGAAGCCTGCCGCCGCGGGCAGCATCCAGACAAGGAACGCCACCTGGTATGCGACCGTCACGGCGCTGAAGCCAGCCATCAGCTTCTGGTGTCGGACGCAGAAGGCTCGGCTCGACTCCGGCGTGAACCACCAGCCGAAGAGCGTGCAGCCCAGCACGTTCGGCACCAGAAAGAGCCAGAAGCCCGGCCAACCATGCAGCCGCAGCATGAGGAAGGGGAGGAAGGTGCCGATGCACCAGGTCCAGCTGCTGGCGCAGAAGAGTCCCCAGCCAAGATCGCGCAGGAAGCGTGCCATGCCGTGGTCAGTCCGCGCTGATGGTGTCGGGACCGCTGCCGGCGGTACGCCGGTATCGACCGTCGCCGTCCTTTTCGAACTTGGCGAAGCCGAGCCGCTTGAGGTTGCTGTCGCCGAAGCGCTGCGTATCACTGTTGGTGGTGAACTGCGGAGGCACAGGAACCCTTCGTACGGGCAACCCGGATTCCGGGTGATGCTCGAGGGCTGGTTCGCTCATGCGCTGAAACACCTCGAAGTGCTCACCATCGGAGCCGTCGGGCATCACGACTGCGTAGAGGTATGTCGGCATGGCGTCGATCCTACGCGTTCAATCGACTTCCGCGCCGCACCACGACCGAAGCCGATCCATCGCCACACGAACGTCACCGGCTCGAGCCGCCCCGGCTTCGCGTTCGATCACCAGATCGAGCGGGCGATCAAGATCAAGGAGGGAACCGATGAAGGCGGGCCACGCCACCGCACCCGTACCTACCTGCACCTCCTGGCCCCACGCACCCGATCGCGGTGCGGGCACCGCATCCTTGATGTGGACCTGCCGGATCCATGGACCGAGCGTGCGCACGGCCGCGACCGGATCACCCATGCCGTAAAGGATCATGTTGGCGGGATCGAAGTTCACCCCGACGGCAGGATGGTCGATCTCGCGCAGGGCGTCGGCGAGGGTCGTTGCCGACTCCTGACCGGTCTCGAAGGCCACGGACACGCCTGCCGCCTGGAAGAGATCGGCCACCTCATGCAGGCGCGCGACCATCATCGCTCGCTCCTGCCCGGCCTCGTGCGGGATGAAGCCGGCGTGGAAGGTCACCAGCCCGATCGACTCGCGACCGGCAAGCGCCGCCACGCTCGCCGCGAGCGATCGTGTCGCGGGCCATGTCGCATCGGGGCGGACCCCGCCGGTGCGCGCGATCGAGTCGAGCGTGGTGTAGTCCTCGCCGACGGTGGCCAGCATGCCGCTGGCGATCGTCAGCCCGCGAGCTCGCAGCACGCCCACCGCATCGCGCCACGCAGGCGTCTCCACGCACGGGACCAAGGCAAGCTGCACGCGCGTGAGGCCGATGGGGGCGAGCAGGTCCATGAGGTGCTCTGGGCGCTCGGGCCGCAGGCTCCAGCTGCACACTCCAACTCGGAATCGCGGCAGTTGCATGGACCGTCGATGCTACTATTGCCGACTTCCCCCGAAGGGCCTCTCCGCGTGACGATCGCACCCACCAACCAGCCCATCACCCAACAGCCGCGTCGATCGTGGCTTGAGCGGGCCGAGTCGTGGCTGAGCCGGATGAGCACGAGGAACAACTTCTGGCACCGCCTCTGCTCAATGGTGTGGCTGCCCTATGCCTTCACGAGCGGCATCAGCATGAAGCGCCTCGACAAGGACCGCTTCACCGCCGTGCTGCCGTTCAGCCGCGTCAACCGCAACTGGTACAACGCGATGGCCGGAGCTGCACTCCTGGGCAACAGCGAGGTCGCCGGCGGCATGTACCTCTTCGGCGAGTGTGGCGGCGACTACGTCGTCGTCTGCAAGGAGATGAAGTACCGGTTCCTGCGGCCATGCCTGGGCCCGGCCGTCTACCGCGTGGTGAACAGCGACGATGTCAAGGCCCTGATCAAGGCCGGCGGAGAGTTCAATGTCAACCTGGAAATGGAGATCGCCCAGCTCGTGGGCGGCAAGGACGGCGACCGCAAGGTCGGCCAGTGCGACATCACCTTCCACTGCACCCCGAAGTCCATGATCAAGGCCAAGGCCAGCCGATTGAAGGCCCTCGAAGCCGCTCGCGCCATGCGTGACACCGGCGCATCGGCCTGATCCACCACGCTCATCCGCGCTCCGTACGATCTCGGCGTGCATCCCCGCATCGCCGAACTCCGTGAGCTCCTGCACCGGGCGAACACCGCGTACTACGCCGATGCAGCGCCCTTCATGTCCGACGGCGAGTACGACCGACTGCTGGCCGAGCTGGCGGCACTCGAGGCCGATCATGGCTGCGACGACCCCAACAGCCCCACGCAGCGGCTCGGGGATGCCGCATCCGGCTTCGCCAAGGTTGCGCATGCGGTACCGATGCTCTCGATCGAGAACACCTACACGCTCGATGAGTTCGGCGCCTGGCATGCGCGCTGCACGGCGGCGCTCGGCAGGGAGCCTGTCCTCGTGTGCGAGCCCAAGGTCGACGGCGTGGCAATCAGCCTTCGCTATGAACGCGGGGCGCTCATCCGTGCAGTGACGCGCGGCGATGGCGAGCAGGGCGACGAGGTCACCGGCAACGCGCGCGCCATTCGAGCCATCCCGACGCAGCTCCGCGGCGACTGCCCGGGCGTGCTTGAGGTTCGTGGCGAGATCTTCATGCCCAACGAGAGCTTCGAGCGCATCAACGCCGAGCGCGTACAAGCCGGGGAGGAACTCTTCGCCAACGCGCGCAACGCCACCGCGGGCACCCTCAAGAATCGCGACCCTCGGCTCGTGGCCTCGCGTCGGCTGTCGTTCGTCGCGCATGGTCGCGGCGCGTGCGAAGGCGACCCCTCAAGCGGACACTGGGAATTCCTGTCGAATCTTCGGGCCTGGGGCGTGCCCACCAACGATGGCGCCTCACGCTGCTCAAGCGCTGCCGAGGCTCGCGATCGCATCGAGTCGTTCAAGGACCGCCGTGCGGGGCTCCCGTATGGCGTCGATGGCATGGTGGTCCGCGTCGATGCCTTTGCCCAGCAGGCCGAGCTCGGTGCCGCGAGCAAGGCGCCACGCTGGATCATCGCGTTCAAGTATCCGGCCGAGCGCCGCGAGACCCGGCTCTTGCGCGTCGATTGGCAGGTCGGCAAGGGCGGCACGCTCACGCCGCGAGCGACGATGGCGCCGGTCTTTGTGGCCGGCACGACGGTGAGCCATGCCACGCTGCACAACATCGAGGAGATCCGGCGAAAGGACCTGCGGATCGGCGACATCGTGCTCGTCGAAAAGGCCGGCGAGATCATTCCGCAGGTCGTCGAGGCGCTCGCGTCGCGCCGTGACGGGACGGAGCGGCCCATCGAGCCGCCGACTGTGTGCCCCTCGTGCGGGAGTCCCCTGGTGCAGGAGGGTCCCAAGCTCTTCTGCGTGAACGCGGCATGCCCGGCGCAGTTCCGCGAGCGGCTGAAGTGGTTCGTGGGCCGCGACCAGATGGACATCGACGGACTGGGCGAGAAGATCGTCGACCAGCTCGTTGAGGCAGGACTCGTCAGGCACTTCGCCGACGTGTTCGCGCTCGATCCCGAGCGTCTGGCTGCGCTCGAAAAGTCCGATGCCGCCCCGCAGCGCAAGATTCGCAAGGACGGTTCGCTGGCCGAGGCTGCCCGCATCGGACCCAAGACCGCCGAGCGGATCGTGCGCAGCGCCAATGTCGCGCGCGGCCGTGGCCTGCAGCGCTTGCTCGCCTCGCTCGGGGTGCGGCATCTGGGCGAGGCCGCGAGCAAGACGCTTGCTCGGGCGTTCCCTGATCTTGATGCGGTGCTGCGTGCCGATGTTGCGGCCCTCGAGGCGCTGCCTGACATCGGCGCCATCACGGCGGAGAGCCTCGTGCGCGACTTCGCAGCGCCCACGCTGCGCGATGAGATCGAGCGACTGCGCGCGGTAGGGGTGGACCTGACGAGCCACGGTCACCGGCCCGATGATGGCGGCGCGGCTGGCCCGCTTGCCGGCAAGGTGGTCGTGCTCACGGGCGAACTGCCCGGGTGGGATCGCCGAACGCTGACTGCGGCCGTGGAGGCGCTCGGCGCCAAGGTCTCAGGCAGCGTCTCGAAGAAGACGGACCTCGTCATCGCGGGCTCCGCCGCGGGCAGCAAGCTCAGCAAGGCTCGCGAACTCGGCGTGCCGGTCTGGGAGGGCGACGAAGCGCTGCGCGAGCTGGCCGTGCTCGGCGCAGTCGTCAAGGCGTAGGTGCGCTTGCGCGCGCGGCATCGCCGGCTGCGGGTTGTACCACTCCGAACTGCGGTGCGGCAGTGAGCACACCCAGCAACATGCCACGGTCATCGACCTGCTGGGTCTTCACGGCACGATCGCGATTGATCTGGGCGACCCACCACTGCGTGGTGCCGTCCCTCGCCTCGACCTCGAGCCCGATGAGCACACCACCGTCGTACACGAGCGGTCCCCAGACATTGCGCCAGCGGCCGTCGACATTCAGCGTCAGCCGCTCTTCGTCACCGTTGGGCAGCGTGTGCAGCAGTTCCCAGCGCACCGGCTCCGGCGTGGTGCCGTGGCCGATCACCCTGAAGTGGTAGTCGTCGCCCATCCACTCGAACGACGGGAAGTTCACGGTCTGTCGGCCCGGCAGCAGGCTGCCGCCCAGATACCACGCCAGCGCTGCCGCGAGCAGCACAAAGATCACGATGTTGATCAGGAGGGCGCGAAGTCCCAGGGTGAGCAGCGTCAACGGGCTCGGCATCGGGGAAGGCTACCGTCAGAACGCGATCCGGCCGCTCCACAGCATCCAACCGACGAGCGCCGCCAAAAGGATGCGCCAGAGTCCGCACCACAGGAATCCGCCGCGCCCGATGAAGGCCACGAGCCATGAGATGGCCAAGGCGGCGCTCACCGCAGCGACGATGATGCCGACGGCCACCGGCATGATGCCACCCAGAAGATCGATGCCGCCATCCTGTCGAAGGAGCTTCAGCAGGCTGTAGGCGCAGGCTGTCCCCAGCGTGGGCAAGCCGAGCAGGAAGCTGAACTCCGCGGCGGCGCGCGGCCGAAGCCCAACCGAGAGTCCGCCGAGGATCGACATCATGGAGCGGCTCGTGCCCGGCCACATCGCCACGCACTGCATGAGCCCGATGAGCACGCTCTGCACGACGGTAAGGGAGCTGCCGTCGACTTCAGTGCCACGCTCATCGGCGGCCCGATCACGGACCCACTTGTCGAGCAGCACCAGCGCCACACCGCCGATCGCCAGCGCAAGCACGACTGGCAGCGGCTTGAACAACCGGGCGCTGAGCCAGTCACCAAGCAACAGCCCGAAGATGGCTGCCGGGATGAAGGCCACCATGAGATTGCGCAGGAGCCGAAGCGCCTGACGATGGTCGGCAGCCTTTCGCACGAGACCGGTGACGGCGACGCAGGCGTGCGCCATGCCGCGCACCTTGCTCCAGTACAGGCCCGCCACGGCGAGGATCGCGCCACCCTGGATCACGATCGAGAAGGCATCGACGGCTCGGCGCTGCTCCTCATCCGAGCGCAGGCCCAGCCACTGTGCCGTCAGCAGCAGGTGGCCGGTCGAACTCACCGGCAGGTACTCCGTGACGCCCTCGACGAGTCCGAGGATCACGGCATCGAAGAGGTTCATCGGCGGTTCTCCTGGGCAAGCCATGGCATCATGGTGCGCACGGTACGGCCTGCATCCTCAAGTGGCATGGCGGTCGCTGCCGTACGCCCCGAGAGGAGCCGCCTGCCGCCCTCGCGCTGGTCAGCCATGAGCGCTGCGAAGAAGCTGCCGTCGCGGACCCGCGCGAGCACGCCCTGCATCGCCGCTCGTGTTCGATCGTCAACAACCACCGGGCCGGCTTCGTCGATGCCGAAGGCAGCGGTCGGCGAGATGCGTTCGCGCATTCCGGCGATCCCATGCTCGTAGACCAAATCGGCAACCTGCTTGAGTTCATGGATGCACTCGATGTACGCGATCTCCGGCGGGTAGCCGGCTGATACCAGGGCGTCGTAGGCAGCCTGCATCAGGTGCACCATGCCGCCGCAGAGCACGGTCTGCTCGCCAAAGAGGTCGGTCTCGGCCTCGATCGCTGCGGTTGACTCGATCACGCCCGAGCGTCCGCAACCGATTCCCGCGGCCCACGCCAGCGCAAGCGCACGGGTCCGCTGCGGATCCGCACCAGGGCTGTGCACCGCCATTAGTGCCGGAATGCCCTGGCCCATCGTGAACCGCATGCGCAGGGTGGCGCCCGGTCCCTTCGGTGCGACCATGACGATGCCGCGCTCGGGGGGGGCCGTCACCAAGCCGTATCGAAGTGGCGCGCCGCAGACGAAGCCGGCCACCGCGTCCGCGCGCATCGCCGGCTGCACGGCCGACCACACTCCACCCGCCACATGGTCAGGCACGCAGACGGCGACGAGCGCGGCCTGCGATGCGGCGTCGGCTGCGTCGAATTGCTGAAATCCCTCGTGACGAGCTGCGTCGCGTGCGGCGGATCCCGCCCGGCCGCCGACGACGACGGTGATGCCGCTGTCACGCAGGTTCATCGCGTGGGCGCGGCCTTGGTTGCCGAACCCAATGATGGCGACCGTCTGCCCCTGCAACGCTTCGAGCCAGAGTCCAGCGGAATCCTGCAGAAGTTGGCACTCGGAGCGACCCATGGTGGCCCACGGAACATAGCGGTCGGACCACGATTCGGTTGGAAATGGGCGAAACCGTGGCAAGTTCAGGTCGGATGCGGCGTTTCAGCGCCGAACCCCTCAAGGCTACTGGCTTGCTCAACCGATAACGACCCCATGACCGCATTTGCCGACCAACGAACCTCTGAACGCTACGGAGTCCATGCTCCGTACACGGAGGTCCGCGTCGAGACTCCCGGCGGCTCTGGTGTTCCGCTCGAAGGCCACGCGTACGACATTTCGGCCACCGGGCTGAGGTTCGAACTCGACGAGGGCCTGAAGGTGGGTGAGCCCCTGAGCCTCGAACTGCTGCTTCCTGGTGCCGGCGGCTGGGTGCGCCTGGCGGGCCGGGTCGTTCGACTCTTCGATGAGGCCGATGATCCGGGGCCGCGCCGCATGGCGCTGCATGTCGATTCGTTCGAGGATGAGTCGCACCGGGAACGGCTGCTTGGTCACCTCGACCGCGGCTACCTGATGATGGCTTGATCCGACCATCGAGCGTCCCATGCCATCCAAGCGATCGACGACGGCGCCGGCTGCGGGTAAGGCAGCCGTGACCAAGGTGTCCGGGGCCAAGGTCCCTGGTCCCGCCAAGAAGTCCGCACGCAAGCCGGCAGCGAAGGATGCGGCCAAGCGAGCCAAGACAGCGGCGCACCAGCTGGCATCGACACCGAAGCCCATGCGAAAGACCGGCCCATCGGGTGCGACTGCACCGACGCTGGGCGCCAAGCGAGGCCGCGCCGCGACCGGAAGCCGTCCTCGCCCAGGCACCACGCCGCACGACGGGCGATTCGCGCTGATCGGCCACAGCTTCACCGATGCTGCGCTCCTGCGTCTTGCGCTCACGCATGCCTCGGTGAGCGACACTCGCATGGTGAGCAACGAACGCCTCGAGTTCCTTGGGGATGCCGTTCTGGGGCAGATCATCTGCGAACACCTGTATCAGCGCTACCCGGACCGACTTGAGGGGGATCTCACCAAGCTCAAGTCGTACCTCGTCAGCCGCGAGATGTGCGCACAGCTGGTGCGCGAAGCGGGGTTCCATCGGATGATGTCCATCGGCAAGGGCATGATCAGCGTGGATCAACTGCCCAAGAGCGTCCTGGCCGGGCTCTTCGAGAGCCTGGTTGGCGCCATCTACCTCGATGGCGGTGCCGAGGCGGCGCGCTCCTTCGTGCTTCGTCACATGGAGCCCCACATCGAGCGCACGCTGCAGCTCGGCCACCAAGAAAACTACAAGAGCGTGCTCCAACAGCTTGCGCAGCAATCCGGACTCGGCTCGCCGACCTATTCGGTCATGGCTGAGCGTGGCCCCGATCACGAGAAGAACTTCGAGATCCGGGCGCAGATCGGCGATCGTGGCTTCACCAGCTGCTGGGGGATGAGCAAGAAGGCAGCTGAGCAAGGCGCGGCGCTGCATGCGCTGCGGGAGCTTGGGTTCGTCATCGACGGCCCGACCGGTCCGCAGGTGCAGATGCCTCAGTCGATCGCCGACACGATGCCCTGAGCGATCTCGCGCGGTTCGAGGGAGTCGGTGGACACGACCAGATCGGCCAGCCGTTGGAAGGTCGACCACCGTCGCGCGCGAATCTCCATGACTTCCCGGTCCGGTGCGGCGCCTGTCAGGCTCGGCCGTGTCCCTGGTGCCTTGCGGATGCGTTCACCAAGGACCTCATCGGGAGCATCAAGCAGGATGACCCGCCAGCCCGACGCGCGCGC
>Ga0194125_10012807_pt1 | contig 11004 bp, 9 predicted proteins | sample TA2KigC250mmetaG_FD_148626 | JGI IMG/M metagenome (GOLD analysis project Ga0194125, IMG submission 148626) | Freshwater microbial communities from Lake Tanganyika, Tanzania - TA2015034 Kigoma Deep Cast 250m | ecosystem: Environmental > Aquatic > Freshwater > Lake | place: Tanzania: Lake... | reverse complement strand
GAGGCCGGCCGGAGGCCGAGATCCTGAGCGGCTTCCCAGATGAGCCACCGGGCTGCCGCCTGGGTCTGGCCGTCGCCGAAGACGGCCTCCCGGGCCAGGGCGTCCATCCGGCCTGCCAGGGCTTTTTCGTCCAAAATCGAAACGCCGTCCGGCTTGCTCTTCACGGCGCCGACGAGCGTTTCGAGAATTCGGTCGAGGGCGGTTGCGGCCATGGACAGGGGCTCCTTTCGGAAAAAACCTCGCTCGGAAGAAGCCTAGTATACCAAAAAAAAGCCCTGCGGGAAGGCCGAACTCAGCGTTTCTTGTCTTTTTTCCCCCGCCCCAGGATGCCGCCGCTCAGGAACAGCCCCGCCCCTAGGACGAAGCCGAAATTGTACCATCCGCCGTTGTTGTGAACCTCATAGAGGTTCACCTTCTTGGAAAAGAGGGAGACAATGAAGGTGACGGGCGAGATCAGGCCGTGCCACAGCCCCTTCCAGAAGCCGGCGACCTTGCCGTCCGCGGCGGCCGTCTTGGCGGCGTCATTGGGTCCGGGAGCGCAGGCCGCGGCGGCGAACATCACCGCCAACAGCAGGACGATCATGGCTCGGGCGACGTTTCTCATGTTTCCTCCGCAAAGACTCTCTTCACCTCTGTCTTCCCATCATACGGAATCGAGGTCCCCGGGTTCAAGGGCCTGGAGCCCCGCTATCGAGACAAGATGAACCGGTTCCAGAGCGTGGCGGGGATGAAAAGCGTGAGGAGGACGCCTTCCCGCAGGCCGAAGTGTTCGACTTGGTACCGGTCGCCGAAGGAGGCCTGGAGCCGGGCCGCGTTTTCCGCGGAGGCGATGACCAGGGCGGCGTCCCCGACCGGCCCGGCGTCGGCCACCGTGGCCCAGTAGCCGACGTTTTTATACCCCCTGAGGGACCAGGGGAGAGGCCACTGGTCATAGGGCCCGGCGATGACCTTGATGATGAGCCCCTTTTTGGCGGGATGGACGGCGGCCAGGGAATCGACTCTTTTCGCGAGCTTGAGAAAATCGGGGCTCGTCTGGGCGTAGACGTAGGGGTTCCGGGGGTCGGCCGGATAGCGAACGTTGGCCCGATAGTTCTGGAGGCCGAGTTGGACGAGGCCGGCCGCGAGGACGGCGAGGGAGAGGGCCTTGAGGCCTTTTCGTTTCGGGGCCCGGACGAGAAACGCCCCGCCGATGGCGGCCAGGAGAATCCATCCGGTGTAGAACGCGAGCGCGTTCCAGGGCGTTTTGTAGGGCAGGATAAAAAAGGCCAGCGTCGTGAGGGCCGTATAGATGAAGATGTAGAAGGAGAGGCGCTGGCGAGCTTCCCACTCCGAGCGGCGGGCGACGGCCGTGCCGATGCCCACGAGGGCCAGGAGGAACACGACCCCCTCCGTCCAGACCAGGCCTCCGGATTTCGAAAAAAAGAGGAGGCCGAAATAATAGGACCATGGGTGGGCGTGGGCCGCGGGTGACGTCCCCTTGGCGACGTAGGTTTTGAAAGCCAGGATGGCGTCGGCCGGGCCGTTGAGGTTCTTCCCCAGCGAGGAGAAAAGGACGACCGCGACGGCGGCGAAGGTCAGGAGGCCGAGGGCCACATGCTCCCAGTTGGTCTTGAGGCGGACGCCGGGCGTCCAGACCGTTTTTTTCTGGAGGAGGTGGGCCAGGACGATGGCCGCGGCGACGGCGGCGAGGACGATGACCGAGGTTTCTTTCGTCGCGAAAAGCAGGCCGGCCGAGAGCCCGACGGCGAAAATCGTCCGGGAGGTCAGCCGTTCGGAATAGCGCCAGACGGCGACGAGGAGAGCCAGGGCGAAGAAGGCGAAGAGCGACTCATGGATGTAGAACCGGCTGAAATAGGTCATGACCGGCGAAAAAGCGGCCAGAAGGGCGGCCAGGGCCGCCGCGCCGGGATGGAGGCTCGTCCCGAGGAAGAGGCAGAGGATGACGAGGCCGAGGCCGAAGACGGCCGGGACGAGGCGGAGGGTCGTTTCGTCCAGTTCAGCCAGGGTCGTCTGCCCCCGGGCGTGGGCCGCGGCCAGGGTCAGGTAGTACAGGCTCGGCCCATGATGGTCGGTCTTGTCGTAGACGTACCGGCCCTCCTCGAGAAGGGCCCCGAACTTGACCGCCTGATTGGCCTCGTCGTGGTGCATCGGCCGGAGAGGGAGCTGGGTGAACCGGAAGAGAAAGCCGACCGCGACGGCCGCGAGGGATATTCCCCGATAGGCGGTTTTGGTCATTTGATGGGCGTGCCGTAGACCTCCACCTCGACGTAATGGTTCATATCGTTCGAAGTATTGCCGCCGGACCAGAGCCGGACATAGCGCCCCTTGGCGCCTTTGGGGTCGACGAGGCGGCCCTCATTGGTCTCGATGTACTCCTTGTCCCTTCCCAAGCCGACGCCGAGCGTGTTGTCGTGGTCGTTGTTGAAGACCGTCGTCACGCCCTTGAGAAAATCCTTGTCGTCCGAGACTTGGACGGCCACGTCCCGGTAGACGCGGGCTTGGCCATGGTAATGCCAGACGAGGATGGCCTGAAGGGCGGCCGAGGCCCCGAGGTCGACCTGGACCCACTGGCTGCCGGGCCCAAGCTCGACGAAATACCCGTCTTCGCCCGATTTCTCGCCGTCTGTGAGGAAGGAGACCTCCCCGATGACGGGCTGCATGTCGCTCGACAGGACGGGCTTCTTGGCCGAAAGGAGGGTCGTGCCCTTGGGGACGTAGAACGGGCCGCGGGGTTTGCCGGTGATGACTTCCAGGTTCGGCGTTTTGATGTTCCGGGGCGTGCCGATGAACATCGGCTTGGGAAGCTGGAGCTTGAGCTCTTCCTTGGCCGGGTCCTGGGATGGGGCGGAGGCGGCGAGCGGGGCGATGGCGGCGGCGCCGAAAAGGAAGAGGGAGGCCAGCATCAACAGGTTTTTTTTCATCGGCAAACTCCTCCTCCTTATCTTAGCCCGCCGGACGGTCGGCTTTCAAGCCAGAAGGCCGGAATTGTAGACTCGGACGTCGCCGTAGCCGGGGACGAGGCAGCCCCACACATCGGGGCGACGGACGCATAAGGCCTCGACTTCGGCGGGAGCCATGACCATGAAGGCCGTCGAGAAGGCGTCGGAGAGGGCCGCGCTCGGATGGGAGGTCCAGGCGGCAAGCGAACCCGCCGCCGGCCGTCCCGTCCGGGGGTCGAGGACATGCTGTCCCTTGACCTCGGTGCCGGACCCGCTCAGGGCCCGGCCGGCGAGGAGAACGCGCCGCGGAGCGTCAGGCCAGCCGCCGCCCACCCCTACCGGCCAGCCTTTTCCTTCCTCCAAAGGATTTTCCGGAGGGGCCGAGCCGAAGGCCAGGACGGTGCTCGTCCCGCCGTTGAGAAGGACGTTTTCGAGGCTCCAGGCCTTGAGGATCTCGGCCGCCGCATCGAGGGCGTAGCCCTTGCCGATTCCGCCCAAGTCGAGGTCGAGGCCGGCATAGGCCGATGGATTCGGAGGATGCCGCCGGACGACGAAACCCCCCGCTCCCCCGGAAGACAATAAATACGGGGACACATCACTTATCTGTCCACTTTTGAGGACAGATAAGTGATGTGTCCCCGTATTTCCGGCTCGGGCATTGACGTCGAACGCCCCGCCGGTTTCCCGCCGGGCTTCCTCAGCCAGAGACAGGCAGTCAAATGTCTCGAAGCCTATGGAGGCCTGTTCTCCGGGACGAAGCCTGTTCACCCGGCCAATATCGCTTCCCGGGTCGAAGCGGCTGAAAAGCCGTTCGAGGCGGTCGATTTCAGCGAAAGCCGCCTGAGCGGCCTGGCCGGCGTAGGAAGCATCTTCTCCGGCGATGAGAATTTCGAAAAACGTCCCCATCGCCTGGTGCGATAAGCGATGAATCGAAATACGGGGACACATCACTTATCTGTCCACTTTTGAGGACAGATAAGTGATGTGTCCCCGTATTTCTTCGGCGGGGGGAGGAAGACGACGTCGGCGAACAGCAGGGCCGAGAGGAGCAGTGCCAGAGCGCTGTATCGGTGAATGCCGATCATCGCGACCTGGGCTCGAAAGGTGAAGACTGGGAGCATCGAACCGAGGGCTGTCGCAATCTGGATGAAACCGAAAAAAGCCAGGGCCCAAAAAGCCATCTTGCCGACCTCGGAGCGGGAGAGGTTCTTGAAAACGGGGCAGGCGAAGCCCGAAAAAGTCGAGCTTCCCGTCTTCCCGGGGCCGTAATCGCGCGCCCTCCAGAACAGGACCGCCGCCAGGCTGAGGGCGAAAAGCCCTCCGCTCCCGACATGTGCGAGGAGAGCGAGGCCAAACATTCCCCGGGGGACGAAAAAGGCGAAGGCGAGCCCGCTGGCCGCTTGATAGAGGAAGCTGGCCACCAGGCCGGCGAAGGCCCAGCCGAGCGGTCCGGGATAGTGGTCCGTCGACCAGGACTTGAGGACCGCCCAAGCCCGGGAGAGCGTTTTTTTCGTCCACATCTCCCGGCCCCGCTTCCGGAGCCAGGAGAAATAGGCCGGCCAGGAGAAAGCGGGCGCTTTTCCTTGGGCCGCGTCGGCCGCATTCGCGGCCCGATACCGGAGGGAGGATTGGCGGACGACGAGGCCCCCGACCGAGAGGACCGCGAGGAGAAGGAAGGCGAGCATGGCCGTCTATCTCCCTTTCTCGGTCAGACCGGCCCATCGTCCGACGGCCAGGAGGAAGGCGGCCAGGAGGACGGACCCGATGGCCGCGGCGGCCGCGCCGAGGATGATTTTGAAGAAGGGCCGGACGGCGAAGGACATCCCGAAGAGAAGATGGTAGGGGGCCGTGAGGTTCATATAGGCCGAACCGGGTCGAAGCGAGGACGCGCGGCTCAAGAGCGGCCCCTGGCCGCGAACCTCGGCGAAAAAGAATTCCGACGCGGTCCGGTGGCAATCCGTGCACCCTCCGACGCCGAGCGACTGGCGGGCGGGCCGGACTTGGTGGGCCAGCGGCCAGGCGACGGGCTCGGCAGCCTCGTGGTCTTCGGATTTCAGGGAATTTTCGCCGCCGAGCTTGAAGACTTTTCCGCCGGCAAGGTAAACCGAGGACGGCCCGCCGAGGGTTTCAAGGACCCGCCGGACCTGCTCCTCGGTCAACGCTTTTCCGGAATTCGCCAGGGCGCCGACCGTCCGCCGCTCGAATTCGGGGACGAACGGTAGGCGGCGGCCGTCCCTGAGCCAGAAAAACAGGCCTTGGGTCGCCGCGTCTTCGGGAGAAGCGATTTTTTCGACCTGGGACTCGACGATTTTATACTGGAACCCCCGATGGATGAGGACGGGCTCGCCAGGAGCCGCCTCGGTCGTCCGGAGGGCTTCGAGGAGCTTCTGGATGAAAATCTCGGGCTCAGCCGCCGCTTCGGCGTCAGCCGGGTCGAAGTCGGCGACGAGCGGGAGAATCGCTCCGTCCTTTTTCATCGCCCACCGCATTTCGCCCGCCTTCGCCCCGGGGAATTCGGCCGCGTCGAGCCCGCCGTCCACGTTGACCTCGAACGATTTCCCGTCCATGAAGAGGACCGGCGTACCGGGGAGGTCAACCGTGTTGAACAGGGCGGCCAGAATCCGGGTCACGGGCTTTTCGGGGAAAAGGATGTCTCCCGCCGCCTCGAGAACGGCGGCCGGACGGAGAGGGGAGATTTCCTTGCCGTTGCGCTTTCCCCAGTAGGCCGGCCAGAACAGCCGATGGGGAGTGAGCTTGCCGTTCGTGTCCCGGAGGTAGACGGGCTCGAAGATGGCCGGCATGTCCTGGACCCAGTTGGCGATCCCGTAGATCCCCAGCCGGTTTGCCCGGGACGTCCGGACGCGCGCCGGCTCCCGGGCCGGGAGGGGTCCGGAATGGCAGGTTGTGCAGGACAGACGGTCGAGATGGACTTTGGGAAGTCCGTTGTGCTTGGGATAGGGGGCCCCCAGCCGGCCCGGCATGATCTTTTCCCTGGCCGCCGTGCGTCCGCCGAGGTGGCAGCCGCGGCAGGAGAAATCCTCGGACAGGACGGCCGGATGGTCTTTCCCTTCGCCTTCGTAGCCGCGGATCATGGCGTGGGAGACGTCATGCCGGTGGCAGGAGACGCAGGCCAGCCCGGCGGCCGTGTGGACGTCTTCGTCGAAGTCGAACTTCGGGACCGCGGCCGGGGCGGCGGCGTGGCAGGCCAGGCAGCGGGCGTCGTCGGGCTTGGCGGCGATATCGAGGAAAGCCCGGTGCTTGGAGTCGAAGACCGTCCGGTCGTAGCGGACCGAGGGCGGGACGGCCCACTCCGTGTCGTCGGGATTGGGGCCGTCGAAGATGTCCCAGGTCGGGTCCAGGCGGGAGGACATCCCGCCGACCTCTCCGAGGCCCGAGGCGGCCGTGGCCGCCCAGCGGAAATTCTCGCGGAGGATTTGCTTGGCCCATTCGCTCGGGTTCTGGCTGCGGCGGGCGTTGTGGCAGCCGAGGCAGTTGACCTCGAGCCGGCCCGAGACGCCCCAGCGCGAACCGGGAGCCATCTCTTCCTCGGACGGCTCGGCGACGCCTCCGCCGGGGAAATGCCGTCCGAAGTGGAGGGTGAAATCCCAGGCGGAAAGGCCGAGAGCCGAGGGAGGGAAGGAGCCTTTCCAGGGCCGGAAGGAGAGCGGAATCTGGGTCCCCGTCCGGTCGTCGACGAGGACCCACGGCTCTCCCGGCCGTCCCGCGGGCGAGGCCGGCCCGGCTTCGAAATGCCAACCCTTCCTCACGACCTCGTAGTCGTGGCAGGGCGCGCAGGAGGTGCGGGCGGAGAAGGGGAGGGGATGGCGTTCGGTCGGGACGATCGTCTGGCCGAATTCGTCCTTGAGGGGAATCTGGTGGACGGGGGTCACCCGGCTCCCGTCCCAAGGGGCGGGCTTGGCCGTCTGGCCGGCCGCCGCGAAGTCGGCCGTCAAGAAAACGACCCCCGCGACCCAAGAGAGGAAAAGGGGACGGTTCTGTTTTTCTCGAGAAAAATAGAACCGTCCCCTTTTTCTTTGAGATTTCGACTTCCGATGCATGGGCTCAGGCCTTGAAGTCCGCCGGCTTGAACCGAACCGCCGATTTCGTCCGGACGGCCTCGTTGACCTTCAGGACGGCGACGGCGCTCTCGTAGGCCAGGTCGGCGGGGCAGCTGAGCGGCGTCCCGAGGCGGATGGCGTCGAAGAAATTCTCGAGGTGGGGTTGATGGGCCGGCTTGGCCAAATCCACCGGGATCGGCCAGCGCCCGGCTTCAGCCGTCACCCGGACGTCGACGAAGATGTTGCGCGTGTCCACCTTCTGGATGACCGGCGCTTCCGAAAGGAGGAGGCCCTCCTTGACGAGGGAGTCCCATTCGGGGGCGTGGGCTTCGCGCATGGCCCAGTTTCCGCGCTGAGCGACTTCGGAGATCTGGATGGCTCCGTCCTCGCCCATGAAGACCTCGTAGAAGCCGCCGAACTTGGTCGCCGTCTGAACCTGGTAGAAAGCCCGGGCCGCGCCCTCGGGCGTTTCGAAATCGAAGATGGCCATGACGTTGTCAAACCATTCCCGGCCCCGGTAGTGGTCTACCCCGCCGCTGGCCACGACCGAAGAGGGATTCGCCCCGAAGACCCAGGCGAACAGGTCGATCTGGTGCGAGCCCAGGTCGACGATCGGCCCGCCGCCGAACTTCCGGTACCAGCGCCAGTTCCGGAACTGGGTCATGTTGTCGTAGCCGTAGGCCTGGAGCTTTTCGGGAGGGATGACGTAAGTCTTGGGCCAACCGAGCATGTCGGCCTTGGACCGGTTCCACTGGGCGTAGGCCAGGCTCGTCCGGCCCAGAATCTTTCGCCCCCGGATGAGAGTGTCGATGGCGTGGAGATAGCGCGGGTTGGAGCGGCGCTGGTGCCCGACCTGGAGGAGTTTTCCGGTCCGGCGGGCGGTCTCGACCATGGTCCGGGCCTTGTCGAGGGAGTTGGACATCTCCTTCTCGCAGTAGACGTGGAGCCCGGAGGCGAGAGCGGCGTTGGCCTGCTCGGCGTGAAGCCAGTCGGGAGTGGCGACGAGGGCCGCGTCGAGCCCTTTCTCCTTGGCCAGGAGGTCGCGGTAATCCTCGTAGACGGCCGGGTCCTGGCCGTGCTTTCGGAGATAGCCCCGGGCGTACTGCTGGCTGTAGGACCAGATGTCGCAGACGGCGGCGACCCGGAGGCCGGGGATCCGGAGGCAGGATTCGAGGAGGACCCGGCCCTGCTCCCCGGCGCCGATGAGGGCGACCCGGAGCACGTCAGCCCCGCCGGCCGAGGGCTTCTCTTTCGCCGCCGGAGGCGCTTGGGCCTCCCGGGCGCCGGCTTTCCGGGTCCACACGGCGCCCATCCCGGCCGCGGCCGACGTTTTCAAGAAGCCGCGGCGGCTGAGTTTGTCGGATTCCTTGTCCACATCGCGCTCCGTTCGTCCTTACTTTTTCATGTCCTTGTCGAAGGCGACCGCCGAAGGGGCGAAATTGACATTCTTGACGAAATCGCAGGCCTCCCGGGCTCCGAACTCGCGGTCCATCCCGTTGTCCTCCCATTCGACCGACAGGGGGCCGGCGTAGCCGGCGGCGTTCAGCGCCCGGATGATTTCCTCGAAGTCGACCTGGCCGTGGCCGAGCGAGCGGAAGTTCCAGCCCCGGCGGTGGTCGCCGAAGGGGAGATGCGAGCCGAGGATTCCCGCCTTGCCGTCCAGGGTCAGGGCGGCGTCCTTCATGTGGACGTGGTAGATCCGGTCGGGGAATTCGAGGATGAAGAGGTGGGGCTTGAGGCCTTGCCAGATGAGATGGCTCGGGTCGAAGTTGAAGCCGAGGGTCGGCCGGCGTCCGAACGCGGTCAGGAGCCGTTCGGCCGTGTAGAGGTCGAAGGCGATTTCGGTCGGATGGACTTCCAGGCCGAAGCGGACGCCGGAGCGGTCGAAGGCGTCGAAAATGGGAGACCAGAGCTTGACCACCTTCCGGAATCCCGCCTCGACCATGTCCTCGCTCGTCGGGGGAAAAGAATACCAGGCCTTCCAAATGGGGGAGCCCATGAAGCCGTTGACGACCGAGCAGCCCATGGCCCGGGCGGCCTGGGCCGTCGCCTCCATCTCCTCGACGGCCCACTGGCGGAGGCGGGCCGGCTTTCCCCGGACTTCGGGAGGGGCGAAGCCGTCCAGGCGCTCGTCGTAGGCGTCGCCGACGCACTGCCCGGCGAGATGGGCGCCGAGGGCCCAGCAGCCCAGGCCGTGCCGTCTAAGAACCTGCTTTTTCCGCCGGACATAGTCCGGGTCGGAGGCCGCCTTCCGGACGTCCATATGGTCTCCCCAACAGGCGATCTCCAGCCCGTCGTAGCCCCAGGCCTTGGCTTTCCGGCAGACGTCTTCGAGCGGGAGGTCGGCCCATTGGCCGGTGAACAGAGTCACGGGTCTAGCCATCGTCTCCTCCGGTCAATCGAAGCGGACCCATTGGGCCCCGAGGGCGGAGCTCCGGACGCAGGCTTCGATGTATTTCACTCCCCGCACGCCGTCGGCGACGTTCGGGAAGTCAAGGTCTTTCGGGGACAGGGTTTCGCCGGCCTTCTTCTTGGCCAAGGCGCCCAGGAAGGCGGAGTAGATGTTGGCGAAGGCTTCGAAGTAGCCTTCGGGATGGCCCGAGGGGATGCGCGAAACCGACTGGGCCCGGGGGGACAACGGGTCGCGGCCGCGGGAGAGGCGGGCCGAGGGCCGGTCGAGGAACGAAACCCGGCAGTAGTTGCATTCCTCCTGGGCCCATTCGAGAGAGCCCTTGGTCCCGTAGACCCGGACCCGCATCCCGTTGTCATGCCCGACGGCGACCTGAGAGCTCCAGAACAAGCCCTTCGCCCCGCCCCGGTAGTTGACCATGACCGAGGCGTTGTCGTCGAGGACCCGGCCCTCGCCGAATACGTCGAGCCGGGCGCAGAGGGCCTCGACCTCCAGCCCGGTGAGGTAGGAGACCATGTTTTCGAGGTGGCTGCCGATGTCTCCCAGGCAGTTGGAGGCCCCCGCCCGTTTCGGGTCGGTCCGCCAGGCGGCTTGCTTCTGCCCCGTCTTTTCCAGGGGGGAGGCCAGCCATTCTTGGGGGTATTCCGCGGCCACGAAGCGGACGGCCCCGAGCTCGCCGCCGGCGATCATGTCCCGCATGTGGAAGACGACCGGATATCCCCGATAGGCGTACGTCACGGCGAAGAGCCGGTCTTTTTCCTCGGCCATCCGGGCGAGCTCTTCGGCCTCGCGGCTCGAGGTGGCCAGGGGCTTTTCGCAGACGACGTGGAAGCCGTGCTCCAGGGCCCGTTTGGCGATGGCGTGGTGGGTGTCGTTGGGGGTCGTGATGACGATGAAATCGACGGGGTCAGGCCGCCGGGATTCGGCGGCGGTCATCTCCTCGAAATTCGGGTAGAGGCGCTCCTTGGAGAGACCCCAGGCCTCGCCCGTTTCGAGGGTGTTGGCGTACGTTTGGGAGAAACAGCCGGCTTCGAGGACGGCTTTGCCTTCCAGGGCGATGGCCCTCCGGTGGACGTCGCCGATGAACGCCCCCTTCCCGCCGCCGACCAGGGCGTATCTCAACCGGGCGGCTTTGGCCAGGATTTCTTGACCTTCGATCATCAGAGACCTCCGCGGTCCGGGCTCCGGCGCCCGGCGGCCGGCCCTTATCATATATCGAGCCCGGCTCGATTTTCAAAATCGCCGGGAGGAGGAAGCGCGGCCCGGGCCGGCGCCACCCCCCGTCGTCCGTGGGAAGGCTTCCGCCTATCGCTTGACCGACAGTCTTTTCCGGATCTGGTCGGCCGCGGCTTGGGCTTCGGCCTTGACGGCCGGGTCGGCGCCGAGGGATTGAGCCAGAGCCAAGGCCTCGGGCGAGGCGAAATCGGGAAGGGCGGCCAGGATGAGCCGCTTTTCATCCGGACGGCGGGCTTCCTCCGAGGCGAGCTTCAGGTCGGCCACGGCCCGGTCAGGCCTCCGGTATTTTCCCAGGGCGGTCATCTTGATGTAGCCGCGCAGAGCTAAAAGCTTGTGAGTTTCGTCCGCCGAGGATTTGGCC
>Ga0194125_10012806_pt1 | contig 11005 bp, 11 predicted proteins | sample TA2KigC250mmetaG_FD_148626 | JGI IMG/M metagenome (GOLD analysis project Ga0194125, IMG submission 148626) | Freshwater microbial communities from Lake Tanganyika, Tanzania - TA2015034 Kigoma Deep Cast 250m | ecosystem: Environmental > Aquatic > Freshwater > Lake | place: Tanzania: Lake... | reverse complement strand
CACCACGGCCGACGGCAAGAAGATCGACGCCGAGTTCCTCGGGTTCGACACCGAGACCCAGCTGGCCCTCATCCGGGCCAAGGACGCCGGGCTCCCGGCCCTGGCCATGGGCAAGAGCTCCGACCTCTCGGCGGGCTCCTGGATCTGCGTCGTCGGCGTGTCTCCCGAGAGCACCGCGGCCGTGACCCAGGGCATCGTCAGCTCCATCGGCGAGGACCGGCTTCGACTCAACGTCTGGGTGACGCCCGGCACGAGCGGCGGCCCGGTCGTCGACGAGAAGGGCCGGATGGTCGGGCTCCTGCGGGGCATCTACGTCGAGGAAAAGCCCGTCGTCTTCCAGTTCCGCGACAGGGAGCAAGCCGGCTCAGGTGTCGTCATCAGCCGGGGCGAGGCCTCATCCTCCGGGATGGCCATGGCCGTGCCCGTGGACGTCGTCAAGGACGTCGCCGCCCAGATCAGGGAGAAGGGCCGGGTCGAACGGGGCTGGCTGGGCGTCGGCATCGGGCAGAACGCCGAAGGCCAGGTCGTCATCGCCCAGATCGATCCCGAGAGCCCGGCCGAGCTGGCCAAGCTCCGCCCCGGCGATGTCGTCCTCCGGATCGGGGACAAGACCATCACCGGCTCCGATCACCTGGCCGCCGAGATCCGCAAGCGGAAGCCGGGCCAGGAGGTCACGCTCCGGGTCGAACGGGACGGCCAGCCCCAGGACGTCAAGGTCAAGCTCGGCGAATACGCCGAGGCCGACGCCAGGCGGGAGATGGAGGCGCGCTTCCCCCGGCTCTTCCCGCCCGGCGCGCCCGACAGAGGGGTCATGGCCGTGCCGGCCCAGCCGTCAAGACCGGCGCGCCCGGTTTGGGTTTTCGAACAGCAGAAGTACATCGGGGTCTACCCGATGGAGCTCAACCGCGAGCTCGCCGAGCACTACGGGGTCAAGGAAGGCACGGGCCTGCTCGTCTCGCGCTTGACCGAAGGCGGCCCGGCGGTCAAGGCCGGCCTCAAGGTCGGCGATGTCATCATCCGCGTGGACGGCCGGCGTGTCGAATCGACCAATGATCTCATCGACCGCATCCAAGCCAAGGCCAAAGGGGACAAGGTCAAGGTCGAGGTCCTGCGGGACAAGAAGACCGTCAACCTGGAGATCGAGGTCGCCGAGGACAAGTCGGAGGGCATCTTCGATCCCGGCAGCCTCCGGGACGCCCTGGGATCCTGGCAGGATTACACGGACGCTTTCGAGATGGAGCTCCGCAAGTGGCGGTCCGACCACCTCCCGGAGATCCGCGAGAACATGAAGAAGATCCAGGAGGAAATGGCGGTCAAGAGCAAGGAGTCGGCCAAGGAGATCACCGCCCTGTTCAAGGGGGTTTTGCGAAGGGTCTAAGAGACCTGCTCCTGTCGATAGGGGGGACATGTACCTCCGGTACGTGTCCCCCCGTTTATTTGGTTCTTCTTCCATTTCCGGGGAACACATGTTCATGAGGGGACGATAGACGTCCCCCTGAAGACCCCCATAGCGGAGGGGGACCCGCCGGCCGCCGGCGGGGGAACCGTCGGGACTGGTTCCCGGGGGCGTGGGGGGCAAGGGGGGATGTCTATCGGTGAACCTCATGGCTAAAATCTCCCGGAAATGGGAGATGACCCTTTTTCGGGCGTCTTTCTGTTAGGTTTCTCCGATCCGCTCTTATGGATCCTCTGGGGAGAGGCCGAGCCACATATGGCGAAGCCTCGCGAGCTCCTCGGCGGTCAGGCGCGGCGCTTCGAAATACCCCTTCTCCGACCTCTGCCGCAGGGCTTCGTAGAGGATGACGGCCACAGAGACCGACAGGTTGAGGCTCTGGACCATGCCCAGCATGGGGATGCGGACGACCCGGTCGGCGAAGGCCAGGGCTTCCTCCGAAATACCCGTGCCCTCGCTGCCGAAAACCACGGCCGTGGGACGGGCGAAATCGATCTCGGTGTAGGGGGCGGAATCCTTGCGGAGATGGGTGGCCAGGACTTGGAAGCCCGCCTCCCTCAAGGGCAGGAGGCACGCGGCGGGTGTCCCGTGGACCCCGATCTCGAGCCACTTGTGGGCCCCCGTCGAGATGGCCTCGTTGAAATGAAGGAGCTCCGGGCTGGGAGAGACGAGGTCGAGGTGGAGGATGCCGGCCGCGTCGCAGGTCCGCATGACGGCGCTGGCGTTGTGAGCGATGGTCACGCCTTCGAGAACGACCCGCAGGTCGGGCTGACGGAAGGCCAGGACGCGGTCGACCTTCTCGATGCGCTCGGGTGTCGGCATGCCAAGACTATAGCAAAGGGCCGCCCCTGATTCAACGCGCCGCCGGGGCGCTTCTTTGTATTGAAAATATGGCCGTGTTCCCTTATAGTTATCGGGCCGCGCCGGTGTGGCGGAACTGGCAGACGCGCTGGACTCAAAATCCAGTCCGGGGCAACTCGGGTGTGGGTTCGATTCCCTCCACCGGCATGCCCATTTTCCTGGGGTGCTCCCACCTATCAAGACCCTTGGCCTCCGTCGGTTTGACAACGGCGCCGCTCGGGGACTATCATGCTTTTCTTTTCAGCCCCCGGCCCGGCCGGCATTTTTCTCGAGGAGTGTGACATGAAGAGACGCGGAATATGGCTGTCCTTGGCCCTGGCGGCCGTGCTTCTCTCGGGCCCCTCCGCCCCGGCCCAGGAGATCCACTGGCAGCACCTCAAGGGCTATGACGTTCCCTATGTCCCGACCCCCGTGGAAGTCGTCGACGAGATGCTCCGCCTCGTCGACATCAAGCCGGGCGACCTTCTCTACGACCTGGGATGCGGCGACGGCCGCATCGTCGTCGCGGCGGCCAAGAGGTTCGGGATCAAGGCCGTGGGCATCGACATCGACCCCGTCCGCATCTCGGAGAGCAACCAGAACGCCATCGAGGCCGGGGTCACCGACAAGGTCCGGTTCATCGAGGGCGATCTCTTCGAGGCCGATTTTCGGGACGCCTCGGTCATCACCATGTATCTCCTGACATCGGTCAACCTGAGGCTGCGCCCCAAGCTTCTGGCCGAGCTCAGGCCGGGCACGCGGCTCGTCTCCCACAGCTTCGACATGGGGGAGTGGGAGCCCGATAACACGTCCGTCGTCAAGACCTCCTACGACGATGAGCGGCACGTCTATTTTTGGGTCGTGCCGGCCAATGTCACCGGCCGCTGGGAATGGAGCGTCATGGAAGGCGCCCGGAGCCGGCGTTACACGTTCCAGGTCAGTCAAAAATTCCAGGAGGTCAGCGGGACGGTGACCTCGGGCGACTGGCAGCTGGCCATCAGCGACATCCGGCTGGCGGGAGACAGGATCACGTTCCGGCTAGACGCCGAGGCCGAGGGCAAGATGACCTCGTTCCTCTACGAGGGGAAGGTCCAGGGGAACACGATCAACGGGACCGCCCGCCAGGTCGGCAACCCCAGGGCCGCCGAGTTCAAGTGGAAGGCCGTCCGCAGCCCCCTGACCGTCGTGCCCCTCGACACCGGAGAGAATTAAAGCCCATGAAAAGGATCGGCCTCATCGGCGGCATGACCTGGGAATCGACCCTCGAATACTACCGGATCATCAACGAGCGGATCAAGGCCGATCTCGGGGGCTTTCACTCGGGCCGGATCCTGATGGATTCCCTCGATTTCGACGACATCGAGAAGTGCCAGAGCCGCGGGGCATGGGACGAGTCCGCGGACATCCTGGCCGATTCGGCGGAACGCCTGGAGAAGGCCGGGGCGGACCTGCTGCTTATCTGCACGAATACGATGCACAAGGTGGCCGGCGCCGTGGCCGCGAGGGTCCGTGTCCCGCTCCTCCACATCGTCGACGTCACGGCCGAAAGGATCCTTCGGGCCGGGCTGAAGACAGTGGGCCTCCTGGGGACGCGCTTCACCATGGAGCAGGACTTCTACAAGGGCCGGCTCGAGGACAAGTTCGGCCTCACCGTCCTGGTCCCGGATGCCGAGGGCCGGCGCGTCGTGGACGGCGTCATCTACAACGAGCTGACCTTCGGCGTCATCTCCCCGGAGTCGAGGCGCCAATACGTCCGGACGATCGAGGGGCTGGCCGAGAGAGGAGCGGAGGGGGTCATCCTCGGCTGCACGGAGATCCCTCTTCTCGTCAGGCAGGAGGACGTCCGGATACCGGTCTTCGATACGACCCGCATTCACGCTGAAGCCGCTGTGGAAGCCGCGCTCAGGGAAAGTTGACCTTCAGCCGGCTGGAGCGGCCCCCCGGGGAAGGGCGTGGCTCAGGAGACCGAAGCGGGGATGCTGTCTCTTTCGCTGTACAGGTGCTTGATCAGCGAGAGGAGCGTCTGGGAGATGCTGTGCAGGAACTCCACCCCGACTTCGAAGAGCTCTCCGTCTTCGGTCCTCCGGCTCCATTTGACCTCGCCGTCCACCTTGAGGGACTGGTGGGTCCTCTCGAGCTCGATGACGATGCGGATGACGCTGCCGACAGGGAAATCCTGCTGGCTGCAGATCCGGGCCCCGGACAGGGAGATATCCCGGGTGTAGGCGTTGACCGCGCCGTTCCCGGCGGCTTCCCGGACCTCGGACGTGGTCTTGATGAGCACGTTGTTCTGTTCCGCGAACCGTTTGTCTTTGCGGTGTTCCATATCACGGCCCTCCGGGCGCTTTCATGATCATCGCTTCAAGCGGCATTCTCGTATGCCTCCCCCGGGGGGTCAATCACCCCTAAAGGTGATTCGAGGGGTGATATCTCACCCCTGCCAGCAACCCTGTCCCTCAATCCCGTTTCCGGACGGCCAAGTAGGCCATGAGATAGAAAGACAGCATGGAGAAAGAATAGAAGAAGTCCTCCAGAGGGATGGAGATGATCCGGACCCCCCAGATGGCTTCCGGATTGTAGGTCACGATCGGGGGGGCGGTCAGGAGGTGGTTGAAGATCAGAAAGGGCAGGTAGGAGATCAGGATATAGAGCCAGTAGTGGGAAGAGGCCAGCTGCCGCCTGCCCAGGAAGGCCGCGGCCAGGAAGAACAGGCCGCACGAGGCCAGGACGAGCCGGGTATAGCCCTGTCCGTAAAAGACCGCCGATCCGGCGAAGAACAAGCCGGAGAGGGCCAAGGCCCGGCCTTGGGGGAACCGGACGGTCCTCTCCCGGCCCTTGGCCCGTAGGACCTCGTAGATGAAAATACAGCTGAAGGGGACGAAGATGAAGAACATGTATTCTTCGATCGGCAAGGCCAGGAACTTGATCCCCAGGAGATACTCGGGATTGAATCCCCAATGCCCTTCCGCGGTCACCCAGTTGTCCCAAGCGAGGTAAACGGTGCCGGCCGTGGCCACGGCGAACAGCAGGGCCGGCCAGCGCCGGTAATACAGGACCGGGCGCCAGAAGCTGAAGAGCAGGGGGCCGGCCACGATGATCAGGTTGATCACGAGATAACGGCTCATCGATCCCTCATTTCCTCCGGGTCAGGCTGAGATCGAGAAGGGTCTCCAGGACCTCGCGGTAGCGGGCGTCCACCGGCAGACCCCGGACGAGCGTCCTGGCCCGGCTTCCGTGGCGGGCCATGGTCTTGCGCGCTTCGGCGTCCACTCCGTGACGGAGGGCCAGCTCCCTGACGCGCCGGACGTCCTCGTCAGAGGCGTCCGGGCGGCCGAAAACGGCCGCCAGGGTCTCGCGCTCGACGGGCGTGGCCTTCTCGAGCAACCGGAGATATATCAACGTCTTCTTGCCCTGGCGGATGTCGGACCCCACCGGTTTTCCCAAGATCCGTTCGTCGCCGAACAGCCCGAGCTCGTCGTCCTTGATCTGGAAGATCAAGCCCAGGGCCTCTCCCAGGCGCTCCAGCTGTCGCCGGACCGCGGTTTTGCCTCCTCCGAGGGCCCATCCCGCGGCCAGAGGGAGAGAGAAAGAATAGCGGGCCGTCTTGAACCGGTAGATGTCCAGCACTTCCCGTTCGGGGATGGCCCGGCTCGAAGCCCCGGCGTGGATGTCGAGCATCTGGCCCAGTCCGACCAGGCCGAACGTCCCGGCGAAGAGCTTTTGAACGGCGGCGGCCTGAGAAGGCCGGCCCTTGAGATCCGAAAGGGCCTCGAAGGCCAGGAAAATGGCGATCTCGCCGGCGCAGATGCCCATGCTGACCCCGAAGTGATGGGCGTCGGGGAGGCCCTCCTTCTCTGCCAGGAGGGAGTACTGCCGGTGGATCGAGGGGGCCCCGCGCCTCTGGGTGTCCCGGTCCATGATGTCGTCGTGGATGAGGAGCGCCGACTGGATGAGCTCCAAGGCGGTTCCCGCCCGGACCGCGTCCGCGGAGATGCGCCGGCTCGCCATCTCGCAACCGAGGCAGACCAGGCCGCCGCGGATGAGCTTTCCTTTCCGCGTGAACTCGGACAGGCGCCCGGCGACGTCCGCCCCCCAGGGCCGGAGCCGGGTCATCGCGGCGCTCTTTTCATCCAGGAACTTGTCCAGGGACCTCAACAGCCTTTTTCGGGTCCCTGCGAAATAGGTCTCGAAGGTCATCGGATGTCCCTCCCCGGCTTGAGTGCCTTGCGCAGGCCGGTCACGGAGATCCGGGCCCGCGAGGGCCTGACCTTGCGGCGGTAGACGACGAACGGGTCGGCCTCGATGCGCCCGGCGGTCCAGCCGTACATTTCGGCGGCGGTCATGATGGGGACCCGGCAGCGCCGGGGGATGAAAGCGTAGCCTTTCTCGGCCTCGGACTGCCAGATCCTGTAACGGGCGATCTGTCCGCTCACGAACTCCCGGAAGGCCTCCGGCCTGGCCCGGGTCTCCGTCTCTTCGAGGGACGACAGCCCGAGGGCCCGCATTTCGCCGCGGGGCAGGTACGTCCGCCCGAGCTCCAGGTCCTCCCGGATATCCCGGAGGAAGTTGATGTATTGCATGGCCCGTCCGAGAAGCCTCGCGTAGGGGAGGGCCGCTTCTTCGAGGCCCATGAGGCGCGACATCATCAAGCCGATGACCTCCGCCGACCCGTACATGTAGGTCATCGTCTCTCCGAGGTCCTCGTAGTCGGACTTGACCAGGTCCATGGCCATCGAGTCCAGGAAAGCCTCCGCCCAGCCCGGGTCGAAACCGCGGCGCGCCGAGACCTCGATGAAGCGGTCGATGACCGGGCCGGCCGCGGCCGCCTTCCCGTCCCGACGGGCGGCATAGGCCCGTCGGAACTCTTGGAACCCCTCCGCGTCCTGGGGAGCGCGGTCGACGAAATCGTCGGCCGTCCGCACGAAGCCGTAGAGGACACCGACGTCATCGCGGACGGGCCGGGGAAAGAAGCGGGCGCTGCGGAAATACGTCCGGCTTCCCCGCCGGAAGATCCCCGAAAAAGCCCGGTCCTCAGAGCTCACGGGCGACCCTTTCCGCCGCCAGCTCGGCGCTGATCAGGACCATGGGCATTCCGACCCCGGGATGCGGGTACTGGCCCGCGAAATAGAGGTTGCCGACCCGCCGGCTCCTGCGCCTCGGCCGGAAGACGGCCGTCTGGAACAGGGTGTGGGACAGGCCGAAGGCCGTCCCCTGGTAAGTGTTGTAATCGGAGATGAAGTCCCGCCCGGAAAAGACCCGGCGGACGACGATGTTCGGCGTGATCCTCTCCCCGGTCAGGCGCTCGAAGTGATCCAGGACGCGGCCCGCGAAGGCCTCCCGGGCCTGGTCGGAATCTTCCAGGCCGGGAGCCACGGGGACGAGGAAGAACAGGTTCTCCATCCCCGCCGGGGCCGTGGCCGGGTCGGTCTTGGACGGGCAGCTCACATAGTAGGAGAAGCTCTCGGGCCAGGCCGGGCGGCTGAAGACGGTGTCGAAATGCCGGCCCCAGTCCTTCTCGAAATAGAGATTGTGATGGACGAGCCCCTCGACACGCCTGTTGAGGCCCACATACAGGATGAGCGCGGACGGGGACAGGACGCGCCGGCGCCAATATCTCTCGTTGTACGTCCGGCCGCCTTCGTCGAGAAGAGCGGTTTCGGTGTGATGGTAATCGGCGTTGGACACGACGGCGTCGGCGGGGAAGGCGCCCCGGTCCGTCAGGACCTCGACGGCCCGGCCCGCTTCCGTCCGGATGCGCCGCGCCGGACAGCCGAACTCGTAGCGAACCCCCTGCGACAGGCCGAGCTCGTGAAGGGCCTTGACGACCGTCGTGATCCCGCCCATCGGGTACCAGACACCCTGGTCCAGGACGATGGACGACATGAGAGCGTAGAACCCCGGCGTTTTCTTGGGCGCCCCGCCGATGAAGACCATGGTGAATTCCAGGATCTGCTGGAGCCGTTCGTCGCGGATCTCTTTGGACGCCTGGCCGTGGACGCTTCCGACGAACCCCAGGCGGAGGCCGTTCTTGATGATCTTCTTGTCGAGGAAGTCGGAGAGACCGTCGTAGTCCCGGTAGAGGAAATGCCGGACCGAAAGGTCGTACTGCTCGCGGGCCTTTTCGAGGTAGCGCTCGGTCTTGGCCGCGCCGTCGGGCTCCAGCCGGTCGAAGAGCCCCGCGTTGGCCGACAGGGCGTCCCGGACGTCGTAAACATCCTCTGTCCCGGAGAAGACCCGGAACTGGGGGTCGAGCCGGACCAGCGAGAGAACGTCCGACGGGGATCTCCCGAAGAGCCCGAAGTACCGGTCGAAGGCCTCGGGCATGAGATACCAGGAAGGGCCCATATCGAAGAGAAAGCCCCGGTCTTCCCAGACCCGGGCCCGGCCGCCCGGGCTGTCGTTCTTCTCGAGCACGGTCACATCGCAGCCCTTTTTCGCCAGGAGGGCGGCCGTGGCCAGCCCGCCCAGCCCCGCGCCGACGACCACCGTTCGTCTTCTCATGCCCGGTCCTTTCGTGGTTCCCGTCCGTCCTCCGGCCGCTCCTCCCGGTCCCGGGCCCGGGTTTCCAGCCTGCGGACGACCTCGAAAATAAGATCTTCGGGCGTCGAGGCGCCGGAGGCGACGAACACGGTCGCGTCGGGGGGGACGTCGATCCCGTCGACGCTCTCCGCGCTGTCGACGAGATGCGTGCAGGGATTGTTCTTCTGGGCGATGTGGAACAGGTGAAGGGTGTTGGCGCTTCGCCTGGACCCGATGACGATGACGCAGTCCACCGCCCGGGTGTGGAGCTCGACTTCGCGCTGCCGGGCTTTGGTCGGTTGGCAGATCGTGTCTTGGAAGACGACCTCCGGCACGAGCTCTCGGATGCGTTCCAGGACACGCCGGGCATCGTCCTCGACGAACGTCGACTGGACGACGACGCCCGCCCGCCGGATGCCTTCGAATAATTCGGGGGTCACCTCTTCGGGCGTTCTGACGACCAGGGCCCGGCGGACCTGCCCGACAATGCCCTGGACCTCCTCGTGGCCGACCTGGCCGATGACGACCGGAGTGCAGCCGCCGGCCTCGATCTCCCGGATCCGCTCGTGGATGATGCGGACCATGGGGCAGGTCGCGTCGACGTATTCGAGGCCCCTCTCCCGCAGATCCCGATAGCGGCGCTGCGAGGAGCCGTGGCTCTGGAGGATGACGATCCCTCCGGAAGGGACATCGTCCAGGGTCTGGACGACCTTCAGGCCTTTGGACTTGAGAGCCTCGATGACCAGCTCGTTGTGGACGATCTCCCCGAGCATGTAATAGGTCCGCTCGGGGTTCTCGGCAAGGAGCCGTTCGGTGAGGTCCAGGGTCTTGCGGACGCCGAAGCAGTAGCTCAGCGTCTCGGAGAGGACGATCTTCATGACCGCACCGGCTGCCTCAAGCGTCCCGGACGTCGAAACGCCGCGGGGCGTACAGGAAACCGAAGGACCGGGACCGGCCCTTGCCGAAGCTCTGGTGATGGTCGGTGTGAGCGCGGACGATGCGCTTCAAGTAGAAGGTCCAGGGCTTGAGGCGCAGCCAGCGGACCCGCTTGTGGAACATGACGTCATGGAACAAGAAGTACCCGAGCCCGTACAGGGCCATCCCGGCCCCCACGGCGGACGGCGCCCAGGAGCCCGCCAAACGGCCCCATAGAAAAAAGAGAACGGACGGGACGGCGAAGAAGACCGCGAACAGGTCGTTCTTCTGGAGCCCCGGCCGGCGGGGCCGATGATGGTCCTCATGAAGGACCCACAGGAAGCCGTGCATGAGGTACTTGTGGGTGGCCCAGGCCACGGCTTCCATGAGGACCGCGACGGTCAGGGCGAGCAGAGCGGCGGCCAGGACGGTCATCGGTGTTCCCTTCGAGACGATATCTTGTCAGAAGTCCGGTGCCCTGTCAACGCGCGCGCGCCGGGCCGGGAGGGCCGGCCGGCGCTCATTCCCAGCGGAACGTTTTGGCCGAAACGACGGCCCCGACAACAAGGAGACCGGCCAGCACGGCGGCCTCCAGCGCGTACCTGCCCGGAGGGTTGCCGAACCACAGCCCCTGGAGGAGGTTGACGACGTGGGTCAGGGGGATGAAATGGCCCGCCGCCCGCAGCGTTTCGGGGAATGTTTCCTTGGGAATGGTCGCGCCTGACAGGAACAGGTTCGGGAAGTACAGGACCATGCCCAGAATGTAGGCTGTCCGGGCCGTCCGGGCCACGCTGGCCAGCAGGAAGCCGACGGCGAAAAAGCTCAGGCAGCTCAGGGTGAATCCCGCGAAGACCAGGCCGGCCCGGCCCGAGAACTGAATGCCGTAGACGAGCCGGGCGGCAAGGATGAGGATGCCCCCGCCGAGCAGGGTCATCAGGTAATGAACGACGATCTGGGAGGCCAGCACGGCCGCCGGGCGGAGGGGGGTCGCCCGGTACCGTCGGAGCACGCCTTTCTCCCGGTTGCTGCTGACGGCGATGGCGATGGACAGCAGCCCGGTCGAGCCGATGATCATGGCCAGGTAGGCGGGCGTGCTGACATCGACCATGCCCCGGCCGCCGAACAGGGGATTGGGCTTGTTCCCGTAAATGCCGCCGAAGATGAACAGGAGGATGAGCGGAAAGAAGATGGTGAAGAAGGCCGCCTGGGGTTGCCGGAGATAGATCTTGACCTCGACCCAGGCCAGCTTCCAGAAGCCCCTCATCCCTCGCCTCCTTG
>Ga0194125_10012805_pt1 | contig 11006 bp, 11 predicted proteins | sample TA2KigC250mmetaG_FD_148626 | JGI IMG/M metagenome (GOLD analysis project Ga0194125, IMG submission 148626) | Freshwater microbial communities from Lake Tanganyika, Tanzania - TA2015034 Kigoma Deep Cast 250m | ecosystem: Environmental > Aquatic > Freshwater > Lake | place: Tanzania: Lake... | reverse complement strand
CCTCCTTCATGGGTAAAAAGGGAGGGATATTATATCTCTTCGAGGGGCAAAGTCAATTCACCGGAGGAGCCGGCCGCGGTCGAAGAAAAGGTCCTTCCGGGAGCGGGCGGCCAGGTCGATCGTCCCGGTGTCCATCCGGATCGCGTCCTCGGGGCAGGCCTCGACGCAGAACCCGCAGAAGCAGCAGCGGGTGAGGTCGATTTCGAACGTGCCGGCCGTTTTCTGGATATCGGCGTCGGGGTCTTCCTCGGCCTCGACGTAGATGCACTCGGACGGACAGACCGTGACGCAGAGGAGGCAGGCGACGCAGCGCGGCTTCCCGTCCGGCCGGGGGACGAGCCGGTGGAGGCTCCGGTGGCGGCTGGCCAGGGGTTTGCGGACCTCGGGATATTGGATCGTCACCGCGCCCGGCCGGAAGCGCTTGAAGCCGACGAGTCTCAGGGTGTGGAACCACATGTTGACCACGAAGTGCCGGGTCGTGATCGCGGCCCCCTTGAGGAGAGCCCAGAGATAGCCGAACGCTTGGCTCATGTTACAGACTCATGATCAGCCCCGTCCCCAGGATGTTCAACAGGCCGAGGGGGACGAGGAGTTTCCAGCCCAAGTCCATGAGTTGGTCGTAGCGGAAGCGCGGATAGGTCCAGCGGATGAGGATTTGGAGCCAGCAGAAAAAGACGACCTTGACCTGGAAAGCGAGGACCTGAAGGGCGATGACCAGCCACTTGGCCAGGGCCCAATGTCCGCCCCACGGCCAATGGAACCCGTCCGCGGCCAGCCAGGGAACCTGCCAGCCGCCGAAGAACAGGGTCGCGATCAGGGCCGAGACGACGATGATCTCCATGAAGTCCGTCATCATGAACAGGCCCCACTTGAGCCCGCCGTACTCGGCGAAAAAACCGATGATTTCGGATTCTCCCTCGGGAAGGTCGAACGGGACGCGCTTGGTCTCGGCCAGGGCGGCGATGAAAAACAGGGCGAAGCCGAGAGGCTGGAGGAAGACGCCCCAGCGCGGCAGGAAGCCGAGGACCGTCCCTCCCTGGAAGCGGACGATCTCCGACATCCGGAGCGAGGGGAAGACCATGATCAGGCCGATGAGCGACAAGCCGAGGGCCACTTCATAGGAAATGAGCTGGGCCGCCCCCCGGACGCTGCCCAAGAGGGCGAAGCGGTTGCGGGAAGCCCAGCCGCTGAGGATGATCCCGTAGATCCCGAGCGACAGCATGGCCAGGACGTAGAGAAGCCCGACCGAGGGGTCGAAGACCTGGAGGCTCAGGGTCTTTCCCCCGAGGACGATGTCGTCCCCGAAAGGCATGGCCGTGATCGTCACCGCGACGAAGAAAAAGGAGACGAACGGGGCCAGGGTGTGGAGGACCTTGTTGGCGAACGCCGGGACGAAGTCCTCCTTGAAGATCATCTTGATCGCGTCGGCGAACGGCTGGAACAGGCCGAAAATCCGGAGGCCGAAAACCGAGGCCCGGTTGGCTCCAATCCGGTCTTGGAGGACGGCGCTTTCTTTCCGTTCGACCCAGGTCAGGTAGAGCGTCAGGATGAGAAACCAGCCCAGGGCGACGAAGATCTTGACCAGGCTGACCAGGACGTCGCTCATGAGGCCCTCGAAATCTCGGCCGCCAGGGAGGACAGGAAATCCCCTTCAGACCAGGCGCCGCCGCAGAGCTGAAGGGCCGGGCCGAAGAGGCGGCTTCGGCCCTGGCCGTCGACGAACGTCCCCGCCTTCTCCGAGGGCAGGGCCGAGGGAATGACAAAATCGAACAACCCCTCGACCCCCGTTTCGACCGGCGAGACCAGGACCTTGGTCTCGACCGAGGCCAAGGCTCGTCCCAGGCCGGCGGCCGTATCCGTCGGACCGACAAACGGGCTGAGGACGACGAGGACGGTCAGGCCTTGTCCGATGTCCGTCGAGCCGAAGGGGGCGAGGTCGAGCCCCAGCCCGGACGCGCCGCGGCGGTTGACCGTCCGCTCGGCTCGGAGAAGGAAGCCGTCATCCTCTCCGCCCGGCGGGTCGGCGAACCACAGCCGCGCCCCCGGGAGCCGGGGAAGGAGGTCTTGCCGAACGACCTTGAATTCCTCGACCGTCAGGTTGGAATTCAAGACGAGGCCGAACTTCCCCCCTTGATTCCTGGCGGTCAGGCTTTTGGCTTTTTCCCCCACGAGAGCCAGGATCTTCTCCCGGCTCATCTCGACTCTCTGTCCGCCGCGATTCCAGTAGATGAAGGGCAGGCGGCGCCGGTGAAGGTCGAGATATCCGTAGCGCCCGCGGTCGCATATCCACGGGCCGTTGACGGCCTCGTCCGTCCGCGGCCGGACCCGGTACACGCCCGCCGACCCCGGCCGCCGCGGAAATCCCGGATGAAAATCGACCCAGATGCTGCAACCCCGGGCGCAGAGAGGGCAAACGGTCGGCCGAGCCGAAAGAAACCAGGTTCTTGTCCGAAAGCGGAAGGACGTGTCCGTGATGGCCCCGACCGGGCAGAGGTCGACCAGGTTGCCGGCGTAGGCCGACGCGACCGGCTTTCCTTCGAGAATCCCGACTTCGGAATGGGCGCCGCGTTCGAAGACGCCCAACTCCCGGGTCCCGGTGACGTCCTTCAAGAAACGGACGCAGCGAGTGCAGAGGACGCAGCGCTCGCGGTCGAGGAGGAGCCTTTCGCCGATCGCGACCTTCTTGGCCTTCCGCTCCTTGGCTTCGCGGTAGACGCCCTCCGTCAGGCCGTATTCCTGGTAGTAATCCTGGAGCCTGCACTCGCCCGCCTTGTCGCAGATCGGGCAATCGACCGGATGTTCGGCCAGGAGGAATTCGAGGACCCGGCGGCGGGATTCCCGGACGGCGGGGGTCGCCGTCTTGACGTTCATGCCCTCCCGAACGACGGTCGAGCAGGCGAGCTCGAGTTTGGGAAGCCCTTCGACCTCGACGAGGCAGAGCCGGCAGCTTCCCTCGGGAACGAAGGCCGGATGCCAGCAGAGATGGGGAATCGAGACCCCGGCCTCGAGAGCGGCCTTGAGGACCGTCGTCCCGTCGGCGACGCTAAGGGTGCGGCCGTCGAGCGTCAAGGTCGGCATGTCGCCCCCTCGAGCTCGGGCCTGAATTTCTGGATGATGCCCAGAACCGGCATGGCCGCCGCGTCGCCCATCGGGCAGAGCGTCCGGCCCTTGACCCCGGAGGCCAAACGGGCCAGCTCGTCGACGTCGCCGGGCCGCCCTCCCCCCGAGGCCATTCGCTCGACGACCTTCCGGATCCACGCCGTGCCCAGCCGGCAGGGCGTGCACTGGCCGCACGATTCATGGGCGTAGAACCGGGCCACTCGAAGGAGGACGTCAAGGATCGGAGTCCGGTCGTCGATGACGATGACCGCCCCCGAGCCGAGCATCGAGCCGGCGCGGACTAGGGCATCGCAGCACATGGGGAGGTCGAGTTCGTCGGCCCGGAGGATGGGGGACGAAAGGCCGCCGGGAATGACGGCCTTGAGCCGGCGCCCGGGGAGCATCCCCCCGGCATGGGTGAAGATGATATCTCGGAGGGTTGTCCCAACCGGCAGCTCGTAGACGCCCGGCCGGGCGACGGCTCCGCTGACGCCGAAGAGGCGCGTCCCTCCGTCCGTCGGCAGGCCTTGGTCGGTGAACCAGGCCGCCCCGTTGAGGATGATCCCCGGGACATTGGCCAGGGTCTCGACGTTGTTGATGACCGTCGGCGCCCCGAACAGCCCGACCGAAGCCGGGAACGGAGGCTTGAGGCGGGGATGGCCCCGCTTTCCTTCCAGGGACTCGAGGAGGGCGGTCTCTTCGCCGCAGATGTAGGACCCGGCCCCGCGATGGACCCGAAGGTCGAGGGCGAATCCGGACCCGAAGACGTCCGGCCCGAGAAATGCCCGTTCATAGGCTTCGGCCAACGCCGCCTCGAGCCGGCGGGCGATGTTCTCGTATTCGCCCCGGATGTAGACGAAGGCCCGGTGGATCCCGACGGCGAACGCGGCGATGAGCGTCCCCTCGATGAGGAGATGGGGGTCGTGGCCGAGGATGTAGCGGTCCTTAAACGTCCCCGGCTCCCCCTCGTCGGCGTTGACGCACAGATATTTCGGCTTGTCGGTCTTGGCCGGAACGAAGCCCCATTTGAGGCCGGCCGGGAAACCGGCTCCTCCCCTTCCCCGAAGGTTGGCTTTCTTGACCTCGTCCAGGACGGCCGCCGGCGTCATCTCCCCGAGAGCCTTGCGCGCGGCCCGGTAGCCGCCGGCCTGGAGATAGGCCTCGACCGACCATCCCCCCTCGCCCCCCAGGGCCCGGGCAAACGTCTTCGCCTCCGCCATTTAGGCCAGCTCCCCGAGAATTTCGTCGACCCGGTTTTCGGTCAGGTTTCCGTAGTGGTCGAAATTGACCATGAGGCAGGGCGCCTGTTCGCAAGCCCCCAGGCACTCGACCGTGTTCAGGGTGAACCGGCCGTCGGCCGAGGTTTCTCCGACGTTCAAGCCTAGTTTTTTGCGGACATAGTCCAGGATCGCGTCTCCGCCCAGGAGGGAGCAAGAGACGTTCCGGCAGACCTGGAGATGATACCGGCCGACGGGCTTCCTCCGGAACATCGTGTAGAAGGTGACGACTTCGCGGACCTCGAGGGGCGTCGTCCCCAGCAGAGCGGCCACGGATTCTTCCTCGTCGGGTCCGATGAAACCCGACTCGGCCTGGACGAGATGGAGGACCGGGAGGAGGGCGGCGGACTTGGACGGGTATTTGGCCGCCAGGTCCTCGACCCTGCGGCGCAAGTCGGCCGAGAAGACGGCCTTCATCGGTCGAGCTCCCCGCCGATCATGTTCATCGACCCGAAGGTCGGAATGACGTCGGCGACGTATCGTCCCCGGATGAGCTCCTCGAGGGCGGCCACGATATGGAAGCAGGGCGCCCGAAGATGGAGGCGGTAGGGCCGGTCCGAGCCGTCGGAGACGATGTAAAAGCCGAGTTCGCCGTTGCCGCCCTCGACGGCGCAGTAGGCTTCGCCTTTGGGCGGCCGGAGGCCGTGTCCCTTCATGAAATGCTTGAAGTGGGCGATGAGCCCCTCGATCGTCGTGTAGGCGTCTTCTTTGGGGGGGATGACGGCCTCCTTGGCCGAGGCCATGATCTCCGGATACACGTCCTTTTCCGAGCCCTCCAGGTTGGGCGACAGGCGCACCGGCCCCTCGGGCTTCCGGTCTCTGGCCGCCCGGATGGCCTCGGCCGGCTCGAGGCCGGCGGGCGCGCGGCTCGTCCGGACGAGAGGCTTGAGGCATTGCTCGATGATCCTCAGGCTCTGCTCCATCTCCCGCATCCGGACTAGATAGCGGTCGAAATTGTCGCCCCGCTCCCCGACGGGGATGTCGAAGGCGACCCGGTCGTAGGTCAGATAGGGCTGGGCCCGCCGGACGTCGTAGGCCACCCCGGTCGAGCGCAGGCAGGGGCCCGTCCAGCCGTAGGAGACGGCGTTCTCGGGGGTCATGACGGCGATGTCGCGGGTCCGGCCGAGGAAAATCGTGTTCTTGTCGAGCAAGCCGCGAACGTCCTTGAGAACCCGGCGGGTCTCGTCGACGCCCCGGCGGACGGCCGCCTCGAAATCGGGATGGAGGTCGGCCCGGACGCCGCCGACGCGGACGTACGAGGTCGTCATCCGGGCCCCGGTCGTCTGTTCGATGACGTCCCAGAGGAATTCCCGGGCCTTCATTTTATAAAGGAAAGCGGTGAAGGCCCCGCACTCCATGGCCATGGCCGCCAGGCAAGTCAAGTGGTCGCTGACTCGGGAAAGCTCGCTCATCAGGACCCGGATCCACTGGGCCCGTTCGGGAATCTCGAGGCCGAGGAGCTTTTCCACGGCCATGACGTAGCCCAGGTTGTTGATCAAGGGAGAGACATAGTTCAGGCGGTCCGTGTAGATGAGGAGGTTGAACCAGGTCCGGTGCTCGCATGTTTTTTCGAAGCCGCGGTGGAGATAGCCGACCTCGACTTCGGAGTTCAAGATCCGCTCGCCGTCGAGCTCGAGCATGACCCGGATCGTGCCGTGCATGGCCGGATGGGAGGGGCCCATGTTCAGGAGGAGGCTCTCCGGCCGGGCCCGGCTTTGGAGGCGGGTCGTCATGACTCCGGCCTCATCGGCAGCCGGGGTTGCCGCTTGCGGAGGGGATAGTCTTTGCGGAGAGGATGGCCCTCGAATCCGTCGTACATGAACAGCCGCTGCAGGTCCGGGTGACCGGGGAATCCGACGCCGAACATGTCGAAGATTTCCCGCTCAAGCCAGTCGGCGTTCTTCCACAACCCGGTCAAGGAAGCGATGGCCGCCCCCTCGCCGGGCAAGGAGGCCTTGACCCTCAGGCGCCGGGCGCCGTCGAGGGCAAAGACGTGATAGACCATCTCGAAACGCTCCGGACGCTCGGGAAAGTCGAGGCAGGTCGCGTCCAGAAGCATGGTGAAGTTCCAGGGCTCTTTCTTCAGGAAGGTCATGACCTCGGCGAGGGCGGCGGGGCGGATGACGGCCACGGGGTCGCCGAGCGAGACGGACGTTTCGAGGACGTCGGCCGGGAAGGCCTCTCGGAGAGCCGTCAGGACGATTTCTTTTTCCACCGCCAATCCTGTCCTTGGGTTTTAATCTTCTCCTGGAGCTTCAGCAGGCCGTCGAGGACCATTTCGGGCCGGGGGGGGCAGCCCGGGATGTAGATGTCGACCGGGATGATCCGGTCGATCCCCTGGACGACGGCGTAGTTGTCGTAGATCCCGCCGCTCACCGTGCAGGCCCCGAAGGCGATGACCCATTTGGGTTCGGTCATCTGGTCGTAGACCGTCTTGAGGACGGGGGCCAGTTTCTGGGCGACCGTCCCGACGACGAGAAGGAGGTCGGATTGCCGGGGCGAAAACCGGGTCCAGCCCGCCCCGAAGCGGTCGATATCGAAGTGGGCGCAGGCGGCCGACATGTACTCCATCCCGCAGCAGGCCGTGACATAGGGATAATGGAAGAGCGAGAACTTCCGTCCCCAGGCGAGCATCGCGTCGAGCCGGGAGGTGATGAAGTTGCCGGGCATGGCCGCTCAATCCCAGACGAAGGCGCCCTTTTTCCAGGCATAGATGAACCCCGCGGCCAGGACCCCGAGATAGGCCGCCAGGATCAGGAACGCCGTCCCTCTCATCGACGGGAAGATCAAGGCCCACGGAAACAGGAACGCGACCTCGACGTCAAACAGGAGGAAGAGGAGGGCGACGAGATAGAATTTGACCGGGAACGGATTGATGCCCTCCTGCAGCGGAGGGCTTCCGCATTCGAAGGGTTTCTCCTTGGCCGGGTTCGTCCGTTTCGGGCCCAGGAGGGCGTTCATCGACAGGAGAACCGCGCCCAAAAGCCCAAAGACCAGGAAGACCAGAGCCAACGTCATTCTACGTCCTTTTCTGCAGGCGCGAATTATATTCAAACTCCCGGACGTTTTCAAATGATTTTGACAAGTCATTTTCCTTGGCCGATAATGGGCCGGACATGCGCCTTCGATGGAAAAACGTCTTGTGGGGGTGGGCCGTTCTGGCCTCGGCCGTGGGCTGCAAGAACATCGCCCCTCCGGAGCACGTCCTCCTCGTCACCCTTGACACCCTCCGGGCGGACCATGTCGGCCTCGACTCCTCGGCCAAGGCCGACATGCCTCATCTCCGCGACCTGGCCCGCCGGGGCGTCGCCTTCCGGAACGCCTTCGCCGAGATCCCCATCACCCTCCCCTCCCATGCCTCGATCTTTTACGGGCTCCCCCCCCACCTCCTGGCCCAGTACAACAACGGCCAGCCCCTCCCTCCCCCGGACGTCCCATCCCTGGCCGAGACGTTCCAGGCCGCCGGCTATGCGACGGCGGCTTTCGTTTCGCTCGGCGTCCTGGAGAGACGCTTCGGCCTCAACCGCGGGTTCGACGTCTATGAGGACGGGTTTCCGGAAAACCGCTGGTATCTCGATGCCGCGGAGCTCAACCGCCGGGCCCTGCCCTGGCTCGAAAGGGCCGCTTCGGGAAAATTCTTCGCCTGGGTCCATTATTCCGACCCCCACGACCCCTACGCTCCGCCGGACACGCCCGACGACCTCCGTCTCATCCTCAACGGCCGGGAAGCGGGGCGATGCGCGCTGGCGAAATATCAAACGGTCGAAATCTCCCTCGCCCTTTCGTCGGGCGAAAACGTCCTCGCCTGGAAGGTCGAGAACGCCTTTCCCGAAAAACCGGGCTCCTTTCTCGCCCGGTTCGACCGGTTCGAGATCGCGTCCGAATCCGCCGGGAGATGGGAGTTCTCTCTCGATGCAGGCTGGGAGGTCCGGGCTTCGGACGGGGTCCATTTCGCCAAGGACGGAGCCCGGATCCTGATCAAGACGAACGGACCCCGCACCGTCCGCCTCCGATTCCGCGGCCGCCCGATCTGGTCGGTCGCCGGGGCGCGGACCATGTACCGGCGGGAGGTCGAATTTCTCGACCGCGAACTCGGCCGGCTGTGGGCCAAGATCAACGACCTCGGACTCCGGGAGACGACGTTCGTCCTCGCCGCCGGCGACCACGGCGAAGGCCTGGGGGAGTTCGTCGACGCCTTCGGAGAGGCCCACGTCGGCCACATCCATCACCTCTACTCGTACTATCTCCACGTCCCGCTCATCATCGTCGACCCGCAAGCCCGGAGGCGCGGGATCATCCGGGACGACCCGGCCGAACTCCTCGACATCTTCCCCACGATCGTCCGCCGGTTCGGATGGCCGGAAGGGCCGAAGCGTCCGGGACGAAACCTCCTCGGCGCCCCCGCTCCCGCCGACCGCGACCTCTTCGCCGAGACCTACCGGCCCGAAGCCGCCCATGACAGATTCAGTCTCCGGCGCTTTCCGTGGCAGCTCATCCTGACGCCTGAAGAGGGGAAAATCGAGCTCTACGACCTCCGGGAGGACCCCAACGAGTTCCGCAACCTCTTCGGCCAAGCCGGCGGAGCGAGGGACGCGCGGCCCCTTCAGCCCGTCCTTGAAGCCCGGGCCAGAGAGATTCTCGACCGGAAGGTCGAAATCAAGATTGACAAGCGGGCGGAGGACATGCTCCGGGCCCTGGGCTACATCAAGTAGGCCCTTTCGGACCTTCAGTTCAGGGCGTGAACCGCCCGTCCTTCGGCCCGGCCGGCCGCTTCCATGACCGCTTCCGAAAGCGTGGGGTGGATGTGGATCGTCTCGGCCAAGGCGGCGGCCGGAAGGCCCCGGGACATGGCCAGCGTCGCCTCGGCCAGGAGGTCGCTCGCGCCGGGCCCGAGAATGTGAACGCCGAGGAGCCTGTCGTCCCGTCCGGCAATGACCTTGACCAGGCCGTCCGGGCTGTCGATCGTCAGCGCGCGGCCGTTGGCCTGGAAGGAGAACGTCCCCACTCGGACCCGGCCCTCGCGCTCCCGGGCCTCATTTTCGGTCCAGCCGACCGAGGCGAACTCGGGGTCGGTGAAGACGGCCATGGGCACGACCCGGCCGTCAAAGCGGCCCGTTACGCCGGCGGCGAACTCGGCCGCGGCGATCCCCTCGTGCGAGGCCTTATGGGCCAGGAGTTTTCCCCCGATGAGGTCCCCGATGGCGAAGACGCCCGGGACGCTCGTCTCGAGTTTCCCATCGACTTCCACGGCCCCGCCCCGGCCGAGGACAAGGACGACCGGGCCGTCCGCGAGAGACTCGGCGTTGGGCTTCCGGCCGGCGGCGAGAAGGACTTTCTCGGCCCGCAGGCCAAACGGGGCTTTCGTCTTGAGGCACGTCCCCCGGAGGACGACGCCCTCCTGGCCGACTTCGGCGTTTTCGATCCTCATCTCGGTCTGAATCTTCAAGCCTTGCCGCCGGAGAAGCAGTTCCAGACGCTGGGCGAGGTCCCGGTCGCTCCCGGGCAGAAGGCCGGGCAGGATTTCGAGGATCGTGACCTCGGTTCCGAGCCGGCTGAAAATCGTCCCCATCTCGAGGCCGATCGCCCCCGCCCCGACGACGACAAGAGAACGAGGAATCTCTATGAGCCCCAAGGCGTCCGTGCTGGATAGGACGCGGCGGCCGTCGAACTCGAGGCCGGGGAGGTCGGCCGGCCGGCTTCCCGTGGCCAAGATGACCCGCCCGGCCTCGACCGTCCGCTCTTCGCCGCCGGAGGCCCGGACGGCGACGAGTCGTTCGCCGCGGAGAACGCCCGTCCCCTTCATGACCTCAACGCCGTGGCGCTCCAGGAGGAATTCGACGCCCCGGACGAGCCGGTCGACGACCCGCTGCTTTTCGGCCTGGACGCGGGCCCAATCCAGGCGGACCTCGGACGCCGGCCCGTCCAGGACTTTGGAGGATTTGATGTCCCGGAGGAGCTTGGTCTGGTGGAGGAGGTATTTCGTCGGAATGCATCCCCAGTTCATGCACGTTCCCCCGACCGCCTCGCGCTCGACGAGGACGACCCGCTTTCCGAGCTGGGCGGCCCGGATCGCGGCCACATACCCTCCGGGACCGCCGCCGACAACGACCACGTCCGCTTTCACACCCATGGTAGCACTCCCTTTCCGAGAGGCCTTAAGATACAGGAGCTTCGCGTCTTTTTCAAATTCTTGACATGGATTCGCGTTGCGGCGACAATGAACGGGCTTCGAACGGCTTCTCGAGAACAAGACCTTGCCGATATCCAGACGGATTTCCTTCGCCGCCTTGGCCATCGCCCTGTTCGTCCGCCCTCCGGCGGCCGCCGCCGAAACGGCCCTGTTCTGGGGACAGGTCGTCGACGCGGCCGGCCGCGGCGTGCCCGGCGCCCGCCTCTCGCTCCGCTCGGCCTCGACGGGGAGAGTGTTCGCGACGACCTCGAACGATTCGGGCTCGTTCTCTCTCGTCGGACTTCCTCCGGGACGGTACGGACTCGAGGTCGGAGGAGAGGGGTACGAAACGCGCTCCTTCCCGGCCGTCTGGCTCGACCCCGGCGGGCACGCCTACCAAAAAATCGAATGGGGCCAGGCCCCCCCGGTCGAGGAGCCGGCCGAGAGCCGGGATTCCGCTC
>Ga0194125_10012799_pt1 | contig 11009 bp, 9 predicted proteins | sample TA2KigC250mmetaG_FD_148626 | JGI IMG/M metagenome (GOLD analysis project Ga0194125, IMG submission 148626) | Freshwater microbial communities from Lake Tanganyika, Tanzania - TA2015034 Kigoma Deep Cast 250m | ecosystem: Environmental > Aquatic > Freshwater > Lake | place: Tanzania: Lake... | reverse complement strand
GTGATAGTATTTAACTGCATCGGGTTTTGCCTCCGGTAAGGTTTTGTTTCGCAGCTAAACCATACCAGATACGGCTAAAATCCGATGTACTTTTTTATCTGACTGTTATCAAAGAACTTTTAGAGGTCAGCCCAACCATTTCAACTTTTTTACGAAAGAACCAAGATTTATCAATCCCTTTCGAACCGTAAGGATTCTTAGTTTGTTTCAAGGTTTATGGGTTCCTCTAAAAATGTCATTCCGGCGAAAGCCGGAATCCGTGCGCCTGCAAGCAGGTGCGATTGGAGAGGTGGAAGTCCTCTCTCAGGAGATGCCCGCTCCTGATAGCCGAAAGTAACTGCGTCGCCGTGAGGCGGGGTGGGAAGCAACCGGAGGCGAACATGCAGTCCGTAGGAGGACGAACACGATTCGGCCGTACGTAGCGACGAGCCTGCGGATTCAGGGTGAAGTCCAGACCCGGAGAGAAGACCGGGGAGCCTGTCACGCTGGGCGGGCAGCGGAGAAGCGGTGACAGGGTGCGTCAGGTGTTTGGTGACGGAATGCATGGAAGGTCGCGAAGAGTGAAGCAGGGAGACCTGTCCGGTGGAAGGTGGGAGTTCATTGTCCCTGATAAGGACACGAAGAACCCGCTGGGCAGGGGTCACAGCACCCATAGTAGCGAGGAAGCAGGGTAATGCCTGCGGAGCGAAGGGGTGTAGGAAGGTGGATGGGTGAAGGCCAGCCGTAACGAAGAGAGACCTGCGGAAGTGTTCCGCCAAGGCGGGACTAAGCAAGCAGGAGATACTTGGTTCAGGAAGTGGGGCTGGGTGGAACGTTCGGTCTGGACGGATCGCATGTTGGAGGCCCTTGAACAAGGGGTGAAAGGAGGCATATGGTTTAGTCTGATCGATAAGGTCTACCGACCCAAGACCCTGTATCAGGCTTGGCTCAAAGTCAAGGCGAATAAAGGGGGAGTCGGGACGGATCATCAGAGTCTTGAAGGATTTGAACGGAATCTGGAACAGAATCTGCACAGGCTGCAAGAGGAGCTTTGCACCGGAAGCTACCAACCCCGACCGATCCGAAGGGTGTACATTGAGAAGCCAGGAAGTCCAGACAAGAGGCCGTTGGGCATTCCATGTGTACGAGACCGGGTGGTACAAGCAGCCCTTCGTCTGGTGGTAGAACCCATATTCGAGCGGATATTTCACTCTGGGAACTATGGGTTTCGACCGAGGCGTGGATGTAAGGACGCCCTGCGGGAAGTGGACAGGCTTCTTAAAGCAGGACACATATGGGTCGTGGATGCGGATATTGATCGCTACTTTGACAGCATTCCCCATAAGCCGCTGCTCAAGGAGGTAGAGCGGGGCATTGGGGATGGCAGGGTGTTGGGGCTGTTGGAAATGTTCTTGAAGCAGGGAATCATGGAGGGGTTGGCGCAATGGAGTCCTGAGAAGGGGACGCCTCAAGGGGCGGTCATCAGTCCATTGTTGGCAAACCTCTATTTGCACTCGGTGGATGGAGCGATGGCGGCAGCTGGATTCCGAATGGTGCGCTACGCAGATGATCTGGTCATCCTGTGTTGCAGCCAAGAGGAAGCGGAAGGGGCGTTGAGACTTTTGCAGGGGCAGATGACGGAGAAAGGACTCCGGTTGCATCTGGGTAAGACTCGACTGGTAAGCGTGAGCACTGCGGGTCAAGGGTTTGACTTCCTTGGGTATCATTTTGAGGGAGAGACCCGATGGCCACGGAAGAAGAGCCTCAGAAAGCTGAAGGAAATCATTCGTGCGAAGACGGGACGATCCAACGGGAACTCTCTGGAATGCATTATTGCGAATGTGAACGGCACCCTTCGCGGATGGTTTGAATACTTCAAGCACAGTAATGGGAGAACTTTTCCTCACCTTGACCAGTGGATACGGCGCCGCTTGCGGAGTATCCTCCGTCGTCGTTCCAAGCGGAAGGGGATCAGCGGGGGCTATGACCATTATCGATGGCCGAACCGATTCTTTCGGGCTGCTGGGTTCTTTAGCCTTGAAGATGCCCATCGAGCTTTACTCCAATCCTCGTGAGGTAAAAACCGCCGACCGGAGAGCCGGATGCGGGAGATCCGCACGTCCGGTTCGGAGGGAGGGGTGACGCAAATCAATGCGTTATCCCTACCCCTATAGAAAGTTTTGAAATCACTGGATTCCCGCCTGCTGGGGAATGACGAACTGAGGATTATTAGAGGTTCCCTTATGTCTTGAGTTGTCTATGTACACTCCCCAATCTCAAAAATTGATCTGCCAGTCCCCCCTTCCAATAGAATGTGAGTCATCCCATTTTTTAAATAGTTGCCTTGTTTTAAATATAAACATATAATTGCAGGAAATTACCATGGATCCCCCTGATGGTGGAGGGCAGTAGGAATTGCTGCCGCTGGTGCGTAAGAATGTAAAAAATTCAGACAAGAAGAATTGTTTGTTATGAGCAAAGGATAAATATTGAAGAAAGACCGTAAAAAACCAAGCCTTTACATCATTGCCGGTCCTAACGGTGCAGGGAAAACAACCTTTGCCCAAAAATTCCTTCCAAAATATAGAGTGACGGCAAACTTGATTGAAGTTTCAAGTTGGAACCTTGGGGACATTCGGCCGGAGTGTGCCTGGGGGTATTAAGAATCAGATGCTATCTATAAAAAAATTGCCATATTTCCAATGCACCTACCTATAATAGGCAGGGGTTGCCGGAGGGGCAACTGAAAAGAGGGACAATTGACCCGAGAGGAACTTTTTGAACTCATCACTGAAGTTCAGCGACACCAGAGTGAACTGGACGATGTGGAAGTAAAATTAGCCCAAGGCGGAACCCCCAAGCGTCCTTTTAGACCGGATTCGCAGAGAACGAGCTGAAACCCCTTTCACCAAAGCAATAAAGCGGAGCAGTAAATGAAATCAGCAGCGCAAAATAGAGGCCAAATAATTATTTATCGGACACCGGAAGGGAAAACAGAATTAGAAGTCAAACTGGAACGAGAGACCCTCTGGTTAAACCAATACCAATTAACGGATCTGTTTGAGACAGATCGGACTTCAATTCTCAAGCATATCAAAAATATCTATGAAACGAGCGAACTGTCTGAAAACGCAACTTGTGCAAAATTTGCACAAGTTCGAAAAGAAGGCAAAAGATCGGTAACAAGGCAAATTCTATACTACAATCTTGATATGATTCTTTCTGTCGGTTATCGCATCAACTCGAAGCGCGGCACTCAGTTTCGTATTTGGTCAAACAACGTTTTAAAAGAATATCTGATGAACGGATATGTTCTAAATGAAAAACGGTTAACTGAGCGGGAAACCCAACTGAAAACTCTAAAAACAAGCATTCAACTGTTGGAACGCAGCGTCATCAAGCAGGCTAACAAGTTAGATCAAGCAAGAACGCTGGTCAATATCATCGCTGATTTTTCCAAAGGGCTGGGAATCCTGGATGACTACGATAATGAAAGATTAGATACCAGGGGTTTTACGGAAAAAGAGGCAGCTATTATTTCCTATAAAGAATGTAAACAAATTATCGGACAGATAAAAGATGTATTTAACTCTTCCTTATTCGGACAGGAAAAGGATAGTAGTTTCCATGGCTCTATCAGGCAGATATATCAAACTTTTGCGGGCAGAGACCTTTATCCTTCCATCGAAGAAAAAGCAGCCGTTCTTCTCTATCTGATTGTTAAGAACCATTCTTTTGTGGACGGCAACAAACGGATTGCAGCCACAGTATTTCTCTATTTTCTTAATAAAAATGGCATGTTGTACCGGAAGGACAAAACGACGTTGATCGATGGAAACACCCTGGCATCCATTACACTGATGATCGCTGAGAGTAATCCTGGCGAGATGGAAACAGTCAAAAGGATCGTTATGAGCGTATTAAACAGGAGCAAAATATCTTGAGTCCTGAAACCGATAATACCTCAGGCATCATCAGTAAGGTTTGTAAACCTTGGGGACATTCGGCTGGAGTGTGTCTGGGGTATTAAGAATCGGATGCCATCCATAAAAAAGTTGGCCTGTTTTCAATGCACCTACCTATAATAGGCAGGGGTTGCTGGAGGGGAAACTGAAAAGGAGGGCAATTGACCCGAGAGGAACTTTTTGAACTCATCACTGAAGTTCAGCGACACCAGATTGAACTGGACGATGTGGAAGTAAAATCAGCAAGGCAGAACAACTAAGCGACTTTTTGAACAGAGAGAGATATGAAGCAAACAGATCTTGATATCCTTCTTCATGAAGGGGAGGGGTCCATGTTGGAGTAAACCCCGTTAGAAAGCTTTCAACTTTCTAACGGGAAAGCTCACACGGGGCATTAAACCCCGTGTTCGCTGAAAAGGAAACAGTCACCATCCCCGCAGCAGAGCTGCGGGGCTTTCTAACGGGGTAAAAATATTAACTGAAGTGGTGGGTAAAGTTATGGTGATCATTGTTCGGGAAAGCGAGAACAAGCCTGTCCAATGCCGTGAGGGATTCTTTTGGCGACAAGGGGCAAGCACCCAGAAACTTTCACGCGATGAGATACGGGATTTTTTCCGCATTGAAGGGGCGATCCGGTTTGACCTATCCGTTTGTCCAAAATTCCGTTAACCTGACGACTTCGACCGGGAAAAATTCGATGCCTGGATTAGCCAGAGCCGGATCACCTCCAGAGGGAGGATTGAGGATGTCCTGGCGAATATTGAGGTTGCTGAGCGTGCTGGGAGACGTCTCATCTTCCGAAATGCGGGGGTTCTCTTTTTTGCAAAAAATGTAAACCATTTCTTTCCCCAGGCGTATGTCACCTGTCTTCTGGCAAAAGGTACGGACAAGGTCAATATTCTGGATCGCAAGGATTTTACTGGAGGTTTGGTAAGTGATATCGAGGAAAGCCTCCGTTTCATTGAGAGGAACACGAGGACTGGTTACCGCATTGAGAAGTTAAGGCGTGAGGATGTGCCTGAATATCCCATGCGTGCACTTCGTGAAGCAATTACAAATGCTGTTATGCACCGGGACTACTTTGAAGCGGGCGCAAATGTTTTCGTTGAAATATACGACGATCGAATTGAAATCAGCAACCCCGGAGGCTTGCCGAGGGGGCTAAACAGAGAAGAACTTGGCACTCGCAGTGTGAGGCGGAATCCGCTTATAGCAGACCTTCTTCACCGAATCGCCCTCATTGAAAAAGCAGGGACAGGAATCCGACGCATGATAGAGGACGCAAAAAAGCATAAATGCCCTGAACCCAAATTCACAGTTAATGGATTCTTCACTGCCACTTTCTGGCCAAACATCGAAATAGCTCGTAAAATCACCCCGCAGGTCACAGGGCAAGTTACCGAACAAGTTGGTGGACAAGTCAGTGAGCAAGTTACCCCGCAAGTGATAGCAGTTCTTGAAGCGGCCCGAACGGCCCGCACTCGAGAGGAATTGCAGGGGGCAGTTGGTCTAAGGGACCGTGAACACTTTCGCAAGACATACCTCGAGCCATTGCTTGTGGCTGGCTGGCTTAAGATGACGATACCGGATAAGCGGCGAAGCTCAAAACAGCGCTACAGGACGACCGATCTGGGACGTAAAGTGCTGGCCCGACGGAGCAAAGGATCATAGATTTCTGAGATTGAAAGAGCAAGAACTGAGCTATTTTAGCTGACGAAACATCATTGAGGTTAACGCCTTGGAAATCTTCCATCTCAAACAAAGTGATGTCGGTTATCCTTCTAACTTACATGGGTATTTCGCGGACCGTGGCTTGGGAATCATTGAAGTTCTGGGCAACCTCGAAGTCCTGCAAGAGAAGAAACTTGGATTCTTCTGTTCGATCAAATGTCCAGGGTAGTTTGTTCTAAAAATATACGACCCTAAACCTTCTCGAACATATCTTTGGGAGCGCCGCAGACCGGGCAGACCCAACCGTCAGGAACTTTAGCAAAAGGGGTATTCGGAGAGACGCCCCCATCCTCGTCGCCCTTTGCCGGATCGTAGATGTAACCGCAAACCGTGCATTTGTATTTTTCCATTTCATCCTCCAAATGATGCTGTAGGGTCGTTTCACTTGAGGAGCATTTCATTTGAGGAGCACTCCGTTTGAGGGTGTTTTCGCATTAACCCTCAAGGCCGGAGGCCGTCCTAAAGTGAAGCGCTCTCAACAGCCCAGCAGGCTATTTCAAGACTTCATCGTCGTAGATTTTTTCGAGTTTCAGTTTGTGCTTGGCCTCCTCGTTGGCGAGCAAGGTGAAGAGTTTCTTCAAATCTCCGTCCGTGTTCGATTCCTTCATGTCAGTATAGAGTTTAAGGGATTTCTCCTCCCTTTTCATGGCAATCCGGAGTGTATCGGCATAAGAGAGATCGGGTTTCATTGCCATCTCGACCATATAGTCGCTGATATGAAGATCAGGAACCTTCTCAATCCTTTTCTGTGAAACCTTCTCCATATTCAGGTTTTGAAGTAATTTGCGGTGACCCTCCTCTTCTTTCGCAAGCGATAAAAAGAGCTCCTTCCCCCCGGAGTATTTTGTATTCTGACTGGCTCCGGTGTAAAAATTGAAAGCCTCAATCTCCTTGTCAATGGCAAACTGAATGATCTCCTTAAATTTCTTCTCGTCCATAGTTTCTCCTTTGCGATTTTAAATTGGCCTCATTTTAAAGAAAGTAATCCTTAGGGTCAAGTTTTATTTAGTCGCATAGTCAATTAGTCTGTTCGTCGAATCGTCCATGCATCGGGCCGGAAAGACTATGAGACTATCAGACCATGAAACTATGTGACTACTCTCTTCTCAAGAGCCTCATCGAATTCAGGATGACCAGCAACGAGCTGGCCTGGTGCATCACGGCTCCGAGGATCATGGTCACCCATCCCTGGGCGGAAAGAAAAACCAGCACGGTGTTAAAAACAAGCGCAAAGGCGATATTTTCCTTAATCACCCGAAGGGCCCTGCGAGAGAGGCGGATAGCGGTCGGGATCTTTTCGAGTTCATCCGTCATCAATGCGATGTCTGCTGTCTCGATGGCAATATCCGTTCCTGCCGCACCCATGGCGATGCCGACATCAGCAGCGGCCAGCGCAGGCGCATCATTGACCCCGTCACCAACCATGGCCACTGTCTGGCCCTGTTTTTTCCACTCCTTGACCCTCAATACTTTCTCTTCGGGAAGAAGATTTGCCTCGTACCGGATCCCTAATTCTTTTCCAATCCGGTCGGCAACCGATTCGCTATCGCCCGTGAGCATCCAGATTTCAGACAGCCCCTCTTTCCTGATCCTATCGATGGTGGCCTTTGCCTTCTCCCGCAAGGTATCCGCAATGGAAATCAGGCCGAGAAGGCGATGATCCAGAGACAGGAAAAGGGAGGTGGCTCCCTCCGACTCTTTCTGTTTCAAAACCTCCATGGCCGATTCCGAAATGGCAACCTTCTCCTCCCTGAGGAATTGGACACGGCCTAACAGAATGGCCTTCCCATTCGACTGTGTCTTTACCCCCTTTCCTCTCAGGTTCTCAAAGGATTCGGGGTGAGGAATGATGAGGCCCATCTCTTCCGCTCTTTCCATGATCGCTTTTGCGAGGGGATGCTCGGAGCGTTTCTCGGCAATGCCTGCCCAGTAGAGGACCTCTTTTTCATTCAATCCATCGAATCCAATGATCCCTACCACTTTAGGCCTCCCATAGGTGAGGGTGCCTGTCTTATCCATCAAAAGAGTCTTCAATCTCCCCATCTGTTCGAGGTAAGCTCCTCCTTTGATGAGGATTCCCTGTCTGGCTGCATTTCCAATGGCGGCCACCACAGCAGTGGGCGTTCCCAGCACAAGGGCGCAGGGACAAGCCACAATGAGAATGGTGATCGCACGGATAGCATCTCCTGTAATGAGAAATGTTGTGAGGGCGATTAAAAGAATGGCCGGGATGAAGTATCGGGCAAAACGGTCCATCACCCTCTGGGTGGGCGATTTTTCCGCCTGGGCCTCAAGGATCAACCGCTTGATCTGGGCCAGCTTCGTATCTTCAGCCACCTGAGTGGTTTCAATCTCGCAGGAGCCGGACTCATTAATGGTTCCGCAGTAGACCCGGTCCCCGACTCCCTTCTCAATAGGGATTGACTCGCCGGTTAGCATCGACTGATTGATCGAACCACACCCGGAGATGATCTTCCCATCCACAGGGATCCTCTCTCCGGGCTTGACGATCACAACCTCTTTGGCCTTCACCTCCTCGATGGGAATTCGAACTTCTTCCTGTTCTCTTCTTACCCACGCTGTCTTTGGGGCAAGCTGGATCAGGGAGGAGATCGCTTTTCTTGTCTTTCCAACGGTGAGATGCTCTAAGAACTCGCCGAGAAGCATGATGAAGATGACGGTCGCGGCCTCCTGATAGGCGCCGACCGCTGTTGCTGCGATGGCGGCAATGGAGACGAGGGTATCCACATTTAAATCCGGGATCAAGAGGGCCTTAATGGCGCTTTTCAGAATGGGGTAGCCTCCGAGGATCAAAGAGGCGATGGCAAAGACCGTCGAAAGGTGGGCTGGTCCTAAGTGGAGCCACCCGGAGATATAGGATAGAACCAGCGTCATTCCGGAGGAGGCCATAAAGAGCAAGGGCCTCATCTCACTCCAGAAGGCCCGAGTCCTCTGGGCGAGGGTCTCCCTGACGACATAACCGGGCTGGGTGATGGCCTTCTTGATCTTCTCCTCTTCGACCCGGTGCGGGTCATAATAGACCGTGGCCGAGGAGAGGACATAACTCACCTCTGCGGAGAGAACTCCGGGAAGGTGTTCCACCGAGCGCTCGATATTGAGAGCGCAATCCGCACAATGGATGCTTTCAATGTCGATGGTGACCTTGGACTTGCCTTCGAACTTTTTCTCTTCCATCCGTTTTGAAAAAGTTAATGGTTAAAGGGTAAGGGCAAAGATGCCCGTTTCGTTAGGGGGTTATGTTATTCGTGTTTAAAGTCTTTTAACCGTAACCCATTTACTTTAGACGAAACCGGCTTCGTAACCTTAACCCAAAGACTTTTTGAATCTATATTCCGCAATCCGAATTCCGAAATCAAATTAATCGCCCCAGCTCCAATACCCTGTATTGTGGAGGCTGTAATATTGATCATTCAACAACTTCTCGTGGAGCTCCTCTTCGCCGGCCAGCCGTTTATACATATCTTTCCCGCGGGGGTCTTTGGTCAACTCGGCCAGGGAACGATAATAGACCTGGGCTTTCTTCTCCTCCCGGATGGCGATTTTAAGAGCGTCCAGATCGGTGAGCTGTTCCTGTCCTTTTGGTTTTTCGGTCTTCAGGGGAATCTTCTTCTTTTTAAGGCTTGTCCCTTCGTAAAGAACCCATTCTCCTTTTTCCTCGAGCGATTTGAGAAGACCTTTCAGCCTCTGATAGTGGTTCATCTCGAATTCAGAGAGCTGTTGAAACATATCCTTTCCCCTCGGACTCTTCGTCATCTTGGCCGCCTTCGAATAGGCCTGGTATGCCTCCTTCTCTGCTTCCATGGCGACTTTGACGGCTTTAATGTCCTCTCGGTCGGACCAGAGAACATCTTTTCCGCAGGTATGGCAGTGAAGCCCCTTTTCTCTTTTAATGACATCCTCGACGCTTTCAAATCCCTCAAGGGTCATGTCGGCTTCGGCCCCGCAACTGTTGCATGCAAAGGCTTCTCTGGAGCGGGCTTCTATCTCCGTCTCCTTTCCGCACGCCTTACATATCCCTTTCTTCGTTCTTCTGATGACATCCTCCACCTTGTCAAATCCTTCAAGGGTGATGTCCGCTTCAGCACCGCAGTGTTGACAGGCATAGGTCTCTTTTGTAATCATGTTTTCCCCCTCTTCATTGAAATATTAGTTAGAAATTAAATGTCAAGGGTCAGAAGGTAACAGTAAAGATGCCCGTTTCGTTAAATTGAAATTGACGTCTGTCGTTGTCGAAGCTCGTATCGAGACTCGTGAATTGAATCTGGATGCTCGAGCTTCTTTTATCGAGTTTCTTGCTTCGATACGAGCATCGTCACCGATAACCATTTGAATATCAATACAAATTGGCTTCGTAGCCCTAACCCAAAAACTTCACGTAAAACCTAAATTGAGCGATTTATTTTAAATTTCATTGTAGCGCAACCCTTTAGGGTTGCTTCTCATGCCTACCTGCGGTAGGCAAGCAAGGCTAAAGCCTTGCGCTACATATCACCCTCTGGGTGATTTTAAACCTGATCTGAAGCCTGTTGCTAAAGAGGTTTTCAAAAAAAGAATCGCTCAATTTAGGTAAAACTTATTTAGCCAATACCTCGATCATCTCCCTGCAAAAAGCGGGAAGATCATCAGGCTTTCTTGAGGTAATGAGGTTTCCATCCCTCACCACTTCGGCATCAACATAGTTTGCTCCGGCATTGACCATATCATCCTTGATCGCAAAGACACCGGTCGCCTTTTTCCCTTTCAAAATTCCAGCAGAGGCGAGCATCCAGCCTGCATGGCAGATGGCGGCAACCATCTTTCCCTTCTGATGTGCCTCCCTGACAATCCTGACCATCTCCGGGTATCGCCTCATCATATCCGGGGCATAGCCGCCCGGAATGACAACGCCATCGTACTTGGAGGGGTCGATCTCTTTGGCTTCTTTCTCCACTTCGACAGGATATCCATATTTGCTGGTATAGGAGCGAGCGCTTCCGGAGCCCACCACCGTGACCTCTGCTCCCTCTTCTTTTAACCGATAATAGGGAACCCAGAATTCAAGCTCCTGATAAAGGTTCTCCACCAGAATAACCACCCTTTTGCCTTTGAGCCGCATCTTTCTTACTCCTTTCGTTAGATATCTTAACAAATGTGAAGTTGTTTAAACTCCAAGCTCAAAACACTAAATCCTAGCTGACAACGTTCAAGACATCGTTCACAGAAATAATGGTCACGACATCGTTCAGTAGACTATTTTTACTAATTAGAGTCTGTTTATAAACTAACAATTTCCAAAAAGGTCGTCATTCCGGCGAAAGCCGGAATCCAGTCTTT
>Ga0194125_10012798_pt1 | contig 11010 bp, 9 predicted proteins | sample TA2KigC250mmetaG_FD_148626 | JGI IMG/M metagenome (GOLD analysis project Ga0194125, IMG submission 148626) | Freshwater microbial communities from Lake Tanganyika, Tanzania - TA2015034 Kigoma Deep Cast 250m | ecosystem: Environmental > Aquatic > Freshwater > Lake | place: Tanzania: Lake... | reverse complement strand
CAAGCCCGCGTCAATGAAAACCTCCCCGGTGATTTGGGGCAGCTCAGGGACTAATAATCAGCATGCTTATTTTCAGATGCTGCATCAGGGTAGTGATCTTATCCCGGTCGATTTTATTGGAGTGCTCAAACCACAGCATCATCTCATCGACCAGCAACGTGCGCTGCTCGCCAATTGCTTCGCTCAGGCTGAGGCTTTAATGAACGGCGTACAAGATGCATCACTGCCACCGCACCGGATTTTTCCCGGCAATCGACCGAGCAGTATGCTGCTGATGGATCAACTGACACCTGCTTCGCTGGGCGCATTAATCGCACTTTATGAGCACAAGACATTCGTACTCGGCGTGCTGTGGGATATTAATAGTTTTGATCAGTGGGGCGTTGAGCTCGGGAAGACATTAGCTTTGCGTATTCTGGCTGAGCTTGAGGATGTAGAAGAGACCCATCAGCAGCATGACAGCTCAACCAATGCACTGATCGCACGCGCACGCGCCGCTCTAAAGAACTCATGACGCTCGTTATACATCGCGTCGCTGAATAGACAGGAATAATCAATCACCTGGCAATTTTTCTACTTTCCATTTTCGCTATTTGCTTCCTTTATTCTCTTTGCTGTCTTTGATCTTTTTACCTTCTTCGTATCACTCATGAACCAACTCGAACAACTCAAGCAATACACGACCGTAGTCGCTGATACGGGCGACTTCCATACCATGCGAAGTTTTCAGCCACAGGATGCGACCACCAATCCCTCGCTGATCCTGAAGGCAGTTCAAAAGCCTGAATATCTTCCGCTGCTGGAGCAGACTGTACAAGCGCATCGCGGAAAATCGAGCAGCGAGATCATCGATCACCTACTCGTCGCTTTTGGCCTGAAAATACTCGCCATCATTCCCGGACGGGTTTCGACCGAAACCGACGCACGACTGTCTTTCGACACCGAGGGCACCATCACCAAAGCGCGGCAGCTGATTACCTTATACGAAGCAGCGGGTATCTCCAGAGAACGAGTACTGATAAAAATTGCTTCAACATGGGAAGGCATCTGCGCAGCGAAGGTACTGCAGCAAGAAGGTATACGCTGCAATATGACCCTGCTGTTCTCGTTCCCGCAAGCGCTCGCCTGCGCAGAAGCGGGCGCGCAACTGATCTCGCCATTTGTCGGCCGCATCTACGACTGGTACAAGAAGGCCACTGGCACCGACTACAGCGGCGCAGATGATCCCGGTGTGCAGTCGGTACAACGCATTTACACCTATTACAAAAAATTTGGGTACAGCACTGAAGTGATGGGCGCGAGCTTTAGAAACACTTCGCAGATTCTGGAGCTCGCTGGATGTGACCTGCTCACGATTAGCCCGGAACTACTGCAGAAACTAAACGACACGACCGCGCCGCCGGTACAGCGCAAGCTATCACCCGCGCAGGCTGCTCAGGCTAGCCTGCAAAAAATCAGCCTGGATGAAAAGGCGTTCAGGCTAGCGCTGAACGAGGATGCGATGGCAACCGAGAAGCTCGCCGAAGGCATACGGCTGTTTTGTGCGGATTCGGTCAAGCTGGAAGCTTTGGTAAAACAATTCGGTTAGATTTTTCAAGTTTCTACAAGACCTCGCTTGGTTGCCTGATCCAGAAGGTACAGTGATGCATATAGTCGGTCGGTATCAACCTCAACACCCTTGGGCATGTGTTCTACTTGCTCAGTGAATCCCTTCGCGAAGGCAAGGCATTCCGGTTTGAAGTAGTTCGATGTCTCGGGCAGTGCATAGCTCAGATTATTACTGCGCTTTGTATATCCGGTAACGTAGGTTTCGAATAGCTTTCCGCCTTCTATTACCCCCAAATCTTTCAATTCAGCGAGTGATGGAATACGAATTTTTTTCTGCGCCGCAGCCGATGACTTGACAGGTAGTACCTCTTTCAGCTTTTTGTCTAGCGCATCAGAGACGTTGCCAATGACGTTTTTTAGACTTTCGAAAAACGCCTTCTCAGACTCATCAAATACCAATCCTCCGTCGCCTTTCAATTTGTCTACCAATAACTTCGCGAGCTCGAGTGATTCAAGTACATTACTCGCCTGCCGGTTTGCTTCAGCATCGTAATTCAATATCTGGTCGATGGCGGGTGTACTACCCACATCGCGTGGAGCAGGCGCTCCGGTCTCCGAGGCCATCTTGGCGATTGCACGAAGGCCATCCATCGCTTTGCGGACCTGATCTTCTTGCATACTTAAGACGCCAGCGATCCTGCTTATGTGCTGGGCGTCCCATTGCTTCATGTTTGAAAGCATGGAAATCCAACGCGGTACGGGACGCGGTGGCGCTGGTGTTTCATCCACGCCCGTCGCTTTTGATGAATCAAGCGTTAGATGCTCTGTCATTGCCTCAGTCGGTATTGAAGTCTGTCTCTCCACCTCTTCCAAGCTGACGAACTGACGTGCCTGCTCCATGCGCTGCATTGAGCGTTGAGGATCTTCACGCCAGCATGTGAGATACCGAAGCGCTGATTGCTGATCAGCCGAAAAATTGTTTGAATTCGCTCGACCATATTCGAGACAAGCGTCTTGAAGGTATTTGCTACCGTCGTAGATCACGAACCGGGTATTTTCTGTCCGGTGTTGCTCGAATGCGGCAAAGAACTCCTCAAAGTCTGCCTGCCCCGGCTGCTTTCTTGCTGCCTCCTCAGCTAGGCGAGCGCGCTCGGCTTCTCGCACCCTCTTTTGTTCTTCTTCGTTTATACGCTTTTTACAGTCAGCGTTAGCAGACTTAAGTTCTTTCGCTGCCTCATAGATTAATTTTTCCTGCTCAGATAGTCTGTAGTCTGGAGTACTTTGTAATGTGAATAATGGTTGGAAAATATGCTCAGCATATTGGACGCATTCCTCATCGAATGCGTACTCCAGCATATCGACTGCCTGACCTCTGGCAGCCACATATGCCTCGAATTTTTTTTGGCCAGCGGGTATCTCTGCTAGCGGTGACTTTACCTCGGCGACTTCTTCAGTCTCCTCCGCAGCGATAGGCGTCGACGAAGGCGCGGTGACAGGTATCCCACCAAGGATACCCTTTCGCTCGCCTGGTATTTCTTCGTTTTTAGTGCTTTCTGGGAGAGGGAAATAAATATTAGGCTGTGACAGCTTTTGCGCAGCGCCGGAAGGTTCTGTTTGCGAAGGTGGTGGCGATTCTTTAATGTGCATCGTCGCTACGTCCGTATGTGATTCCGCACCCTTTCCCGAAAAAAATCGCGCGACAGTATCGGCCGCATTGCTCACCCCGCGCCATAAGGCAGTCAATTTATCGCTAACCGACCTAAAAAAACCTGAGATTGATTGCCCCCAACGGACGTACCAGACCTTGGGCTCGGACAGTGACGAGCCGCGATGAGCGTTAGTGTCTTGCCCATGACCGGTCACATCGGCTTCCGACAGAGCTTCGCCTTTGAGATGCCACGGAGCTGGCTGAGTTGCTTGAGATGTGTTGGCTACGTGATGCGCTTTACCAGTGGAGGGCACGATTAAATCCTCGACAACACGAAACAATGAATGTCCGTATTTGATTCGAGGACGAGGGTTCGTTCAAAACCGGCTGCTGATACACCGATAATGCAAACAGTGGATGCACTGCCTCGGGATTACAACACCCCGTCGTTTCGTAGCGCTGCGATTTGATCGTCGCTGTAGCCGAGTGTCGCTAGTACCTGATGGGTATGTTCACCCAGCTCTGGTCCAATCCATCGCGTACCGCCCGGCGTCTCGGATAGTTTGGGCGTGACCGCCGGCAGCTTGACCGGCGTGCCGTCTTTGAAGAGGTGCTGCTCGAACATCTGACGCGCAAGAAACTGCGGGTCTTGTAGCATGTCGCGCACTGAGTAGATTTTGGAAACCGGCACATCTGCTGCCTGCAGCGCAGCCAATGCAGCATCGATGCGCTGAGTGCTGCACCAAGCCTGAATGGCCTCGTCAATTTCTTGAGTGCGAGGAACGCGGCCGGCATTATCCGCGATTTGTGGATCATTGGCCAAATCCTCACGACGAATCGCGATCATCAGTCGCTTGAAGATAGCGTCGCCATTGCCCGCAATGACGATGTTCTCACCTTCTGCCGTGGTGTAGGTATTGGAAGGCACAATACCCGGCAAAGCACCACCAGTACGTTCGCGCACAACGCCGGCATGGTCATACTCGGGTACAAGCGACTCCATCATGTTGAATACCGCTTCATACAACGCGACATCTACCATCTGACCCTGCCCTGCCTTGCAGGCCTCGCCGGTGTGTCCATTCCAACGCCCTCCGGTGACATCACGATGACGTAGCGCCATCAATGCCCCCATCGCACCATGCAATGAAGCGATTGAATCACCAATCGAAATACCAATACGGACCGGCGGGCGATCAGGGTGGCCGGAGACATAACGAATACCACCCATCGACTCACCAATCGCACCAAAGCCCGGCGCATCCCGCATCGGCCCGGTTTGCCCATAGCCGCTTAGTCGCACCATGATTAGCGCCGGGTTGATCGCCTTTAACTGCTCGTAGCCCAGACCCCATTTTTCCAAAACACCGGGGCGGTAGTTCTCGATGACGATATCTGCGTCAAGTGCGAGACGGCGCGCGATCTCCTGCGCGCGACTATCTTTCATGTTGAGTGTGATGCTTTTCTTGTTGCGGCTCTGGACCGACCACCAGAGCGAATTACCGTCTTTCAGCACGCGCCACTGACGAATCGGGTCGCCACCTTGCGGCGATTCAATCTTGATGACCTCAGCACCAAACTCACCCAGCATGCGTGCGCAAAACGGGCCGGCAATCAAGGTACCGAGTTCGAGCACCTTGATACCCGCCAGTGGGCCGGTTGGTTTTTTATCTGCTTGCATCACCAAGAAAGTGTTTACTTAGGTCGCGCGACGATCCAGCATCGCACGCGCAATGGTACCGGCATCGACATATTCCAGCTCGCCGCCCACCGGCACACCGCGCGCAAGACGAGAGACTTTCAAACCGCGTGCCTTGAGTGTTTCGCTGATGTAGTGCGCAGTCGCCTCGCCTTCATTCGTAAAATTAGTCGCGAGTACGACCTCGCTGACGACGCCATCGGTAGCGCGCGCGATAAGTTTATCCAACTGCAAGTCCTTAGGGCCGATGCCATCCAGTGGCGAGAGATGGCCCATCAACACAAAGTACAAGCCTTTGTAGGTGAGCGTTTGCTCGATCATCAGCTGATCGGCTGGCGTTTCAACGACGCAAAGCAGGGCTGAATCGCGCGTGGTGTCACGGCAGGTGTCACATTGATCATGCTCGGTGAACGTGTGACAGCGGGCGCAATGCTTCAGGCGCTCTATCGCATGAGACATCGCACGTGCAATTTGCACTGCACCGTCACGATCGTGTTGCATCAGGTGGTACGCCATCCGTTGCGCAGATTTTGGGCCTACACCGGGTAGACGGCGCAAGGCCTCGGTCAGTATCTCGAGGCTGGACGGTGTTTTCACTTCGTATTAAATACTGACATCAGAACGGCAGCTTGAATCCCGGTGGCAGCGGCAGGCCGGCGGTCAGACCCGCCATTTTTTCTTGTGACGTTGCCTCGGCCTTACGCACCGCATCGTTAAATGCTGCAGCAACCAGGTCTTCCAGCATGTCTTTGTCATCGCCGAGCAGTGACGGGTCGATGGTGACGCGCTTGACATCGTTTTTGCACGTCATAATCACCTTGACCATACCAGCGCCAGCTTGACCTTCAACCTCGACACTGGCTAACTGCTCCTGCATCTTCTTCATGTTGTCTTGCATCGCCTGTGCCTGCTTCATCAGGCCGGCCAGTTGGCCTTTCATCATCTCGCGCTCCTGGGAAAAGAAATACGGTTTAGCTGCGCATCACTGCCAAGTTATACGTGCATCACTACTGCGGCCTCACCGAGCCCGGTACGATGGTAGCGCCAAACTCTTTCATCAGTGTCTGCACAAATGGGTCCTCTTGCAGTGTCTGTTCGGCATGTCGCTGACGCTCTGCCTCACCGGCCACATCAGCGGCATGGGCGGTCTGGGTAGTGGCGCCAATTTCTGTCTCGAGAAGTACGGCCTTGCCAAGATTTTCGGACAGTGCCGCAGTGAGTTTTTCTTTGCTGCCTGCTGATAACAGTGTATCGACCGGTATACGAATACGGATCGAGATGCCCTGACCCGTATCTTCATAAAGCAGTAGTTCACTTTGCATTGCAAGCTGCCGTGCGACACCGCGTAGTGTGAGCTGCTTGACTAATACTGGCCAATCTATACTTATCAAATTCTGCTCGGTCACATTCGATGGCGCGGTATTTATGCCGTTTGATACTGCCGGCGCTGGCGCTGCTGCCGTCGATACGCTTATAGTCGTGTCTGTCATCTCCGATACTGCTGTCGCCGGTTTACTCATCGGCGGTGCTGCTGTCGTCGACTTAATTGTTGTTGGTGCTGTTGTTGTTGGTGCTGTTGTTGTTGGTGCTGTTGTTGTTGGTGCTGTTGTTGTTGGTGCTGTTGTTGTTGGTGCTGTTGTCGCCGGTACTGTGGTCGTCGGTGCTTTGCTACTGCGCACAGCGGCAAGCGCAGAGGCGCGTGCCGCCCCCGCCTCTGGCGCGTTCACTGTACGACTACCTGTATCGATCGGCACAAACGCCAGCATGCGCAATAGCGTCATGGTGAAGCCGGAATACTCGTCGGGCGCCAAACCCAACTCATGCCGGCCATGCACCACAATTTGATAAAACAGCTGCACGTCTTCCGGCGAAAACATCGGCGCCAGACGAACAATATCGTCGCGCTCGGGTAAATCGTCGGGTACGGCTGATGGTACGGTTTGCGCAATCGCGATACGATTCAGCAGCGTGCCGAGGTCCTGCAAGGCGCTGCTCCAGGAAAGACTGCGCGCCGCCATTTCATCGGCAATATCCAATAAGGTTTTTGCATCATGCGCTGCGAGCGCATCCAGCATTCGCACCAGGTACGACTGATCGAGCGAACCGAGCATGCCTTGCACCGCCTCGAGCGTCACCCGGCCGGCGGCGTAGGCGATCGCTTGATCGGTCAACGACAATGCATCGCGCATCGAACCTTGCGCGCCTTGCGCAAGCAGCCGTAGCGCCGGCACCTCGAAGCTGATCTGCTCTTGCGCAAGAATGTTTTCCAAATGCCCGACAATCTGAGCGGGCGGCATTTGCTTCAAGTTGAACTGCATGCAGCGCGATAGCACGGTGACCGGAATTTTTTGCGGGTCGGTGGTCGCAAGAATGAACTTGATATGTGGCGGCGGCTCTTCCAGCGTCTTGAGCATGGCGTTGAACGCATGGTTGCTCAGCATATGAACTTCATCGATCATGTAGACCTTGAAGCGCGCATTGGACGGTGCGTACGCCGCCTGCTCAAGCAACTGCGCCATTTCATCGACGCCGCGATTCGACGCAGCGTCCATCTCGATGTAATCAACAATGCGTCCTGCATCAATCGCCATACAGGCTTCGCATACGCCACAGGGGTGCGCAGTGATGTCGCCACTGCCGTCGGTACCCTGGCAATTCAGTGCTTTGGCGAGAATGCGCGAGAGCGTAGTTTTGCCTACGCCACGCGTGCCGGTAAACAAATACGCATGATGCAAGCGCTTATGCTCCAGCGCGTGACTGAGCGCGCGCACCACATGCTCTTGTCCAACCAAGCTCTCGAAGTTTTTGGGGCGATATTTGCGGGCAAGTACCTGGTAGGACATGTCCGTGGCGGTTCCAGTGGAATTAGCAGCGAGGAAGCAGGGATTTTACCCGACCTCACCCTTGCCTCTTGCGGAGCATTATCGGCACGGGTTGATCGAGACTGATGCTCGGCGTCGATGCAGGAAAGAGGCGAGCCTTGTCTGCGGCACTTGCGGTAAGTAGCTATGGCTGCTTCGTTCCCGACCTGACCAGGTTGACCACGCCACAATGCGCAGGGGCCCGCCGCTGCGCAGTCTAACTCAAAAGCCCAGCGCCTCCCACAGCGCGTCGACACGTTGTTTCACATCATCATCCATCGCGATGGTTTTACCCCACTCACGCGAGGTCTCGCCGGGCCACTTATTGGTGGCGTCAATACCCATCTTGCTACCCAGACCGCTGACCGGCGAGGCAAAGTCGAGGTAATCAATCGGTGTGTTGTCGACCATGGTGGTGTCGCGTATCGGATCAACCCGCGTCGTGATCGCCCAGATCACTTCTTTCCAGTCACGAATATCCACATCGTCATCGACCACCACAATGAACTTGGTATACATAAACTGCCGCAAGAAACTCCAAACACCAAACATCACGCGCTTGGCATGTCCAGGGTAAGACTTCTTCATCTGCACCACCGCCATCCGGTAGCTACAACCTTCCGGGGGCAGGTAAAAGTCGGTGATCTCGGAAAACTGCTTTTGCAACAGCGGGACGAACACCTCGTTGAGCGCCACGCCAAGAATGGCTGGCTCGTCGGGTGGCTTGCCGGTATAGGTGGAGTGATAAATCGGGTCGCGTCGCATGGTGATGCGATCGACAGTAAATACCGGGAACCAGTCCTGCTCGTTGTAATAGCCGGTGTGGTCGCCAAATGGCCCCTCGAGCGCGTGGGCGTATCCGGTGGGGTGACCGTCATCCGGATAGATATGGCCCTCCAGCACAATCTCGGCCGATGCCGGCACCCGCAACTCGCTACCTATTGCCTTGACCAATTCAGTGCGGCTACCCCGCAGCAGGCCCGCAAACTGATACTCCGACAGGCTATCGGGTACCGGCGTCACCGCGCCTAGTATCGTGGCCGGGTCGGCGCCCAAGGCCACCGCAATCGGATAAGGCTTGCCCGGATGGGTCAGGCAATGCTCCCGAAAATCCAACGCCCCGCCACGGTGGGCCAGCCAGCGCATGATCAGTTGCTTGGGTCCGAGTACTTGCTGTCTATATATGCCAAGGTTTTGTCGTTTCTTATGCGGGCCTTTGGTGATCACCAAGCCCCAGGTAATCAGCGGTGCGATATCGCCGGGCCAGCAGTGTTGGATGGGTAGCCGCGACAAGTCGACGTCTGCGCCCTCCCACACAATCTCCTGGCATCGTGCGGCGCGCAGTTCTTTCGGCGCCATGTCCCAGACCGACTTCACCAAGGAACCCAAGCCCATCACATCACGCAAGCCCTTGGGGGGCTCCGGCTCTTTTAAAGCGGACAGTAAATGGCCGATGCGGCGCAGCTCGCCCACATCAGAGGCACCCATACCTAAAGCGACCCGTTTCGGTGTACCGAACAAATTACCCAGCACCGGCATACGGTGACCGGTTGGATTTTTGAACAGTAATGCGGGGCCACCCGCTCTCAATGTGCGGTCGCACAACTCGGTCATCTCGAGCACTGGCGAGACCGGCAATGACACTTCCGACAACTCGCCGGATTGTTTCAGTTTGGCAATAAAGTCCCGCAGGTCGGAATATTTCATGAATTATTGATATTTTTGAAATGAAGCGGCCAATACCCCGAGAGGCAAGGCAACTCGATGATTTTACTGGATATTGTTACAGCGAAACCGAATTTTTATAACAAATGGTTATATATCTTTGCGTTTCCAGTATTGACTCGATATAAACAGCTGCCTACAATCCGCCAAAAATTTTTAGCGTTAGACGTCGGGGTCTTCCTGACAGGTCGGCAGCGATGGTGACCGGGCAGTAGGTGTCAACGCGAGGATGGACCCGCGAGCGATTGTAAAGATTGTTCAGCAACCGGGTCAGCCTTTCATCCTCGAAAAAAGATTGCCGAGTTAGCCCGCCGACAGTGCGGGCGACCAGCAAGGCAACACCGGCGTTTGTGGGGGTACTCGATGCACCGCAGCATGGGTGCATGAGAAGCAAACGAGTTTTTGTTTCGCGGTGAATTGAAGCACGAAGCACGCTTGCAATTGGCCTCAATTCAGAGTGCCTGGCAAAACTGTAGTGTGGACTTGTCATACTGCTAAGAGGAGAGCGGTTGACCGGGATGAAGCACTAGTGTTTTGCCAGGCGCTTTGAGGGCCGCGATATTCAGGAGGTTTGATGAATCATCGACGCATATTCGCAGCGTTGGTCGGTGCGGGAAGTAACTCCCCACTTGTTCGAAATAGTTTTGGTAGTGCCGAGGGTATCCTCGAAAAATTCCGAGTCGCCTTTGCGGCGGCCAGGCACACGCTTGCTCTGATCGGGTTGGCAGCCTTGGCGGCACTTGCATTGGTGTTTTTCCGGCCTTCTCTGCTCGACGACCTTAAAGACTTGTCGCCCTTCGCTGCCACCTCCGGTGAGCAGCTTGCCGCAGAGGAGATAGCGTTTGCCGAGCTGCTGGAGCTGCCTCAGCCCAAACTGGCGAACGTAGCAGCCATGCAGCAAGGCGCTAACCTCAGCATCGAGCAGCAACGCGTCAACGACTGGCTGTCGAAGCGCTACCGAATCGCGGGCACGGCGAGCTCGCTGCTGGTCGGCGCGGCTTATGAAGCTGCCGGATCAGTCAAGCTGGACCCATTGCTGATTCTTGCAGTGATGGCGATCGAGTCGCGCTTCAACCCGTTTGCGGAGAGCGCAATGGGGGCACAAGGCTTGATGCAGGTAATGTCACGCGTGCACCGCGAGAAGTTTGATGATCACGGTGGTCCAACCGCCGCGCTGAACCCCGTCGCTAATATTCAGGTCGGCGCGCGCATCTTGAAAGACATGATCCGGGTCTCTGGTTCCGTACAGGGCGGTCTGAAGCTGTATGTGGGCGCGGGCAATATGGAAACCGACGGCGGCTACGCGGGCAAGGTAATGGCCGAGTACGCCAAGCTGCGGCAAGTGGCAGCAGGTAAGCGCGTACCCACCTTCACACCGCCGCCGGTGGTGGAGCCGGCGCGTGAAGCAGATGCCGCGCCCGTCGCATCACACGCAGAGCAGGAACCGGCCTGACGCTGGCTGTACTGATGACAGAAATCCCGAGGTAACACTAACGTCGAATAACGGCGCCTGCTGATATGACTGCAGC
>Ga0194125_10012793_pt1 | contig 11013 bp, 8 predicted proteins | sample TA2KigC250mmetaG_FD_148626 | JGI IMG/M metagenome (GOLD analysis project Ga0194125, IMG submission 148626) | Freshwater microbial communities from Lake Tanganyika, Tanzania - TA2015034 Kigoma Deep Cast 250m | ecosystem: Environmental > Aquatic > Freshwater > Lake | place: Tanzania: Lake... | reverse complement strand
CGATGGCGTGTTTGGAAAGGCGTCGGATCCTCTGATCCAGCAACCGGAGAGCGCGCCCATACTCCTCCAGCGCACGTGCATGGCCTTCGGAGCCGCCTCGGGACATCAGTGCTGCGCCCGGGACCATCGCACATTCGAGGTTGGCGGGAGCCTCCCGGGTCGCCGTCTCCAATTCCCACAAGGCTCGATCAGGCTCATCCACCAGCAACGCCCACCCCAGCCTCCTCCGGATCTCGCCGGCCATCACCACCGGAGGATTGTTGGCAAGGGCTGCCTCCAACTGTGTCCTCGCGGCTGCCCTGTCTCCACGATGCAGCAGAGCGCAACTGCCCGCATTGGCAAACCCTTGGTAATTGCCAGGGGCCATCCGGGCGACTTTTTGAAACTCCTGCTCAACCAGGTCAAAACGACCCTCGTCCATCCAAAACATGCCCCTTAGGTTGTGGACGTACCAATCGCCAGGATCCAGGGCAGTGGCCCGGTCGAACTCAGTGGAGGCTTCCTCAGCCTGGCCCATCTTTCCCAAGGCCGACGCCAGATCCACCCGGGCCCGTGTGTTGGATCGACTCAGTTCCAAGGCGTTGCGGAGATGTGGCACGGCCTTGGAGGGCCGGTCGGTCATCACCAGGATCATCCCCAGGACCGCGCTGGCTCGCTCGGACGCGAGTTTGCGCTGGGCATTTCTCTTGGCGACCTCCTCGGCCAAGATGAGATCCTCGTGATCCTTGGTCTGGTCGAAGGTCCACAACAGCGCCTCGGCGTAGTCGGCGCAGATGTCCCGGTCGTCCGGGCGCTGGGTGTGGGCCAACCGAAGGTCCCGGACAGCCTTCTCCAGGCTGCCCTTCGCGTGGCGGTTGCGCAGGGCACCCAGGCCCTCGAGATGCAATTCGGCCACCTGGGGATCCACCGCGGGTGAGGATTCTCCGGAAACCGGCGGCACCTCGGAACCACCGGAGCCCCCCCTTCGATCCGGAAGCCCCCAGCCATTCGGACAACTGCCGGGCCAGGCGCTCCTCGAACTGGGCCAGGGTCTCCTCCGACTTCTGCGTGAAATCGCCCGATCGCTGCTCGACGAAGGCCCCGTTGGGCGCACGCGCCTGCAGACTGAGCGCCAGGCGTCGTCGATCCATCGGGCCGGACAGGCTCCCCTCGACCATCGGGTTGGCGGCGAGTTTGGAACCGGCCAACCTCGCATTGGTCACACCGTTCTCCACGGCGTCGCGCAACGGCGAGAGTCGCAAGGTACGCGAATCGGAGACGCGCTCCTGGAGCCTGGCCTCGACGCGCTCGGCCAAACCCGTGCCGAAATCGTCGGCCCCTGAGGCGGCCCCGGGGGCATGGAAGGGCAGGATGGCCAGGCGATCCGTCCGCGGCGACAGCCATCGCCAGCCAAGCAGGCCGGACAAAACCAACAGGCCGAGACCCACACCGAGGGCCACCCACGGCACCCGACGGGCCGGCCGGGGCGTGACGACCGGGGTCGGCGGCTCCGGATCGGGCGCCTGCGGTGCCGGACGGGAAGTTTCCTCCACCAGGACTCCTGGCGGCTTCCAGAACGGGGCGAGACCGGTCTCTCCGACCTCATGCACCTCCACCGGAAGGTCGATGCCCTTGAGGGCATAGCGCCCGTGCCGCTCCCATCGGACCGGTTCCAGCCCCTCGGCACCCCGAGCCACTGCCCCACGCGCACTCTCGAAGACCAACGAACTGGTGAGGATCTGGCCCGCCCCGGCCAGTGACATCAACCGCGCGCAAAGATCGACCTGCAGGCCGTAGAGGTCATGCACGCCGCGCGCGTGGTCCTTCTCGCTCTGGCCGACCCGCTCGATCACGACCTCGCCCAGGTGGATGCCGATGCGGTGGCGCAGCGGGGCTTCGTTCGGTCACACCGAATCGCGAAGGGCCTTCTGGAGCCTCAGCGCAAACAACACGGCATCGGAGGGCCGTGCGAAGACCAGGAAGAACGAGTCGCCCGCCGTGCTGATCTCGGCCGCCTCGGGAAATTCGCCAAGGAGCCCCCGTACCAGCTCATGGTGCTCCTGGATCCGTCGGACCCCGAGCCAATCGCCCAGGCGCTGCTTGAGTTGGGTCGAGCCCACCAGGTCGGTGAACACCAGCGTCACCAACCCGGTCTGGTGCTTGCGGCTGAAGGCCTGGATCCTGCCCTCGTTGCCGACAATCGTGGACCCGGGAGTCATGCCTTGGGAACCCGGTAGGCCCGGGGCAGGTCGGAGGTGGGCGGGAGAACGATCATTCAGCAGGGCGGATACCGGCGAAATCTCGGTTGTTTTGGGATATTAGGATGAGGCATGATTGGAATCAGCAACTTATGCAACCCACGCCCATCCGAGTCCTCGGACTCAGCCCCCAGCAGCGGGCCGATCTGCTCGAGCAGTCGGCCTGGTCGTTGAGCTTCACGCGGTCCGACCTGATGGTCCCGGCTGAGTTCATGAAGGCCTGCTCCGGTGCACCCGGTTCCGTCCTGTGCAAGGAGGGCGACACGGAGTCCTCCATGGGCATCCTGATCGAGGGCTCCGCCACCGTTCTGAAGACGCCGGCCTCCGGCGGCGCTCCCAAGCCCGTCGGCCGGCTCGGCAAGGACAAGTCCTTCGGCGAGATGTCGGTACTGAACCGCGAGCCGCGCTCGGCGACGGTGGTCGCCGACACGGAGGTCAAGCTGCTCATCCTGCCCCGCGCCGAGTTCGACCGCCTGCTCGACACCCAACCCAAGATGGCCGCCAAGTTCCTGCTGCGCATCGCTCGCCTGCTCAGTCAGCGCCTGCGCGAGACCACGGGTCAACTGGCCGAGCAACTGGGCTGATTCGGGCGGCACCCATTCAGCCAAGGTCCGGATTCCGTGAGACCCGGTGTGCCGGGGTCGAGACGGGCATCCGACGAGGTCCCGACCGGGCCTGCGGGCCGGATCGACACCCTCGGAGCCTCGACTGCCAACACGCGTCGTTCCGTGGCCCCGGAACCGCCGCACCGAAACGCAGGCGATCGACGCGCCAACATCCTCCGGGTGGGCGGGCACGCTCCACGAACGGCTCAATGGGGCCCTTCCTGGTCATCAAACTCCGCAGCGCGCACGACGTGGACCCCTAGACCCGTCGCCTCACGCTCCTCGGAGGACGATGGGGCAAAAAAGCCCTTTGCCTTCGACGCCGGCTTCCGGACTCTCCAGCCGTCTCGTGCAACACCATCCGAAGCATTACTGCGGGGTCTTTGGCATCCATGGGCATCCGAATGCCGCCGAGCTGACCTACTACGGCCTCTACGCCCTCCAGCACCGGGGCCAGGAAAGCGCGGGCATCGTCACCACCGACGGCAAGGCCTTCCACATCCACCGGGGCATGGGGCTGGTGCCGCAGGTCTTCACCGGGGACGTGCTCCACCGTCTGGTGGGACACTCCGGCATCGGGCACACTCGCTACTCGACGACAGGCTCCTCGAACATCGTCAACGCGCAGCCGCTGACGGTGGACTGCGCCAAGGGACGCATCGCCATCGGGCACAACGGCAACCTGACCAACGCGGCCCAGTTGCGCGAGGAACTCGAGGCCAGCGGGTCCATCTTCCAGACCACGGTCGACAGCGAGATCATCCTGCACCTGCTGGCCCAGCCGCCGAGGCCCGGCCACGACAGCCCGCTGGTCGAGACCATGCGGCGCATCGAGGGCGCCTACTCGCTGGTGATCCTCACGGAGAACGAGCTGATCGGGGCCCGCGATCCCCACGGCTTCCGGCCGCTGGCCCTCGGCCGCATGGACAACGGGGCCTTCGTGCTCTCGAGCGAGACCTGCGCCTTCGACCTCATCCAGGCCAAGTACGTGCGCGACATCGAGCCGGGCGAGATCGTCATCATCGACTCCGGGGGCGTGCGCAGCATCCAGGCCTTCCCGGAGCCCCACCGCGAGGCCTTCTGCATCTTCGAGTACGTCTACTTCGCCCGGCCCGACTCCAACATCGCCCAACGCAACGTCTACCAGGTTCGCGTGCAGATGGGCCGGCAGCTGGCCCGGGAGCATCGCATCGACGCCGACGTCATCGTGCCGGTGCCCGACTCGGGCAACTGCGCCGCGCTGGGCTATTCGCTCGAGAGCGGCATCCCCTTCGAGATGGCCTTCGTGCGCAACCACTACGTGGGCCGGAGCTTCCTGCAGCCATCCCAGTTCATCCGCGACTTCAACGTGCGCGTGAAGCTCAACCTCATCGCCGACCTGGTGCGGGGCAAGAAGGTGGTCATCGTCGACGACTCCATCGTCCGGGGCACCACGAGCAAGGCCCGCGTCACCTCGCTCAAGGAGGCGGGTGCGAAGGAGGTGCACGTGCTGGTAAGCTGCCCGCCGCACATCCATCCGTGCGTCTACGGGATCGACTTCCCCGAGCGCAGCAAGCTGATGGCGGCGACCAACACGCAGGAGGAGATCCGCAGCTTCCTCAACGCCGACTCGCTCGGCTACCTGAGCCTCGAGGGCATGGTGGCGGCCACCGGCCGGCCGAAGTCGTCGTTCTGCCTGGCCTGCTACGACGGGAACTATCCCGTGTCCTACGACCCGGCGACCGACAAGCACATCATCGAGCGGCGCCGGTCCCGGTCCGGAACGCTGTCGTCCGAGCTGGACGCGTCGATGCGCCAGCCACGGCTGCTCTGACCCACGCCGCCAACCCCGGGGTGGTGCCGGCCTGCCGGAGGGACCGCTCGCGACGCCAGAACGTCACCGAAAAGTCGGACTTGCGCGCCCCGTCAAAATGGTGGAAAAACCACTCAAACCCTGAGTACCCCGATGAACGCCACCCCTTCTCCCGGGAGGACCGCGAAACCACGCGCCTCCGCATTCACCCTCATCGAGCTGCTGGTCGTCATCGCGATCATCGCGATCCTCGCCGGCATGCTGCTGCCCTCCCTCGCCAAGGCCAAATCCAAGGCGCAGGGCATCCAGTGCATGAGCAACGGCAAGCAGATGGCCTTGTCGTACCAGCTTTATTGCGGCGACAACCGCGACGTGCTGCCCGGCAACCTCGACGGCGGCACCTCGTTGGCCCAGACCAACCTCACCTGGTGCGTCGGCTGGCTGAACAATACCGGCTACACCCCTGACAACACCAACCGTATTATGCTGATGAACTCGCAGCTGGGCAAATACGCCGGCACCCCCGGCGTGTACAAGTGCCCGGCCGATCGCAGCCGCTCCAAGGGAAAGACCGGCGAGGATCGCGTCCGCTCCATCTCCATGAACGGCTACTTGGGAGAGCGCGGTGGCCCCTTCACTGGCGGGTATATCCAGTTCAAGAAGCTGGGCCAGATCCAGAAGGCCTCCCAGACGTGGGTGTTCATCGATGAGCGCGAGGACAGCATCAACGACGGCTGGTTCGCCGTGAACATGGATGGCTACGACCCGATCCGATCCACCGCCTACACCATCGTCGATTTCCCGGCCAGCTACCACAATTCGGCCGGCGGCCTGTCCTTCATCGACGGCCACTCGGAGATCCGCAAGTGGGTCGACAGCCGCACCCGCCCGATGCTCCGCTTCGGCCAGGCACTTTCGCTGGGCATTGCATCCCCCAACAACGTCGACGTGGCCTGGTTGCAGGACCGCAGCTCGGTGAAGGAAGTCAACCCGACCCGCTGACCTCGAATGGTCCGGACCCCGCGTGATGGTGCCCGAACGGCACCGGTGGGATCGGCGAGATGAATCCCAGCCCCGAGATCCCTCCCGATCCCAGCCCGTCCGCCTCGACCGACACCCGCAGAGTGACCCCGCCCTCATGGCATGCGCCATGGCGTGGAGCGCTGCTGGTGTCGGTTTTCCTTTCTTGGGGAGCCTGCTCCCGTCCTGAGCCTCCACCGATTGGCAATCCCGCCTCCGGATCCGGCATCGATCCGGCCGTGGTCGACCACGTGAGCGGGCTGGCCGCGATCGCCAGGCAGCGCCCAAGGGATGCTGGGGCTCGGGCCTCCCTCGGGATCGCGCTGGCGGCCAACGGACTCTGGAGGGAGGCACGGGAAGCCTTCCAGGCTGCGGCGGTCCTCGATCCCGGAGAACCCCTCGCCCCCATGTACGCGGCGATCGCCCTGCAGGAGCTCTCGGACGGACCGGGTTCGCTGCGGGAATTTCGGGAGGTGGCCGGCCGCTTTCCACGCTTCGCACCGGCCTGGTACCGGGTGGGCGAGGCTAGCCTGCGATCGGGAGAACTGGACGCGGCCGAGGAGGCGTTCACGACGCTGGTCCGGCTGGCGCCGGGAGAATCCCGCGGCCCGATGGGCCTGAGCGAGGTGCGATTCCGACGGGGGGACGCCACCAACGCGCTACCGTTGGTCGAGCGGGCCCTGGAGCTCGAACCCGGATCTCGACCGGCCCTCTACCTGCTGGGACAGATCTTCCGGTCGCAGGGCCGGGGTGAGGAGGCCCGCGTGGCCATCTCCGCGGGCACCGGCGAGGCCCGGCAGCCGATGACCGACCCCTGGGCCGAGACGGCCCCCGAGCAGGTGCGCCTGCTGCCCGGGGTCTTCCAGCAGGCCGAGGCCCTGTCGGCCTCCGGCCGGCCCGAGGCGGCCGTGGCGCTGCTCGAGCGCGCCCGCCGCTTCCACCCCGACCACGCGGGCCTCTTGAACCAATTGGCCGTGGCCCTGAACCGCTGCGGCCGGCCGGGGCAGGCGCTCGGCCTGCTGGCGCCGGTGCTGGCGAAGGATCCCGGGGCGGTGGCCCCGCGCATCACCCGATCGCATTCCCTCGCCCAGGCGGGCAACCTCGAGGCGGCCCAGTCGGAGGCGCGGGAGGCGGTGCACCTCGCCCCACGGCTGGCCCAATCGCACCTTGCCCTGGCCAACGCGCACCTCGCGGCCGAGCAGGATGCCGAGGCCCTGTCGGCCCTCGACGAGGCGTCCCGCTGCGACCCGGCCAACGCCGAGATCCTGCTCGAGTCGGCCACCATCCGGTGGCGGAACCTCCGAGACGCCGCGGTGGCCCTGGCCCTGCTCGACAGGGCCATCGACCTCCAGCCGTCGCTGGTGCCGGCGCTGAGGCTTCGTGCCGAGGTCCAGGAAGCCATCGGCGACTCCGAGGGTGCCCGGCGGACGACCGGCGTGATCCGCTGGCTGGCCGCCCGGACCGGAGGGCCCCCGTGAAGGACTCGCGACCGCCAAGGCCGGGGCGATCCGGGCCGACGGCCCTTGCCCTCTGGGCCGCCGGATCGAACCTGCTCGCCATCATGACCGGGTGCTCGCGGGAAACCCCTTCCGACGCCGGAACGCCCACGGTCGCCCGGGCCACCCCGGCGACACCACAGGCCCTTCCGGCCGATCCGGCAACCCCCTGGTTCACCAACGTCGTGGCCGGCAGCGGTTTGTCCTTCACGCACCGGTCGGGTGCCTCCGGCCGGTTCTGGTTGCCGGAGATGGAAAGTGGCGGCGTGGGGTTGCTGGACATCGACGGCGACGGATGGCTCGACGTGTTCTGCGTCGATGGCGGCTCGCTGGACCCGCAACGCCCGACCGCCCCGGCACACCGGCTCTACCGCAACCTCGGCGGGTGGCGCTTCCAGGATGTCACGGCGACATCCGGCCTGGCCTGCCCCTCGGGCTACGGCATGGGATGCACCGTCGGCGACTACGACGGCGACGGACGCGACGACCTCTACGTCACCCAGGTGGGATCGAACCGCCTGTACCGCAACCGGGGCGACGGCACCTTCGAGGACACGACGGCCCGGGCGGGCGTGGCGGCGGGCCCCTTCGGCACCAGCGCCGCCTTCGTCGACCTCGACCAGGACGGCGACCTCGACCTCATGGTCGTCAACTACGTGCGCTGGTCGCAAAGCGCCGAGATGGAATGCTTCTCGGACGGCGGACGGCGGGACTACTGCTCGCCGCGCAACTACAACGCCCCGGCCCCGACGGTGCTCTTCCGCAACCGCGGCGACGGCACCTTCGAGGAGGTCACGGCCGCGGCCGGGCTCGACCGCGCGTACGGCAACGGCCTGGGCGTGGCCACGGGCGACTTCGACCACGACGGACGGCTCGACCTGTTCGTCGCCAACGACGCCACGCCGAACCAGCTCTGGCTCAACCGGGGTGGCTGGCGCTTCGAGGACGATGCGCCCCTTCGGGGCTGTGCGCTCAACTCGATGGGCATCCCAAGGGCGGGCATGGGCGTGGTGGCCATCGCCCTCGGGCAGGGAGGCTGGCTCGATCTCTTCGTGACGCACCTCGTCGGCGAGGGCAACGGCTGGTTCCGCAACCAGCGCGGGCTTTTCGTCGACGCCGTCACCCGGGACGGCCCCATGACCGGCAGCCTGCCGCACACGGGCTTCGGCGTGTGCGCCGCCGACTTCGACCTCGACGGCCTCCTAGACCTCTACGTGGCCAACGGCCGGGTCCGCCTCGGGGCCTCGCCCGCCGGCGGCACGGCCGACCCGTATGCCGAGGTCAATTCGCTCCGCCGGGGCCTCGGGGACGGACGTTTCGCCGTCGTGCTTCCCGAGGGCGGCACCGAACGGCCTCTGGAGGCCACGAGCCGGGGCGTCGCGGCCGGCGATCTCGACAACGACGGCGCGCCCGACCTGGTGGTGGTCAACCGGGACGGTCTGGTGCATCTCCTGCGCAACCAGGCCGCGGGCGACCGCTCATGGATCCGTCTCGACCTGGTCGGCCGCCCCGGTCTCAGCCCGCGCAACGCGATGCTGCGCCTCGATTCCGGGTCCGGTGTGCAGTGGCGGGGGAATCACCCGAACGAAGGATACTGCTCGAGCGGCGATCCCCGGGTCCATTTCGGTCTCGGCGCGGCCCGAAGCGCCCGCCTCACGGTCCGCTGGGCCGACGGAAGCTCGGAGGATTTCGGCATGCTCGAGGCACGCCGCCCGCACCGCATCGAAGCCGGCCGCGGCAAACCGGCCCCGGGCGCCTTCGACTGGTAATCCACCGCGCGCTCGATCCCTTCCTTGGGATGGGGCGAACTTCTCGCCCCATCCCCTCTCCCCCGAATCCCCTGCCCCACCATCCGCAAGGCCGCGAACCACCACGCCGGGGCCATGGGCGAAACCTGCCCACCGATGGCGATCAACCCTCCCCTGCCCTCTGTTTTCCGGGCGATTGACCGCGGCGTCACTCCCGATAACATCCCGGCCATGATCTCCCGTCCGACCTCCGCACTCGGTGCCTCGCTGACCCTCTGCGTCCTCCTGATCTCCGGTTGCGGGAAATCCGAGGACGGCCCGAAGGCGGTCGATGTCGCGGCACAGGTCGCCCAACTCAAGGGCAACACCGACGCCCAGGCCAACGCCCTGAGCGAGTTGGCCGCCGGTGGGCCGAACTCGGCGGGTGCGGTCACGGACATCATTCCGCTGCTGAAGTCCGAGGACACCGTGATCCGCCGTCTGGCGGCCTATGCCCTATGCCAGATCGGGCCCGCCGCCAAGGCCGCGGTGCCCGACCTCAAGGCGCTGATGAACGACGCCGATCCGAGCACGGCCACCACGGCCATCAACGCCCTGAACGCCATCGATCCCGCCGCCGCCGGGGGCATCCAGGTGCTCAACGTCACCCAGTGAGGCCCCGGGGCGATCTTCGGGGCCTCCAACCCGTGATCCTCCAACCGCTCGGGGCATCCCAAAAGGGGCCCCTGCGACGCACGGCCGCAGGAACGTCACCGGAACGTTCCCATGCCGGGCTGTCCCGGCATTTTTCCTGCTGCAGAATGGCCAAGTTCCCTGCCGCCTCCGCCTGCAGACCCTCCCGGACGACGGGTGACGGCACCCGGGACCCGTGAACATGCCCGTGAAAACAAGCTTTCACTCCCTCTCCCGTGCGATCCTGACCGGGCTTCTCCTGCTTGCCACCTGCGTGGATTCCACGCTCCTGGGCGCGAAATCCACGCAGCCTCCGCGGGCCAAGGCCTTTCCGGAGCCGGACAGCGACGGCGACGGCCTGTCGGACGTGCTCGAACTGCGCTTCGACAGCGACCCCTTCGCCGCGGACACCGATGGCGACGGGGCCAACGACCTGGCCGAATACCTCGCCGGGACGCGGCCCCGCGACAAGACCAGCATCCCCCTCTTCCAGCCCGCCGACCGGGACCGCCAGTTGCTCGGTGGCGATCTCCTGAGGCTTCGGCCGCTCTCGATCAAGCCGCTGTCGCTCAAGACCAACGAGACCATCGTCACCAACGAACCGCCGGCCGCGGGGGGCGATCCGACCTACACCACGAACCGTGAGGTGATCACCAACTACACCACCTACCAGTGGTTCCGCGACGGGCGGGCGCTGCCCGGCCAGACCAACCTCCATCTGGTGCTCTTCGGGGCGGAGCGGCCGGATTCCGGGCGCTACCTGCTGGAGGCCCGGCTCGAGGACTCGATCCAACGGGAACCGAAGGGCATCCGGATCGATGTGCTGGGAACCCGGGCGGTGCGGGAATTCCCAAGGCCGTCCGGGGAGTTGGTCACATGGGGCCGCGAGGTCGGCTCCAGCCCCCCGAGGCTGACCAACGCCGTGGGCGTCGCCCGTGGTTTCGTCCATGCCTATGCCGTGGACGCCGGCGGGAAACTGTCGGGATGGGGGACCAACACCTTGGGCCAGTTGGGCACGCCGGCCAACCTGCCACCGGTCCGCGACGTGGCCGCAGGGGCCTTCCATACCGTGGCCCTCCTGACCAACGGCACGGTGCGGGCGTGGGGCGACAACCGATTCGGTCAGACCTCGGTGCCGGAGGGACTGGCGTCGGTGGTCGCCGTGGCTGCCGGGCAATTCCACACGATGGCCCTGCGTCAGGATGGAACCGTCGTCTGCTGGGGTGACAACGGCAGACTGCAATGCCTCGTGCCACCGGGGGTGTCCGGTGCGGTGGCCATCGCCGCCGGGGCCGCCCACAGCGTGGCGCTGATGGCCGACGGTTCCGTGGTCTGCTGGGGATCCGACGAGCGTGGGCAGGCCACCGAGCCGGCCAAGGCGCCTCGGATCGCCCGGATCGCGGCGGGCGACCATCACACCCTGGCGCTCACGCGCGAGGGGCG
>Ga0194125_10012792_pt1 | contig 11013 bp, 6 predicted proteins | sample TA2KigC250mmetaG_FD_148626 | JGI IMG/M metagenome (GOLD analysis project Ga0194125, IMG submission 148626) | Freshwater microbial communities from Lake Tanganyika, Tanzania - TA2015034 Kigoma Deep Cast 250m | ecosystem: Environmental > Aquatic > Freshwater > Lake | place: Tanzania: Lake... | reverse complement strand
TCGATGCCTACAACTATGCCGATTCGTTTAGCTGTTATCCTTCGGAGGTCAAAGCCTTCCTGGAGCGGGGGGCCAGCATTGCCTGGGGCATCGTGCCAAATGACGAGGATGCATTAGCCAGGGAGACCATCGCAAGCTTGAATGACAGGCTAGGGGAGGCTATGGCACCGTTTACCCATGGCGGAATCACATTCAAACAACTGGTGTCACAGAGCTTGCTCACACCTTCGTGTGGTCTGGGTACTCTTTCACCAGATGCGGCGGTGCAGGTCCTGCAGTTGCTGTCTGAGCTTTCAGGCAAGGTGCGAAGCCGCTACGCAGTCTAGCCAGGCCAGCAGTAATTCACCGTCTCAGAAGTTCACACAACAGCCAGCCAGCAGATCAACTTCAAATCCTCTTTCTGCACGGTTTGGATCTTCTCTGCCAACGGGGAAACGGGGGCCAGCGGATTTGCTTGCGCAAATGTATCCAAATACGTTAAGAAATTTGCTAGGTTCTGGCTCTTCAAATATTCATTCCATGCTTTGCGTAAATGCCGTAGTAACGCATCCGGTAGCGGCGTATTGTAGTAGTTGATAAGGTGATCTACATCTCTCTCCCCCCGCTGGGTTTGAAGCAGGTTTAAGATGTGGCTTTGAGGTGCTTTGAAGGTTAAGGGGCTGGCTTTGAGCTGTCTGAAGCGATTTACAATATGTTCCTTCACCTTATCTATGACGTCATATACTTCGAAGTCGGGCTCAAAGCGTGCCGTTTTTTCATCACACTTTATAATACGCATTATGTCTAGTTTTCTCTCAGTAATCTTTCCTGTCTTCAGGTCATAGTATGACCAGAAGTGTCGGTCACCTCCCTTCAAATAGACGAAAAGCCCGCGTTGACCGTCTTTCTTCATGCTGCTGCCTACTCCAACCGGGATTCGCTTTAGCTTCTCTCCTCCAGCTTGTTTTAGGAATTCTAGTAGTTCCTGTTGTAGAAATTCTCCAACAGTAAGTTCGGAAGCTTGCTCCAGTTCGTCCAGTATGCTCTCGTCTTCAGCTTCTAATCGCCTGATTGCATTGAAGTCCTTGGGGTCAATCGTTTCGCCTAATGTGCTGGCATCAGACCCCACCGACCTTCTTATCGCATCCAGCTTTTGATACAGGCGTTCAACCAGATTTAGTAGGGACTCCAGGCGATCTTCTGGGAAGAAGTTGTACACGTGTACAATATCAAATTCCGAGCCAATTCTGTCTATGCGGCCTGCGCGCTGAATCATCCTCACTGGATTCCAATGCAAATCATAATTGATGACTGTATCAGCATCCTGTAGATTCTGTCCTTCGCTCAGTACATCGGTGCTAATCAATAGGTCTATGTCCTCATGAGTGTCCTTATAGTGCGCATTTTCGTTTGCCTTTGGCGCAAACCTTACTATCCGCTCTTTCCTGTCGGCAGCACTGACACCACTATCGACAACGCTAATCTTGCTGTGGCCAAGTAATTTGCGAAAACCAGGGTTATTTAGCTCAGAATAGATATACCTCGTCGTGTCTTTGAAGTACGAGAATATCACCACTTTTTTCCCTTTCAAATCCTCCACCAACAACCTCTTCAATTCGTCTAGCTTGTCATCAGTAGCTGGTATATCTTCATGCTTTGGAAGCTTTCGCAGAATCGATTCTAATGCTTTTATGTCAGCTCGCACGTCTTCCTTGATTTCGTCAACAAAATATTCTCTGGAGTCCACAGATGGCAGACGATTTATCATCTCCTCTTCTGTCTCTCCTTCTACCTGCTCATCAGTACCGTTCTGCTCGTATATCTTTCGGTAATTGGTGGCATCGAGCAGCCGCCCCTTGTCCAACGCTTCTAGGAACCTCTTTTGGAAACTGGCCTGCCTCTCCAGGCTTATGCGCAACGCTTTGATGCTTGATTCCAGGCGCTTGAGATAGAGCGTTCTAAGGATATGCACTAACGATAACTGGCGCCCTAATCGCCAAGTCAAGTCCTCCATCTGCTTCTGAGTCTTACCCTGAGCAATCAACCTTTCCTTTAATGTGTCTAAAAATGTCAGTTGTTTTAGGTTGACGTCTTTCCGATAAGCATCTATGGAATAGCTTGCCAAAGTCAGGTTCTCAATTGTTGTAGCCACTTCCTCATATAACCCATCATAAACGTCTTCCAGGCTGTAGCACGCCGTATGGAGTGTTCTATCGGGAAAGTGTATCTTTTTACCATCGATGATGGCATTGGGGTAGTTCTTTCTGATATAGTGACGACTCCGCCTAACTGTTATTTCCTCTAGCAAGTCATATAGATGGTCCTTCTCCTGTTCAGCTCGCCAGAAGTATCCCCATAGACTCCGTATTCCGGCTGCAGAAAAGAAATCGTCTTTGTCACGAGCTATCAACCTAATCTGATTATGCAGGTCAAATATGGAGTTGTTAACCGGTGTTGCTGTCATCAATACTAACTTCTTGGGCTTGCCCAGGGTCAGCAGTTTGCTCAGCTTTTCGTAACGATTGGTGTTCCCATTGCGGAAATTATGAGACTCGTCCACCAGAACCAGGTCACAGTCAATGAATTCGTCAAAAGGAAATTCCTCACGTCCTAGCTCCTCTTGTGAACGTATATGTGCAAAGATACGGCATTCATCTAGCTTTTTTAACCACAGCACGTCGCGTAATTGAGCCGGACATACTATCAAGGCTTTCTCACGGAGGTGATAGGCATATTGATCCAGTAACTTGAGCGCCAAGTACGTTTTGCCCAGACCTACTGAATCTGCCAGAAGTACACCCCCATATTTAGTCAGGATTGTTTCTGCCGTTAGATATCCATCACGCTGGAAATCCGCCAGAAAAATCGGGCTCGGGCCATCAGCTTGCACTTCAACATTGAACTTGTCTTTGAAATACTCATAGAGGGCTTTCATGTAGATCTCGAAGGGTGTGTATTTCACGGTGAAGTCCGTGAAAATCTCCACGAATTGGTTCTTGAAATCCTCCGAGGCTGACCAATAACGCTCAAACCAGTCTTTGATTCCCTTAACTGCGCCCGATTCCTTTCGCACTGAGTTTAATTCCCCCTGTCGAGTCAGACCGGCTGCCGTGAAGTTCGAAGAGCCGTGTATGGCTAGGGTGCCAATCAACGGCACTCCATCAATCATGTATGCTTTTGCGTGCAGAAAATGACTGGTGTAGTGTCTTACTTCCACCGAATCGTGCTGTATAAAGTCGACCATATCTTTGATTAGCTGTGGTGTCTCTCGGCGGTTCATGGCCTCTTCGGTATCTGTACGCATGTCCTCGCCGGTGGTTGTGCTACTCAAAGCATCGTGTGGTATCCCCGCAACTGGTTCCCTACCCAGCAATAGCTTAAGTCCTTTTACTTTGGTGAGCTTGTCTTTTATCAGTGTGAACCCCTCGATGTTGAAGTATGCGGTCGCAATGTCAGCGTGCACATCAGAAGTTAGCACACGATTTAGCACATCTGAAAGTCTATCCCCATCAATGCTGTTGTCGATGATGTCAGGTATTCCTATTTGTTCTCCTGCATCCATAACTACTCCTTCCGCTTCAATTATTCATAGCAGACCAAATCTCTTGTAGGTGTACGCATAGAACCATTTCGGCGCTGCCTCTAGTGGCCTTGATGATTTCAACGCGCTGATTATCTGGTCGTACATCTTGAGCTGGTCAATATCTGAATGCTGCAATCTCATTGAACTCAGTACTACGCCGTCATTGTGTGTCGGTTGGATACGGTTAACCAATAAATGGTGACAATATGCTTTGGGCACTTTGGGCCAAACTGGTTTGCCCCAGCTTGGTTTACGTTCCAGGCTCCATTCGACAGTCATAAACACCAGGTACCGGTAACTTTTGGTAAACACAAAGAGAAATCTGCCCCCAGCGTGCTTTTCCGAAAATGAAGTAATGATAGTTTTACAGTTACTAAATGAAAGATCGTTTACCTTGACTAAGTGGATTTGAAAAGCCACCTGTCCGGGATAGTCGCTCAAAATCCACCACTCTGATATGCCCGCTGATAGATACTTGGGGATATGGAAATCACTCGCTTCGTAGGAAACAGATGATGTTCTATAGCCCAGGTGATTGTTGAGGAACGCGGCGAGGGTATCTTTGCAGACCACTTGCGATATGCCACTTCTTATGTAGCCAGTGCCGTTAGACATCCCAAGTCCACCTACTGCTTCCCGTGTCCAATTTGCTATTGACAGCCAACTGTGTTTTCACTATAATCATATATGGAATTGACCTCAGCCCAAATTGTCACCGTATGGTGTGCGTGCCGCAAGGCTAGGGCTGAGGTTGCTATTTAGGCCACAACTGCACATACATCTCCCTATGGCTGATGATGCCGCGATAGAAGCTGGCATCGCCCTTGGTGCCAAAGTTTCTGTGAACAGCTCCAGCTACCATATCCGCCAGTTGTAGCAGATTGTTTCTGGAAGAATCCTGAATCTTCACTTTGTTTATGAAGCGCTGGCCTGGTATATTGACTCGCCCCTTGAAATAGCGCTGCAGTTGTCTTCTAAAATCCCTATTACCGCTGCCGTCTATTATCACGGTGGCATTATTAAGGTAAGGTTTAGCGTTCTCAAAAACCAGGCTACAAGTATATTTGTAGAATGACTCCTTATGCTGGAATCCCTCTCCCCACAGCTTATTTGGGTCTTTGTTGATAACAATTCCGTAGTAGAAGAACTGATATGGCGCTGCCGCCCTTAAAAATTGCTCACGGAAGTTCTTGCGGCATTTGTTGAAGCGGAACTCGAAGCGCGGCTCTAACCGCATCTCCCGCCGTAGCAAAGCGATTCTATCATCAGCAGCTTGTGCCTCATCGTTGTCCTCGAAGATGACCAGGACAACCACAAAGTGTCGGCTCGAGCCTTGGCCTATTTTTAGTCCTGGGTCGCCAGATTCATCTACGAATACTAGCAATAGTTCCTAGCTCCTCAAATACTCCTTGCCTTCACCAGCCTATTTTTCACCAACTCCACCACCGCCCGATATACTTCAAGCTGTTCGGCTTCAGTCAGCCCCAGCGCTTCAAAAACGACCTTGTCCAACTCCCGCCGGTCTGGCAGCACTTTGTCTAACGAAACATCCTCGGGGCGGATATTACTATAATCTACATTTGGTTTGGGGAGACCAACTTCCTCAAAGACGCTTTTTGCATTCCGCTTTTCTAAATCCGACACTGCCTTAGCCAAACTCGGTAAGTCTGTTACGTGCTTGGGGTCTAGAACTAATAAGCGCTTTGCCTCATACACTGCTGTATCAAGAGCCCCTTCACCTAAATTGACCCTGCCCGATAACTCCTTGTTCAGTATTGTTATCGTTGAGTTTAAGACAGTATTAAGTTTAATGGCATCGTTGTGATGTATCTCGTATAATCTTTGGTCAACGAGAGCCTTGCACGCAATCCTAGCTTGCCTGTGGCTGTCATTTATGGATTTTACCCAGACTATATTGGGGTACGTGTGGACTCCGACATCATACCAAGGCTCCCTCACAGCTAGTGTCTGTAGTTTTTGATAACCTATTATCTCTACGCCCTTAGAACTTCCTTGCTTGATTTTTACAGCTGCTTTCTCACCCCAGTTGATATAGTCAAGCGCTTTTTTGCCCTTTAACGATGCCTTAGACTTATCACAAACGAATACCTTGAACCTAAGGTCTTCTGCTCTTACAACCAAACCTCGAACCTCCTGAGGGCTCTTTACCACCGGCTTTAAAAACTCCTCCTCAATCAAGCCCTCCCATCCCGCCCCGTTTCTGACATGTAGTAAGCCCTTCGGGGCTGGCTTGCCGCTGGGCTCCAGGTAGAAGAATTCGTTGGCACCGGTCTTTATCCCAAACCGTACTTCGGCGATATCACCCAACCTGACCAGTTTCCCTTTGCCCTTCTCCATGATGGTAAAGAAGATGTCCGGCGCCCGCAGGTACTTGCCCCCCCACTTGCCGCCGATGTACTTGCCATGCTCAGCACCCATATCAAGCGCCTGTTTCTCCTCTTCCTCAGGTATCTCCAATCCGTCCAGCCACAGTTCTGTCTGGCTTATGGGATAGACTCGAAATTCAGGTACACGCTGCACACCGTCTGCCCATTCCTGGAGCAGTAGGTTCTCGGCATTGGCTCCAGCCTCGAAGGGCACGTTGTAAGCGATGAACTTGGCTTTGCTGTCTTTTAGGGCCTGCCAACTGCCATCTTTAGGCCGCTGCAGCAGTACGATGATGGTGTTGACGTCTGATTCTTTGAAGGAACGGCGGGCATGGTTATCTATAATCTGGTGAATTCCGATGTTCTTGAGCAGAAACTGCTGTAGTGAGCCACCATAGCCTACATCCAGCCACGAGTTTGAGTTAATAAAACAGAAAAGTCCTCCAGGTCGAAGGAGATTGAGTCCTTGGTAATAAAAATAAACATAGAGGTCACTCTTCTTGTCTATCTTGGTGATCGCTCTGCCCCAGTGGGCTTTCACCGCGCTCTCGAGCTGTTCTTTGTATTCCTTTTTGACCTCTCTCCAGTCGTCCGCGCTGTAATCCTCAGCCTTGAGCAACGGCGGCGCTATCTCCTCCTGGCGCACATAAGGCGGGTTGCCGATGACGATATCAAAGCCACCTTTTTCCAGGAATACCTCGGCGAAGTCTATATCCCAGAGAAAATAGTCCTTTTCACCCTTCTTACCGATATTAGCCACTACTTTCTGTAGTCGTTCCCGTTCTTGCTTTGAGGCGTCTATCTGCGGCTGTATTCTTGCCCTGGCTTCCTCCATGCCCTTGACGATTTCCTCTGTATTTATGAAGGAGCCGCGTATCTGCTCCAGTCCGGTCTGGAAGGCTTGCTTCTGTGGCGATTCCAGCTTGCGGATTTCACTGTCTATAGCTTTTATCCTGGTGTCCAACAGCGTGCGTAGCAGCTCATGCTCCAGTTGCTCGATATCATGTTTGCTGACAGAACGGTCGCCCCGGAAGTAATCGCCTTTCTTATCTACAATGGTGTGGATACGCTGTTTTACTGATTGCGGTATCTGGGCATAGTCGGCCCTGAGCGACAGATGTACACCGGCGATGTCTTCAACCAGGCTATCACCCTGACGTGCCTTGAAGGTGAGATTGGGCAACAAAGGCTGGTTGTAGATATCCATCTGGCTCTCCTCGCTCTCGATGATGAGGGAAAGCCAGAGGCGTAGCTCGCAGACACGTACTGCCCAATCCTTGGCGTCAACGCCGTAGAGATTCTGGGAGATAATCCTCTTTTTGAGGGCAAACTCGTTTTCCTGCTGGCCTTGCAGTTGGGCAATGGCACGGTAGAGCTGGACAATCACATTCATCATTCCTACCAGGAAGGAGCCAGAACCTACGGCAGGGTCAACCACGCGCACCGAATCTAGCGCGCTTCTGAGCTGATTGACCGCCTGGGTATCAAGCTTGCTCAGCTCTTTTTGACCAGTTTCCGCAGCGGGCTCCATGATTATTGGGATTAGTGTGTCCTTAGAAAGGCCGGTGGCTTCATGCAGGTATTCGATGAGGGACAGGCGGCACATGTAGTCTATCTCTATCCGTGGTGTATAGAAGATGCCGCCCTGGTGGCGGTCTTCCTCGTTGATGAGTGACTCATAGACCTTGCCCAGCATCTCAGGGTCAACGGCCACTTCCACCTCTAGCGGCATGCTCTCCTGGATAGTGAAGTTGTATCTCTCCAGGAAGCCGGGCACAGTGCCATCGACGTTCCTATCAAATAGGGTCCCGAGTATGTCATCAGGCACATCAAATCCCAGCTTGTCTAAATCATCCTCAGTGAAAAGCCCACCATTGAGGAAGGGCATATTCAAGAACGAGGCTCTGATGTCCCCGGGAAGCCCTGTAGGCAGCATGCTGGTACGCTTGTTAAAGGCATGGAAGAACAGGCTTGAGAGCCAGCCGCGGTAGAATCCTGTTTTCTGGGGACTCATGTGATATTTCTGCCATAGGCTACGCATATAGCGCTTATCCGGGCTGCCATCGCCCCATTTAAGCCAGCCTTTCTTCTGTAGAAAATAGAGGAACATCAGTCGGTTGAGAAAGTGCTGGGCAAAGGCATGTACTTGGTCGGCATTTCCGCGATGCTGAGTTGATAGAGTTACTTTGAGTTGGTCGAGGATGTGCTGGTAGTTCTTGAAGAACTCATCGGTGACCCGCTCCACGCTTAAGGCTTGTTCGTGTTTCTTACGGATTATTTCGGGTTGTTGTTCCTCAGGGGTAAGGGCGATGTTGCCCAGTACTTCAAGGTCTGTGTGATATATATTGGCTGGTTCCAGTGGCAAGATACGTAGCTGCAGGGCAGGCATTGGTTTTTCTGGCCGGAGGATGCGCAACGGGCTGATGAAGTGCAATTGTCTGTAGTCACTGGTAAATATGAACATATAATCACCGCCGGCGTGGTGGCGATAGAATGGCTCAAGAATAGAACGGATTCCCGTTCGGGTCAGAGAAGTGGTTTCAAATAGATAGATTTGGAAGGCGCGATTGTAGTCGCTGAGTAGATGTATTTGTCTAATTGGCTCAGCAGCCTTCTTAGGTATCTGCAGCAGTTCAGGCTGATATGCTGTAGGTACACAGTGATAACCCAAGCTCTTCTCCAGGTAGCAAATTAAGCTATCTCTGGATACAACTTCTTGAATTTTCTGTATATTAGACATCATCCGCTCCTATTTGCAGTATGCCCTTATTCAAGATAGTCCTTTAGGCGGCGCGAACGTGAGGGATGTCTTAGCTTCCTCAGCGCCTTTGCTTCTATTTGGCGAATGCGCTCTCTAGTAACATTGAATTCTTTGCCGACTTCTTCCAAGGTTCGGGCTCTTCCATCTTCAAATCCGAAACGTAGAATTATTACTCTTCTTTCCCTATCTGTCAGTTCGGAAAGAATTTTGTTTACTTGCGCCTTGATCTCCTCCCTGGCCACCGCGTCGCCCGGAGGCAGTGTAGCTGGGTCTTCGATAAGATCTCCCAGTTGGCTATCTTCCTCATCATCTATGGGCGTTTCCAGGGATATGGGCATTTGGGACAGCTTAATAATCTCTCTTACTTTGTCGGAGGTGATTTCCATCTCACGGCCAATTTCCTCATAGCTTGGTTCGCGTCCATATTCCTGGGCTAATCGGCGGTTGACTTTCAAAAGTCGGTTTATGGTTTCTACCATGTGGACTGGAATGCGGATAGTGCGGGCTTGGTCGGCGATTGCCCTAGTGATTGCCTGTCGTATCCACCAGGTGGCATAAGTACTGAATTTGTAGTCCTTTCTGTACTCGAATTTCTCTACAGCTCGGACCAAACCTATGTTGCCTTCCTGGATGAGGTCAGGCAACGGCATCCCGTGCCCTACATATTTCTTGGCCACACTTACTACGAGGCGAAGGTTGGCTTCTGTAAGGTGCCTTTCTGATTTTCTTGCTGCTCTCTTTATCTTGCCAAAGTGGGTTTTTAGTTGCGGGCTTATCGCTTGAAGATGCGAAAGGAACTTGGAATCAACCGGCTCGGTTATCAACGACTCTGCTTCTTCCCATGTAGCTTTCTCTTCTATGATAGAGGTTACTTCGTGAGGTAATAGCCGGCTTCGTATTGAAAGCTCAATGATACCCTGCTCAGTTTCGGGAATACTCTTGCCGGTGGCATTGGCGACGGTTTCTACCAATTCAGGGTCAATTACACTGTCAATAGCTGATCTGAGCTTGGGGTCGCTGAGCCTTTTGGCAAAGCTTTTTGTCGCTGGGAGCTTAAGCTCTTTGGCGAGGGCGTCTACCAATCGTTTGGCTGATACCAAGTGATGCAACAGGTAAATGACTATGCGTACCGATGATGGATAGGTGTCGTGCCTTTGGAAATAGCTTTCCTCGATTCTCTCCAGATATTTGGCCTCTTCTATTTCACTTGCTAGCGTCTTCTCGTCCTTTGCGGTGAGGCGCGGATACCTGGTAACGTCAGCGATATATAGTTCAAGGATAATATCACGGGGGCATTTTGGTTCTTGATCTTCCGCCTCTTCGTCATCTTCTGGCAACTCTTCTGCCATTTCATCCTCCTCAACATCGTATCCCTCTTCTAACCCTGCCTTCATATTCAGCTTTCCCATACTTCCACTCCGTGTCGCGCTTCTAAGCCAGCGATATTGTCGCCTACGCATGCAAATAAGTCAATAGGGTGGTATACGATGTTAATTCTGAAGTTTGAAATACGGTGCGAATTGAGCGATACTACAGTGCTGATTTCAGAATCGAAGCATGAGTAATGGGTGGTAAACGATGAACAAAAGAAAGAGAATGGCGCTTCTAAAGCAGCGCCGACGTTCTCAGTTTCGATGCCTACAACTATGCCGATTCGTTTAGCTGTTATCCTTCGGAGGTCAAAGCCTTCCTGGAGCGGGGGGCCAGCATTGCCTGGGGCATCGTGCCAAATGACGAGGATGCATTAGCCAGGGAGACGGTCGCAAGCTTGAATGACAGGCTAGGGGAGGCTATGGCATCATTTACTCGGGAGGGCGTTCCCTTTAAGCAGATAGTAGCACAAAGCCTGCTCACGCCATCGTGCGGGCTGGGGACGCTTTCACCAGATGCGGCGGTGCAGGTCCTGCAGTTGCTATCCGAGCTTTCAGGCAAGGTGCGAAGCCGCTACGCAGTCTAGCCTTTCTTCTTGGTTGTTATCGAGATAATCAGAACAATGCTTAAACCTGGCTAGCCGTCCCAGTCATAAAGTCGCTCCGTTTTGTCACCAGCTCTCGAATCTCCCGTGGGGTAAGCGCTCTTATTTCGCCTTCCTTCAAATCGCCCAGTTTCAGGCTCCCCATCCTCACCCGCTTCAGCGCATAGACCTGGAAGCCGAGGCTCTGGAACATGCGGCGTACCTGGTGCTTTCTGCCCTCGTGTATTATGATGCTGTAGTTGAACGGCGGCGTCGATTTGGCCTCCCCGACCACCGCAGGATAGGTCATGCCGTCTTCCAGCTCCACCCCCTGCTCCAGCTTCCTCTT
>Ga0194125_10012770_pt1 | contig 11022 bp, 7 predicted proteins | sample TA2KigC250mmetaG_FD_148626 | JGI IMG/M metagenome (GOLD analysis project Ga0194125, IMG submission 148626) | Freshwater microbial communities from Lake Tanganyika, Tanzania - TA2015034 Kigoma Deep Cast 250m | ecosystem: Environmental > Aquatic > Freshwater > Lake | place: Tanzania: Lake... | reverse complement strand
GTTTATATCAACTCAGAGCAATATTTTTCGGGTATCCTGCCGGAAGTATGGCAAGTCACCATCGGGGGGTATCAGGTCTGCCACAAATGGCTCAAGGATCGTAAAGGCAGGACTCTCAGCTTTGAGGACCTGCATCATTATCAAAAGATTGTGGTGGCCCTGGCCGAAACTCTCCGCCTTACGGCAGAAATTGATGCAATAATTGATGCTAACGGGGGTTGGCCACTAATGTAGTATCTCACAAATAGCTTATAATTAAATCCGCTGATCTGTGGTGTTCAGGAGTTTGCCGGGGGTGAGTTACCTTGAGGGTTCCGCCGGCTCAAGATCGTCCGGGCCCGGTGCACCATTGCCTGAGTGTCCGGAAAAGTCAGTAACTTTATGGTTTCTTCATATAAACCCCAATGACACTCCCTCTCTTCCAGGGGGACCGTCTGTTCCAGATATTCCAGCAGATAGAGGATGGTGGTGATCTGCTCGCCGTGATAATTAAACTGCAGGGTGCCCAGCGTGTCGATGATTCTGGCGATGACCCCGGTTTCTTCCCTGATTTCGCGCCGGGCCGCGGCTTCCGGACTTTCCCCGGGTTCCAGGTGCCCCTTGGGTAATACCCAATGGTGGGGATGAGGTTTGGATTGAACGATCAAATAATATATTTCACCCCCGATGGGCCGAAAAACTAACCCACCGGCATGAGTATAACGCGGCATTTTTCATCTCCTGACAATTCTTAAGATTATTCAACGGTTCGGCCGTTGGGCCCTTGTATCGGTCCGACAATTTTAATATTATGATAGATGTAGGCGTTCAGCTATCAGCAGAAATAAGGGGTTAGGCAAACTAATCGAGAAACCAGCGATCTGCCCACTTGGGATAAACATTTGAATTTAAAGCATTAGCTGACCGCTGAACGCTTAGATACCAGGTTCGGTTTGAAAAGCACCGATCTGATATCTCAACTATCTAAAAAATAAATAATATTTTAACCGGAAACCAGAAACCGGAAACGGTATTATGCTCTCCCCCAGCCTGGTAGCCCTGACGGCTTTCGGATATCTGCTTTTTTTATTCGCCCTGGCCTACTACGGCGACCGGCGGCGGTCCCAGGGCCGCAGTCTCATTGCCAATCCATATATCTACACCCTCTCCCTGGCGGTGTATTGCACCTCCTGGACTTTCTATGGCAGTGTGGGCAAGGCGGCCACCACTGGCATCATGTTTCTGTCCACCTACCTGGGTCCCACCCTGGCAGCCTGCACCTGGTGGTTTCTGCTCCGCAAACTGCTGCGGTTGTGCAAGGAGAATAATCTTACCACCCTCCCGGATTTCCTGGCCCTGCGCTATGGGAAAAGCGGTTTTTTGGCCGGCCTGGCCACCCTTGGCATTCTATTCGCCGTTATTCCCTATATCGGCCTGCAGCTCAAGTCCATCTCCGGCACCTTCAATATCCTGGTGGGGCAGGAAAGTCCTGCGGCGCAGACCTACCTGGCGCATGACACCGCCTTTTATGTGGCTCTGGTGTTGGCGGTTTTCGGCATTTTGTTCGGGGCCCGGCATCTCGACCCCACCGACCGTCACGAAGGGATGGTGGCCGCGGTGGCCTTTGAGTCCCTGGTCAAGCTGTTTGCCTTCCTGGCCATCGGCATCCTGGTTTCCTTTTTTCTTTTTTCGGGTTGGCGTGACCTTTTTGACCAGGTTTCCCGCAGTCCGGAGTTATTCGCTCTCACCCAGTTAAGTACCGGTCCTCACAACAGTTATATCAGATTTCTGGTGGAAACCCTGCTGGCCATGGGCGCCATCCTCCTGCTCCCCCGGCAGTTTCACATGGCCGTAGTGGAGAATACTGATGAGCAGCACATCCTCACCGCCATGTGGCTGCTCCCCTTGTATCTTTTTATGATCAATCTTTTTGTCCTGCCCATTGCCCTGGGCGGCCTGCTCTTGACCATGTCTCCGGCCCAGGCCGATACCTTCGTATTGCTCCTCCCTCTCCAGCAGGGCTATCCCCTCCTGGCCCTCCTGGCCTTTATCGGGGGGCTGTCCGCTGCCACTGCCATGGTGGCCGTGGCGTCCATTGCGGTGAGCACCATGCTTATGAACAGCTTCATCGTGCCGCTGGCATTGCGCCTGCATCTGGCCGACCGGCTATCCCCCCACCTGCTGAACATTAAACGGTTCGGGATAGTAGTGGTCATCCTGCTGGGCTATGCGACTTATCGGCTCATCGGCACGACCCTGATGCTGGTGGATATGGGGTATATCGCCTTTTGCGGGGTAGCGCAACTGGCTCCCGCGGTCCTCGGGGCCCTTTACTGGCGGGACGCCAATCAAAAAGGCGCGGTGGCTGGTCTGTTCTGTGGATTTTCGCTCTGGTTTTATCTGCTGGTTTTTCCCACCATGGTGGAAGCGGGATGGTTTCCGGAATCTCTGATCACCCAGGGGCCCTGGGGCATTGCCTGGCTCAAGCCCACTACTTTGCTCGGCTTAACCGGCCTCGACCCCCTCTCCCATGCCTTTTTCTGGTCCCTGTTGGCTAATGTCACCGTCTTTGCCTGCGTCTCCTTAGCGACGGCTCCCCGGCACCTGGAAATTGAGGAAGCCCATCGTTTCGTAGAAATTTTTTCCCTGGAGGCCAGCCGCCCCCGGGAAAAACGCTTCACCTACTTGCCCAGTCTGGATCAGCTCATTCAATTCATGGGAAAATTCATCGGGGTGGAAAAAGCCGCCGAAGCCCGGCAGACCTTCCTCGAGGGCCTGAAAAATCCTGAGGAAGAATGGGGCGACCAGGAGAAAATTCAGCTGGCCGATTTCGTGGAGCGCACCATAGCCGGCTCCATCGGTCCCGCCGCGGCCCGGGTCATCGTGGACGGTTATCTTTCCTCGGTGGGTTCCCGCATGGAGGAGGTCTTCGATCTTTTCGGCCGGGTCACCAGTTCCCTGGAAGAAAGCCAGGAGCAGCTTAAGCGCCGGGTGGCGGAGCTTTCGGTGCTCTACGAAGCGGCCCGTAAGTTAACCTCTTCCCTGTATATGCCGGAATTGATGGATGGCGTTCTCAATCTGCTGGTGGACCGCCTCGGGGTGGAAAGATGCGCCATTCGTCTTTTGGATGACGACGGCTTTCTCCGTATTAAGAGCTATCGCAATCTGCCCCCCCAGGTGGGTGAGGTGGGTATCAAACCCGACATGCGTCCCCTGCTGGGGCAGTGCCTCCTGACCCCCCAGGTGATCTCCGTGGCGGATAGCACCATCGTCTGGGACCGGCTCCAGGGGCTCCATGAGGCAGAAACCCTGGCCTCCTTTGTCATGGCCCCCATCGCTACGGAGACCATGTCCCTGGGCGTTCTCACGGCGGCCAGCAGTCAGAAAGGCTATTTTGCCAAGGAACACGTGGAGTTTTTCCAGTCTCTGGCCGGTCAGCTGGGCCTGGCGGTTCGCAGCGCCCAGATGGTGGCCCACCACATCCGCAACCCCCTGGTGGCCATCGGCGGCTTCGCCCATCGCCTCTATAAGAAGTTGCCGGCCGGCTCGGTTACGCAGCAGTATGCCGAAATTATCATCAAAGAAGCAGAGCGCCTGGAGCAGATGGTGCGGGACATCGTGGAGACCACGGTAATTGCCATACCCAGGGAAGAGGAGCAGGACCTCAACCAGGTGGTGCGGGGTGCTTTGGGAATCTTGAAAGATACCTTCGAGGAGAAAAAGATCAAATTAAAGGTGGAACTCGCCGATGGTCTCCCGCCCCTCATCATGGACGTGGGCAACATGAAGCGGGCCCTGCTGCAATTGATGGCCAATGGCCTGGAGGCTCTGCCCACCGGGGGGCGCCTGGGGATTGTCACCTATCAGCATAATGACGAAGTGATCATTGAAATCACCGATAATGGCAGGGGCATTCCCGCCGCCATCCTGCCCCATATTTTCGATACCTTCTTTTCCACGAAACCGGCCGGCCCCGGCTTGGGCCTGCCTATTGTTCACAAGATCATTTCCCAACATCGGGGGCAGATTACCATTGACAGCCAGGAAAATGTCGGCACCAAGGTGACCATCAAACTCTTGACTTCCAAACCCGGCCAGCAGCCTTCAGGAGGCGCCGGCTGATAGAGTAAATTTATCCCTCTATGCCTCTACGGTAAAAAAATACCAGGCACAGAGAACACAAAAGTTCCGTCAAGCTTAAGTAATCGCATTGACTCGGACGGGCCATGGATGCCACATTTTTATTAATTTTTTCGATCATATTCCAGTTCCTGGCGGCGCTGGCGGCCTTGCGCCTGATCCGGGCCACCGGGAGGACCTGGGCCTGGAGCATCATCGCGGCGGCCCTGGTTCTCATGATCGTCCGGCGGGGTATCACCCTCCGGGAGATTTATTTCTTCGGCTATCAGCATCCCCTGGATATCTTTGCAGAAGTGGTGGGCCTTTTTGTTTCCGGTCTGCTGGCCGTGGGCATCGCCTGTATCTTCCCGCTGTTCCGTGACATTAAGAGTGCTCAGGAGGCCCTGCGCCTTAATGAATCCCGCCTGGCGGCGGTCTGGGAGCTGAGCCAGATGACCGCAGCCTCCCTTCAGGAAGTGACGGATTATACCCTGGAGGCCGGGGTGAAACTCACCCGGAGCCAGGTGGGTTTTGTGGGTCTGCTGGATGAAGGGGAACAAAACCTGCATATCCTTTCCTGGTCCAGCCTGGTGATGGACCAATGTGCCATACATGACCGTCCCCTGGTCTATCCCATTGTTTCGGCCGGGTTATGGGGCGAAGCCGTGCGCCAACGCCGGGCGATATTAGTCAACGACTATGAGAAATCCGAGGAAAGGAAAAAAGGTTATCCACCGGGTCATATCGCTCTGCACCGCCTGCTCATAGTGCCCGTCCTGGATGAAAACCGGGTGGCGGCTTTGATAGCGGTGGGCAACAAACTGGAGCCCTATGATGATCAAGATCAACGTCAGCTTACCCTGCTCCTCCAGGGAATGTGGCGTCACATCCGCCGCCAGCGGTCGGAGCGGGCCATGGCCCATGAAATCGAAGCCATGCACCGCTTTCAGACCAAAATGATCCAGACCTCCAGCGACGGCATCGTGGCCAGCGACCGCCAGGGCAACATCCTGATCTTTAATGCCGGGGCGGAGAAAATTCTGGGGTATAAACAAGAAGAGGTCATCGGCAAAATCATGGTGGAAGATATCTATCCTCCTAATGTAGCTCAGGATGTCTTGCAAAAACTTTTTTCCACCCGCTATGGCGGCCGGGGCCGCTTGATCAATCACGAAACCACGGTGATGAGCAAAGACCGGGAGCATATTCCGGTGGAGCTGTCCGCCGCCTTGATCGGCGATGACCACCATATCAACGCGGTGGTGGGTTTTTTCCGGGATCTGCGGGAACGCCGCCTCCTGCAGGAGAAGGTCCTCCAGAATGAGAAACTGGCCGTGCTGGGCCAGATGGCGGCCCATATCAGCCATGAGATCAAAAACCCCCTCATGGTCATCGGCGGGTTCGCCCGGCAGGTAAGGGAGAATTTCGACGGGCCCAGGGAAAAGAATCTGGAGAAGCTTCAGATTGTCATCGATGAAATCAAACGGTTGGAAGAGTTCCTGGTGGAAGTGGGGCGTTACGGAAAGTTTGCCGAACCCCGGCTAACATTGGGCGAATTGAACGATCTCATTGCCGAGACCTGCCGCTTCCTGACCCCGGTCCTGGAGGAGAAGGGCATCGCCCTGATCCTGGACCTGGCGCCCTCCCTCCCACCTCTGGCCTTCGACCGGGATCATATCCGCCAGGTGCTCTTGAATATCGCCAAAAACGGCCTGGAGGCCATGGAAGGGGAGGGGACCCTGACAGTGGCCAGCCAGGAGGATGATGGCCACATTCTGGTCCACATCACGGATACCGGTTCCGGCATCCCCCCTGAGGTCCTGTCCAGAATTTTTCAGCCCTTCTTTTCCACCAAACCTCGGGGCTCAGGCCTGGGTTTAGCCATCGCCCAGCAGATTATGGCGGCGCATCAGGGCGAAATTCACCTGGAGAGCCAAGTGGGGCGCGGCACCCGGGTTACCCTGGCCTTTAAATTGCTGGAATGAAAAATTCCCTGGGGCATTAACCCTCAAGATCGGGTTCAGACCAGAGGCATTGAGAAATACAATAAAGATCATAATGGGATGGCATAACGCATGAATGATCCTGCTAAAAATATCATCGTGGGCATCACCGGGGCCAGTGGGGTGATATACGGCCTGGAACTGCTGCGAGTTCTAAAAACCTTGCACCTCGACTCTCATCTGGTCATCACCCCGGCGGGCCGGCTGAATTTTCAGGTGGAAACAGACTTTTCGCCCGAGGAAGCCGAAAAACTGGCGACCTGGGTCCATGACAACGACGACCTCACCGCCCCCATAGCCAGCGGTTCCTGCCTCACCGGCGGCATGGTGGTAATCCCCTGCAGCATCAAGACGTTATCCGCCATTGCCAACTCCTACAGCGCCAGCCTGCTGGTGCGGGCCGCGGATGTCACCCTGAAAGAACGCCGGCCCCTGGTGCTGGTGGTGCGGGAAACACCCCTGCATCTGGGCCATCTCGAGCTCCTGCAGCGGGCGGCGGCCATGGGGGCCATCATCCTGCCGCCCATGCCCGCTTTCTATCACCGCCCCCGGACTATTGACGATCTAATCCACCAGACCCTGGGAAAAATATTGGACAGCCTGCATATTCCCCACCGCCTGTTCCGGCGCTGGGGTGAGAAGTGATTTTGAGATTAGGCAGCAGGGCGGAAAGGCGAAGCGCCACCCGCCTTAGGGCTTATTCGGTCGGGTATTTTCCGCCTCAGCGGTCGTAGGCCAGGACCACCAGACCGACGGCCAGCCAAAAGCCTTCCCGGAGACGGCGCACGATGCTGAAGGTGGCCCCGATGAGGGCTCCCAGGTGCAAACCGATGGTCAAAAGAACCGCGCCGCCTTCCTGCACCCCCAGGTTGCCCGGGATAAAAAAGGCCATGCTGCTGATCAGAGTAATGAGGGCATCCAGGCACAGAGCGGTGGGAAAGCTGATGGGCTGATCCAGCAGGTGGAAGATGATGTAGAGCTCCAGGCCGTGGATGAGCCATCCCACAAAAGAAAGTCCCACGGCGACCCAGAATTTCCAGATATGATGACGGTAGAAGGTGGACATCTGCTCATCCAGGCGGCAGAGGGCCTCTTCGTGTTTCTTGAGCCGCGGTGGCAGGAACTTACATTTTTCCAGAACCTCCATACTAAGCCGGCAGATGCCGTATCTCTGGATGACCACAAATCCCAGGGCTCCCAGGCCGAATGATACAGCTGCGGCCACGAGCACCAGCAGCCAGGCCGACGACAGAGTAAACAAAAAAGGGGCCATTGCCAGACCCAGGAAGATGTATAGGACCAGGGAGAGGACCAAAATGCCCTTACAGATTACCAGAGAGGCCGTGGCATCCGTCAGAGGCACACCTTCTTTACGGAGCATCATGGCCTTCACCGGTTCGCCCCCCAGACTGCCCACGGGAGTGAGAATATTGATAGCCTCCCCGGCCAGGCGGTTGAAAAAAAGATATCTGATGGAGATGCCAGCCGGGGGACGGTCGAAGGAATAATACCAGGCCAACGTATCAAACAGATTCACCAGGAAATAAGGCAAGAGAATCAGGGGCCAATGCCAGCCCAGTAAGGTGAGGTGATGCAGGATTTTGTCCCACCCCACGGCGTGGAGCATCCACACGAGAAACAGGGAGGCGATGACGAGCAGCAGGAATTTAATTCTGGCCATGCAATTTCCGGCGATAAAATATCAGGGCAAAGATGTTGGCCCCCGCCGCCGCAGCCAGGATCATCCAATCCAGCCGATCCAGGATCGCCAGGATTACAATGAGGTAAAAAAAATCCCGGCTGGACACTTCTTCCAGGAATTTTTCAGAACCGCTTAACTGGGAAGCGGCAGACAACCCGGTAGCGGCGGATGCGGTAGAGGGACTGGTTATCTGCCACCAGCATATCGTACATCCGATGGCCACACAAACCCCGGCTGCCAAATACAGGGGATTCTCGGAGGCCCGATAGCAGCCAAAAGCAATACTCAAAAGAACCAGCACGTTAATGACCGAGTCGCCATGGAGATCCAGCATGGCCCCCAGCCGCGTTTCCTGGAATTTAATTCTGGCCACGGTCCCATCCAGACAATCCAGCACCAGGATGACCGGCAGGAGGAAAGCCGCAGCCACCGAGAAGCCGTACGAACCCTGGGCAAAACCCCATACTGCCAGCAGACCCATTAGGAAAGACACCAGGGTGATCTGATTAGGGGTAATATCGCGGCGCAACACCCAGGGCAGGACCCACCCGGCTATTTTCCGATTCCAAGAATTTTCCAGAATGCCCTCTCCTACGGGAGAATTATTGTGGGCGGCGATCAGGCGATTTATGGCCTCAGACTGGTCCTGATCAGCCGACAGGGTAAAAACCCTGGGGCCGGGCACTACTACCCCCCTTACCTGGCCATTCTGGGCTTTTCGATTAATATAAGCATGCAAATCAGGAAGCAATGCATCTTTCGGGGTTAGATCTCCGCCAGGTTGCGCCTCTCTCTCCTCCAGCCATTCCCGCCAGGCCTGGGCCGAAAAAAGCGCCAGTCCCATGGCCCTCAGGCCGTTGGAGGCGATTTCCGGATTAAGGCCCCTTATTAGCCCATCTGCCAGGTTCACGCCGGGTGAGACGTCCCCGGCCTCGGTGGCAGAGGTCTTTGAGCACTGCAACGACGGCAGCGGCGGGAACACCACGGCCAGGGCCAGCGTCCAAGGCGGCGGCGGATTTTGGAGGAAAATTTTTATCGTCTCCGGGGCTGGCAGAGTTCTCCCCAGGAGGGATAAGACGCAACCCCCGTCTTGGAGCGGGGATTGGCCCGGCCAGGAATCAGGCTCGGGGGATATGAAACAAACCGCTGGAAGCGGCCGCCGCGGCCGGTCAAGCTCCCGCTGTATTATTTCATGCAGATTAACGGGCGCGAGAATGACCACGTCCGTTAGGCCTGCCCGCTGGAGGCCCAGAATCTGTCTCTGCAGAAAGGGAATGCCGGCCACCGGGCTGAAGAGATAGGATGCTGCTGCTTCACTGGTCTCCGGTATTACTATGACCGCCTGATTTTTCATAAGGAATAGCTCAAGGGGATGGTAATGCCTTCGGCTTGCAACACCGCTTTCAGGGCGTCCAAAAAATCCTTTATATCAGCCTCGCTGATGGCCCCGATAGTTGCCAGGCGAAAGGTGGCACTGTCCTGCAGCTTGCCGGGATAGATGGTAAATCCCTTTTCATAGAGGGCATTGTGCAATCGGTCAAAATTATAATTGGGGTCATCGGGCTCAAGAACCGTAGTTAACAGCGGCGATTGCCGCTCCAGGGGCAGGAGGATTCTAAATCCCAGATCCCGCAGGCCGTCCATCAGGATTTCCCAATTTCGGCGGTAGCGCCGGAATCGATTGTCAGCCCCTTCCTCCCAGAACTCCCGGATGGCTTGGGCCAGAGCGTAGACCACCTGCACCGGGGGGGTGAACTGCATCTGGCCGTTGGCTTCGAAATGGCGATACTGCTGGTAGAGGTTGAGGTAATAAGAGCGCCGTGGGATCTGACGGCTTTCCTCCAGGCCCTCCCGGCGACAGATCACCCAGGCCAGGCCGGGCATTCCCTGGAGGCATTTGTTCGAGGTGGACAGCAGGTAATCGATGGCATCGGTGTGTATATTAACCGGCACCCCGCCGAGGCTGGAAATGGCGTCTACAATGAGACTCACCCCGTGGTCCCGGGCCAGAGCGGCTATAGCGGGCAGGGGGTTCAACAGGCCGGTGCTGGTCTCGTGATGCACCACGGCCAGGTGGCTGATCCGGGGGTGGGCGTGCAGCGTTTCCCGGAGGAGGGATAATTCTGGCCACTGGCCCCAGGGGAAGGTCAATTCGTATAAGGGTAGCTGGTAACAGCGGGCAATCTCGGCCAGGCGCTGGCCATAGGCGCCGTTATTAATGACGACTACGCCCCCGTCGGGAGGCACCACGGAATTGAGGACCGCGTCCATGGCTGCGGTGCCGGACCCTGCCAATAAAACGCAGGTGTGGGTTTCCGGGTCGCCCCCGGCAATCCTGACCAGATCATCGCGGACCTGGTCCAGCAGGCGGACGAACTCCTGTTCCCGGGGGCAGATGTCGGCTACCACGAGGGCGGCCTTCACCCCCTCGGTGGTGGTGGCCGGACCGGGGTTAAGCAGAATCTTGCGGGGTACTGCAGGCACGAGTAACAGACCTCCGGTTTTTTTAGCGCAGGCGGGCAGCGATCAGCCTGCAGTTTCCCTCTGGATGGCCGGCCAGACAACCTCCCGGGCCCGGTGCAGGTCCTCCGGAAAGTCGATCTCCAGCCAGCTCAGGAGGCCGATATCCCGCACCCATAATCGTTCCCGGTCACACAGGGCCTGCGATAATTCTTCATGTTCGGCCATGGGGTTCTGGCGGATCAGCTCCGCCATTAATGCCACCGCCAGGGGAACATCGGGACCGGCGATCTTGACAATGCCCACGGCCTCCCCGGCTATCGGGTCGGTGGTGTTGAGGCTTTTCCCTATGGCCGTGGCCAGACCTCGGCGATGTGCCACCTTGACCTCTTCACCGCTGTCCTGGGCCAGGGAACCCACCAGCAGGCAGCTCTTGTCCTCTTCACGGTATAACCCATTAAATATATTAGGATTAAACAGCAAGTCAGCATCCATGAAGAGAAAAGGGCCCCGGAGATACTCCCGGGCCAGCCACAGAGAGTATAAACTCCCGGTCCGGGCATAGAGTTCGTTGGTCACCCAGTGCAGGGTCAGGCCGGTTATCCCCGCGGCCAGGGCCTCCCGCAGTTTGGCCTGTAAATGCCCTACCACCAGCACCGCCTGGCGCATTCCGGCCCGGTGCAGGGCCCGGAGGGTATGCCAGATGAGCGGACGGCCGTCTACCTCAATTAAGGCCTTGGGTATTGTTTCGGTGAGGGA
>Ga0194125_10012764_pt1 | contig 11025 bp, 5 predicted proteins | sample TA2KigC250mmetaG_FD_148626 | JGI IMG/M metagenome (GOLD analysis project Ga0194125, IMG submission 148626) | Freshwater microbial communities from Lake Tanganyika, Tanzania - TA2015034 Kigoma Deep Cast 250m | ecosystem: Environmental > Aquatic > Freshwater > Lake | place: Tanzania: Lake... | reverse complement strand
GCCCTATTGCCCTGGCCGCGTCCACTTCAACTTCCGCTACTGCTCCAACACCGGCGCAGGCATCCTGGCCGACTGGGGCTGCCACCAGGTGGACACCGCCCAGTGGGCCAACGACACCGAGCGGAGCGGCCCCGTCGAGGTCGAGGGCGTGGGCAAGCGCTTCGAGACCGGCCTCTACGACACGATCCACACCTACGACATCACCTACCACTACGCCAGCGGCGTCGTCTTCCACATCAAGAGCGGCGGCACCGGCCTCCGCTTCGAGGGCACCGACGGCTGGGTCGAAAGCCCTTCGTGGACCGCCCCCATCCGCGCCAGCCGCCCCGAACTCCTCACGCAGCCAATCCCGCCCGATGGCGTGCACCTCTTCACCTGCCCCGCGGGCGAGCACCGCAACTTCCTCGACTGCGTGAAGAGCCGCAAGGAGCCCTACTTCCCCGCCGAGGTCGGCCACCGTTGCGCCAGCGTGTGCCACCTGGGCACCATCTCGATGCTCCTCGGCCGCAAGCTCAAGTGGGACCCCGTGACCGAGACCTTTGCGGGCGACGATGAGGCCAACCGCATGCGCTCCACCCCGCTCCGCGAGCCGTGGACCCTGTGAGGTTGGAGGGTGCCAGGTCCGCGGGCCGCGCCGACAGGCTACAGACCGCCAATCCCCCTGCCCCTGGGTTTGGCACCCTGTAGGCCACGAGGCTGTTGCCACAAGAGTTTGCTGGGTAAGTGCTTACGGCGCGCAACAGGCATTCGGCGACGCCCTACAGGGTGCCAACCGGCCTCGCCGACAGCCGCGAAGGCCGCACCAAGGACGTCCGCCAGGTCAGGGAGAAGTACGGCCCGCCACAATGAAGGTCCACTGGACGGACACGGCGCAAGGCCACCTCGACTCGATCCACCGATACATTGCCCAGGATTCCACCGAGTATGCGTTGCGAGAAAAGTCCCGAGTTACGACCTGACCCCCAGCCCCCGTACCACGCGCATCAGGGGACGCGAGTCTTGAGGCAATGGGGAAAGTCCAACTGAAGGCCCTACGCCATACCCGCCGGGCTACGGGGTGAACGTGACTTCAGGGACGGTGATCTTGCCAGTCCAGACGCCCTTGAGGCCAAGCGTCTTGGCGTCGTCGGCGTTGGAGAGGGTCACTTTCACCCTGTACTCGCCCTTCTTGCCCAGCGGGATGCTGAAGTGCTGTGGGCCGACGTTGCGCGCCGCGCCCGGGGCCAGCTCGGGATAGTCCGATGCCTGCGGAGCGCGAAGCCGCGCCCTCTCAAGCCAACTGTAGAGGTCCAACTGCGCCCCCGTGCCGTCGGGCGCGACGACGGTCACTGCCAGCGTGCGCGCCCCGACATAGGTGTTGACGCGCACGGGGCGGTCGCCGACGTTCTTCACTGAGACGAAGCCCGTCGCCGTGTCCCCCCCGGGCGTGAGCGATACGAGGCACGACGCGGCCAGGCTGTTCACCGGCTCGCTCCACTTCCGGCTCTCCAACGCCGCCAACTGCGCCTTCACAGCGTCCAGCTTCGACTTGTCCTGGCGGAGCAGCGGGTAGTTGAGGGGATACGCGCCGCTGGCGTCCTTCGACTTGAGTATCCAGATGCCCTCCTGGCCGTCGTTGAACGAGATCATCGCGCTGTGCACCAGCCCGCCGGCCGGCATCGGGCTGAACTTCACCTTCGCCTCTTTGAGCTCCTTCGGCCCCTTGAGCACTTCGCTCACCGCGACCACTCCGGTGCCTGCTGCCTTGTCCACCTGCGTCATCTTGCCCACCACCACGGCATCGGCATCCGCCATGAGGATCTCGGGCGGAACATAGGCCCAGCTTGCGGCCGCGGGCGCGGTCCAGCAGGCAAAGCCGACACAACAAGCGACGACCAAGCCGATAGGTCTCATGCAAGGCTCCTTCCCACGTTAGGGTCTGGGGGGCCGCAACGGCCCCCACGATTGGACGCACGCTCGGTCAGGCGAGTTCCCAGTGCTCGTTGACGACGACCTCCCGTGAGTTGTAGAATGTGTCGCGTAAAGAGAGGTGGTGGATCATGTGTCCGGCGGATCGTGTCAGAGCGTTGCCGTGCCTTCTGCTGCTTCTCGCGGCCATCGGCTGCGGCGAAGGCAAGGCCGGTCCCGCCGAAGAGGCCAAGCGCCCCAGGTATCGGTTCCCCGAGATCATGGTGATCGTGTACGCCGACTTCCCCAACGAGCCCGAGCATCAACTGGCGTTGGCGAAGTACACGGCCAGCAAGGGCTTCAACTGCGTCGAGGCCGAGATGGATAAGCTGGACGTCTGCCGCAAGGCCGGCCTCCTGGTGCGCCTGGGCAGCAACGACATCAACAAGATGCTCCAGGCCGCTCCGAAGCTGAAGGACGATCCGGCCGTGTTGGGCTACTTCATCTCCGACCGGCGCACCCGCTCGGCCTTTCCCGGCTTCGCCCAGATCGCCCGCGCCTTCGAGGCTGCCGACCCGAATCATCCCACGCTGTTCATCAACCGGGCCGAGTACAACCAGTTCCCCGAGTTCGCCGACGTGGTGAAGCCGATGGTGCTCGACTACTACCACTACCACTGGTGGCACAAGAACCACCCCGAGCGGTACTACCTGTACCTGCGCATGTTCCGCGACCTGGCCGCCAAGCACGGCATCCCGCAGATGCGCTGCCTCGGCTCCAACAACCCGCCCGAGAAAATCCGCCAGTCCATGTACGTGGCCCTGGCCTACGGGGTCCAGGCGTTCCACTTCTGGCCGCCCTGGTTCGTCACGTGCAAGATGGACAAGGATCGCAACGCGGCCCTTGAGGACGGCAAGCCGGTGTTCGGCCTCAGCGATGCGGGGAAGGCCGTGTCGGAGGTCGCGTTTGAGCTGAAGGCGATTGGCCCCGTGCTCCTGGGGCTGACGAATCAGGCCGTCTACCACACCGATGCGACGCTGCCGATGGGTGCGGAGAAGGCGCCCGCGGACCTCTGGTTCCAGCCGGAGGGCGAATCCTTCCTCGTCGGCGTGTTCCACGACGAGCAGAAGAACCGCTACCTGATGCCCGTGAACCACGGCGTGGACAAGCCGCGTGAGCTGACGTTGCGGCTCAGGGAGAACGTCGCCCTGGAACTGCTCGACCGCAAGTCGGCCAAGTGGCGGCCGCTCGATGTCGAGCAAGGCGACGCACAACGGGTCTTGAGGCTGAACCTCGCCCCTGGCGACGGCGAGCTGCTCCGCGTCAAGCAGGCAAGATAGAGACGGAAGGAAAGGCTGCATGACACAGCGTTGTCCGTCGTGGGCTGCGTGCGTTGCGCTGGTGGCCGGGTCGTCGGTCCCGCTGGCTGCAGGCGGCGATTGGCCGGGGTTCCGCGGGCCAGGCGGGCGCGGCGTGAGCGCGGAGGCCAAGCCGCCCGTGGAGTGGGGCGCGGAGAAGGGCCTCCTGTGGAAGGCGCCGCTCCCAGGCGCGGGGGCGTCCAGCCCCGTGGTGATGGGCGAGCGGGTGTTCGTGACGTGCTACAGCGGCTACGCCGTCCGCCACGTGCGCGGCGGCGAGCTGGGCGACCTGAAGCGCCACGTGCTGTGCCTGGGCCTGAGCGACGGCAAGGTGCTGTGGCAGAAGGACATCGCGGCCGCCCAGCCCGAGCAGTCGGCCCAGGGGCACCGCGTGGGCGGCCACGGCTATGCCTCGAACACGCCCGCGGCCGATGCGGAACGCCTCTACGTCTCCCTCGGCAAGTCGGGCGTCTTCGCCTTCTCGCACGAGGGGAAGCAGCTCTGGCACGCCGACGTGGGGGCGGGCATTCAATCCTGGGGCTCCGCCACGTCGCCCGTGCTCCACAAAGACCTGGGCATCGTCAACGCGTATTCCGAAAGCGGCGCCCTCGTGGCCCTCCGCCGCGACACGGGCAAGGAGGCTTGGCGCGTCGGGGGATTCAAGGAGTCGTGGTCCACCCCCTGCCTGGTGGACGCGCCGGGCGGGAAGACGGAGCTGGTGCTGGGCGCCGCCTGGCGGGTGCTGGGCAATGCTTGCCGCTGTTTCAAGCCCGGTGCGCAGAGCGTCGGCAGGGGCTACCGTACCGTATCCGTGGTCCCGACCGAGGATACCGTATGGTAGCTTTGCGGCGGGTGGCCACTCGGCAGGCATTGGCGTAAGTTGCTTTGCCTTTATTGGTTATGACGGGACGCCGGACGCTGGCACAGGAATTGCTAGGGCCAGTATCGAGCCGTGAGTGTTGGGGGGCAGAAGGGCGCGGAGCCGGCACCGGCGCCCTGACCCCTGAGGGTTCGACAGGCGTGCACTTCAGGAGAGATGTGATGACGCCGAAGCAGTTCCTCGAGTTCATGAGGAAAAACAAGTCGGAGATGATGGACCTGAAGTTCGTGGACCTGCTGGGGACATGGCAGCACTGCTCGTTCCCGATTGACGTGCTGGACGAGGGGACGTTCACGGAGGGGCTGGGGTTCGACGGCTCCTCGATTCGGGGCTGGCAGGGCATCCACATGTCGGACATGCTGGCGATTCCCGACCCACACACGGCGGTTCTGGACCCCTTCTTCGCCAAGCCGACCGTGAGCGTGATTGCGAACATCGTGGACCCGGTGACGAGAGAGGACTACACGCGCGACCCGCGGTTCGTCGCGCGCAAGGCCGAGGCGTTCCTGAAGAGCACGGGCATCGCGGACACGGCCTACTGCGGCCCGGAGCCGGAGTTCTTCATCTTCGACGAGGTGCGCTTCGAGCAGAGCCAGAACACGGCGATGTACAAGATCGACTCGGTGGAGGGGGCGTGGAACTCCGCGCGGTTCGAGGAGCCGAACCTGGGCTACAAGCCGAGCTTCAAGGGCGGTTACTTCCCCGTCAGCCCCACCGACACGTATCACGACCTCCGCGGCGAGATGGTCGAGGAGATGAAGAAGGTGGGCATCGTGGTCGAGGCCCACCACCACGAGGTAGCCACGGCCGGCCAGAGCGAGATCGACATGCGCTTCGCGCCGCTGCTGAAGATGGCCGACCAGCTCATGTGGTACAAGTACATCTGCAAGAACGTCGCGCGGCGGCACGGGAAGACCGTGACGTTCATGCCCAAGCCGATCTTCGAGGACAACGGTAGCGGGATGCACACGCACTTCAGCCTGTGGAAGGGCGGCAAGCCGCTCTTCGCAGGCAAGGGCTACGCGGGCCTCAGCGACCTCGCGCTCCACGCCATCGGCGGCATCCTGCGGCACGCCCCGGCCATCCTGGCCTTCGCCGCGCCGACGACCAACTCGTATCGCCGCCTGGTGCCCGGCTTCGAGGCCCCCGTGAACCTGTGCATGAGCGCCCGCAACCGCTCGGCAAGCTGTCGCATCCCCATGTACTCCTCCAGCCCCAAGGCCAAGCGCGTGGAGTTCCGCTGCCCCGACCCGAGCTGCAACCCCTATCTCACCTTCCCCGCCATCCTCATGGCGGCCATTGACGGGATCAAGAACAAGATAGACCCCGGCGAGCCGCTGGACCGGGACATCTACGAGATGACGCCCGAGGAGCTGGCCGACACGCGGAAGACCCCTGGCAGCCTCCCCGAGGCCATCGCGGCCCTCGAGGCCGACCACGAGTTCCTCCTCGCCGGAAACGTGTTCACCGATGACCTCGTCGAGGCCTGGGTGGCGTGGAAGAAGGACAAGGAGATTGACCCGATCCGGCTGCGGCCGGTGCCCTACGAGTTCCACCTGTACTATGACAGTTGAGCCGAGCCTCTTGTTCCCTCTCCCTTGGGGAGAGGGTTAGGGTGAGGGTGCTTGGAGCGTGGGGCGATGGTTCCGCGAAGCACCCTCACCCCGGCCCTCTCCCCGAGGGAGAGGGGGTCGCAGCCACAGCCGCGAGGGAAGTGCCTATGGCAACCCTTCGAATCGCTTTGGCACAGATCAACCCCACGGTTGGCGACTTGGCGGGCAATGCCGCCAGGATCACCGAGGCGGTGCGCCGCCCCAAGCCCTTCGGCCTCTACGACCCGGCCTTCGAGCACGGTAGCTGCGGCGTGGGCTTCATCGCGCGCCTCGACGGCCAGCCGCACCACCAGATCGTCGCCGACGCAATCCAGATCCTCGTGAACCTCGAGCACCGCGGCGCTGTGGGAGGCGACAAAGCAACGAGCGACGGCGCCGGCATCCTGGTGCAGATCCCCGACGCCTTCTTCCGGGCCGACTGCCCGGCCGAGGGCTTCCACCTGCCAGAGCCGGGCAGCTATGCCATCGGCATGGTCTTCCTCCCGCCCGACCGCGGGCAGGCCGAGCGGGCGATGAGCGCCCTGGAGCGCATCGCCCGCGCCGAGGGCTGCCAGGTGCTCGGCTGGCGCGACGTGCCGACCAACCCCCAGCCCCTCGGCGAGTTCGCACGCGCCACCGTGCCCACCATCCGCCAGCTCTTCCTCGCACGCGGCTTCGTGCCCCGCGACGCCTTCGAGCGCAAGCTCTACGTCATCCGCCGCCTCGCCGAGCGCGAGGCCGCCTCCTGGGCCTGCCCCGAGCGAAGTCGAGGGGGCGACGACGCCGGGCCCTTCTACATCGCCAGCCTCTCCAGCCGCACAGTCGTCTACAAGGGCATGCTCGTCGGCACACAAATGCCCGTTTTCTACCCCGACCTGTGCGACCCGGCCTTCGCCAGCCCCTTCGCCCTCCTCCACCAGCGCTACAGCACCAACACCTTCCCGAGCTGGCGGCTCGCCCAGCCCTTCCGCATGCTGGCCCACAACGGCGAGATCAACACCCTGCGCGGCAACGTGAACCGCATGCGGGCGCGCGAGGCGATGCTGGCCAGCGAGGCGTTCGGCGCCGACATCGAGAAGCTCAAGCCCGTGATTGACGAGCGCGGGAGCGACTCGGCGATGCTCGACAACGCCCTCGAACTGCTCGTCCTCGGCGGCCGCTCGCTCCCACACGCCATGATGATGCTCGTGCCAGAGGCCTGGGGCGCCAAGTTCACCCTCGGCGAAGACCAGCGCGCCTTCTACGAGTTCCACGCCGCCATCATGGAGCCGTGGGACGGCCCGGCCGCCCTGGCCTTCACCGACGGCCGCTACATCGGCGCCACGCTCGACCGCAACGGCCTCCGCCCCGCACGCTACACTGTGACGCGCGACGGGCTGGTCGTCCTGGCCTCTGAGACGGGCGCCCTGGAGATTCCGCCCGACCGCATCCAGAGCCGGGGGCGCCTTCAGCCAGGCCGAATGCTCCTGGTGGACCTTCAGCAGCACCGCATCATCCCCGACAACGAGATCAAATCCCGCATCACCCGCCAGCGGCCCTACCGCCACTGGGTCAAGGACAACAGGATCGAGCTTCGCGGCCTCCTGGCGCCCGCGGAGCCGCCCGCCGAGGACCCGAAGGTGCTCCGCCAACGCCAGCACGCCTTCGGCTACTCCGAGGAAGAACTCAAGATGGTCATCTCCCCGATGGCCTCCCACGGCCAGGAAGCCGTCGGCTCGATGGGCAACGACGCCGCCCTCGCCGTCCTCTCCTCCCGCCCCCAGCTCTTCTTCGCCTACTTCAAGCAGCTCTTCGCGCAGGTGACGAATCCGCCGATTGACCCGCTGCGTGAGGAGCTGGTGATGTCGCTCATGAGCTTCGTTGGCCGCCAGCGCAACCTCCTCGACGAAACGCCTCAGCACTGCCGCCAACTCAAGCTCCCTCACCCGGTCCTTATCCCCGAGGACATGCTGCGGCTGCGAGGCGCGGAAAAAGACTCCAGGAGTCTTTTCCGCGAAGCGCCCGAAGGCGGAGAAAAGACTCCAGGAGTCTTTTTCCGCGTCCGCGACCTCGACATCCTCTTCCCCGCAGGCGGCGACGGCAAGGCGTTGGAGGCGGCTATGGACAGCCTGTTCGCTCAGGCCGAGCAACTCGTTGCCGACGGAGCGACCGTTTTGGTCCTGACCGACCGCGGTGTGGACGCCGCCCACGCGCCCATCCCTGTCCTTCTCGCCGCCGCCGGGCTGCACCACCACCTCATCCGCAAGGGCATCCGCGGCTCGGCCGGCATCATCGTGGAGACGGGGGAGGCCCGCGAGGTCATCCACTTCGCGCTCCTCATCGCCTATGGCGTGAGCGCCATCTGCCCCTACCTGGCCTTTGCCACCGCCCGCCAGCTCGCCGAGGAGGGCCTTCTGGAGGCGCCCGTCAGCCCCGAACAAGCCCTCGACAACTACATCACCGCCATCAAGAAGGGCCTCCTGAAGACCTTCAGCCGCATGGGCATCTCCACCATCCGCAGCTTCCAGGGCTCGCAAATCTTCGAGGCCGTGGGCCTCGGACGCGAGCTGGTGGACCGCTACCTCACGGGCACCGTGTCGCGAGTCGGCGGCATCGGCCTGGAGGAGCTTGCCGCCGAGGCCAACGCCCGCCACCGCCGCGCGTTCCCGCCCCAGGGCGAACCGCCTCGGCTCCTTGATGTGGGCGGCGTCTACCACCTCCGCCTCGACGGCGAGAAGCACCGGCTTTGCCCCGAGGCCATCTACCTCCTCCAGCATGCCGTCCGCACGGGCAACTACCAGGCATTCAAGCAGTATTCCAGCGTGATGGACGAGCAGTCGGCCGCCGAGGTCACGCTCCGCAGCCTCCTGCGCTTCAAGGTCACGGCGCCTGTGCCCATCGAGGAGGTCGAGCCCGTCGAGAGCATCGTCCGCCGCTTCACCACGGGCGCAATGTCCTTCGGCTCGATCAGCCAGGAGGCTCACGAGACCCTTGCGATAGCGATGAACCGCCTCGGCGCGGCCAGCAACAGCGGCGAGGGTGGCGAAGACCCCGACCGCTGCGTTCCCCGCGCCAACGGCGACGACGCTAACTCCCACACGAAGCAGGTAGCCAGCGGCCGCTTCGGCGTCACCATCGAATACCTCACCAGCGCCCGCGAGCTTCAGATCAAGATCGCCCAGGGCGCCAAGCCAGGCGAGGGCGGCCAGCTCCCAGGCCACAAGGTCTCGAAGGACATCGCCCGCGTCCGCCACACCACCCCAGGCGTCACGCTCATCTCGCCCCCGCCGCACCACGACATCTATTCCATCGAGGACATCAAGCAGCTCATCTACGACCTCAAAGTGGCCAACCCGCAGGCGCGGGTGAGCGTGAAGCTCGTCTCTGAGGCTGGCGTGGGCACGGTGGCGGCCGGCGTGGCAAAGGCCAAGGCCGACATGGTGCTCATCTCGGGCCACGACGGCGGCACGGGCGCCTCGCCGCTGACCGCCATCAAGCACACGGGCCTCCCCTGGGAACTCGGCCTGGCTGAGACCCAGCAGACCCTCGTAGCCAACCGCCTCCGCGACCGCATCCGCGTGCAGGTGGACGGCCAGCTCCGCACGGGCCGCGACCTCGCCGTCGCCGCTCTCCTCGGCGCCGAGGAGTTCGGCTTCGGCACCATCGCCCTCGTCACCCTCGGCTGCATCATGCTCCGGAAGTGCCACCTCAACACCTGCTCCGTCGGCGTGGCTACCCAGGACCCCGCGCTCCGCGCACGGTTCGCCGGCAAGCCCGAGCACGTGATGAACTTCATGCGCTTCATCGCCCAGGAACTCCGCGAGCACATGGCCGCCCTCGGCTTCCGCACGGTGGACGAAATGGTCGGCCGCTGCGACCTGTTGGAGGCCGCCCCCCTGGCCGGCCGCTGGAAGGCCGAGACACTCGACCTCACCCCCCTCCTTCTCCCCGCGCGAGCCACCGACCGTGTGGCACAGCCGCCCTCGGCTGTGTCCTCGCCGAACAACCCCACAGGCGAGGGCGCCTGTGCCACACGCTGCGTGCGCAAGCAGGACCACGAGCTGGAAGCGCACCTCGACAACGAACTCCTCCGTCTGGCTGCGCCCGCCCTCAAGACCAAGAAGCCCGTGACCATCGAACTCCCCGTCCGAAACGTCCACCGCACCATCGGCGCCATGCTCAGCGGCGAGATCACCCGCCGCTACGGCTCGCGGGGCCTGCCGAAGGACACCATCGCCATCCACCTGAAGGGCTCGGCCGGCCAGAGCCTGGGCGCTTTCCTCGCACCAGGCGTCACCATCCGCGTGGAGGGCGACGCCAACGACTATCTGGCCAAGGGCCTCTCGGGCGGCCACATCATCGTCGTGCCGCCCGCGGAAGCCACCTTCGCCCCAGGCGAGAACATCATCGTCGGCAACGTGTGCCTCTATGGCGCCACGCGCGGCGAGGTTTACATCCACGGCATCGCAGGCGAACGCTTCGCCATCCGCAACAGCGGCGCCCGAGCGGTCGTGGAAGGCGTCGGCGACCACGGCTGCGAGTACATGACTGGCGGAACCGTCGTCGTCCTCGGCCCCACAGGCGTCAACTTCGCCGCCGGCATGTCAGGCGGCGTCGCCTACGTCTACAACGACACCGGGCTCTTCGACACCCGCTGCAACCTGGACATGGTGGACATCGAGAGCGTGTGGACCGCCGCCGACAAGGGCGAGTTGGGCAGCCTGCTGGAGGCCCACCTCAAGCTCACCGGCAGCCCACGCGCTAAACGCATCCTCGACAACTGGGAGGCCTGCCTCCCCCTCTTCGCCAAGGTCATGCCCATTGACTACCGCCGCGTCCTCGAACGCATGCGCCTCGAAGAGGACACGGAACGCGAAACCCTGTCGGCGACCGAGGAGGTGTATCATGCATAGGACAGAAGGCAAAAGGCAAAAGTGAGAAGGCAAAAGGCAAAAATGGAAAGACGAAAGGCCGGAGGCCGCAGAGGTCGTTGACCTTGGCTCTGGCTTCGCACTTTTGCCTTTTGCCTTTTCCCTTTTGCCTTTTTCCTTTCTTCTCTTGATCGGACACCCAATGGGTAGGCCAACCGGCTTCATACAATACGAGCGTCAAGACCCACCCAAGCGCCCCGTGGCCGAGCGGGTCCACGACTACCAGGAGATCGAGGAGCGCCTGCCCGTTCGCGCCCTGGAGACCCAGGCCGCCCGGTGCATGGACTGCGGGGTGCCCTTCTGCCACTCCTTCGGCTGCCCCGTGAGGAACCTCATACCCGACTTCAACGACATGGTCTACAAGCGCCAGTGGCAGCGGGCGCTCGACCTCCTGCACT
>Ga0194125_10012760_pt1 | contig 11026 bp, 10 predicted proteins | sample TA2KigC250mmetaG_FD_148626 | JGI IMG/M metagenome (GOLD analysis project Ga0194125, IMG submission 148626) | Freshwater microbial communities from Lake Tanganyika, Tanzania - TA2015034 Kigoma Deep Cast 250m | ecosystem: Environmental > Aquatic > Freshwater > Lake | place: Tanzania: Lake... | reverse complement strand
ACCTCTCGTCAATGGTCGCGCCATAAGGTCTTTGTACTTCTTACCTTAGCGCGCTTGGGAGCGACGATCTAGCGTTGTAGTGCTAGGAGCCTGTCCAGGAATCCGCGTGGGACTGCGACGCCGCGACTTCTGGCCGCAGGCTAGGAGCACGGAGGAGGCGATGCAGTGGAGAGCATCGTGGACGACGTGCGACGACGGCTGCGGCCAGAAGTCGCGGCGTCCCTTCGGGTCACGGCGGCAGCGCGCCGCTCGCCAGCGAGCGGCGCCGCTGCAACGTTGCGTCTCCTCAGCGATGCGCTCCGTGGCATCGCTCGCGTCGCCGCGCCTTGCATCCGCCCCGCTGACGCCGGCAACGCAGCCCACGGAGATTCCTGGACAGGTTCCTAGCCGGGGCGACACCGCTCGCGCTCGCCCCTGAGTACCGTCCCCTGGCCGCCTGCCCTGCGCTAGGCGCTCAATTCCCCACACTGAATTTGAGCATGTAGCGCGGTGGCAACATGGGCGCGCCCTGGCTCCGTAAGTGACGCCATGCCAGCCTGTTACGCCTGGCATGGCGTGTTCCACTTTCCTGGACACCTCCCGCGCCACATGCTCACCTCGCCTCACGAGGCTTCGGCGCCCCCCTGGGCTCCCGGTTCCGCCTGTGACGGCTCGGCTGCCGGCTCGGCCATCGCCTCTGGCTCCGAGGGGGCGGTTGGCGCCTCACCACACAGCGTCTGTGCGCGCGGACGATCGCGCTGCGCCGGAGGACCGGTCGCATTCCAGCTCCCCCGTCCGGCGGCGTCAAGCGCTATTGCGTGGCGGGCGCCACCGCTTGGGCGGCGTAGTGGTCGGCGATCTTCTTCATGGTGGGGGTTTTGTGGAGGCCCCAGGCACAGGTGGGGACGCAATGGGCCTGGTCCTCGACAGGGTCGTAGTAGGCAAAGGCGGTGGGGCATTGCTCGAGGCGGTCGGTCTCGATGTTGCCCATGTCCTCGAAGGGGAGGATGACGAGTTGGAAGACGCCCTGGACGTTGGTGTGGCGCTCCATGAGGCGGCGGGTGCGGCGGCCAAAGATGAAGCCGAAGGGCAGGGCCAATGCGTGGAAGAAGCGGCGGAGCTTGGTCTTGCCCTTGAAGACGCGGTCCTTGCGGGCGTGGCGCCAGGTGAGGCGGGCCATGGCGAGGAAGGCACGGGTCTGGACCCAGAAGCGTCGGAAGCCCTTGAGCTTGCGGTCGGGCGGCATCTTGCGGGCGAGGCGTTCATCGGCGGCCGCCAGGTCACGGGCGAGGTCAAAGAGACTGCCTTTGAGGTAGTGGCCGATGGGGAGAAAGCGCGCCCCGTCCGAGATGAGCATGTACATGCTCTCGCAGTTGGGGTGGGCGCCGAGGAAGGGCAGCGGCTTGACGCGCAAGGCGACCAGGAGGTGCTTGATGCGGCCGAGGAAGCCGGCCGGGAGGAACTCCACCTTGTCGTCGGGGTAGACGTCCGCGACGAGCTGCTCGATGTCCTCGGGGGTCGTGCGGGGGGGGACGAGGTCGAAGTCCTTGGTGTCCCAGGTGTGTGCGAGGGGCATGAAGTAGATGGCTCGGATGGCGTCGCGGCGGTCGTGGCAGAACTGGAAGAGTTCGGGGAACTCGTGGTCGTTGAAGCCGCGTGCGGCGAGGGTCATCATGACGACCTTGGCGCCGCCGATGCGGCGGATGTTTTCGATGGCCTGCTGCTTCTTTTCGAGGGCCTTCGGGGCGTTGCGCAGGACGCGATAGGCGTCGGGGTTGGCGCCGTCGTAGGCGATGTTGATGGTGGCCTTGCTCTCGATGAGGCGGCGGCAGTAATCCGCGTCGGCCAGCTTGATGCCGTTGGTGACCACGCGGGTGGGGAGGCCGTAGGACTTGGCGCAGGCGATGATCTCGAAGAGGTCCTTGCGGACGGTCGGCTCGCCGCCGAAGAGCTGAATGGAGGGCTTGGGGTCGAGCGAGCCGAGGTAGGCGAAGACCTTGTGGAAGTATTCGAGGGGCGGCTCGAAGAGGAAGCCCATCGCGGGCGTGTTGTTGATGCAGCAGGGGCAGTTGAGGTTGCAGCGGTTCGTGATGTCCACGAAGACCAGGTTGGGCACGCGGGAGTGGTGGCAGCCGACGCAGTCGAGCTTGCAGCTCCTGTAGTCGAAGGGAGCGCCAAGGGCGTGCTTCTGCTGGTAGCGTGCGGAGGAGGAGGAGATGAGGGTCTCGGTGTCGCCGCAGTCGGGGCACTTCTTGACCAGGAGCATCATGCCCTCGCGCTCGGTGGGCGTGGCTGGCACGAGCTTCTTGCACGAATTGCAGAAGGCGCGGTTCATGGAAACAGTATAAGGGGTTCGGCGATTCCGGGCAACTGCGCCCGATGAGGGGCTGGCTTGACGGGCGCCACGGGCCGGGGTAACATGGGACAATCACCCAAGCCCCGTGGCACCATTCGGGAGAAGCCGGCAATCCAGCACCAGCCCCGCCCAATCCGCGTCGGCACGCGCGCGAGCAAGCTAGCACTCACGCAGTCCCAATGGGTCGCCGACCAGCTCGCCGCCGCACACCCCGGGCTCGCGTGCCAGCTCGTCCACATCACGACCTCGGGCGACCGGCAGACGACACAGCCGCTCCCCCAGATCGGCGGCAAGGGGCTCTTCACCAGGGAACTCGAGGAGGCGCTGCTCCGGGGCGACATTGACCTGGCAGTCCACAGCCTGAAGGACCTGCCGACGCAACTGCCCATCGGCCTCGTCGTCGCCTCCGTCCCTGTCCGCGCCCCGGCTAACGACGCCCTGATCGTTGCCAGTGGACAGTGGACAGTGGACAGTGGACAGAGGGCAGACGACAGAGGGCAGACGACAGAGGACAGAGGACAGAAGACAGACGGCAGACGGCAGACGGCAGACGGCGGAGCACAGAAGGCAGGCGGCGCAGCGCGGTTTTCGCTGCCATCTGCCATCTGGCATCTGCCGTCTGACGAACCCGCGTCCCGCGTTCCGCGTCCCGAAGACCCCTTGGCTCAGCTTCCTTCCGGCGCTCGCGTGGGGACGAGCAGCCCCCGCCGCGCGGCGCAGCTCCGCCTCGCGCGGCCCGACCTCGTGTGTCTGCCGATTCGCGGCAACCTCGACACGCGGCTCCGCAAGCTCGCGGAGGGGCAGGCCGACGCCCTGGTCCTCGCCCTGGCGGGCCTCGTGCGCCTGGGCCTTGTATCCCCTTCGACCGAGCGGGGCACCAAGGCCTCGCGCGTCTCGCCGGCCACGGGCTCCAACCCTCCCCCCACCCCCTCCCTGAGAGGGAGGGGGGTCGGACCCCTCTCCCTTGAAGGGAGAGGGCAGGGTGAGGCTGAAGGCCGTGGACATGGGAGAGCGTCACCCAAATCAGCGGCCACGCTCCCCTCGATCCTCGCTGAACACGGGAACTTCGCCTTGGAAGTGCTGCCTTTCGAGGTGATGCTTCCCGCCCCCGGGCAGGGCGCCCTGGCCATCCAGGCCAGCGCGGGCAGCGAGGCCGAGGGTCTCGCTGCCGCCATCGCTGACCCGGCCGCCACCGCGGCCACGGCCGCCGAGCGAGCCCTCCTCGACGCCCTGGGCGGCGGCTGCTCGATGCCGCTCGGCGCCTACGCCGAACTGTTGGGGGACACCCTGCGCCTCCGCGCCATCCTGTTCTCGCCCGACGGCTCCGCCGTCGCCCGCGCCGACCTCACGGGGTCCGCCACCGATCCAGCCGCCCTCGCGCGCGCCGTGGCGCAAGCCCTGCGATCGTGCGCGTGACACAAGAAGGGGACTCAAGGGACCAGAGGGACAAAAGGGACGGGAAGAAGCTCTTGCCTCGTCCCTTTCGTCCCTTTGGTCCCTTTTGTCCCTTCTCCTCAATCGGCAATCGAAAATCGGCAGTCGGCAATGGCGGGCCTTGCCCGCTATCTCTCCTGCACCGTCGTGTCGTAGCGCACCCCATCGGGCACGGGCACGGGCTGGGCCACGGAGATGCCGTGGTCGCCCGCGGTCTTGGTGAGGGAGTCCACGGCGACGAAGGCGGTGTAGGCGCTCATCAGGCCGAAGTCGAGGGCCAGCCGCTTGATCTGCTCGGGGGCCTCGCGGTCGGTGCCGTCGAGCGCCAGGTCCGACAGCTCCTCGATCCGCGTCCTGGCCCACACAAAGGGGATGCCCCTGTGCTCGGCCGCGTCGAGGCTCACGGGCACGGCCACCTCGCGTGTCTCACCCGCCACCTTGCCGCGGATGCGGACGGTCGTCTGCCTCTCGCCGCCCGTGAAGCGGCCCGTGAGAATGACCGGCCGCCCGACGAACAGGTCGGGCACACGCTTCGGGAACACGTCCGCCACCTGCATCCCGCCCCAGTCCACCTCGATGTCGGTTAGCCCGGGATGGCTCACGCGCTCGAAGAAGAAGTCCATCACCTCGCCGCCGTCGTCGTTCAGGCTCAGGTAGGCCGCAGCGCCCTTGCCGATGCGGGCCAAGCCGTCGAGCAGGTAGCCGTTGGGGCTGGAGCCGACGCCGAAGCTGAAGATGCGGCTGTGGCCGAGATTCTTCTGCACTTCGGCGAGGATTTGCGCCTCGTTCCCGATGTAGCCGTCGGTGAGGAACGCGATGTAGCGCAGGCGCCGCGCCTCGTGGCTGTAGTTCAGTGCCGCGCGGATGCCCTCGATCATCATTGTCCCGCCCTCGCCCTCGAGGCTGGCCAGGTAGCGGAGCGCGGTGCGGACGTTTTCGGGCGTGGCCTCGAGCGGCTCGCGGCCGAGCTGCGACGCCGAGTTGGAGAAGCGGATGAGCTGGAACGTGTCGTCGGGCCGCAGGCTGCGGAGCGCCCGCTCGACCGCCTTCTTCGCCTGGGCGACCGGCTGGCCGTTCATCGAGCCCGAGCAGTCGAGCACGAAGATCATCTCCATCGGCGCCCGCTGGGCGTTCGCCAAGTCGGCCGGCGGGTAGAGCATGAGGGTGAAGAAGCCGCCCCGCTTGTCGCGGTGGGCCATGATCGCTGACTTGAGGGTCTTGCCAGCCACGCGGTAGCGCAGGACGAAATCCTTGTTCGGCAGGCTGTCGAGCTGGCTGAGCTTCACGCTTGCCTTCTCGGCCGCGGGCTGGCTCCTGGCGACGGCGTGGTTGACGCTCTTCAGTTCCTCGATCCCCACGCCCGCGTCAATATCCACCGAGAGCGCGATGTCGTGCCCGCTCCGCTCGCCGGGCTTCAGGTACTGCACCTCGGTCTTCTGGCCCGAGATGCCGTGTCCGCCGCGGCCGACCGCCCCCACGCCCTCCGTGCTGCCCGGCGGGTTGAAGCGCGGGCCGACGACCATCGGGAAGCGGAACTCGTACCAGCCGTCCACGTAGGCCAGGGTGTTGAAGTAGAGGACGTTCACGTCAATCTGCTTCCCCGGCTCGATGTTGGCGACGCGCTGGGTGAAGATGTTGGGGCGTTCCTGGGTCATCAGCGAGGCCACGTAGCCCTGCTGGCGCGCCTCGTAGTAAATCTTCTCCGCCTCCTGGCGCTCGCGGATGATGCCCCGAATCCGCCGCTCGCCGACCGTCATCACGAACTCGTTCACCGCCGAGTTCTGCGGCAGGGGGAAGACGTAGACCGCCTCGATCTTCACGGAGTAGGGGTTGTGGAACCTCTGCGTCACCTCGACCGTGGCGATATAGCCGCTGATAGCCGCCTTCACATCCGTATGCTTCAGCGGCACGGGCACTTCCTTCTCCTCGGTCGGCAGCTTCGCCAGCATCGAGCCGGTGCCGGGCGAATCGTCGCCCGGCTGCACGGCCGCCGTCGCCGGCCGCGAGATGATCCAAAGCTCCTCGCCAGCGAAGGAAGGAAGCCGGGCGCCTGGCCCTACCGTGCCATAGTACAGGGGCACAAGCTGATCCTTCGCCCGCGCCCAGGCCTTGCGCGCTTCCAGGCGGCTGTCCAACTCACTCATGCCTGGCCCTGGCTTGTCTGGGGGGCAAGGCACAGCGATTGCCGTTCGCTCCGAGACAATCCGCTTGCCGGGCTCGCCCGGACGTTCCCGCGAGCACATGATGTGCTTCTGCCACGGCACGACGCTGGAGCAGCCGGCGGAGAGGGCGAAGATCAAGCCGATGGCAGCGGCCAGGCCGCCCAGGCAGATCACCAATGCGCGTGCTCGTGCGAACTTCCTCATCTCGCTGCTCCTTTGCTATCGTTCCTCCTCGGGGGTCTCGTAGCGGACCCCGCCGGGGATCGGGCTGTCGGATGGCCGGGGACGCGGCGGGAGAATCCGCAGGCCCGGCGACACCGGGCGCCACGAGGGCGGGTCGGGGGTCGGCTCCGCGGCCAGCCGCTCGACGTTTCCCAGGTTGTCCTTCAGGTCCTTCACGGCCACTTCGTAGTTCTTGGCGGCAAGCTCCTTGCGGTGACGGTTCACGGCGTCCCGGCCCCAGGCGGTTGGGACGAGGCCCTTCCATTCCTGCTTTTTCAGGGTCGAGTGGTAGATGAGGCCGTTGCGGGTGTCGAGGAGGTGCGCGGTGACGCGGGATTCGACTTCGATGGTCTGGCTGGGGAAGAGGAAGGCGCCGAGGATCGTGAGGTCGAGGAGGGCGAAGATGCTGGGCCGCACGTGGACCTGGAAGTCGCTCTCGCACAGGAGCGTGAGGTCGGCACGGTGCTCGGCGGCGGCGCGGCGGAGGCTGGTCGGCGTGATGTCGCCCCGGATGAACGTTGGCGCCAGCACAACGGCCTGGTAGAAGCGCTTGTCGTCCTTGAGCAGCTCGATGGCCTTCTCGACGGCCTCGTTGTCGCGGACCCCGTAGTCGGCGTTGCGCGAGGTGCGCTCGTAGACCGCCAGCTTGGCGGGGAAGCGGAGCTGCACCCGCCGCGAGAAGCCATCGAGCACGTCCGCGTCGCTGTACTGCCGCGTGTCCGCGCCGCTCACTGCCCCCGGCAGCGCCACGGCCCCCATGTATGCCTTGTTCACTGCGCAGCCCGTCAAGGCAAGGCAGGCAACGAGGCAAAGGGCTAGCTCGAACCTTGGACGGGGGGACAAGCGCGTTCGTAGTTCGGCCTTCAGGCGGTTCCCTGGCTCCTGGCAGCCTGCGATGCCATCCAAGGACCGCCTAAAGGCCGAACTACAAACCGTTCCGTGCCTGCTCGGGGACTTCAGCAACACGGCCATTGGGCTTGACCTCACTATCGAGTAGTTCCAAGGCTGATGGTCGCCTCGATCCGCTTGCCCTCGGGGTTGCCTGCGGCTTCGAGGCGGAGGGCGTATTCGGGCTGCACGTCGCCCGTGACCTGGACGTGGATGCGGGCGATGCGGGTCTTGCCCTTCGGCAGGTCATTGCCCGTGTTGAAGGCGGCGAGGACTACGCGGTCGCGCTGCATCGCCGCGGGGTCGTAGTAGGGCGGGGACTTGAAGGCGGGGTGCTCGCCGCCCTCGATGCCCACGATCCTCACGCTGCCCCGCTCGGCGGCAAGCTGGAACTGCCAGGCCGCGAGGGGCTGCTCGCCCGAGTCAATGAATACCTCGACCGCGGCGAAGCGGACCGGAGCATCCGCCCCCTCACCTGCAAAGTGCTCGCCGCTGGGGAGGGCGAGGACCAAGGCGATGGCCAACTTACGAAGCCAACGCGAAGAGACGATCAAGGGCGGCGACGGTTTCCTCCTGTCGTCTGCCGACTGCCGTCTGCCATCTGCCGTCTGTCCTCTGTCGTCTCGTGGCTTTATGCGGTTCATTGCACTATCCTCCTCTCCAGCCTCACGGCGGCGGCAGCGATGGCGTCCACATCGCGGCGGTCAATCAGGCCGTCACCTGTGATGTCCCACGCCGCGTTGAGCGCGCGCCTGGCCTCCAGACGCTTCGCCAGGAGGAAGGCGTCAAGGATGTCCACCTTCCCGTCGCCATTAGTATCTGCTCTGTCAGCACTTGCGGCCTTGGCGACGACGGGCGCGGTCGAAGTGGGCTTCGCGGCGGCAGGCTTGGCGGCCACGCGAGCCGGCGTTTCGCTCTCTGGACCTAAGTGTATAAGTATCAAGAAGATAGCCGCTGCGGCGGCCGCGGCAGCCAACCCTGCCCAGCGGATGGCGGCCCTCGTCCTGCGGCGGGCAGTCAGGTGATGCCGCGCAGAGGCGAGGATGGCTGCGTCAAGGGCCGCGGGCACGGGCGGGGCAGCTCGGAAAAAGGCGCCGAGCTCGCCTCTAAGTGCTTTAGGCGCTTGGAGTTGCGATTCGTCGAGGATGTTGTCGAAGGTCGCAGCCATTCTCGGGTCTCCATTCCCTTAAGCGCGCGAGAGAGGGAAAAGGTTCACCTTGACCACATGGCTTGGCGCGCACCCCTGTCCCGGGCGAGTGAGCGCCTGGCTCTAAGGGTGTGCTCGGGGATGCCGCGCGGTGGGGTGGGGCTCCTGAGGTTGACTGCGTCCCGGCGACTACTTAGAATGGGACATATTGCGCGCGTGGGGGACTTGAACACCTTGCTTGGTTGTGCATTTCCCAAGGCAGGCGCAGGCCATGGCGAAGATCGTCCACGCCCGTTCGAGGGCTCGGATCGAGCAGTTCCGTGCATTACTGACCGAGTACCATGAGTCGCCCGGGTGCGCCGCCTGCTTCCGCGACTTTGAGGGCGAGGCGGCCTGGCTCCCGGGGGAGTATTCGCCACCCGGAGGCCGGTTGCTCTTGGCCACCTGGGGGCGTCGGCTCGCCGGCTGCGTGGGGGTGAGCAAGCTCGAGGACGGCGTGTGCAAGATGAAACGGCTCTACGTCCGCCCCGAGTTCCGCGGCAAGGGTGTCGGCCGGGCGCTCGCCGTAGCCGCGCTCGACGCCGCGCGTCGTCTCGGCTACGAGCGCATGCGCCTCTGGACCTTCCCCTTCATGAAGGAGGCCATTGCCCTCTACAAGGGCCTAGGCTTCCGCCTCGTCGAGGTCCACAAGAGCCACAGTGGCCGCCGCGTCCTCTGCATGGAGATTGGCCTGGGGCCTAGACCTCGATCTCCGTCCGCGTGATGTTCTTGAGGTCGGCCTGGCCCAGGCCCAGCTCGGCGGCGCGGCCGATGTGGATGGGCTTGTTGTTGTGGGGCGACAGCTTCATCTCGAGCCGTTTCGCCTTGATAATGTCGTCCATCACCGCGTCAATTGCCACCGGGTCGGTGGCGGCCACCACGCCGAAGTAGTCGAAGCGGGTGCGGGGCCGGAATTCGGGGCCGGCGTCGTAGAAGCTGTAGAGCGCGTCGGCCACGCAGATGCGGGTCTTCTCCTTGATCGGCGCCAGCGCGTTCAGGTCGGCGATGGCTGCGCAGCAGTTGTCGTGGAAGTCGCCCGCGTTGCGGATGCTGCCCAGGTGGTTCTTCAGCGCGCCCGTGCTCGAGCAGCGGTTGTGGCTCTTCATGATCGGCACGTTGATCAACACGTCGGCGTCCAGCAGGTGCTTCGAGAGCCTGGTGCTGACCGTGCCTGCCTTGACCTCGGGGCCGACGTCGCCGCCCGTGCCCACCACCTGGATGGCCTTGGGGTCGCGGCTGAGCTTGAGGCCCGACTTCTTCGCGTCGCCGTCCGAGCGGTCGTAGACCACGATGTTGCCGGGCTCCACGCCCGCCTGGAGCAGGCCGGCCGTGATCGCGTTGATCACTTCGCCGTGGGTCGCCGCGTGCTCGAATAGGCCGTTGAACTTGATCGCCACCTTGTCCTTCGGGCGGACGTAGACGCCCCAGGCCTTCGCCACGTCGTCCTTCCCGCTCAGCATCATCACCGCTTTGTCCACGAGGGCCTGGACGATCTTCGCGTCCGCCTGGAAGCCCTGGATGGCCTTCCTCGTCTTGTCGCGCACGACCACCACGGTCGGCCCCCCTGGCGCCGCGAGGCCGAAGCCCCGCGCCGCCAGCAGCCCCGCCGCTGCCGCCGCGCCCTGAACAAGGAACTGCCGACGACTCGACCCGTCTGCATCACGAACGCTCATCTCGATCTCCTGTTGTACTGTCCCGCGCCTCCACCGCCCATCAAACACGAGCACGGGGCGCGAGTCAAGCGCACTTGCCGGCGGGGAAGGTTCGCAGCATGCTCTCTCAGTAGCCCACTTCGTGGGCTACAGGCGCACCTGGCACACAGGTTCTGACAGCCTGTGTTCCGTGTGCTGGCCGCGAATGGGTCAGCGGCTCATTCCCCGAACAGGTAGTTGGGCATCAGCTTACGGATTCCGACGAGTTGCTGCAAGCGCTCGGGGACTTCCTCGGGCTTGAGGCGGCGGCTCAAGTAGCCGCTCATTCCACCTCCTCATACGTGGTCTGGAGAACGAAGCCAGGTATCAGCTCACGGATTTCGACGAGCTGGTTCAACACATCGGGGATTTCCTCAACGTCAATCAAGCTGCGGTCATAGTATCCGACGTAGAGCGCAAGGCAGTTGCCCACGACCTGGAGCGTCAGGTCCTTGTTTGCGAGCAGGTACTCCATCATGCGCGGATGGCAGATGTCGTAGGCAAGCTTGGGGCATCGCGAGCGCACACCGAAAGCCTTGGAGAACTCGGCTGATTCGAGTTGAATCTTGCGACGGTCTCTTGTGAGATCCACGTTCCATCTCGGCCATGGCGGCGCCACGAGCAACTCAGGAAGCCTTCCCCGGTGCTCGAGGAGGAAACACACGAAGTGGTTGCCCCTCTGCCACCGACCCCCAAAGGAACTGGTGAGGATAAGGGTCATGAAGACGTGAACCTGATGGCCGCGCCACACGCCGTAGAGCACGTTCTCGGCGGACTTAGGGTCCTGGCCCAATGTGTCGAGCAGGCCGCGTAGATGCGCCAAGTCCCGTGCGCGCTTCGAGTAACGGAGTCCCAGGCGTTGGGCCAGGCTCTGGACCGCGCGTCTCCGGCGGCCCTGCATCCTGATCCCTCCTACCAGCTCCACGACGAGGAGCACGATGAATGCGACGAAAGTAGCAGCCGCTACCCAGATGCCCCACATCGCTGTTCACCCTCGGTACAGGTACTCGGGGAACAGGTTGACGATCTGGACGAGCTGATTGAGGCGCTCGGGGACCTGGTCCGGCTTGAGGCGGCGGCTGAAGGAGAGGGCGACGGCGGTGTTCTC
>Ga0194125_10012751_pt1 | contig 11032 bp, 10 predicted proteins | sample TA2KigC250mmetaG_FD_148626 | JGI IMG/M metagenome (GOLD analysis project Ga0194125, IMG submission 148626) | Freshwater microbial communities from Lake Tanganyika, Tanzania - TA2015034 Kigoma Deep Cast 250m | ecosystem: Environmental > Aquatic > Freshwater > Lake | place: Tanzania: Lake... | reverse complement strand
GCTCCAGCCGCTTCCGGCATCGCTTGATCTGGGCATCGGTCATACCTAAACATAACAGGCTTTTTCTGTTCTGTCAACACTTAACGTAGTAATACTAGTTGGGACGGGACGACCAGACCCACGACTGAACCGAAAGCAGGGACGCACCGGCTCGACGTGGCCGGCACAGCCCAAGGCGGTTGGTTCTTTCCGGGGTCGAACATGCGGACCAATCCGGACGACATGACTCCACACCTGGCGCTGGTGTGGGATTACATCGATCCAGGCCAGCCCGTCATCGTGCTGGGGACGACAGTGCAGGGTGCACGCATGGGCTTGTACAGCTTCCAGCCGTCGCGGGAAGGGGACGTAAACCGCCCCTTTCGCGAGATAACCCCGGGTGTCGTCTACTGCTACGAGCGACTCCGGAGCGGACGCACGGCCGGCCAATTGCCCTTGAGCAATCTCAACGGTGTGCTGCTGATTTTGCTGGTGGATGAGAACACGCTCTTGGTCGAACGGCAGGGAGATGCGGCGTCGACTTGCGACTCCGTTCGCCCGTGGAGGCTGACGGACGGCGCCGCCGCCTACGGACGTTAAAGAAAGCGCGGGCTGGCGTGTTTGCGGAAATGGAACTCGGAGCCCCGGGGTGCGTACAGGCGATGTTCCACTTTCCAGGTCGTCGGCCATCCGCGAGCCATCCTGCAAGGTGTTGATCTGGTGGACGCGGTAGAGTTTCGCCGTCCGGTAGTGCGGGATGGCGGCTCACCAGCGTCCTTCTTCGACAGCGGCAAGCCGGTCGCGGGCTTTACCGCCCTCGACCCGCCGGACCTCGGGCCGCTGAACTTCGCCGCGCTGGCCGCTTCGGCCGCTGGAACGTGGGCCCGTGGTCCCCGGCGGTCGAAGCGATCTGGGAAGGAAAGCCGCCCGGGGCATAGGCGTCAGAACCGGCCACGCCGATCCCTATTTACCAGCGTTGGCCTGAGTGCCGCGGTCTTCCCGCCCCGACCGCCACACCGGACGATCCAATCCGGGCGGCCTTTTGCGTGTGATATGCTGGCGTGCTGTAACGTCCCAACTGGAGCCGGAATTTCCTGGGCAATTCCTCGAGTTGTCAGGACACGAGGACGTGCAGACCACGATGGTCTACACGCACGTATTGAATCGTGGTGGTGGAGGGGTCCGCAGCCCGCTCGACGGTTTGCGGAAAGCCACCTCCAGCGAGAGCGTCGGGATTATGCGGACCGGCCGGTCGGCCTAAAACCGGGAGAGGAGTCATGAGACATATGAGAAGCGATTGCAGGCAAAATGGTCGCCGACTCGGCCGGCGTTGGCACTGTGGTCTCAGGCCGGCCGGGGCCGGTCTTCTTCAGGTCGGCCCAGACACGAGTTGGGCAGACAAAGGAAACGGTGGGCAATCAGAATGAGCGGGGAACTGAAGGGCCAGAACGCCAGGTGGAGCGAGGCGTGGCTGACGAAGGATGTGGCTGCGGTCGAGAGGATTGCGGCAAAGGACTACATGTACATTGGCCCGCAGGGGCAGGTGCTGCGCAGGGCGGATATTCTCAAGATCGTCCGATCGCGAAGCTATCACCTCGCACGCGGCAAGTGGACAGGGATCTCGGTCAGCGTGCTAGGTTCGGATGCCGCCCTGGTGGTTGATCGATTCACGGGCGAGGGCGAGTATCGTGGTTCGCGTTTCACTGAAGACCATCGGCGCACAGCGGTCTGGGTGCGCCGAGCTGGCCGATGGCAGGTGCGGCTTGAGCATTGCTCGGCCATCACGGCCGGGCGAAGGAAAGGGGGCAGGCCAAGGCGACAGACTGAAGGAGCTCCCCAACAGGCGGGTGCACCGGACGGCCGCGAGAACTGACGCAGCGCGGCCGCGGGTGAGCCGGGAACGTTGGCCGCCATGAGTCCTAACCTCAAGAGTTTGGGGAAGGTCGGTTGACCAGGCGATGGGCGGCGCGGGTTTCCGCGCCGGCGCCAGTCTGGATTCGGTGATCGAGTATCTGGAGCAGGCGCGCGCCTGCCAGGGCCCCGCCGTAGTGGATGTGAACCCGTATACGTAAACGCCGGTGGCAAGCGTCCCGTCTTCCGGCGCGACATCGAGTTCATGTTGCGGTGGCTTGACCGGCTTTGGGCCACACTCGATGAGCGCGACAACTTCGGCTCCCAGAGCAACCGGGCACGCGCCCAGGACATGATCCGGCAGGCCCGCGAGCACTATTTGGGCAAGCTGCCGGGAGCGCGCTGACGAGCGCCCCGGCGGGATGGCGCGATTTCAAGCTCAGTGACAGGCGGGGTACGCCAGTCCAGCTCGTCGCGGGTAATGATCCACGGGTGTTCCAGGAAGGCGGGTCCGCCCTGGTTGTTCAGGAACGACCGCCGGAAACCCCAGATCATGATGAAGGAGGTACGCGGGAAGCGCTCAGCGACAATCGGCATCACCCTGGAGTAATCGTATGCGCCAATCGACGCGTTACCTGGACCGAATTCCGCAGCCCCGAAGGGCTTACCGTACTCCAGCAGCTTCTCGTATCCCCACCAATCCACGTCGTCGGTATAGTTGTCGATGCCGATGACATCACAGTATCCGTCGCCAGGGTAGAAGTGCTCCGGCTGCAAATAGGTCCCACGGTCCCCCGAAGGCGAATAGACCCACAGCAGGTTGTTCAGGCCCTTTTCTTTGGTGAAGTAATCGAACATGTGACGCCACAGGGCGACATAGTCCTCCTTGTCCGCCCCGCCCCACCAGAACCAGCGTCCGTTCATTTCGTGCAGCGGGCGCCACAGGACCACGACGCCCGCGTCGCGCAGTTCAGCGAGACCTTCGGCGATGCGGTCGAGGTATTGCATCCAGACCCCGTGCACATCGGTTCCCAGCGTGATTAAGTCAGTGAGGCGGGTGCGCGTCCGGTCGTTCATATCCTTGCCAGTCCATGGGTTGCGCGCGGACAATTGGATCGCGATCAGGCCGCCCGCGTTCCAGTATTCGCTGAGACGGCGATTGATGATCGCCGACCGGTCGTAGTCGTGGTTCCGCCCTTGGTAATCGGCACCCAAAAGCGCCGGCCACTTCCCGGTGGCTTCGAAGAGAGCAACCAGATAGCGCTCCCAATCGAGTCCGCCTTCCACCAGGTCCACGAAGTGACCGGATACTACCCGGTTCTGTTCACGCTCCGGCAAGCGAGCCAGGTAGTTCAGGATTCGCCGCGCCTCGGGCATAGCATCCGGGTTGGCGGTTTTCAGGGGCTCGGCCGCTGCCATCAAGGCGGCGCAGGCCAGCCAAAAAAGAGAGCGTGCATTCATTGGCCCTCACCAACTGAGACGAAGCGTGGGTGGCCGTTCGCGTGCAGCCTGGCCTGAGTTCAACGTGCTCAAAATGCCGTCAGCGCCGACGCCCGAAGGACTGCCCGGATTCTTGATTGGCACCGTGGTTGCCGACGTATCCGAGCCGCGCCACGGTGTTCCGCATGATCTCCTTCTCGAGAGTGAAGTTCCAGTCCTGCACGACCGGCGTGGGCTGGTTCGGAGCGAAGTACCGCATGTTAACCAGGATTTCCTTTTTCGCATCCTGGGCACCATCCATTCTACACCCAGCGGCGTCCGTTGAAGCCGTCTTCTTCATCCTGCCCCTCCGGAGCGAGTTCTGTAGCCCTGGGACGGGCCCCGCTCGGGGTTTGCCGGGCACGAAAGAGCACGGAAGTGCCTCATTTCAGACGATTTCTCATACACCTCTCCGGCCTCCTGCCTTCCTTCCACCTGTTTGCTCCGCCGCCGCAGCCTCCTATCCGGCCGGCACTGGCAACGCCTCGCTCCGCCGGGCCTTGGGCCGGTGGACTTCGCCGCGCTGTCGCCAGCCATGGGCTGCGCGGGTTTCCACGCCGGCGCCAGTCTGGATTCGGTGATCGAGTGTCTGGAGCAGGCGCGCGCCTGCCGCGGCCCCGCGGTGGTGGAAGTGAAGGTGGCCTTCGGCCGCGATCCTCATGCCGCACTCGGCGCCTTCGGCCGCTGGAACGTGGGGCCGTGGTCCCCGGCGGTGGAGGCGATGTGGGAAGGAAAGTTGCCCGGCGGATAGGCGTTAAACTCAGCCGCGTTGATCCCTACTTACCAGCGTTGGCCTGGGCTGGGCCGGCCAATTTCGACCCGGCCCGCGGGCGTCCGGCGCCACGACTGCCGGGATGACTTCCGGGTGGGGCGTAGTACGCTCGGAACTCCCGCGCGGCCAGATCAACGAGTCGGGGACTACACGTTTCATGTGCTCCTGCGGGTTGCTTCCGGACGGGCAGCAATCCAACCCGGGCGCGGAACTCAGCAACCGCGCCCCAATCCATCTTGCACGGCAACAGCGCGTCGCGTTCCCCCAAGACGGTGTAAAATCGAGCGTTATGGCCGATTACGTTTGGGAGCCCATCGAGCCGCTATCCGATATCGAGAGACGGATTGATCTTGCGGCCATCCGACCACTGTACGAGAACTGGCGGGCATCGAAAGAGCGCCTGCAACAACTGAGCCCAGCGCAACTCGCCGCTTTCAATCAGCGCCTCATTCGACGCCTGAGCGTTGAGACCGGCATTCTGGAGCGGGTCTACGATTTGGATCGCGGGACCACAGAGGCTTTAGTCGCCCACGGCTTCACAGAGGAACTCGTTACTCGGTCGAATACGAACATCGAGCCGGCCTTGTTGATTGACCTCCTGCGCGACCAGGAGGCCGCTATCCAACTCGTGATTGATTGTGTAGGTAAGCGGCGAGACCTCACGAAAGGCTTGATTCACGAGCTCCACTCAATCCTGACAAGACACCAGGAAACGACGACGGCCGTGGACCACTTCGGCCGGCGTTTGGAAATCCCCCTCTTGAAGGGCAAGTACAAGGAGCAGCCAAATAATCCCCAGCGGCCGGACGGGTCGGTGCACGAGTATTGCCCGCCAATTCATGTCGACAGCGAGATGGGCAACCTACTTGAGTGGCTCTCGAAGTACCCTGATGACGACCCGATAATCGTGGCCTCATGGCTCCACCACCGGTTTACACAGATCCACCCATACCAGGATGGCAACGGGCGGCTCGCACGAACGCTCACAACGATGGTGCTTCTCAAAGCGGATTTACTCCCCCTAGTCATCGACCGTGATTTGAGAGTGGAGTACATCCACGCGCTTGAATTGGCGGATCTCGGTGACCTCGCGCCACTCGCAAGAATTATTGCCCGATTGGAGCGGACTGCCATTCTCCAAGCTCTTAGCGTGGATGCCGATGCTGGAATTCTTCGACAGCAAACGCTGACATCCGCTGTCATCAGTTCGCTCGCCGACAAGCTCGCGAAAAGAAAAGAGAAGAAACTTGCTGAGCTCAGGAACGTGAATCAAGTGGCTCGTCACCTAAGAGATCGGGTTCAAGCGTCTCTCGAGAACTTCTTCCGTGAAATCGCGGTAACTGTTGCGGAGGTTGGAGCACCAGAATCTTTCGTCAAGTGTGGCGGACCCGATCACGGGAACACGCACTGGTACAAGTTCGAGGTGATAACGTCCGCGAAGGAAGCTGGCAAATTCGCGAACTTCTCAGAAGACCACTACTTCGTCAAGGCATCCATTCGGGCAGCAGGGGAGAGGCTTGTCTTTGTCGTGTCCTTTCATCACGTCGGCCGTGAGCTAACGGGGATTATGGAAGCGACCGCGTTTTCGAAGCTAGAATCGTACGAGCACTCTGAAGATCGGGAATCCGTTGAAGAGCGATGCTTCGTCTGCTCTATGGAGCCGTTTGTATTCAGCCACCTGACGGAAGCTGGGGAGATTGGCGATGCTATCGATCGCTGGTTAGATCAAGCCCTTGCCGTTGCAGTTAAGGAGTACGGGGATCGGCTGTAGCATGTTCGTCGGTGAATCGGGATATGTTCGTTGTCCATTTTCCAAGGTACTCATTGGGCTGGAGGTGAAAGGCGGATCATGCCCCGTCCGCGATAGGGCTGTTCAACGTGACGGAAGGCGCCGTATCGGCGGATATGCCCGGGCGAGTTCCGAGCGGATCGTCGGCCACTCGGAAGCCATCGTGCAGGGTGTTGATGTGGTGGCCGGGGTAGAGTTTCGCCGTCCGGTAGTGCGGGATGGCGGCTCACCAGCGTCCTTCTTCGACAGCGGCAAGCCGGTCGCGGGCTTTACCACCCTCGACCCGGAGGGCCTCGGGCCGCTGAACTTCGCCGCGCTGGGCGCCTTCGGCCGCTGGAACGTGGGGCCGTGGTCCCCGGCGGTGGAAGCGATCTGGGAAGGAAAGGCCTGACGGCCGCCTGGCTACGGGTTCTCCGAGCCGGGCCCGCCGAACAGATCCGTGAACCGCCGGGAGGCGGCGCGCACCTGCTCGGCGATCATGGGCATGCGCCCCAGCACCAGCCGCGAGGACGGGCCGGAGATGCCGATGGCGTAATATTGCCGCGAACTGGGCATGATGGCCGGCGCCGCGACGCAGCGCACCTCCGGGGTGAACTCCTCGTCATCGACGGCGTAGCCGGCCAGGCGCGCCCGGGCGATGTGGTCGAGGAGCGCCTCGGGAGAGGTGATCGTAGCGGGCGTGTAGGCCTTGTAGGTGATGACCCTGGCCGCGCGCTGCAAGGCCTCCTCGGAGAACTGCATGAGGATGGCCTTGCCCAGCGCCGTGCAGTGCAGCGGCTCGATGGAGCCGACGTGAGCGTTGACCGCCATGCGCTCCGGGCTCTCACGCTGGGCGATGATGATCACCTGATTGCGGTGCAGGGTGGCCAGGTGGGCGGCTTCCCCCGTGGCGTTGGCCAGGTCCGTCAGCAAATCCCGCGACAGCCGCGGCAGATCCAGGGACTGGAACAGGTGTCGCTCCAGGTGCAGGATTCGATAGCCCAGGCGGTAGCGCTTGGTGTCCGGGTCCTGCTCCACATAGCCCCGCCGGATCAGAGTCGTCAGCAGGCGGAAGATAGTGCTCTTGTCCCAATTCAGCCGCCGGGTCAGGTCCGATAAGGCTGCCTCCCCGCCGTCGGCAGCCACCATTTCCAGCACCTCGAGGCCCTTGTTGAGGGAATGGATGATCTTGGTGTCCAGCTTGCGGTTCGGCGGGCGCGGCCCGGACTGCCGCGCGGCGGGTTCCTTCGTTCTCGGCATTATCTTTGATTTAACCTCACTCGCGCACCGGGGCGCCAGTGCCCAGGCAAGCGCGCCCGCGGGGGCCCGGCCTCTTTCAGAAACTGTAGCGAAGGCTGAGCTGGACATCGCGCCCGCCGCCCTTGGCGGTCACCTTGCCGAAGGTGCCGCTCTTAGGGTTGACGGTGGCGGCGCCCCAGTTGGGGTAGTTCGGCCAGTTGAAAAACTCGCCGCGCAACTGCACCCGGTGCTTCTCGTGGATCACGAAATCCTTGAACAGGGCGGCATTCCAATTCTGGAAGCCGACGTTGTACAGGGCGCTGTTGCGATTCTGGGTGGTGGAGAATGTTCCGGCGGCGGGTGCAGTGAAAATGTCCTTGCCGTCCGGGGTTTTGGTGCGGAAATAGAAATTCTGGTCGGCGCCGCTCCCGGAAAAGCGGCGTTCCCCGCGCGGGAGCTTCGGATCGCCAGCGATCTCCCAGGGTTGCAGGGCGGAAGAGCCGATGCCGGCGAAGTCGTCGGCCGTGCCGATGGTTGCCGGAGTCCCCGTCTGGAACTGCGTGGCCCCGGTGACCTGCCAGCCTCCGAGCAGCTTGCCCGCCAGGGTGGAGCGATCCCGGAACAGCGGCAACGCATACATGAAGCCGATGCTGGCGACGTGGCGGGTGTCGATGTCCGCGGGCCCCCAGAAGTTCCGCTGGTCATATGCGTTATAGAGTGCGGCCCGGAAGTCTGAACCACCGTCCATGGCCTTGGAGTACGTATAGCCAAGGCTATAGCTCAAGCCGCGCGCGAAGCGGCGGTTCACTTCGATCTGCAACCCGTGGTACCTCGAACGCACGGCCATCTCCCGCATAGCAATCGAGGCGAAGCCCTTGTAGGGCCGGAGCACGTTGACGTTGATGCCCTTGTTGGCAGGGTTGGTCAGCGTTCCCACGGGGAGCTGGTTGATGTCGCGCTCGCGCTCCATGAATAAGCCCACGCGGCCGACATAGGCCACGGAGACCGTAGTCTCCAGTGGCACCCGCCGCTCGAAAGTCAGGTTCCAGTTGTAAGCCGTGGCAATCTTGAAAACCGGCTCCGTGGTCATGAAGAAGAAGGGGAAGTTCGTGGGGCGCCCGCCGCCGGGGTTGTCCGCCTGGGCGTTGGCGATCGAAGCCATGGGCTGCAAGGGCGGATTGCCCCCGAGCAGCATGTTGCCGCTCATGCCGGGGCGGGCCATGAAGCGCCCGAATCCCGAACGCAGCACAGTCTTCGGGTTGAACGAATAGGCCAGCCCGATGCGGGGCTGGAAGTTCAGAGTCTGCAACTGGCCCCAGGCCTTGCTGCCGCCACTGAAGAGCCGGTCAAACTCGCCCGTGTCGGCGATGGCCACGCGCCCGCGCGCGGCCTTGGGCCAGCCGGTGCCAGGGAAGACGACCCCGTTGTAGCGGTCCCCGCTCAGGATGTAGCCGGTCCTGGGGTCCTGCACCACCGCTTTGGCGGGGTCGTAGCGCTTGGGGTCAAAGACCGCGATGTTCCGCCAGAGGCTGTACCAGAACGGCGTCATGATGGTGTAGCGCACACCGAGCTCCAGGCGCAGCCGCGAAGTAGCCTTCCAGGAATCCTGGGCGAACCACTCGAACATCTTGCCCCGGTAAGGGGTGTAGCCCCGCTGCCCGATCTCGGCGTAGGTGTCGAACAGGCCCAGGGCGGCATTGGCGATGGCCAGCCCGCTAGTGGCGGCGCCGGTGCGCGCGTCGGTGAACACGAAGCGACCATTCTGATTGTTGGTGCCGCCGGGTACTCCGGCCACGTTAATCTGATCGAAGTCGTTTTGACCGGAGTACTCGAAAGAAGCCCCGAACTTCAGCGTGTGGTTGCCACGGATCTTGGTCACACTGTCGGAGATCACGTAGATGGGGCCCGCGGAGGAGGAAGGATAGGGGCTTCCATCCACGGTGCCGAAGTTGGCGATGTTGATGGTGGGGATCTTGTCGAAAATCTCTTTTCGTTCCGGGAACAGGTAGGGGTAGTTGATACCGTATTTGCTGCGGGAGTAGCGAGCGCCTTCCTTCTGCACGCCGATGCGCACACGATCCACGCTGGCGGTGACCAGCAACTCGTTGATCAGGGTGGGGCTGGCAGACCAGATGTAGTTCAGAGAAGCGATCTTGTTGGGCCGGTCCCAGTCGGAAGCCGCCAGGTCAAAGCCGGTGCGGAAGGCGTCGAGCTGGGTGAAGGCGTAGTTCTGATGACGGAAGCGGAAGGTGTGCTTGTCGGTGGGGTTGAAATCGATGGAGAGGGTGTCTTTGCGCTGGTTGACGGGCTGGGGACGGGTCTGGATGAAGTTGTTCGTGCCCTGGAGGAAGCCCGCGACCGGCTCGGGGTAGGCGCGCAGGAAACCGAGTCCGTTGGGGCTGAGCTGAGATGGGGGAATGACGTTGTTGGGGAAGGGTGCTCCGGTGGCCTGGTCGTTGACGGCGCGGACACGGCGGAAGAAGGGGTTGGCGGCGTTGAGCAGCTCCGAGAAGTCGCCGCGGCGCATGGCCGCGGAGGGGACGGTCTGAATGGAGGTTTGCTCCTGCCGGTGGCGCACCCACTCCTGACCCCAGAGGAAGAAGAGCTTGCTGCGGGAGGTGCTCCAACGTCCCGGCAGGTAGACCGGGCCGCTGACGACATACCCAAACTGATTGAACTTGTTGGCTGGGCGCGCCTCGCCGGCGCGGTTGCGCGACCAGGTGTTGGCGTCCAGTTTGTCGTTGCGGAGATACTCGTAGATGCTGCCATGGAAGTCGCGCCCCCCGCCCCGGGTGACAATCCGGACCTGCCCTCCGGAGGCGCGCCCATACTCGGCGTTGTAGTTGGCCGTCAGGATCTGGATCTCTTGCACCGTTTCCAGGTCGGCTACCCCCACGCTGGTGTTGTTGCCGCGGGTGCGTATGGCAACGGCTCCGTCATATGTAAACAGATTGTCCTGGCTGCGGGAGCCGTTGATGCTAAGACCGCCCAAGGTAAGCCCGTAATCGAAGGCCTGCATCGAACCCCCACGAACGCCAGGCTTCAGCAGCGCCAGGTAGACCGGGTTGCGCCCGTTCAGCATCATGTTCTGGATCTGCGAGCCCTCGATTAGCTTGCCCACGGTGGCGGTCTCTGACTGCACGGCGGCGGACTCGGCCACCACTTCAACGCTCTCCGAAAGGACGCCTACCGCCAAAGTGGCGTCGATGGTGGCCGCCAGGTTGGGATCCAGCTTGTTCTGCGTCTTCACATAACGCTTGAACCCCGTGGCCTCCACCGTGATGGTGTAAAAGCCCGGGGGCAGACTCGCCATGACGTAGTAGCCAGTGTCATTCGTCACCGCGCGCCGTTCCAGGCCCGTGGCCTCGTTTTTCAGAACCACGTTCGCAGCCGGGACCACGGCCCCGGTCGGATCCTTGACGAAGCCGGAAACCTGCGCGGTGTCCGATTGGGCGAAGCCAACCGTGGACAGTGTCAAAACCAAGACCAGGCACACCGCCGGGCCGAGCAGTAAGCGTGAGCGCCGCATGGTAACCTCCCGACTATTGACGAAATCACAACTCCGGTGATATATTAGCAAGCAACTCCGGCCATGTCAAGAACTCCCCTTCCCCGTGTTCTGACCGCGTCCCTGGCGGTGGGCTGGCTCAGCCCCGTACGCGAGGTCTGCGTGCGGTCAGGACCCAGAACTGGGGAAGGGCCAGGTCGCATGGCATGTTGACAACCCAGAGTCAGTGAGAGATGAATGCCGGGGTTACGGTAGGTGGAGAAAGGAGATCCAGCATTTATGGCGAGTCGCCTGATTGTACTGCTTCTGCTGGCAGCTCTGTGGTTGCCGGCTCAGACCCCGACCAGCTCCATCCAGGGCACGGTCAAGGACAGCTCCGGCGCGGTGATGGTGGCTGTGAGCGTGGTCGTCACCAACCTGCAAACCGGCGTCACCT
>Ga0194125_10012743_pt1 | contig 11035 bp, 10 predicted proteins | sample TA2KigC250mmetaG_FD_148626 | JGI IMG/M metagenome (GOLD analysis project Ga0194125, IMG submission 148626) | Freshwater microbial communities from Lake Tanganyika, Tanzania - TA2015034 Kigoma Deep Cast 250m | ecosystem: Environmental > Aquatic > Freshwater > Lake | place: Tanzania: Lake... | reverse complement strand
ACGGCATCAGCCTGACGTTCGCTCAGATCCAGATGCACCTGCAGGCTGGCGCGGGCACTGCCAGCGTCCCGTGCCTCGCTGATCATGGCGATCACGCGCTGCAGGGCATCGAGGGCCTTGATCAGGCCTTCGACCACCTCAAGCCGGTCCTCGCATTTCTTGAGGGCGTGGCGAGTGCGCCGGATCAGCGTCAGCTCGCGGTACTCGAGAAACTCCTGCAGCAGTTGCCGCAGGCTCAGCTGCACCGGCTGGCCGTTGACCAGGGCCAGCAGAATCGCGCCGAAGTTGCTCTGCAGCGAGGTGCGCCGCTGCAGATCGCCCAGCACCGTCTCAGCATTGGCGTCACGACGCAGTTCGACCACAATCCGCATGCCGTCGCGGTCGCTCTCGTCGCGAATGTCGGCGATACCCCCGATCTTGCCGTCGTTGACCTGCTCGGCCAATTTTTCGATCCAGCCCGCTTTGCTGAGTTGGTAGGGCAGCTCGGTGATCACCACGGCGCTGCGGCGGTGCCGTCCTTTGCCTGGCTGCACTTCTTCGATGTGGGCCACCCCCCGCATCGGAATGCTGCCGCGGCCGACCAGGTAGGTGTCGCGCACACCGCTGCCCGCCAGCACCTCGCCGCCGGTCGGAAAGTCCGGCCCAGGCACCAGCTCCAGCAGCTTGTCGTCGCTCAGATCGGGTTTGCGCACTAGGGCGATCAGTGCATCCACCACCTCACCGAGGTTGTGAGGTGGAATGTTGGTCGCCATGCCCACGGCAATGCCGGTGCAGCCGTTGAGAAGCAGAAACGGCAGTTGTGCGGGCAGCACCGTCGGTTCCTGCTGGGAGCCATCGAAGTTGGGCGCAAAGTCGACCGTGTCGTTGCCGATCTCATCGAGCATCGCCTCGTTGGCGATCGGCGCCAGCCGCGTTTCGGTGTAACGCATGGCCGCTGGCGGGTCGTCGTCGACCGAGCCGAAGTTGCCGTGGCCATCGAGCAGGGGGTTGCGGCTGGCAAAGGTCTGCACCAGCCGCACCAGGGCGTCATAGACCGCCTGGTCGCCATGGGGGTGGTACTTGCCGAGCACGTCGCCGACGACACGGGCGCACTTGCGGTAGGGCCGATCAGGGGTCAGCCCCAGCTCGTGCATCGCATACAGGATGCGCCGCTGCACGGGTTTGAGACCATCGCGCACGTCGGGCAGGGCGCGCCCGACAATGACGCTCATGGCGTACTCGAGGTACGAGCGCTGCATCTCCTGATGCAGGGCAATCGGCTGAATACGGGGGTCTTCGGAGCGCTCCTCGGCCATCCTGTGCTGCGATGTGAGGGCAGAAGGTGGCGCTCAGCCTACAGATCTTCTTCGGTCTGTCCTTCTGTTGAGGCGTTGGCGTTGGCGCGGTCGACCACGGGTTTGAGCTCTTGCTGCGCCAGGAGTTGCTGGGTCGCGGACCGCAGTTTCGGGCCCCACAGCTGGTCTTTCTGGTAGCTCTCGAGCACGTAGTTGGGTTCGCCATTGAGCGCTTCGCTGGCCAATCGAATCGCTTCGTCGCGCTGTTGGGGGCCCTGAGCAAACAGGCCGGCCGCTAGGGCCAGCATCGGTTCTGAGGCATCGGGCTTGATCTTCAGCGCGCGTCTGAGCCGTTTGATGGCCGCCGGGCGATCACCCTGTTCAAACAGCACCAGGGCCTGGTTGTTGATCGCTTCCCAGAAGTCAGTGCGCAGCGCCGCAGCCCGTTCGTACTGGTTCAGTGCTGCAGCCGAGTTGCCGCTGAGCAATTGGGCATTGCCCAGGTCGAAATGGGCTCCTGCGTTTCTGTTGTCGAGCTTGATGCCCTGCTCCAGCAGTCCAATGGCTTCTCTGGGTTTGCCATTGCGCAACGCCAATGAGCCTTCGGCAAACCAGATGCCCGCGTTACGCGGATCGAGTTGTTTGGCGCGGGTCAGTGAAACAGCCGCGTCCTTGTTCTGGTTGCTGCGCAGCTGTGCCTCGGCCAGCAACAGCCAGCCCCGTGGATCGGCGGGCAGCAACTGCACCGTCAGTGCAGCCAGACGCGCTGCATCGCCGGCCTGTCCCATGCGCAGCAGCCGCGCTGCGGCCTGAGCAATGCCGAGGCCTGCTCCCTCCAGTTCCTGCTCACGTGGTACGTACAGATACGGAACCAGCGCATGCGCCGGTGCCAGAGGGGCGAGTGCGGCCGCGCTGCTGAGCAAACCAGCAGCAACAGCCGGGGGCAACCAGGTGCTGAGGGCCGCTGCAAACCCTGTGCGCCGCGCGCGCTCCGTCATGGCATCAAAAAGGGTCGTCTCAGCCTAGGGAGCGAATGTTGCGTCGCCACTGGGCTGGTTTGATGCGGCGCAGGGCAGAGGCCCGCAGCTGTTCATCCCACATCTGATCACTCCAGCCCAGGGCTTCGCCGGCTTGCAGGTTCAACACCCATGGCCGCGGCGCCGTGGCGCTGTCGCTGCTGCTGGGCGGTTGGCGGTTCCAGGGGCAGACCTCCTGGCAAATGTCGCAGCCCGCCACCCAGGGAGCCATCGCGGACGTGATCGCGGCCGGCAGGGTGTCAGCGCGGTTTTCGATGGTGTGAAACGCGATGCAACGGCGGCTGTCGACCACAAACGGCTCGACGATGGCTCCGGTTGGACAGGCGTCGAGGCAGGCGGTGCAGCTGCCGCACAGGGCTTCTGCCGGCTGGTCGGCTGGTAGGTCCAGCGTCATCAGCAGGTGACCCAGCAGCAGCCATGACCCGTGCTGGCGGTTGATCACGTTGCTGTGTTTGCCGATCCAGCCCAGGCCCGCTTCCTCGGCCCAGGCTTTGTCGAGCAGCGGAGCACTGTCGACGCAGGCACGCCAGCGCAGCCCGGGGCACTGCGCTTCGAGCCAGCGGCCAAGCTGGCGAAGGCGCTGATCGATCACCCGGTGGTAATCGCGGCCCCAGCCGTAACGCGCGATCGCCAGCGATCCGGGTTGCCGCTCTGCGGCGACGTAATAGTTGAGCCCGACCGCCAGCACACTGCGCACCCCCGGCAGCAGGGCCTCGATCTGCTGCCTGCGCGGATCGGCCATCCAAGCCATCTCCGCCTGGTGGCCCTGGTCGAGCCAGCGCTGCAGGGCTGCTGTGCGCAGCGGCACCCGCCTGGGCTGGCTGGCTGAGGCGATGCCAACCGGGGCAAAACCCAGCGCCCCGGCCTGCTGCTTGAGGGCTGCGGCGAGGGCTTCAGGATCCGTTGCGCTGGTTCTGGCAGAACTGGCCGCCACCCGTACAGTGCGAACCACATCCAGTCTGCTGTCTTCTGTCTGTGAGCTCTGCACCTGCTGCGCGTTTGACCCCCGTACTGCGTTGGATCGGCATCACCCTGGTGGTGTTGCTGGGCCTGCAGCTGTTTGTGCTGCTCACAGGCTGGAACTGGGGCGAAGAGAGCTACCGCCAGCTCTTTGTTCAGGTGGCGGTCAGTCAGTCCCCAATGGCCTTGGTGGGTCTGGTGTTGATGCTGCTGGCCGCCCGTCTGGATGGTTTCGGCGGTCGCACCCCGTTGCGCATCACCACCGGTGTGATCAGCGCTCTGCTGGCGATTGTGATGCTGGTTGCCGTGCCGGTTTCGATCAGCGGCGATCGGGCTCTGGTCGATCAGGCAGATCAGCAGCTGCAGGCGGGTTCAGCCCAGGTCGACATGATGCGCTCCCAGTTGGCTGGGGCCAGCCCTGAGGCCCTCGATCAGCTGGTCGAGCAGGCAGAGCAGGCCGGACAGCTGCCCGCCAAGGCTTCAGCTGAGCAGAAACGCTCCTTCGTCAAGGAGCTCATGGGTCGCCAGATCAAGCGGGCTGAGGATCAGCTCAGCCAGCAGCGCAAGGCCCGCGACATCACCGTCAACCAGCGTCGCATCGGCGGCACGGTCAGTGCAGTGGTGTTGCTCGTCGCGTTTGTGCTGATGGCCCTGGTTGCCCTGCTCTGACGGTCATCCCAACCGCAAGGCAGGCTGTTGCTCTCCCCCGTCTGGCTAAGTTGCAAGCTGGTCTCATGTGGTTGGCAGGGATTCACAGGTGGTGCCATCTAGTCCCAGACCCGATGAACCTTTGGGGGATCGTCTTCAGCAGGATCTGAAGAACGATCTGATCGCGGGCCTGTTGGTGGTCATCCCCCTGGCCACCACGATCTGGTTGGCCACGACAGTCAGCCGCTTTGTGCTGGCTTTTCTGACCTCGATTCCCAAGCAGTTCAATCCGTTCAACACCCTCAACCCGGTGTTGCAGGAGCTGATCAACCTCGGCGTGGGTCTTTTGGTGCCCTTGCTCGGCATCCTGCTGATCGGCTTGATGGCCCGCAACATCGTCGGCCGCTGGTTGCTTGAGTTCGGTGAGGGAACACTGCTGCGCATTCCCCTGGCCGGCTCTGTTTACAAGACCCTCAAGCAGTTGCTGGAAACCTTTCTGCAGAGCAATTCCAGCCGTTTCCGCCGGGTTGTTCTGGTCGAGTACCCCCGCGAAGGTCTCTATTCCCTTGGATTTGTGACCGGCGAACTGGCCAGCTCCCTGCAGAGCGGTTTCGGCGAAACCATGTTGAGTGTGTTCATTCCCACCGCTCCCAATCCGACCACCGGTTGGTATGCGGTCGTGCCGGAGCGATCGGTGCGCGATCTGGACATCTCCGTGGAGGATGCCTTCCGCACGATCATCTCGGCCGGCATCGTCAGCCCCGATGATCGCCAGCCCGTGTCCAACCGCAGCTTCTCCAGCCTGCTGGCGCAGTTGCGGGCTCCCCAGCTCTCCTGATGCAGAGTCGAACCCTCGCCCGCGAACTGGCGCTGCTGATGCTGGGCCAGATCAGTGATCGCGATGAGCGTCAGGCCGAAACGGCCCAGCGGGAGCTTGCTGACAGTGCCCTCAGTGAGCTGTTGCATCGTGCGCTTGCCGGTTTGCAGGAGCACGTGCGCGAAGCCCTGGATCACTCTGCTGATGATTTGCAGAACGCCCAGCAGGCTCTGCTCGATAGCGAATTGCAGGACGCTGGCCAGAGCGCTCAGGAGCAGCAACTTCCCAAGGTGCGCAACCATCTGCGCGAGGGATTGGCGTTGGCTGAATCAGCGCTCAATCGCCTGTCGGCAGGTCTCGAATTGCCGCGCTTGCTGATGCTGGCGGATCAGCAGGAGGTGCGCCGCGAGGCCATCGCCCGCACCAGGGCGGTTCTGCAGAACAGGCAGCAGCTTGATCAGCGCCTCGATCAGGTGATGGAGGGTTGGCGCCTGATGCGTCTGCCTCGCATCGATCGCGACATCCTGCGGTTGGCGGCCGTTGATCTGGAGACCTTCGGCACGCCGGCTGCTGTGGTGTGCAACGAAGCGGTTGAACTGGCCCATCGCTACAGCGATGAGCAGGGCCGCCGCATGATTCATGGGGTGTTGCGCCGCTTCACCACCGCTGAGTCACGCGCCTGAGCCCACCCAAAGCCATGGTTTACGACTGGTTCAATCGCACGGCAGCCGAAGACGGTGACGAGGCTCCGCAGCAGGATGCACCTCCAGCTGAAGCGCTGAGCTCCGCTGAAGCAGCAGTCGACACCGATTCACTGGCCTGGGCCAAGGAGGCCTATGCCCGGCTCAAGGCCCAGCAGGAGGCGGCCAAGGCGGCCCCAGCGGCTCCAGTGCAGGCTCAAGCAGAACCTGTGGGCTCCAGTGCAGGCTCAAGCAGAACCTGTGGAGCTGGCTGAAGCAAGGCCGGTACCGCAGCCTGAGCCCCAGCCCGAGCCCGAGCCTGAACCCGAACCCGAACCCGAACCCGAGCCTGAACCCGCCCCTGCTCCTGCGCCCCTGTCACTGCTTGAGCAGGCTGCAGCCCAGCGCGCAGAACGCCAACAGGCGCTGCTGGTCGATACCCCTGCCCCCCGTGCAAGCGAAGCCCAGGACGTCAGTGATGAGCCCAGTCTTGGGGCGTTTGATGAAAGTTTCACCTGGTCGGCCGAGGTGCTTGCCGCCCAGGGCAAACGGGCCGATCAGATCTCGCTCGAAGAGATCGACTGGCTCGCAAAATTGCGCCAGGGCCTGGAAAAGACCCGCCAGGGGTTCGTCACCCAGCTGCTCGAGAACCTGGGCGACGATCCGCTGTCGCCGGAAACCCTTGATGAACTTGAGACGGCGCTGCTGCGTGCCGATGTGGGTGTGCAGGCCACCGACCAGGTGCTCGATGCCCTGCGCAAGCGGCTCAACGCTGAGGTGGTGGATCCGGCCGAAGGCATTCGTTTTCTCAAGGAACAACTGCGCGCTTTGCTCGATGCGCCGATCCAGCGCTGCGCGCAGCCCCTGTTGGCACCCCAGCGAGGTCGCCTCAACGTGTGGTTGATGGTGGGCGTCAACGGCGTCGGCAAGACCACCACCTTGGGCAAGCTCGCCAACCTGGCGGTGCGCAGCGGCTACAGCGCCCTGATCGCCGCAGCCGACACCTTCAGGGCCGCGGCTGTGCAGCAGGTGCAGGTCTGGGGTGAGCGCAGCGGCGTGCCGGTGATCGCCAACCCCAGTGCCAATGCTGATCCAGCTGCGGTCGTCTACGACGCCATCGGCGCCGCCCAGGCCAAGGGCACCGAGCTGGTTCTGGTGGACACGGCCGGTCGCCTGCAGACCAAACACAACCTCATGGAGGAGCTCGCCAAGGTGCGCCGCATTGTCGACAAGCTGGCTCCGGAGGCGGCCGTTGAATCGCTGTTGGTGCTCGATGCCAGCCAGGGTCAGAACGGCCTCAAGCAGGCGATGGCGTTTGCCAACGCCGCTGGACTGACCGGCGTGGTGATCACCAAACTCGACGGCAGCGCCCGCGGCGGTGTGGCTCTGGCGGTGGCGTCGGAGGCTGATCTGCCGATTCGCTTCATCGGTGCTGGTGAGGGCATCCGCGATCTGCGCCCCTTCAACAGCTTCGAATTTGTTGAGGCGCTGCTCTCGGGCTGAGCGCTCAAAACATCGCTACCCTGCGGGTCGCTGCCGCTGACGGCCGTGTGGACGGCCTCAGAATCTCTGCGTCAGCTCCTTGACAGCCTCAGCAAGGAGCAGCGCCGCAACCAGGACCTGCTGGTGTCGTTGGCGTTCGCCCTGCGCAGCTTCACCAATCTGGCTCGCTTCCTTGAGCTGGTGCCTCTGCTGGCGGTGCGTTTGGTCGAGGCCGAAGGGGCGCTGCTGGTGGTGCTCCACGATGACGGGCGGCTCTGGCGCGAGCAGCTGCAGGCCACGGCGTCTGAGCGCTGTGCAGAGGTGTTGCGCCAGCTCGCGCTGATCGAGGATCGTGAGCTGCAAGAGTTCAGCGGCGAAGAGGCGCTGACCCGTTTTCTTGATGCCCGGGTGGCCCGCAGCTTGCCCGCAGCCCAGCTGTTTGCCACCACCATCGCCTGTCGCGGCCAGGGCCGGGGCAGGTTGTATGTGTTCAGCACCAGGCCTGGTTTCAGCTGGAGCGATGTGCATCGTCGTCATGTGCAGCTGGTTGCCGATCTGACGGCGGTCGCCCTCGAACACGATGCCCTAGAGCAGCAGATCCGTCGTCACGAGCGCCTCGACCGCCAGCTCAGCACCGGTGCGCAGATCCAGGCCCAGTTGCTGCCCGATCACTGCCCTGTGATCGAGGGGGTGGAGCTGGCTGCGCGCTGTCGGCCGGCGTTTGAGGTCGGCGGCGATTACTACGACTTCATTCCCATGCGCCCGCAGCTCAGTGGCCGCCGGCGTGAGCAGGGGCGTTGGGCCCTGGTGATGGGCGATGTGATGGGCAAGGGCATCCCGGCGGGCCTGCTGATGACCTTGCTGCGGGGCATGTTGCGCTCAGAGGTGCTGAGCGGCCATGAGCCGGGTCGCATCCTGCATGACCTCAATGCCATGGCGCAGGAGGACCTGGCCCAGTCGCACCGCTTTGTGACCCTCTTTTATTCCGATTACGACCCCCGCACCCGCCTGCTGCGCTACGCCAATGCCGCCCACAACCCGCCGTTGATCTGGCGCCGCCAGAGCGCTCAGGTGGAGCGGCTCGATGCGGCCGGGCTGTTGATCGGTCTGCAGGGCGAGGCCGACTACAGCAGCCAGCAGCGCGTGCTTGATCCAGGTGATGTCCTGCTGTACTACACCGACGGTGTCACCGAAGCGGTGGGCTTCAGCGGTGAACGGTTTGAGGAAACCCGCCTGGCTGCGGCCCTTGAGCAGATCTGCCGCTCGGGTGCTCAGGCTCAAGCGATTCTTGAGCAGCTGTTTGCGCGTCTGGATCGGTTCGTCGGCGCTGATCGCTCGCTTGAAGACGATGCCTCGATGGTGGTGCTCAAGGTTGATGAGGCTGTTTCGTTGCCGCCGCTGGCCTGAGGCCGTCGTTGACGCCCCAATGGCAAGCTGACTGCAGCAGAGGGCTCCGGGAGCGAGCGGGCATGGCAGTCGATTCCTCCAGCTCCGCCTGGAGTCAGCGCTTTGAACAGGGCCTGCATCCGGCGATCGAGCGCTTCAACGCGTCGATTGGCTTTGACATCGCTCTGCTGCAACAGGATCTCGACGGTTCGGTGGCCCATGCGCGCATGCTGGGCGCCTGCGGCGTGATCGAGCCGGCTGAGGCCGAGGCGATCATCACCGGGCTCGAAACCATCCGCAGCGAAGCGGCTGCCGGAGCGTTCAACCCTGCTCTTGCCGACGAGGACGTTCACTTTGCGGTTGAACGTCGCTTGATTGCCTTGATCGGTCCGGTGGGCAAGAAACTGCACACAGGGCGCTCGCGCAACGACCAGGTAGGCACCGACGTGCGTCTGTGGCTGCGTGCTCAGATCGATGCCATCGACATCGATCTGCTGCGCTTCGAGCGGGCTCTGCTCGATCAGGCCGAGCGCCATGCAGACACCCTGATTCCCGGTTACACCCATTTGCAGCGGGCTCAGCCGCTGTGCCTGGCCCACCATTTGCTGGCCTACATCGAGATGGCCGAGCGCGACCGTCAGCGGCTTGCCGATGTGCGTCGCCGCGTCAACATCTCACCGCTGGGGGCGGCGGCGCTGGCAGGGACCCCGGTGCCGATCGACCGGCGCATGACCGCCCAGGAGCTGGGCTTTGCGCAGATCTACACCAACAGCCTCGATGCGGTCAGCGATCGTGACTTTGCCGTTGAGTTCATGGCCGCAGCTTCGCTGGTGCTCGTGCACCTGAGCCGGCTCAGCGAGGAGGTCATCCTGTGGGCCTCCGAGGAGTTCGGCTTCGTGTCCTTGAGCGATCGCTGCGCCACCGGCAGCAGCCTGATGCCGCAGAAGAAAAACCCCGATGTGCCCGAACTGGTGCGTGGCAAGAGCGGCCGGGTGTTCGGCCACCTGATGGGCCTGCTCACCATGATCAAGGGCCTGCCTCTGGCCTACAACAAGGACTTCCAGGAAGACAAAGAAGCCCTCTTCGACGGGGTGCGCACCGTGCGCGACTGCCTTGAGGCCATGGCCATTCTGTTTGAGGAGGGTTTGGAGTTCAGGCCCCAGCGCCTTGAGGCCGCGGCGTGCAGCGATTTCTCCAATGCCACCGATGTGGCTGACTATCTGGTGGCCAAAGGGGTTCCGTTCCGCGAGGCGTATCAACTGGTGGGCGGTCTGGTCAAAACCTGCCTGGCCGAAGGCGTGCTGCTGCGTGATCTGCCGCTGGCGCGTTGGCAGCAGTTGCATCCTGCGATTGCCGCTGACATTGCTGAGGCCATCGCTCCGCGTCAGGTGGTGGCTGCCCGCCGCAGTGAAGGCGGCACCGGATTTGAACAGGTGCAACAGCAACTGCAGCAGATTCGCTCTCGGCTCGGCAGAGCCCCCCAGGCGACTTAGGCTGCACAGGTTGTGTGCTGTCTGGGTCTGCTTGGCGGGCCTTTCGCTTCGTGAGCATCTTTGTTGGCAATCTTCCGTTCCGCGCCGAGCAGAACGATGTCGCCGAATTGTTTTCGCCCTTCGGCGAGGTGGTGAACTGCTCGTTGCCGCTTGAGCGCGACACCGGTCGCAAGCGCGGCTTCGCCTTTGTCGAAATGGTCGATGAAGAGAGCGAAGGCCGGGCCATCGACGCCCTCCAGGGCGCCGAGTTGATGGGCCGTCCGCTGCGCATCAACAAGGCCGAGCCCCGCAGTTCCGGCGGCGGCGGTCCCCGTCGCGGTGGTGGCGGTGGTTATGGCGGTTCCGGCTCCGGCGGTGGCTATGGCGGCGGTGGCGGCTACAGCCGTGGTGGTGGTGGTGGCGGCGGCTATGGCGGTGGCGGCGAGCGCAGCTCCGGTGCCCGCGGTTGGGAAGATCGCAGCTATGGCGATGGTGGCGGCGGTGGCGGTTACGGCGCGTCCGACAGTTTTGATGCCGGTCGCACCCGCAGGCGCCGCAGCAGCGGCTCCGACGCTGATGGCTATCCCGGGGCTGAAGGCTGATCCGGCCGCCCCTTGCTGGAGCGGCTCCGACGCCGATGGCTATCCCGGGGCTGAAGGCTGATCCGGCCGCCCCTTGCTGGGTGCAGTGAGCGTGCCTAGAGGCCTCGCTCCTCGAGTTGCAGGGCCGCGCGCTCCAGCACCTCAGGGCCTGCGCTGCGAGCTCCCGCCTCCCGGGTGAGCTGGGCTCTCCAGTGGCGCGCGCCGGGGACCCCCTCGACCAGATGCACCAGGTGCCGCGCCATGGCCCACAGCCGCCCGCCCTGCTGTTGCCACTGGCGGGCATGGGGAACCAGCCCCCGCACCACCGTTGACGCCTTGGGCACGGTTGGGCAGGTGCGCCCATGGATCAGCCGATCCACCGCAGCCCAGCGCAGCGGATGGGCGTAGGCGGCGCGGCCCACCATCACTCCATCGACGTGTTGCAGCTGGCTGAGGCAATCATCGACGCTGTCCAGTCCCCCGTTGAGTTCAATCGTCAGGGCTGGGCGCTCCTGTTTGAGCCGGTGCACCAGGTCGTAGCGCAACGGCGGAATCGTGCGGTTCTGCTTGGGGTCAAGGCCATCGAGCCAGGCTTTGCGTGCATGCACCGCAAAGCGCCGGGCTCCCCCGCTCGCCACGATGTCGACAAAGCGCAGCAGGTCCGCGTAGCTGTCGAGCGCGTCGATGCCGATCCGGTG
>Ga0194125_10012742_pt1 | contig 11036 bp, 9 predicted proteins | sample TA2KigC250mmetaG_FD_148626 | JGI IMG/M metagenome (GOLD analysis project Ga0194125, IMG submission 148626) | Freshwater microbial communities from Lake Tanganyika, Tanzania - TA2015034 Kigoma Deep Cast 250m | ecosystem: Environmental > Aquatic > Freshwater > Lake | place: Tanzania: Lake... | reverse complement strand
GAACTTGTTCGGGTGTTGGGCCCCAACAAGTTGGGGACTCCAGAAACTGCTTCGTTCTCCGTCGCCGCTTCTTGCTCAAATCCAGCGGCTTCAAGGCGTTAGCATCGAATCTAACATTGTCAAGCTATTCCTGGGGATTACAGCGACACACCACTGAATTCGCAGTCAAAGCATTCCGCTTGTGTCCCAGAAGCCGTCGGCATTGTAGTCGGCGTCTCCGCCAGTGTCAACCGGAATTCTTGCTTCCGAATCTCTGCTTTCGCTGCCAGTCCTCTGGGAATCGTCGTCGAGCTCGCACTCGAGCTCGTAATCTGACGCCTTAACGGCCGAGTGCGAGTGCGAGTTCGACGACGAGGACGATTTACTCACCGACGATCTCATACCCGCCGGGGCCGTCGCCGGTGAACTTGGCCTGCACAGCGGAAACATCCGCAGGCGATGCCCTCAGGCCGCCCGTGCAGAAGACCAGCGGCGTGGCCTTGAAGGGCGGCGAGAAGCGGACAATCTCGCCCGGATGGGCCGTGCCGCGCAGAACGCGCTCGTTGGCCCGGTTCGGGCGAGTGTCGTAGCTGAACAGGCCGAGCAAGGCAACGGGGCCGTTGACGGCGCTGACGCGCACCGAATGCAGCCCGTACGGAAGCGGGCCGATGCCTTTCCGGTTCTCAAGCATCAGTTCCTCGCCGCCGATGGTGCGGTAGGCCACGTTGGTCGGCTGACGCAGAAGCTCCTTGCCGTTGACTTCCACGTGGGCCGTGCCGCCGTCTGCCCGATCCATGTAGGCGATGGAAAGGAACGTGCCAGCCACCTCGGTCTCCACAGACTGCCCTGCGGGCACGATGACTTGCGCAGAGCCGTACGGCGCGCCCCATTGCGAGTCGAACGGCTGAGGCCGCAGCGCGCCCAGCCGCCCGCCACGGCGCGTCTTCGGCTCGGCCTTCGACCAACGCGGGCTTTCCACGCCCATCCACTGGCGATCCGGTATAGTCTTGGCGTCCACCGCGAACATCCGAGCCTCCGTGCCTCCCACCTCTACGATATGCCGGTCGCCCAGCGAGAACCGTCCGCCGGCGAACGTCGCGTGGCGGGTGTCCCGCTGCGTCCTCGGGATGCACCGATCCTCGGGCACGAGCTTGCCGTCCACGCTCACCTGCACCTTCTTGTCTTTACATGAGGCCCACACGTGGACGACCGTATCGTCCAGGATGAATCCCGCGCCACGGCGGATGCGAGGGTCGGAGTCGGTGTAGGTGCGGCCGTCGCCTTCCCAGCCGAGGCTGAACGGGCTGATGCGTTCGGGGAGATGCGCCTGGGGAATCCCCGGCTCAATGGGGTCAGCGGCCTCAAAGAGGCGCTCAAGCTGCTTGAACCACAGGAAGTGCATGTAGGCTTGCGGGTGGGCGTCGCCGGAGAGCGGCTGCAGGAAGCCGCCGTGGCGCGTGGCGAGATGGAAGGCCCGGCCATAGTCCACGAACGGGATGCCATAGCGGAGCGAAATCTCCCGCATCGCGCCGACGTTCCCCACGAACCCCTCGAGGTGATCGTTGGGGCAGAGGATGAACTCCGCGTGCGGGTATCGCCGCTGAAACCACCGGATCGCGCCCTCAAACTGCTCCACTTCGTCCACGCCCTGCGGGCAATAAACCTTGCCGTAGCCGATGGTCACGAGGTCCGGACCCGGGCCTTCGGGCCGAGCGAAGATCTCGGGGTAGAGTTCCCGCCACGTCTTGCCCTCGCGATGGCCATTCGCAGGGCCAGGGGGAATGGCCAGGGCCGCGTAGTCTGCGAACGCCGGATGCGCCTCGGCCATGAACGAGCCGCTGCACGCCAGCGTGTTCAGCAGAATCTTGTTCATCGGGACGTCGAACTTCCGCAGCAGCGCGCATCGCAGCCGTCCCATGGCCATGAAGTACCGGGGCCAGCGCCAGATGTAGTCGGTCCATTCGGGATGCCCGACTTTCGCGCCGTCGAAGTCGTTCTGAAGCGGCTGCTTGAACGTGGGCGACTGCGGGTCTTCGTCGTAGAGGTAGAACGGCGGATTCCCGTCGCCGGCGTCCGAGCTGTAGCCGAGATGCAGGATGTGGAGCGGCTCGCCGCGCCAGAGCTTCTGCATGGTGCGCGGGATGTGGCGATAGCCGTTGGGCAAGGGGCGTGCCTCTGGAAGGCGATTGAGCGCCCTACGGCTTCGCGACAGGCAGGGCGAGTAAATCCAGACATCGCCCCTGGAGAGGTTCGTGAACTCGACGGTCAATCCGATGGTGCGCGGGCCGCGCGAGTCCGGTACCGCGCCTGTGATCTCCACGTCCTCCACCCTCAACTCGAAGTCGCCCGTCACGTCGGAGACGGCGCTGCCCGCTCGGACAGGCGTCAGCTCGCCACGAGCGCACTTGGCGAACGTCCGCTTGTCGTCCTGGCCGAACGCGGACGGGCTCCACTCGCCCGGCGCGTTGTCCACCTGCATCAGATGGATGGCCACCTGCAAGCCGCGCGGGACAGGCTGATGCCCGAACACCGACAGGCTCACCCGGTCGCCCGGATCCAATCCCACTTCGGCCAGCAGCACAAACTGCGAGAATCTTTTCCCCGAATGGATAACGACGACGTTGTCCACCGGAAAGCGCGTGCGGAACAGCTTCACTCGCGGCGCCCGGTAGACCTCGGCATCCCGGTAGGCCTCCTGGTCCCAGCACGCCACGGTCCCGGACTGGAAGGCCGAGGCCGCGCCCGTCCGCGATGGCTCGAATGCGTGGAAGGCGAAGCCCGGGTTGAGCAGCAGGTTCGTCGGCGTCGCGGCCCAAGCGGCATCCGGGTTCCCGCGGCCGGTCGCCGGCGCAGACTGCCCGACGGCCACCCCCTGCCAAGCCAAGCCGCACGCACTCAGAGCCATGAGCGAACGATATAGCATCCTGGCATACCTCCAGCACGTCTCTCCACATCATCAAAGACGCATTGTACGCGCCGCCAAGTCATTCTGCCATTGGGCTTGTAGCCCGGCTCGCCAAGACTTCGGGTAGGGCCTGGCCCATGGCCCGTTTAGCACGACAGATTCGTTTCTGTTGCGCAAAGCGTCCGCACGTGAATCAGCGGAATTCGGCTGGCACCGCCGGGCTTCCCAGCGGATCTCCAAAGTCTGGCGACTTCGGCCACGAAAGGGGATACATCTTCCGCAAGAGCAAATTGTGGCGAGTTCGGCTACACAGCGCCCCGAGGGGCCTGCGCTTGGACGCTGTTTGGCGACAGGGGCATTCTAGGCCGGCGATGTTGCCGACGCAAGCCGGAAATTGTCGTGCCCGGCCCCTGTGCCGGGGGAACAGATTCAGGGCAATGAGCGCAGAGATTCGGCCTCCCTGGCCGCACACACTTGCGCTCGACACCGCCGACCGCAGTCCAAGTCGAGATTACCCTCCCTATGGGCAGCAGAGATGTCCCCGCTCCGGCTCAGCGAGTACACGTTGTGCGGCATCATGTCGTCCCATTTGACGACCTGCTCCCCGTCTGGCTCTTCACTGTCACGTAGTCCGCGGTATGTTTTACGAGCTCGCCCGTGATGACCGTCTTGCGGTCCTTGAGACGGGCGATGGCCGTAGGGGCCTCGGCTTGGGTGGCCGCCACAACAGGGGCCAGCATCAGGCCGATACAGAGCTTGTAGGTGTATCGCACGGATAAGCCTGCCTTCCCGTCGTGCGCCAGAGGATGTGGGTTTGCTGTTGCGGGCCAGAGGTTATCACGGCCTGCCCATCTTGTAATGCGCCAGTATCTCTTCTGGGCCCAATGCCCTCTTGAGAACGGCCAGTTCGTCTATGCAGCCTCTGAAGAAGTACTGTCCGCCCGTGGCCCAGTAGTTCTTGCATGCAATTCCCGCGTCTTCGGTGGTGGTGCGGATTGACCCCGTTTGGGCGATCGAGTTATCGAGTTTCCCGTTGATGTAGACCCGCATGGAACTGCCGTCGTAGGTCCCCGCAACGTGAGTCCACTGACCGAAGGGAATCGTCCCCGTTGAGGTGAGGATGATGTCCGCGTTGGCCGTGATGCCGAATCGGAGCTTCAGGGGTACGTACTCGAGCGAAAGATGCCATATAGTCGCGCCATTCGACGCATCCTTGCGGATGATACCCTTGTCTCCGGTTGTGCCAAACCGTAGAGGATAGATCCAGGCCATGAGTGTGATTTCGTCCGTGATGTTTTGGAGCGCCGAGTGAGGGATTCTGACGTGGTCATCCACCCCGTCGAATTCCAGAGTATCCTTTCCCCATCTCCCCTTCTTGACCCAAAGACCGCCACCTTTGATAGTCCCGTCCATCTTCTTGGGAGAATACTCGGTGTCGTCGAGGTCACCGACCGCACGGTTCTCCAAGCCTCCTTCGCCCGCTCGTTCCTGTTTGTCCTTCTCAAACGTGTAGTATGCGACCAGGCGGGTGTCCGCGCTCCGAAACTGATTGCTAAACTCAATCCATCGGCCATGCCTGCCCTGTTCCCTTGCTTTGGTCACGACCGGGATGAGTATGGCCGCCAAGAGCGCGATGATCACCATCACCACCAGCATCTCCACCAACGTAAATCCACGTTCTTGCCGTGTGCCCATGTCCAGATACCTCCTGGCCTGCCTCGAAAGCGGGGGGCAGTCTTGTCTGGGTTGCCCAAGACTGTGAGGCGCTTTCTTCGGCCGGCCTCATTCAAAGGTCCAATGGACGACTACGCCACAGTCCCAGATGCGAAGGTAAGGACAGATTGGCTGAGCCAGATAACATCCTTTCACGGTTTCACCCGTTGGACTCGCGCCAGCACCGTCGACAGACTCGTACCCATGATCGGCTCCTGAGTTCAGTATGCTTTGGCCAAAAGGCACGGGTGTGGAGGAGGCCATTTCTCTCCGACGTCCATTCAAGCAAGTTGGCCAACCAATTGCAGTGCGAAATGTTAGGATCTATGGGAACGCCATTCAGGTGCGTCCTGTCTCACGATTCTGCGAGACCATACTGCTCTTACTCGGGCCTCTTCGTCCGCGAGCTTGGCTCCAGTGCTTGCTCTGTCCTGCTCAGCTCTGCGGCGATTCCGTCCGGGGCGGCGTGTACAGGTATCTGGCGCGTGATGCCGTCGGGTCCGCGTTGGACAACCCGAATGGGCGAGAGCTTGAACGATTTCGCTGCTGGCGTCTCCGCCTTGGACTCGGACTTGTGGGCTTCGGCCTCTGGATCGCCAAAGCGCCTGGCCGCCAAGCACATGGGGCACATGCAGTTCGACTCGGCCTTCTGCACCCTAACGTCTGGGGCTGCTTCGGGGGTAGGCGGGGCCGATGGGGTCGCGCGAGACGCGCCGAGCTTGCGGACGCTTTGGGGGGGCTTCTGCGGCTGCCCGCCCTTGCCTGGCCCGCTCGTCGGCTCCCAGCCCGACGGCGGCGTCTGGATAATCTTGGGCCCCGGGGTCAGGACAACGACTTTCTCCCGGTTCGCCACGCTCCCTTCGTATCGGGTCCTCTGACGTGCAAGCTTCGTGGACACAAGCAGAATCAGGATGAGGACAGCTAGCGCGACGACAAGGGGTTTCTTGGATTTGGGTGGCCGAAAGACCCGTGCTGGCGCCCCCGTCTCCTCCCCGGTCTCCCCATATGCTTCACCTGACGATCTACGCTGTGGCGTGGTCATGGCTAACTCCTGCCCCATGCGAACGCCCTACTGGCCGCTCAAGGCATGAGGATACTCACCTTTTTCTGGCTCTCCTCCCGCGTAGTAGGATCAACCGAGCCACACGGGCTCGCTCACGGAGGCAGTCAGCCATACAAAAGCACTACGGCCTTCTCGCTCTCCGCCCGGATGGTTGGATCAACCGAGCCACACGACGGGCACGAAGACGGTGAGGTGCCGGCCGACCCGCGGGACACCAAGTCCGCAAACCTGTCAAAGTGGTTCCAAACCGACTCCCGCCCCGCTTTGGCGATGTCCACCACTGGGGCGAACCACTCATCTGCGCTGAGACCCTTCACGCACTCGCGATAGTTCTTCGCAGGAAACCAGCGCACAGAACCGTCCAGATACCAGACGTTCCATCCGTCCCCATGCGCGGCATAGCCCTGCCACGACGCGCAACTGACAAAAGAGCGGTTGACATACTGCTTCTCGCTCTGCGGGATGACGCCATAATATGGCACGCCGTCCACTATCGCGCCCGCCTCGCGCGAATGGTAGGTAGAGTAGTAGTTGAGGTCCCGGGCGGGCCACCCGTTCTTCTTCGTCCACAGCGAACACGACGGGCAGTATAGTACATCGTGGTTCACGAGGTAGTTCGGGTACAGTCGCCCGAGGCCCTGCGCCTCCGAGTAGACGGGCGTCAGGTTCCCGCTGCCATCGTCCCAGAAGTAAAGAAGTAGCCTAACGATAGATGGGTCAGCGCATCTCCAAGGAGAGTGGGCGCGCAGATGCATCGCATATAGATAGCGCGGGGGCGGCACGTTGGCGAATTTCCCGATGACGCCCTCGTTGTCCATGTACATCTGGATGGCCATGCCAATCTGGCGGAGGTTGCTCATGCACTTCGCGCGCCGGCCGCGTTCACGTGCCGACTGGAGCGCCGGCAGCAGGAGCGCCGCCAGAACCGCGATGATTGCAATCACCACGAGCAACTCGATAAGCGTGAACCCGGCCCGTCGCTTACAACTCCATGAGTCCACCATAACTCACCTCGTTACGGCCCACCGCGCCACACGGCTCTCGGGGACTTCGTAAGCAGTCTAGTCATGGCATCAGTCACTGTCAAGGAAATACTTCTCCTTGCCCAAAGCTCACTTCAACTGCTCCAGCCACTGGCGCGCGGTGGCCGCTTCGGCCGCCTCTGGGTACTTGTCCGCCAGCGTTTGAAGGTATTCCTTGGCTTTTTCGACGTCTCTGTTAGCCAGCCATGTCTTGCCGAGGCTGAAGAGCGTGCGGATTTCGCGTTGTTCAGGCGACACCGGCTCCCGTTTGGCCCCGACCTCTTCACGCGGCTCCTGGGTATCGCGAGGTTTGCGTTTCGTCCCGGGCCGACTTCGCTCAGTCCGGGGAGATGGCGTAGAATCATCCCGGCTTCGCTCTAGTCCTGCTGTGCCCGACAACACAGACTTGATCCGTTCCTTATCGAGAGATATTGGATGACCTTGCCAAACGACCTTACCTTCCGTGTTCACCAGAAACGCCGAAGGAATGCCTCTGATCCCGTACTCCTCGTTGGTCCGTCCACCGTCATCCAGGCCAATGGGAAACTTTACACCGTTCTGCTGGACAAAACCCGCCAGGGGTTCACGCTTCTCTTTGGTGATTCCAAGCACGAGGAGACCTTGACCAGCGAATTCATCATACAGCTCGTTAAGGTGAGGCACGCTCACCCGGCAAGGCCCTCACCACGTGGCCCAGAATTCCAACAGCACGACCTTCCCCCTTAGGTCCTTTGCCGTGAGGGGCCTTGCAGTATTCATCCACTCCGCCACCATCAACTGCGGAGCCATCTGGTTCAGAAGGGGTTTCATCACCGTTGGCTGCGCTTCGCACATGGGACTGTGCAAAGCAACCAGAGCCACCAGAACGACCAACGCGAACTGAACGAGTCGTTGCATGTGTCACACCTTCCCTTTCGCGCGAATTGCGCCTCAAGGCGAAAAATGTTCTGCTCGACCCGGACCGCCGCGTGCGATGCCTCTCCGCTTGTTGGAATCTCGCTTACCAGAGAGAACGAAAGGTGCGCAAGGAGTGGGCAATGGAACCGTCGCTGCACTAGGCGGCCAAGCAAAGCTTGAGCCGTTAAACTTGTGAGGCAAGCCAAGAATGACGATTAGCGCCACCAGCGGTAAGTCGCCCCCCCATATACTTACGAGAAGCGAATGCCAGGAAAACTCCCAAATGCAGCATTCGCATCTGCCAAGCACCTCCGACGAAAGGTTCAGCAACGGACGTCAGTCTAGCGAACGATCGGGGAATGTCAAGAAGAATTTGACTACGTGAATCTGACTACGTGCCAAGCGCAGTCTTCGCTCTGCGTGAGCCGGCGGCACGCCATGTCCGCCCAGTCAGGTTACTTGCCGAGGTCACCCGCATCCGACTTCCATCGTCCCGCTACTACGTCACGATGAGGACATGGCCAGGCGTTGCGCCGTCTTGCGGGGGAGCGCGAACCGGCCCAGAATCGGCAGGACGGCTTTGCGCCGACGACTCCGGGCCCTGAAATTGGCGATGGTGAAACCCAACACCTCTCTGGTTTCAGGGTGAAGCCGGACATAGACCTCATCTGTCAACTCAACGTAGAGGGCGTCTGTCGGCTTGCCCACCAGCACATTCAGTTCGTCGCCTTCTTCATAGTAGTGAATCGTCAAGCCTTTCTCCATAGCAGACGGCCTCCTTTGCTGATGTTCTGGACGGGGAAACTGCTCTGCACGTAGCCGCGCTTTATGTGTGCTACAACCATAACATACCGGTTGCCTGCCGGCAAGCCTGTGTAGGCTTTGAAGTAGAGATTGGAGGCCGGGTTGCGCTTGCTCTCATAGATGGCATCGGGGCTGGTCAGCGTCTCCTGAACCTTGGCCAAATGTCTGGCCATCACAGGATGCCGGACAAGAATGTGCTCCTGCCAGCAGTCGCGAGTAAGCGATACAGTCCCACCTCGTGGGTCAGTTGCGGTGAACATCAGTGCCGGCATCTCGTTCTCCCTGTGCTACGGCTTCGGCCAGGGATAGACGACCTTGTACTCGCGGCCGTTGGTGCGCGGATCGGTGTTGTCGGAACTGGAGAACATAAGTCCGTGCGCGCCCCAGTGGCTGAAGCGGCCGAGGCCCTCGCTCCGAATCGCCACGTGCGCCTGGTGCGGCGTCAGGGGCTTGCCGTCCTCGAAGAGCATGAGCTGGGAACGGCCCACGCGGTCACAGGGCGCGCCGTTCAGCAGCGCGTAGGAATAGGCGTGGATGGGCTTCTTGTCCTTGTCGAGCCCGCCGCCCGTGATCTTCTTCGGGTCGAGTCTCTCCTCGAACGGGGGTGGCGGTGGACTGCTGAACTTCCGGGCGAACGCGGCCTCCTCGTCCAGGCCGGCCTTCTGCAAGGCGGCGATGACGTACGGAAGCGGGGCGATGTTGTGAATGAGAACCGTAATGTAGATATTGTTCCTGCCCCACAGGCGCGCGGTCTCGACCATGTCCTCGAAGGGCAGACGGCGCAAGGCGGCCCGGTGGTCCGCGGGCGGCTCGAACTTGGGCGGCAGATTCAGCCTCGGCAGCAACGCGGCGAGCAGGTCGGTGTGCTTGGCGTCGCCGGTAATCTGGTAGGCGAGCGAGCACAGGATGAGCGGCAGGTAGTTGACGTCCCACGTGCTGAGATGCTCCGCGCTCCGCAAGACCGCTTCGCGCAGGGCTGCGGTTTCCGCCGGTGAGGCTGCCCAGTAGTAGTATTGCAGGCTGACGCTGGTGCCAGACACGAAGCGGAAATGGCCTCCGGTGGCGAAGCGCCACTTGGCGTCGGCCGCGACCGTTAGCTCCCTGGCCAGCAGCTCCGCGGCGCGCCGACGCCAATGCTCCTCGCCCGTGATCTCCCAGAAGCGGTACAGCGCGCCGACCTTGTCCTCGTCCTCAGCCGGAATGCCGCTGTCGTGGTACGTGGCCCGCTCACGCGCCACGTCCAGCGCACGCTCGTCGCCAGTCAGGAGATACAGGTCCATGATGCCCTGGGAGTCCGCGCCGTAGCCTCGGACGCCGTTGCCCCAGTGCTGCTGGTCATGGCGATGCCCGCCGCCGACGTGACCCGGCTCAGCCGCGCAGTGGTGGCACACGTCCACGTCCATCGAGTGCCGCGCCATCTCCGCGGCCGTCAGGAACAGCGGATAGTCGCCCGTCCGCAGGTATTGAAGAAAGAGCGAATGCGGCAGCACGCACTCGCTGTTCAACCAGCCCACGTAGCCGCGCGAACACCACGTCTTGGGCGCTTGATAGCCGTAGTGGCTGGGCGTCTCGTAGCCGTGGAACAGCGTGTCGCCGAAGTCAATCATCCCGTCCCAGTGGAACGCGCGCTGGTTGTGGCGCATCCACTCCACGCCCACGGTCTGGACGGCTTCGAGACGCGGGAAGCGTTGCGGGTCGGCCACGGCAAACGGCCCGAACGCCAGCGTGTCGGCATAGTATTGCGGCTCGCATTCGAGCAACAGCGGCGCGTTCAGGCGCGCGGCCATGTCCGCGGCCACGTCCTCGCTCGCCGGCCCGAAGCGCAGCAGCATCTCATGCGTGACGCCGACGCCCTCGCCGCCGTATTCCCAGAGGCTCAGGTCGTAGTGGAAGACGTTTTCGACCTCATCGTACCGGCGGCGGAAGTCGAGCACCTTGCCGCTCCGCTCAGGCCAGAGGTAAACGGTCAGCGCGTCACGCTGCACCCGCAGCTCCTTGGGATGCATCTGCCAGAAGTTGCGGACCGCGGCCTGCACGGTCCCGCGCCGGTCGCTGATCCTGGCCCAGCCGGCGGGTTCTTTGCCCGCGGCGATCTTCCTGCTTCCCTGCACGACCGAGTAATACACGGTCTTGTCGTGGGTATAAGGGGCGAGATGGTAGAACTTGTCCGGGCCAGTGGCGACCAGACTGACGCCCTCGTCGCCGTCATTCAGCCTGCCGCCATGCCTCGTCTCGCCGCCCAGCGCCCACTCCGCCGCGCCCTCGGCCACGCGGGGGAAGCGCAGATACAGGCTGCGGATGAAATCCTCCTTCGGCTTGCCGGCGTAGATGAACGTGGGAAGCACTTTGAGCTCCGGCTGACCGGCGTAGGCATGGACGCGAATCACATACTGAATCAGCTTCCGTCCCTGCCCGTTGACCAGCCAGCCGCTGAGCTTGATGACCGCGTGCAGGTCGTTGGCGCTCTCGACCTCGGCCTTGCAGTCGCCGGCTGGCCCCGCCCTGAATGTCTCGCGCGGCGCGCTCGCCGCGTCACGAAGCCAGTTCTCCTCGGTCGGCGGGCCGGGCGGCTGGTGCTCCACTTCGCAGACGAACTCGCCCGGCTGAACCATGACCTGCGTCTCCGCCCGGCCGTCCCCGTCCAGGTCCGTCC
>Ga0194125_10012740_pt1 | contig 11036 bp, 8 predicted proteins | sample TA2KigC250mmetaG_FD_148626 | JGI IMG/M metagenome (GOLD analysis project Ga0194125, IMG submission 148626) | Freshwater microbial communities from Lake Tanganyika, Tanzania - TA2015034 Kigoma Deep Cast 250m | ecosystem: Environmental > Aquatic > Freshwater > Lake | place: Tanzania: Lake... | reverse complement strand
CTAGCTTATTTTGGCCTTGCGCCGCTTCCTGAAGTACCACACCAGGACAACAATGGGCACCCAAATGGGGCTGAAGATGGCTATCCAGATAAGTGCATCAACCAGTATCTTGCCAAAGTTAATCAGCCCGCGCGCTGCCGATTTCAGGGTCTTTAATGCGCTCCAGCCGGTTTCGCCCAGAGGCTTGGTCTGCTGTAGAGTTACCTCGATAAGTGCCATGTCTGAGGTGCGTTCCAGGTACTGAATTCGCCCCTTGACCCGCTCGATTTGCCCGCGTACGTCGGAAAGCTCCCGCTGCACTTTCAGGATGTCCTCTACCTTGTCCGCCTTCTTCAGCAGCTCCAGGTACTGGGCTTCAGTAGCTTCCAGGTTGCGGAGCTGTGCTTTGAGGTCAGAGTATTCCTCGGTCACATCCCGCCCTTCAGTGCTTTCATAGGGCACATCCACGGCTAGCTTTCTTAGCTTGTCCAGCGCCTCATCAAACCGTTCCACCGGGACACGAATTGCGACCCTGCCAGTCACAGCGCCATCACCCCCCTGCTTGTTAGAGGAGACGACATAGCCACCCAGCTCTTTGGCTAGATTGGAGACGGCTACCATGGAATCAGCAATATTCTTCACTTCCAGCGTTAGATAGCCCGTCCTGACAATCCTGCGCTCGGTTTCAGAGCCTGCAGTCTGGCCTCCGGCGGCACTGTCTTCAGCAGAATAGCTTCTCTCCGCAGCAGAAGGCACCATAGGCGCAGGTGCAGGATATGGCGGCGATGGAGCAATTCCTTTCCTGGCAGAGCACGCTGCCGACAAGACCAGCGCCACTACCAGCAACACGGGTAACAGAACTTTTAGCATTTTGCTCATTTCATTCCTCCTTGCTTATACATCCTGATTAACGAAGCTGCCCTCGTAAGGTTTAGAGGTCTCTCGGCAGCAATGCTCTCACCCAAAACCGACTCGAATGAGATATTAGAGATTTATGGTATACTTCTGAGATAATACTACATCGGCGAAATCTTGAAATCAACGGGAGGTGAACAGAAATGGCGGTTACCTGCGCTTATCACAAGAAAGTAGATGCTGCTGGAGCCTGTGTAAGTTGTGGCAAACTGGTCTGCGAAGAATGCAAGGTGACTCTCAAGGGGAAGATATACTGCAATCCATGTGTGGAGGAGATGTTCACTGAAAAAGCTGCTGTAGCATCTGCTGTAAGTGCACCGGCCGCCGTAACCGCGGTGGAGACAAAACCGGGCAAGGGGTTGACCAAGCCCCCAGCCGAAGCACCAGCGAAAGCAAAGGCAGCGGCTAAAGCTGAAGCTGCCACGGGAAACACGTCAGGACAGGGCAAAGACGCAGTCATCCCCGATGAGATACGGGGCTGGAACTGGGGCGCTTTCCTAATGAGCTGGATATGGGGCATCGGCAATAGAGTCTGGATATCCCTACTAGCTTTCGTTTTGGGAATAATAATGTCCATCATACTGGGCATAAAAGGCAACGAGTGGGCCTGGCAAAGCAAGACCTGGAACAGCGTCGAGCACTTTAAGAAGACACAGCGAACCTGGATGTGGGTGGGCATCGCCCTGCTCATCGTGAGTATTGCGATAGGAGTGCTGGGGGCATTGATTGCTGCCCTGTACTCCAGTGGCGGCGAAATTCAATTCAACTAAATACCCCAATATATTATGCCAGCAACCTGTTTATGCAATTCGCAATCTGTGCCCAATTTGTAACAGTGGAGTGTAAATGAGTAAATCGATAACCGCAGAACTGGAACCGCTATTCAATCCCAGGTCGGTGGCAGTGGTCGGCGCCACCAATAACCGGAACAAGTGGGGCTTCTCCACCTTCTCCAGCGCCCTCGATGGTTTTGCTGGGCCAGTCTACCCGGTGAACAACAAGGAACCCGAGGTGCTGGGACACAAAGCCTACAAGCGGGTGACCGAAATACCCCATCCGGTGGACATGGTCATCTTCGTCATCCCCGCCCCCTTCGTCTCCTCGGTGATGGAGGACTGCGTAGCCAAGGGTGTGAAGGCAGCGGTCATTATCTCTGCCGGCTTTGCCGAAACAGGCCCAGAAGGCAAGAGGCTACAGGATGAGGTGCTGCGCATTGCCCAAAAAGGCAATATCCGCTTCGTAGGCCCCAATTGCATGGGCATGTGGAGCGCCTCTTCGGAACTGCGTGCTTTCATGTTTCCCATGCTGGTCAGGGATGGTTCGCTGGCCCTTGTTTCTCAGGGTGGCAACGTAGGCGGAGCCATCGTGATGACCGGCTACGAGGTTGGCCTGGGCTTTCACCGCTATGTTAGCTGCGGCTGTGCCGCCGATATACAGATAGAGGACTACATCGAGCACTTCGGTGAAGACCCCAAGGTCAAGGTGATACTGGCCTACATCGAGGGCCTGAGCCACGGCGAACGCTTCTTAGAGAAGGTCAGGAAAGTCACCCCTAACAAACCGGTAATAGTGCTCAAGCCGGGGAAGACCACAGCAGCAGCCAAGGCCATCAGTTCTCATTCGGGCGCCCTGGCTGGCTCTAACGAAGCTTACGATGCAGCCTTCAAGAGCATCGGGGTGGTCAGGGCTGATACTGTGGATGAGATGCTGGACATCGCCATAGGCTTCCTTACCCAGCCACTGCCCAGGGGGAGGAACGTGGCAATACTGACTCCCGGTGGCAGCTATGGTGTTCTCTGCGCTGATGACTGTGCCTCGCAGGGACTGGACGTGTTGACCTTGCCCAAGAAGGTTATCGATGCGCTGGATAAGGTCTTCCCCCCCCGCTGGAGCCACGGCAACCCCGTTGACCCTGCTGGCGACAGGAATTTCATCAGCTATCTCACCGCTCCGGAGAAACTATTGAACGTAGATGAGGTGGATGCTCTCATCTTCATGGGGCTGGGGGGTTTCTCCATCTTTGCCCCCTTGGTGCTCTCCGCTGGTTCTGGTTCCTTGCCTGACCTGGCTACCTTGTTTCGCTCCAGGCATGGCCCCGATGACAACAGACCAACGCTTGGTACTGCCATTATCTCCGGGGATGCCTCAAAGGTAGCCAGCGCTATACTACCCATCGTGAAGGCATTCGCTACCATGCTGGACATTCAGGACGAGGACGAGATTTCAATGCACACGCAGCTCATAGCGCGGGCAATAGCTTCAGGACGCATCAACCCCGCAGCTGTGGTCAGGCCTTTTCAACAGGCACGTTCGGCAATCAACTCAGGCAGCCAGGATGACCTGCGCAACATGATGGTGGATTCTTCAGCCAATTTCCTGGCAGCGCTGGCTGAGCAAATGGTAGCCGATTACCATAAGCCGGTGCTTACCACCACATTCGGCGAAGGCAAGCCCAGGCTCCGCGGCTGGCACTACTCCTATCCTTCAGGCAGACAGGCCGCCCGCGTGCTGGCCAAGATGGTGGAATACAAAGAATACCTGGAACGAATCGGGGCCTACAAAGGCTAACTTTCCCAGCGCAGCAAAAGCCTTTAACTACTTCTGACTATAAGCGAGGGCAACTCGAATCCCCTCAGCTCCATTTGGCCTCAGATTTCTAACCAAAGGTATCAATAGGTAGTACTTGCTCCTGTTATCTTCGTCAGTCTGCCTTTTCGCTCACGTTCGATGACACTCGTACAACGTCATCCTTTGTTCCCAAAGGGGTAACGGAGTAACATATGAATATGAACAACCTGAGAATGCATGGGAGGAAGCCGTTCAATATAGCTGTTGTTCATGGTGGGCCTGGGGCACGAGGAGAAATGTACCCGGTCGCACGCGAGATCTCTTTGGGGATTGGCGTTCTGGAACCGTTACAAACAGCGAACTCTGTCGAAGGTCAGGTAGAGGAATTAAGAAATATTCTGGAAAATTATGGCAATCCCCCGTTAATTTTAATAGGTTTCTCATGGGGTGCATGGTTAAGCTACATATTAACAGCCTATCATCCTTTGCTTGTTAAAAAGCTCATTCTCATTAGCAGCGGTCCCTTTGAGGAAAAATATGCTACCAAAATCATGGAAACACGTTTGAGTCACCTTAGTGAAGCAGAAAAGAAAGAAGTTCTGTCCCTATCATCTGCGCTAAATTCTAATAGGTTAGATGACAAAAGCTTTGCCAGATTCGGGGAACTGATGGGCAAGGCAGATTCCTTCGCTCCCCTGCCTCAAGAACCTGCAGTATCGGAGGGCGGCCCTGACGCTGATATTTTTCAGAAGGTATGGACGCAAGCAAGTAAATTAAGGAGCACCGGAGAATTGTTAAAGCTCGGGGTTAAAATTCGATGCCCCGTAGTCGCAATTCATGGCGACCATGATCCCCATCCAGCCGAAGGAATTAAAGGCCCGCTCTCCCGTGTTCTAAAAAACTTTCGATTCATTCTGTTAAAACAATGCGGCCACCATCCCTGGCTTGAGCTCAATGCAAGGGATGATTTCTACAGGGCACTCAAGAAAGAAATTGGATTCGATACCAACAGGCGGGTTAAATGAAAAGCTCGAAAACCATCTCAAAGGTACTACCTATTGATACCCCGGCTCCACCATTTAGGTAATAATATCGCCTCAACTTAGCTTCGGGTTTCACCAAAAAGGTGAAATTCCCAGTTTTTCACTCGTAAGAATGGTGATGTTATTACCACAAATGACATTGGGCAGGACACATTCACTCAAATTGTGATATTGATTTTGAATGAGAAAAGGAAGGCCTCATTACTTTTAAGTGTACGTGGTCGTGCCAATGTATATGCAATGTTAGTATTATGGCCTAGAACTACTTGCTTCTTTTCAAGCAGAAGTCTAAGATGTTGATAATTGGGGAAACAATTTGAGGCTGTCATCACCACATTGTCAACGAGATTAGCCTCAGGTCTCGCAACACCTTTATTAATAAGTTACCATTTCCAGAAGGAGTCTTGAATTATGGAGTTTTTTGACCTTATGAGTATTTCACACCGCTATATGGATATACTAAACCCTTCCACGCCTGAAAAAATCATCAAACTTGGCAAATTACTCGAATTGAAAAAAGGAAACCGGGTCATTGACTTCGGTTGTGGTTGTGCCGAGCCCCTCATTCTTTGGGCTGAGGAATTCGGTATTACTGGTATTGGCATAGATATATCCGAGGATTTCTGCGACCGGGCAAGGAAAAAGCTGGTCATGAGAGGATTGTCGGACCAAATCGAAATCGTTTGCTCCCATGCGGCTGACTACATATTCGAAGAGGGGGCTTTCGATGCCGCAACATGTATTGGAGCAACGTTTATTTTTGGCGGCTACCAAAAGACAATCCAAACAATAAAGCGGGCTGTTCATCAGAATGGGCGCCTTGGTATCGGTGAAACTCACTGGCTTGGCAATCAAGTACATCCGGAATACGCCCAAAAACAGACAACTACCCACACAGAATCGGAACTAACTCAATTTACCCGGGATGAAGGCTTTGAACTCGAATACATCATCCGTGCCAGCAACGACGACTGGGATAGGTACATTTCGGATGGTTGGTATGGACTGATACGCTGGCTTGAAGAAAATCCCACCCACACTGACTATGAACAGGTATTAAATCATTTTCGTACTGACCAGGATGATTATTTACAGTTCCAACGCCAATACATGGGTTGGGGAATGTACTGCCTCGCTCCCATGAAATCTCGTTGACAGGTAGTAACTAATGAAAACAACATTTATTGATATTGTCTTTTCAGCCTGTGATACCTCGTAGGAATGCACTTAATATGAGTCAACATCAGATAATCCAAATTATAGTAGCTTGGGTTGAGTGAGAAATAGACACTATTAAACAGCTAAGGCGAATTTCAGTTCGAAGGTTTTACTGGTTCTACCTATTGATTCCCCAGCTCCACCTGAGGGAACTCGAACTTTATGTTGTGGGTTCATGCCTCTGCCTGATATAATTCCTAAAGTTTGGGTGATGGTAACTCAGATTTTCGGAGTAAATCACGCAGTCTTACAATTAGGTCAGGCTGCAAAAAGTTCGATTTGAGTCCTGAATGCCCAGCCACTTCATTTCTACGTTCACATTTGTTCCATGCCCCGTGATTTAATCGCAAAATCATAGCTAAATTCGGTTCGAATACTGAGTGGTTCTAGTTCTCACTAAGACAGGTTTCTTTTGGTCAGCTTCATTTGCCTCTATCTCACTGATTTAAATTGCCAAAGAGGGATTAAATGAAACTCGTCTTGTTCTCAACCACAAACGGTGTTATTATTAAACAAAATACCATTTTAGTTTAATAACGGTAAATCTTATTTAACTGGTGTTTAATAATGGATATCGAGCAGTTTCAAAATAGCCCTTCGGGCAGGCTGGTCCGTGCTCCCAGTGGCTACTGGGCTTTTGTCCCCAACCCCTTGCCACCGAAGCTTAAGTGGGATGATGCCCTGGTATCGTTGATATCCAGAGCTGATATAGCGGTGGGCATTCTATCCGGGCTGGGCGAGAACCTTCCAAATCCTCATCTACTGATCTACCCTTTCATACGCAAAGAGGCAGTTCTATCATCGCGTATCGAAGGCACGCAGTCATCTCTCTCTGACCTGTTGCTATTCGAGGCGACAAAGGTTGAGAGACAGAAGGATGTACGAGAAGTGCAAAACTACGTGAAAGCCATGGAATATGGCCTAAAGAGACTGGAGGAGCTACCGCTGAGCCTGAGATTCATCCGTGAGCTACACGGCATCCTCATGGAAGAGGTACGCGGTGAGCATGCCACACCAGGTGAGTTTCGACAATCACAGAACTGGATCGGACCCCCTGGATGCACTCTTAATGAGGCAACCTTTGTTCCGCCACCAGTACCTGAGATGCTGGAATGCCTCGACCAGTTGGAGAGGTTCTTGCACGCCAGGTCAGATTTGCCTTTCATGGTGCAATTAGCGCTGATTCATTATCAGTTCGAGACAATACATCCATTTCTTGATGGGAATGGCAGGATAGGAAGGCTATTGATTACCCTTTTCCTCTGTCAGAAAGGAATACTTACCAGGCCACTGCTCTACCTCAGCGCCTTCTTTGAGCATCATCGTCAGGAATATTACGAGCTTCTCGGGAAAGTAAGCCAGACCGGAGCCTGGCGGCAATGGATAGAGTTTTTCCTGAGAGCAGTGGCAGAGCAATCGGGAGATGCTGTGTCACGAGCTCGCCGGCTTCTTGACCTCCACCATACTTATACGCAGTTAAGCCGCGACAAGAAGCTGTCACCGACTTCTGGACAGCTCATAGAGCTTATCTTTATGAGGCCGTTACTGAGCGCCAAAGCCGCAGCGGAGTTTCTCAAGGTGAGTTTCCCGGGAGCACAGAAGGCGCTCAATGCCCTTGAGGAAGAAGGAATTCTGACTGAAACCACAGGACGTAAGCGTAACAAGGCTTACGCAGCCAAAGAGATATTAAAGATACTGGAAGAGGATATAGACGCACCTCGATTAAAAGAAAATGGCACCGAAAACAAAAAGAAAAAGCACTCTAGATAAAGCGATAAGGGAAATCGAGCATGGCAATGCCTGGGACGAAAGCGATGAGGTTGTCCAAGTGGACGTCAAAAAGCCGCTGGACAAGATAATCCTATCCGACTCTACGCGGACAATTGGGAGGAGATTAGAAGAAAGCAAGAAAGCTTAGCGTTGATCCGGACATACTAGTCCGTGTGTGGATACTGGAGAGATTGCGTTAGCGAATTAAGGCTTCGTGTGAACCATCACCACTCAGCGATAGCCTGCTTCTTGGAAACGATCTGCAGAGCAATCTTATAATGGGATGGATATGACGATTGATGAACGAGGCGAAGTCGAACAACTTCGTCAACAACTGAAAAAGATAACCGCAGAACGTGATCGTTTACTTGCAGAGAACCGTCGCTTGCTCGGTGATTCTCAATATCAACAAGGTCCATACCATTTAGCCAAACGGAATCTTAATAGCCCAGTCACGGGCATACTCTCAAATGCCGAAATAGATTCATTGACTAGTCATCACAAGGTCAACAATGAATCGTCTCTGTCTGAAAAAATACGATTGTTTCGTTCCCTATTTCGTGGGCGGGAAGATGTATTTGCAAAGCTTTGGGAAAATAAGCGGAGTGGCAGAGTAGGGTATGCTCCAGCATGTAGCCATGAATGGGACCATATTTTATGCGGCAAGCCAAGAGTAAAATGCGGTAACTGTCCAAATAGAAATTTAATCCCTATAACCGACAATATACTCCAGAATCATTTGGAAGGGAAACACACTATCGGCATTTATCCCTTACTTCCGGACGGAAACTGTCATCTACTGGCTATTGATTTCGATAAACATTCTTGGTTGGAAGACGCTGGTGCATTTTTTGAAACGTGTCACAAAATACATGTACCAGCAGCTATCGAAAGGTCACGGTCTGGAACAGGTGCACATGTTTGGATATTCTTCGCAGAAGTAGTCACAGCTTCCGAGGCGCGCAAACTGGGTTGTTATCTATTAACTGAAACCATGTCACGCCGATATCAATTGGGTATGGATTCTTATGATCGTTTCTCCCCAAACCAGGATACTACCCCTAAAGGAGGCTTTGGTAATCTTATTGCCTTACCTCTTCAAAAAGAACCAGTAGATAAGGGCAACTCTCTCTTTTTAGATAGTAGCTTCACACCATATCAAGATCAATGGGCTTTTTTGGCTTCTCTTGAGCGGGTGAAATCATCCGCGCTTAGTGAAATAGTTAAAGCAACAATCAAAAATGACCAAGTAATGGAAGTACGTACCATCTCGTACCAGGAGGAGGATCAACCGTGGATGACACCGTCTCCAAAACAATTACGGGCACCGCTTCATATTGGATCCTTTTCTGATAAAGTCAAAATTGTGGTAAGTAACCTCGTATATATTGAAAAGCAAGGACTACCGTCAACGTTACTTAATCAGATAAAACGTCTTGCAGCCTTTCAAAACCCCGAGTTTTATAAGAAACAGAAATTGCGTTTGTCGACCGCTTTAACACCTAGGGTGATCAGTTGTTCGGAGGAATTCTCCCACTACCTCGGTATACCTCGTGGTTGTCTTGCTGAACTTCAAGAACTATTGGAGAGCATTGGTATTCAGTCTGAACTAGTCAATGAATGTTTTCCAGGTAAGGAGATTGCTGTTGCATTTCATGGACAGCTCACGTCGGCACAAGAAAAAGCTGTTTCTGCTTTACTTCTCTACGATAATGGTGTCCTTGTAGCACCTTCTGGCTCGGGTAAAACAGTTGTCGGTATTAATATGATTGCTGCTAGAAAGGTAAACACGTTGGTAATAGTGCATCGTCGCCCACTCATGGAACAATGGCGTGCTCAATTGGCGAACTTCTTGGAAGCCGATCCATCGACCATAGGCCAGATCGGCGGGGGCAAGGATAGGCGTTCTGGTTTTATTGATGTGGCCATGCTTCAGAGTCTCATTAAAAAAGGGCAAGTAGAAAATCTTGTCACCGAGTACGGTCAAGTAATAGTAGATGAATGCCATCATCTTCCAGCTGTTACATTTGAGCAGATACTCCGTCGAGCTAAGTCGCGTTATGTACTTGGACTAACTGCTACACCATACCGGCGTGATGGTCACCATCCTATAATTTTTATGCAATGTGGGCCAGTACGGCATGTCATAAGTCAGAAGGACCAAAAATCACAAAGATTGCTACAACATCGCCTCATATGCCGTGATACTAATTTTACCTTGCCTTCCCAAGAAAGTGAGCTCTCAATACATGATATTTATGCTTTGCTTGTAAAGGACGAGGCGCGGAATAAGTTGATTCTTGATGACCTCTGTCAAGTTCTAGAAGAGGGGCGTTCTCCGATACTATTAACCGAGCGAAGGGATCATCTGGAATATTTTGCTGACATACTAAAAACCATGTTCAATGTGGTGGTACTGCGAGGAGGTATGGGAAATCGGCAGCGGCGTGCAATAGTAGAGCAGCTAGCTGCTATTCCTGCCAACTCAAAACGAGTTCTACTAGCTACAGGGCGTTATATCGGTGAAGGCTTTGATGATGCCAGACTCGACACACTCTTATTGTCCCTGCCCGTATCATGGAAGGGGACTCTCGTCCAGTACGCAGGGCGGCTGCACCGTCTCCATACTGGCAAAACTGAAGTTAGGATATACGATTACGTAGACCGCAACTGCCCCACACTCATGCGAATGTATCAGAGGCGTCTACGTGGATACCGAACCATCGGATACAAACCTGATAATCTTGATATTTCGCTAGAAAAGCATCGTTCATAACAACCAAAACTTGAACCTGTTGCAGTTCCCACCTCTACTTGTTACAATACCTACGGCTGGTAAGTTAAAGCCCTGACTTCTCAAGTAATTCTCGTAATCTCAGAATCAAGTCTGGGCGTAGGAAGTTCGATTTGAGTCCTGAGTGCCCAGCCACTTCATGACCCATCTCCAGTTTGTTCACCCCAAGTCCTAGCATAAGGAGGAGCTGATGCAAAGCGTTCTAGTCGTGGGAGCCGGATTCATGGGCACAGGCATAGCACAGGTTTGCGCCCAGGCAGGTCACCGCGTTCACCTCATGGACATCAATCAGGCCGCGCTGGATAAAGCTATAAACACAATCCAGCGGTCACTATCCAAACTAGCGGCCAAGGGAATGCTCAAGGATTCCCCAGAAGCAATCCTGGAACTAATCACCACCACCAAAGACCTCAGCAGTGCCACCACTGCAAATTGGGTGCTCGAAGCCGCATTGGAGATAGAAGACCTCAAACGAGAGCTATTCCAGGAACTGGACAAGCTGGCACTAGCCACAACTCCGCTAGCTACGAATACCTCGACCATCCCCATCACCCACCTGGCTCAGGCAACCAGACATCCTGAAAGAGTCCTGGGGCTACATTTCTTTGGCCCTGTGCCACTCATGGGATTGGTAGAAGTGGTCAAAGGCGAAAAGACCTCGGTCGATATTTTTGAAAAGGGAGTAGCCTTTGTCCGGGCGCTAGGCAAAACCCCCGTGCGGGTAAACAAGGACATCCCCGGTTTCGTAA
>Ga0194125_10012739_pt1 | contig 11037 bp, 10 predicted proteins | sample TA2KigC250mmetaG_FD_148626 | JGI IMG/M metagenome (GOLD analysis project Ga0194125, IMG submission 148626) | Freshwater microbial communities from Lake Tanganyika, Tanzania - TA2015034 Kigoma Deep Cast 250m | ecosystem: Environmental > Aquatic > Freshwater > Lake | place: Tanzania: Lake... | reverse complement strand
CGTGACCGTGACCCGGGTCGAGATGGCGCCCGACATGCGGTCCGCGACGGTCTTCGTGTCGGTGATGGGCAGCCCCGCCCACGAACGGCGGGCCCTGCAGGGGCTGGCCAACGCGTCTGGCTTTCTGCAGGCCCGGATCGCCGACCGCATCGAGACCCGTTACACGCCCCGGCTGCGCTTCGAGGTCGACGCCGGGGTCAAGCACTCGCTCGAAATCGCCCGCCTGCTCGGCGAGGTGCTCCCCGCCGCGGCGTCGACCGACGCCGGCTCCGCTCCCGAGGATTCCCCGCAGGAACACGCATGACCGATCGCAAGCGCCCCGCCAAGAAGGCCTCCCCAAAACCGGCCGCCAAACAGGCCCCCAAGCTGTCCAAAGCGGCCAAGCCCGCCAAGCCGATCCCGGCCGCCAAGCCGGTCGGGAAGGCGAAGCCAGTGGCCGGAAAGCCGGCCGTCGCCGCGGCGAAGCCGCCCGCAGCCAAGACAACTGCCGCCAAACCGGCCCCGGTCGTCAAGCCGGCGGCCAAGGCCGTCGTCGCCGTGAAGCCCGCCCCGGCCCCGCCGCCGCGGCCACCGGAGAAGATCCCTCCCCGCGGCCAGTTGCTGCCCAAGCTCTACAAGGCGCTCAAGACCGCCTACAAGCCGTTCGCGACCGAGACCCCGCCGGACATGCTCCACCAGGTCCTCTATGCCTGCTGCCTGGAGAACGCCCCCGCGGATGCGGCCGCCCGCGCCTACAAGCGGCTGCTCGAGACCTACAGCGACCTCAACGAGGTGCGGGTCACCACCGTGGCGGAACTCGCCGAGACCCTCCATGACCTACCCGATCCCGGTCGTGCCGCCCTGTCGCTGCGACGCGCGCTCCAGGGCGTGTTCGAGTCGACCTACACGTTCTCGCTCGAGCACGCCCGGAAGCATTCGATCGCCCACGGCCTTAAGGTGCTCGGGGGCCTGCACGGGGTGCCCGCCTATGTCGTGCAACACGTCGCCTCGACGGGCCTCGGCGGCCACATGATCCCGCTCGACAAGGGAGCGTTGGCCGGGCTCTGGCTGTGCGGCATCATCACGCAGCAGGAATACGACTCGGGCAAGGTGCCGGGCCTGGAGCGGGTGATCAGCAAGAAGGCGGGCCCCGAGTTCAGTTCGCTCTTGCACCAGTTCGGCAACGAAGTGCTCACCAACCTCCACAGCACGACCGTCCACAAGGTGGTGCAGGCGGTCAACCCCGCCGCGGCCAAGGAGCGGTTTCCGAAGCGGGGCGAGAAGCTGGCCGAACCGGTGCCTCCTGTCGTCACCGACAAGGCCGGGCTCAAGGCCGAGGCCGACGCCCGGGCCGCGGCGGAGGAGTTGCGTCCAGCCGGACCGCAGGCAGCAGCCCGGCCGGCGGGCAAGACGCCGATGCCACCTCCCGGCTCGGGACCGAAGAAGCCCAGTGACGGCAAGGGGAAGAGCGGACCCAAGCCGTTCGTGGTCAAGCCGCTGTTGATCAAGCCACCGGCTCCGCCGCCCCCGCCCCCTCCGTCTCCAGCCAAGAAGCCGGCTCCGCTGCCGAAGGCCCAGGGCAAACCCGTCGCGAAGCACTCCGCGCAGCTGTCCAAGCGGAAGCCACGCTGACGTCGGACCGTCGCGGCGGCACGCCCACCTGGAGGATCAATCGTGGCCGGACATTCTCACTGGGCCAACATCGCCCGCAAGAAGGCGGTGGTGGATGCGAAGCGGGGCAAGCTCTGGAGCAAGCTCGCCAAGGCGATCATCGTCGCGGCCAAGCACGGCGGCGGCGACCCCGACGCCAACCTCCGCCTCCGCTACGCGATCGACGCGGCGAAGGCCGTGAGCATGCCCAAGGACAACATCCAGCGGGCGATCCGGACCGGCACGGGCGAGCTTAAGGGGGGCGACCTCGAGGAGTCGCTCTACGAGGGCTACGGCGCCGGCGGCGTGGCGGTGCTCTGCGAGATCCTCACCGACAACAAGAACCGCACGGCCCCCGAGATCCGCAAGATCTTCGAGCTGTGCGGCGGCAAGCTCGGGGGGACCGGCTGCGTGGCCTACCTCTTCGAGCGGAAGGGGCTCGTGCGGCTGCCGCAGGCAGCATGCGACGAGGACCGGCTGATGGAGGTGGCGCTCGAGGCGGGGGCCGACGACGTCAAGCTCGGGGGCGACCGCTGGGAGGTCACCTGCGAACCGTCGGTGATGGCAGCGGTGGTCGACGCGCTCGCCACGGCCGGCCTGACGGTCGAGTCGAACGAGATTGTCAGGATTCCGACCAACACCGTCGATGTTGACGATGTCGACACGGCCCGCCGGGTGCTCGACCTCGTAGAGCGGCTCGACGATCACGACGACGTCCAGAGCGTGTCGGCGAACTTCAGCATCCCCGACGAGGCCCTGGCCCAGCTGGGCTGAGTGGGCCCGGCCCGCATCGCTCACGCGATTGCGGCTTCTTGGATTGTCTCGCCGCACCGGCTGCCCGGAAGCGTAACCGCGTAAGCGGTACGGCTGCCCTGCTCCGGATCCTTTCAGCCGCTGCGGTGAATCGCGCATTGCCGCAAGATCGCAGTAGTGTCCGGTTGACGCCAGGACTCCCCATCGGAACGCCATGCTCCGCAAGGGCTTACGCTCAATAATCGTTGTACACGACTTCAACTCGGCAGGACATTTTGCCTCCGGCTCGGCGGATTTTCCGCCGCCGGAAAGGGCAAGGTGGTCTTGTGTTCGATGGGCAGTTCGTGTTCGCACAGCTCTTGGATTTTCTTCCACGTCGCGACTTCAACGCCTGCGTGGAGCGATACGGCGGCAACTACAAGTGTCGCGGGTTCTCTTGCCGCGATCAGTTCCTCGCGATGGCTTTCGCCCAGCTGACGTACCGAGAAAGCCTCCGCGACATTGAGATCTGCCTGCGGGCACTCGGCACCAAGCTCTACCACGCCGGGTTTCGCTCCAGGATTTCCAGGAGCACGATGGCGGACGCCAATCAGCGTCGCGACTGGCGGATCTTCGCCGACTTCGCGCACATCCTGATTCGGCGCGCTCGCGTGCTCTACGCGAAAGACGGTTTGTCCGTGGACCTGGAGCAGACGGCCTACGCCCTCGACTCGACCACGATCGACCTCTGCCTGAGCCTCTTCCCGTGGGCCCGATTCCAATCAACCAAAGCGGCCGTCAAGCTGCACACACTCTTGGATCTCCGCGGCAACATTCCCTGTTTTGTGCACGTTTCGCCGGGAAAAATGCACGATGTCAACGTGCTCGACCGACTGCTGATCGAGCCTGCGGCGTTCTATGTGATGGATCGAGCGTACCTCGACTACCGTCGGCTGCGGCGGTTCACGACGGCCGGCGCCTTCTTCGTGACCCGGGCGAAGCGCAATCTTCTCTGCGCGGTCCGGGAGAAGCGGCCCGTGGACCGCGGGACAGGGCTGCGCAGCGATCACACGATCGTGCTCGAAGGAATCAAGACAGCATCGCTGTATCCGGAGCCGTTGAGGCGAGTAGCCTTCTACGACGTCGAACACAAGCGGCGACTCGTATTTCTCACCAACAACTTCGCGCTTCCAGCGCTGACGATCGCTGGCCTGTACAAATCCCGCTGGCAAATCGAGTTGTTCTTCAAGTGGATCAAGCAGCACCTTCGCATCAAGGCGTTTTTCGGCACGAGCGAAAACGCGGTGAAGACGCAAATCTGGATCGCGATCAGCGTGTACGTGCTCGTGGCGATCGTGAAGAAGGAACTCGGGGCCCAGCGAAGCCTCTACGAAATCCTGCAGGTCCTGAGCCTCACGCTGTTTGAAAAAACGCCGCTTTTTCAGGCCCTTCAGGCCGAAATTGACGCATCCGAACAGGACGCCGATCGTAACCAGTTGCGATTATTCGACTTATAACCGGACAGTAGTGTGAAGACCCTCCAAAAACTTGGCCACCGCGGCCCGGGCATCAACCGATATCCGCTTGCCGGTGTGCAATCCCTCCGTCACTTCGAGCAGGGCACGCGTTCCGGGCCGCGACCATAAGTCTTTGTGCGGCTGGGTATCGACCACGAGGCCAACGTACGTGCCTTTCGGCAGGGCGGCGGCCGGCTGACCAACTGCGGCGATGCCCGAGCGGTGATGGCGTTTGACGAGATCGGAAATGACGGCCTGGTTGATCTGCGAGCCTTCTTTGAGCACGACGCACCTCCTGAACTACCTGTGGCTGAGAAACATCACCTCAGCGGCAAGTATCTGGAGACAGCGTCGTGCTGTCGCGGCTCTTTTGCGGCGGCACAACCATGCGCCACGTGGCATCAACCGCCGGCAGTCAGTCCGGTTCCGGCGCGAGAATCTGTGCCATGGGGTTGAGGAGCCATTTGTCGGCCACGCCTTCCTTGGTCTCTGGCTCGGCTCGCTTGCCCTCGATGTACTTCCAGGGAGCTTGAATTGCGATCCCCGCCGCCTGCATGCGAAGGCGGATCTCATCGAACTCCTTGTCCGGGTCGGTCTTTTCGAAAATGGCAGCGGTCTTCAGTTGCGACGCGTGCTCCTTCGGCTCCCAGGGCTCGGCCTGCGGCGATGCGCCGCAGGCGATGACTTCCACCAGGCGACCGCAAGTTTCCGCGCGGGGGCCGAGGCACCGCTTCCAGTTCTCAATCGTGCTCGCAGCCACGGCCTGCTGATCGAGTAACCTCACTTTCCGCTGTACCTCGCTTGGATTTGGCGGCACGACTGCAGCGTGCAGTTTCTTCACCCAAAGTTGGAGTCTGTTCCCCAAAACTGATAGCCCCTCGATGGCCAACGAAACCTGAAGCGTCGCCGCGGCCCCCCGCAAGAGCGTCCCGTATTGGCTCACGTAGTGGACAAGTCCCCGCCAAGGCAAAGCCGGCCCTTGTTTTCACGATACGGCTGCCCGTCGTGGTCGATTCGCCTGAGCCGAAACGCCGCAAGACAGCAGGGTAACGGCCGCACCCTTGAAGCCGAAGTTTAGGCCCAAGTTGCAGGGTGGCGGCAACTGCTTGACGCCAGAACTCATCGGCGTAGATTACCCGCACGTGGCCTAAACCTGTTCGCCTGTTTACTGGAACGGCCGTTCAGGTGCCACGGTCAAGATCAAGTCCCATTCCATTTCACGAAAGGAATCGCAGATGGTTTGTTTTGTTGAAGGTGCGGGCGGTCTGGTTTGCGTTACGTTCGGAAGACGGCGGCCCTTCTCTCTTTCTCGCCGCGCCGTGGAACGGCGGGTGCAGAACTGCCTTGTGCCCAAGGGTCTGCTTCTGCGGAAGTGCGCGGCCCGCAGCCGCTGGCATGGAAGCCTCGGCGACTACTACCTGGTCTCGGTCGTGACGAACACCGTACACACGACGCACCAGGATCTTGAAGACCTCGCTCGCGAGTATGACGTGATCGGCGAAGGCCAAGCCATCGCCGACTGACCGCCCCGCCGCCTTGGCCAGCGGCGGCCCGGTGCCAGCCCGGGCGGGCGGCTTACGTGGCGAAAAGACCACGTTTTCCAGTTCCGATTCGACCAGGGAGATGAGCATGACACGTAAACGAAACCCGCCCGAGCGGTGCATCTACTTTTCGGTGTTCCACGCCGAAGCCTTCGACCGCCCGATCGTTAGCGATGAATACGAGACCGCCGAGGTAGCAGACATTGGGCCGATCATTTGGGGCGTCGATTTGATCGACCGTAGCCCTCGCCTTGTGAGTGCCGAGATCAAGCATGGAGTCTCGCGGCAGACGGCGGCGAAACTGCTCCGGCAGATCGCCGACGCGATCGAGGCGTCGAGCGAATCGCTGATGGCCGCGCCCAATCTTGCGAACGGCACCTATGACCTACAGCAGCGGGCCTTCGTCAACGATTGGGAAGGGCTCGGCGACGACATGGACGGCGAGCAGCCGAGGGTGCTGTGAGATCGCCCGATCATCTGCACAGCGCCGCTGAGCTGCTCAGGAAATTGAAGGCCCGATTGGCCACGGTCAATGATCGTGCCATCGTAGCCGAGGTGCTGGAGCTACTTCGGCAGCACGAGGCGTCTGCCCCGCCTGCGGCATTAGATGCGTGGTGCCGGGTTCACGGCGGAAACTGGCAGCCGTCTGCGCGAGACACGGCGGTGATGCGATACCTGCTGGCCTGCGGACAAGCGCAGCGCGATGAGGTCGCACGGCTGATCGGCACGCCCGAGCAGCCGGCCAGCAACGAGGCGGTACGAAAGTATTTTTGTGATCTGCGGCTGCGCCTTGAGCGAGCTGATGCTACAGCGACCGTGCTGCCGGCCAAGCGTGACGGCGTGTACCGGACGCATGATTCGACGATACAAACGCTCTGCATGAAGCAGGAAACACCCGCTCGCTTAGTGTTTCGTATCGGTCACAGATAGCCTGCCGTAGCCCCGTATTGTGCGTGTGTGATGAGTCACACACAGCACAGCGGCGAGGCGAGGAATGAAGGCAAGGCCAAGAGCGGCCAGCAAGCCGCGAAGGCGACCTGCGATTCTCGAAGGGTTGCCACGCTCGACGGACGTGCGCGAGGAAGTTCGCCGCACATCTCATCGAATGCGAGTGCTGCTGGAACTGCTCGGCGTTTGCGAAAAGGCCGAGCAGGCGTCCCGCACTCGATCGCCGAGCTGACGATCGACCTGGACGACGACCGGGTGCTCGAAGCGGTGGCGAACCTGCTGCTCGACCTGACCCGTCACAAGTACGAGGGACGGCAGACCTAGACCCCATACAGGCCATCGGCCAGCGGGGTCGCATCCGCTGGCCGTGGCGATCGCCGACGCCGTTGGAGGGCGTCAGCATGATTCATCGTAGCGACAACACGAAGCCCGCGGCCATCTGCTGCGGCGATCACCAGGCGGCCGCCACGGCCACGCCGGTGATCTTCTCCGGCATCTACGCCGGCCACCGTACCCCCACGGGTGATCTCGTGGGCCACCGTGCCTTCGCCGCAGCACAGTGCCATTCAAGTCGGCGATTCGGAGTTGATTCCATGTCTGTTTCGTATCAGCAGCGACCGGCCGCCGAGGCCCTGATGGAGTTCACGGTGAGCGAGGGCGCAGGCCCGCCGGCCGGGCTCTACAAGGCCGAGTTCATCGGCGTGGTGAAGACCACGCATGAGCAGTACGGCGACGGTGCCCGATTCGACTTTAAGGTGATCGGCGGCGAGCACGACGGGAAGATCGCATCCCGCACGTGCAAGCCGACGCCGAGCCCGAAGAATGTCACCGGCAAGCTCATGGCCGGCCTGCTCGGTGGCGCGATGAAGCCGGGCGAGAAGGTCTCGCTCGCGGCCTGTATCGGCAAGACCTACACGATCGTCGTGGGCACCGCTGCCAACGGCGAGAGCACCCGGGTGGAGAGTGTGGTCTCGGTGTAGTGCCGCGGCCAGGCGATCCGATTCGACGCCACCGACTTAGCGGCATCCCGGTGCAAGCCCGGGGCGGTGGCCTTGATGATGACCCCGGGCACCCTGCCCGCCACTACCAGGAACGACAACATGGCAACGGCGACAACCGGCGAGATCGTGTTTCGGAAGAGTGTGCCGCAATCAATGCACGGCAAGTTTCTCGGCTGGCTGGAAGAAGCCCTGGCATGGATGCGCGACAAGCACCCGGCGACCGACTTCGACGGGGTGCGGCATTACGTGTTCAACCGCGGCGGGTATCGATCTCGGTACTACCGAAAAGGCCGGAGAGGTCTCGAAGGCCCCGTCGTGATGATCGCTTGGACGGAGTGTATGTCGCTCTACGTGATGAGGTCGCTCGGCATTACGACGCAAAAGCGGCTGGCCGTTCCCGGGCGGGTGCGGGTCGTGAGTGCACTGATTCACGAGCTGACCCACCACCACCAGCACGAGCAGGGACTACCGCGGGGCGAGGTGCTCACAACGGCAAACGAACTTGAGTGGCTGCAAGTAGCTGCCCCGACTTTGCACCAGAAGTTTCTGAGCGAGTGAAGGCTTCGAGTACCACCAGGAGCACGACATGAGAAAGCCAACGGAACACCGCGAGCACGAGCTGCTCGCCGCGATCGTGGCCGGCCAGCAGGCGAGGGGCTACGCCCCGACCCGGCGGGAGCTGGCCGCCACGATCGGGATCTCGACCAGCAGGGTGCAGCAGATCGTGGAGAGCTGCATCCAGCGGGGCTACCTGGCACGAGTGCCACGCGCGGCCCGGGCTTACATCGTCCAGAAGTACCCGACGCTCTCTTCGCCCGCGGCACGTGCCACGGGCTCCGTTTGACCCCACAGGAACCCGTTCCATGAATCACGACGACCAGACCGCCCGCCCCGCCTCGGCCCCGCAGCAGCGGGCCAGGATCTCCGACGCCGAGAGGCTCCAGGAACTGCTGGAGATTCGCCGCGACGAGGTGTACGAGACCGCCGACCAAGCCACTGACCGATGCCGGGCCGAGGCGGCCCGAGATAAGCGGCAGCGGTACTTCGACGCCACCCTGGCCGAGCTGCTGCGGGTCTATGACACGACCGCAGCCGACCAGCAGTACTCCGGGATGAGCCTGGACGAGGCCGGGTACTTCGACGAGTACCTGCTGGCCGACCTGGTGAAGCATTGGAGGCAGATGCAGTGCACCTTCGACGCCACCGACCGCGAGGGCTATCGGAAGGCGGCGGCCAGGTTCGCCGGCCGGGCCGTCTGCTTCGGCATGGGCCTGCGGAACGCCTACGGGTACCGCGACTGAGGGCCGGCGGTAGTTCGTGACCCTTTTGGACCTTTTTAGTTCCTGCCCCCTGGAGCGGTACCGATGGCCGATGGTCCTGACTTCACCGACGACGAGATCGAGACCGAGATCGAGCGGCTGCGGCTGTTCGCCCTGCTGCTGGAGCCTGGCCTGTTGTACGAGGTGCGGCCGGTGCCGTGGGCCAAGCCGGGCAGCGTATGGGCCACGCCCGAGCAGCTCCACGAGCTGGTACCCGGGCTCATGGAATGGAACCGGGCCGGCGTGAACCCCTACTTCTCCGTGAACCCGCGACGAGAGAAGGGGGCCACGACGGGCGAGGGCACGCTGCCGGGCTCTGTGCTCGTGGCCGACTTCGATAGCGGGATGACGCTCGCCGAGGCGCGATCGCGCCTCGAGACCGCGGGGCTGCCGCCGCCTACGGCGATCGTGGAGACTTCGCCGCAGCACTGGCACGCCTACTGGCGGCTGGAGCAGCGGCTGCCCGATCTTGCCACGTTCAAGCGGCACCAGCGGGCCCTGGCGGAAGTGCTCGGCTCGTGCCCGAATGTCTGCTCGTTCCAGCAGGTGCTCCGGCTGCCGGGCCCATTTTGCAACGTAAAGGCCGACCGCCCCGCGCAGCCAAGGGTGCGGCTTGTCGAATGCGATCCGAATCGGATCTATGCGGCAAGCCTGTTTCCTCTGGCCCAGGCCGAGCCCGAGTACGTGCCAATCCCGCTGCATGAACTGTCCATCACGATTGACGCCGGCAGCATGGCCGACGCCACCCGGGCCCTCGTGCACGACGGGAAGACGTTTGAGGGCAAGGGCCGCCGCGCGAGCATCTACGAGGCCGCGCGAGACATGAACGCGCGTGGGTGGCCTCTGGCCGACGCCACGGCGGTGCTCATGGCCGTGGGTCGGAAGCTCGGCCTTGAACCTGACGACGAACAGGACATACCCCGGCAGGTGAAGAACGCATTCGGCAAGCCGGCCACGCCAGGCTACGCCGAGGCCGAAGTGGCCTCGATCGACTTCGAGACGAGCAAGCCCGCGGCGGCGGCCGACGACGACTACGACGCCGAGCTAGAGGCGCTGCCGCTGCCGCAGCCGCCGGCCCTCCCCGCGCGGCCCGAGTTGTTTCTGCGGCACGGCGTCATCGGTGACTTCATGCGGCGGGTGGAGCAGGAGACCGAAGCGCACCCGGCGGCCCTCGCCGGGCAGCTCGTGGTGGGCATTGGGAACTGCATCGGCCGTGGCCCGCACACCGTGGTCGGCCGCACCTGGCACTATCCGAATTTGTTCGTGGCCGTGGTGGGGAACACCGGCGCGGGCCGAAAGGGCACTGGTGGCGATCTCGTGGCCGACTGCCTGCGGCCGGCGGATGACTGGTGGGCCACGTGGTGCCACTCGCCGAATCTCGTGAGCGGCGAAGGCGTGATCGACGCGCTCCGCGATCCGGTCGTGAAGCTCGTGCCGAAAAGGGGTGGCGGGCCCGACGACTTCGAGCAGACGACGATCGACCCGGGGGTGCCCGACAAGCGGCTGCTCATCGTCTGCGCCGAGCTGGCCTCGGCGTTGAAGGCTGGCAACCGGGAGAACTCCATCCTGCTTCAGACGCTCCGCGAGGCGTGGGACGGGAAAAGCCTGCGGACGATGGCGAAGAACTGCGCCCGCACGGCCACCGATCCGCACCTGTCGATCGTGGGCCACGTCACGCGGCAGGAACTGGTGAAGGTGGCCCGCGAGAGCGACATCTTCGGCGGCACGTTTAACCGGTTCGTCTTCCTGCTGTCTGACCGGGCCCGGCTGCTGCCGCACGGCGGAGACCTGGACGATCTCGGCACGGTGCCCGCCAGGATTGCGGACGTGATCGCCTTCGCCCGGGGCGTGGGCCGGGTGCGGCGATCACCGGCTGCGGATCGACTGTGGGAGCAAACCTATGCCGAACTGACCACGCCCGTGGGTTCCGACCTGCTGGCGGCGGTTCTGTCGCGTGGCGAGGCGCAGACGTTGCGGCTGAGTCTGCTCATGGCCCTGGTGTGCAAGCGGGCCACGATCGAGCACGATGACCTGGTCGCGGCCCTCGACTTGTGGCGGTACGCCGCCGCCTCGGCAAGAGTGATCTTTGGCCAGGTGCACGACCCGCTCTTCGAGAAGATCGTGGCCGCGGTGAACGAGCGGCCAGGGATCACCCGTACCGGCCTGCACCAGCGCCTCGGGTGGAAGCTCGGATCGACCGAGCTGGTGGCTGCCCTGTCCCGCGTCCAGGCGGCGGGAGCCGTTCACCACGAGCGGGTTGAGACCCGCGGGAGGCCAGCCGAGCGATGGATTCCTGGCCCGGCACCACGGGCAGGAAAAGAGGGTAAGCAGGAAAAGGGTGCCACGGCCC
>Ga0194125_10012727_pt1 | contig 11047 bp, 9 predicted proteins | sample TA2KigC250mmetaG_FD_148626 | JGI IMG/M metagenome (GOLD analysis project Ga0194125, IMG submission 148626) | Freshwater microbial communities from Lake Tanganyika, Tanzania - TA2015034 Kigoma Deep Cast 250m | ecosystem: Environmental > Aquatic > Freshwater > Lake | place: Tanzania: Lake... | reverse complement strand
ATTCAGTCGTGATTGCATCGCAGCGCATCGCAAGTGCATCGAGCGCTTGATCATCATCATAAGCAGCCTGTATGTGAGCGTCGGCCACTTGAGCCGCTGGGCAATCGGCCTGAGGGTCGAGCACAGTGACACGCATACCAAGGCGCTGTGCTGCATGCGCAAGCATGCGGCCAAGCTGACCACCACCCATAACCCCGATGCTTCGCGTCCTAAGCATGAGATGCGTCGCTTGGGGGCAAAACCATGGCACTAGCGCTAGCGGTTTGTTCGGATCGAAAGCGCAATAAACGCTCTCTAATTAGCTCATCATCAAGCGAAAACTGGGCGATCACATGCAGCGCCGCATTCGCAGCGCCAGCCTCGCCAATGGCAAAAGTAGCAACCGGTATACCTTTTGGCATTTGTACGATTGACCAAAGTGAATCCTCACCCCGCATGTACTTGCTTGCGACCGGCACGCCATAAACAGGAACGATGGTTTTTGCAGCAAGCATGCCAGGAAGATGCGCAGCACCACCCGCCCCTGCGATGATGGCACGCAAACCTCGCGACAAAGCCGATGCTGCATAGTCAAACATCGCATCGGGCATACGATGTGCCGACAGTACCTTGGCTTCGAAGGGGATTTGAAATTGATCAAGTATGTCGGCTGCAAATTGCATGGTCGGCCAGTCACTCGATGAACCCATCACCAAACCCACCTGCGCATTCTTTGTATTCTCGTTTATTGGATTCATCGTTGTCCGCTAATCATTGGGCACTTTGTTGCGAGGTTCATGGATTTGGAGGTCAATGTTATTGCGCTCATCACTCATGTCCCCGCAAACGGATAAGTGCCTCCCGATACCGGGCTGCGGTTTGTTGAATCACATCGTCTGGCAAGCTCGGTGCTGGCGCGATTTTTTGCCAGGAAGGCACGGTCTCCAACCAATCTCGAAGGTATTGCTTATCAAAAGAAGGCGGCGATATACCCTCTTTCCAGCGATCAGCCGGCCAAAATCTTGAGGAGTCAGGCGTAAGTACCTCATCCATTAAACGCATCCTGCCTTCGTGGTCCAGACCAAATTCAAACTTGGTATCAGCAATCAGAATGCCATGACTTGCCGCAAAGTCAGCCGCGGTTTCATAAAGTTTGAGTGTGATGTCGCGCATCGACGAAGCCGATTCAGCACCGATCATTTGCTCTACTTGTTGATACGTTATATTTTCGTCGTGCGTACCGATCGCAGCTTTGGCTGCAGGGGTAAAAATGCTTTGCGGAAGTTTGGCGGCCTGTTGAAGTCCTGCAGGCAAGGGCACACCACAAACCGCCTGATCGCGCTGATAATCCTTCCAGCCCGAACCGATAAGATAGCCCCTGGCGACTGCTTCGACGGGCAGTGGCTTTAAGCGCATGGCCACCACCGAACGGCCCTTAACCTGATCGCGCTCGCCGGGCGCAACCACCGATTCAGGATCAATATCGGTCAAGTGATTAGGCACCAATGCACTTAAGCGATCAAACCAAAACATACTCATCTCGTGCAAGACCTTACCCTTACCTGGAATAGGCTCAGTCATCACCACATCGAAGGCAGATAAACGGTCGCTTGTTACCATCAGCACATGCGATTCGCCCACAGCATAAAGATCGCGAACCTTTCCTCTTGCGATCAAAGGCAGCGACCGAATCGAGCTCTCATAAAGCGCATCAAGCTGTGAACGATGCTGCGTTGATGCACGCGTTGCCAATGGCTCCGAATTTGCTGCTGTACTCATGATCGTTGGCTCCGAATGCGGATGCGTTTGGCGCGAGGATGCACGCTGTACGCCGATGGCGTATTGTAGGTGCCTCAACCGACCTATGAGAAATTTCCGATGAATGATCGACATGCACAACACTTGCAGCCTTTGAATCCGCTTGCGGTGCGTTTGGCTTGCCGCGAGGAAAGGCTAAGTAGCCATACCAATGGCTTAGCCCCTGGTTTTGTACAAGGAAACCTCGTCTTGCTGCCGAAGGCTTATGCATTCGATTTCTTGCTCTTTTGTCAGCGCAATCCCAAGCCCTGCCCGCTGCTTGCCGTCTCAGAAGCGGGCCAGTGGGCACTTCCTGGCATGGGGCATGATCTCGATCTTCGCAGCGATTTGCCGCGTTATCGGGTTTGGGAGAGCGGGGCACTGATTGACGAACCAACCAATATCGTGAGCTATTGGCGCGAGGATCTGGTTGGCTTTGTGCTCGGCTGCTCGTTTTCCTTTGAAGAGGCGCTGATCGAGGCGGGCGTAAGCGTGAAACATCTCAGCTGCGGCCTCAATGTGCCCATGTATCGAACCTCGATCGCTACCGAGTCAGCTGGCATTTTTTCGGGGCCTATGGTGGTCACGATGCGCCCAATGCGCGCTCACGATGCGATTCGGGCTATTCAGATCACCAGTGAGTTACCCCGTGTCCATGGAGCGCCGATTCATATTGGCGACCCTGGGCTGATCGGTATCGGCGATTTAGCCAAACCAGACTATGGCGACGCGGTAAGCCTTGAACCCGATGAAATCCCGGTTTTCTGGGCTTGCGGCGTGACCCCACAGTCGGTATTGCTTGAGAGCAAGCCCTCATTTTGTATCACACATGCACCAGGCTGCATGCTCGTGAGCGACTGGTCAAACCGCGAGCTCAGCCTCGAGCCCCGCCCCGGTATAAAACGCTAAACCGAGGGCAACTTCGGAGGTTTTCCAACCCTAAGGCAAAACCACAAGTTTTCCAACCGCGCTCCTATCCATCAATGCACGAATGGCTTTGGGAGCGTCTTCAAGGCTGTAGCGCGCTGATATCCGCGGTTTGAGCTTACCCTCGCGAACCCAAGCGAGCAATTGCGCCATGTCAGCCTGAAAGGCAGCCGGCTCCTTGGCTACGAAAGCACCCCAGAACACACCCACAATGCTCGCGCCCTTGAGCAACGCCAAATTGAGTGGTATCGCAGGAATGTCGCCAAGCGCAAAACCAATCACCAAAAAGCGTCCTCGCCAGGCGATCGACCGAAACGCGGGCTCTGCAAGATGTCCGCCGACCGGGTCATAGACAACATCGACGCCCTTGCCGGCTGTTAAAGCCTTGATGCGTTCACGCAAGTCCTCACGGCTATAATTAATACAATCATCCGCGCCGTGGGCTCGGCAAACCTCAAGCTTGGCATCGCTCGATGCAGCCGCTATCACTCTTGCGCCAAGCGCTTTGCCAATTTCTACCGCAGACAATCCGACGCCACCCGCCGCACCAAGCACCAACAAGGTCTCACCTGCCTTAAGTTGGGCGCGATCGACCAGACCATGATAAGAAGTGGCGTATACCATGGTGAAGGAAGCTGCCATTTCCATCGACACGCCGGGCGGTATCTTTACGGCCTTGGCAGCCTCAACAACTGCCTGCTGAGCAAAGCCGCCATGCCCGCAAAGCGCCATCACCGAATCGCCAGGCTGAAAGCCTTTGACACCCTCGCCGATTGCAGAAACAACGCCGGCAATCTCGCCGCCCGGTGAAAAAGGAAGCGGAGGCTTAAACTGATAGAGGTTGCGAATGATCAGACTGTCCGGAAAATTCACTCCGGCCGCATGAATATCGACACGAAGTTGGCCAGCACCTGGCTCCGGGCTTGTGACTTCTCGAACCTCGAGCAACTCGGGATCACCGTGCTGCGCACAAAGCAATGCTTTCATTCGAAAACCTTTCCTTAACGGTAGAACGAACTTCTTCGCTGAGAACGAACTTTCTCGGTGAGAACGAACTTCCTCGTTGAGAACGAACTTCTTCGCTGACTCAATGCTCAAGCTTAGTCAATAACCAAGCCCTCGCTTAATGCACAAGCTGTGTCAGCTCGCCTTTTTTATATCGATCAATCATGACCGATAAGCCGATTGGCTTAATCATCGATGCTTTACCCGCACAGCCAAATTGTTCATACCGTTGTAAGCAAATCGCTTTGGCAGCCGCCGTTGCCGGCTTCAAATATTCGCGCGGATCGAACTTATCGGGGTGTTGAGCGAGAAACTGGCGAATCGCCGCGGTCATCGCAAGACGTATATCGGTATCAATATTAATTTTGCGAACGCCGTGGTGAATCGCTTCCTGAATCTCTTCCACCGGTACGCCATAGGTCTCTTTCATGTTGCCGCCATACTGGCGGATCAATTGCAAGAGATCCTGCGGCACCGAGGATGAGCCGTGCATCACCAAATGCGTATTGGGTATACGACGATGAATCTCCTTAATCCGATCAATCGCCAAAATATCACCGGTTGGTTTTCGGCTGAATTTATAGGCGCCGTGCGATGTGCCGATCGCAATCGCAAGCGCATCGACCTGGGTTTTCCGAATGAAGTCAGCGGCTTGTTCCGGGTCGGTAAGTAATTGCTCGCGAGTCATGCTGCCTTCAGCGCCATGGCCGTCTTCCTTGTCGCCTTTCATGGTTTCAAGCGAACCCAGACAGCCTAACTCGCCTTCGACCGTGACGCCAATGGCGTGAGCCATGTCGACGACTGCCTTGGTCGTGCTCACGTTATAGTCGTAACTCGCAATGGTTTTGCCATCCTCGTGTAGCGAGCCATCCATCATCACCGAAGAAAAGCCAAGACGCATCGCCTGCAAACACACCGCAGGGGACTGCCCATGATCTTGATGCATCACCACCGGTACATGCGGGAAACTCTCAACCGCAGCCTCGATTAAATGACGCAAAAAAGCCTCGCCCGCATATTTACGAGCACCTGCCGATGCCTGCATGATGACCGGTGCATCAGCTTGGGCTGCCGCTGACATGATCGCTTGCACTTGCTCGAGATTATTGACATTAAAGGCTGGGATACCGTAATCGTGCTCGGCTGCGTGATCGAGCAATTGACGCATTGATACAAGCGGCATAGCGCTGTCTCCTTCTTTAAAATTAATCAGCGCGCAGAAACATAGGTGACTCAGTGTTCGCCAACGCGAACCAATTTAAGGGTATTGGTACCACCTGCCTTGCCGATCGGCTCACCGATGGTCAAAACGATGAGATCACCTTGCTCAACCACGCCGGCTTCGAGTAATTGACTCTGACAGGCCCGCAACAAAGCATCGCGATCGAAGGCTTCGTACTTCGATAACATCGGCCGAACATCGCGATAAATCGTCATACGCCGCCGACTCGCCTCCTCAGGCGTGAGTGCGTAAATCGGTACGCCTGCATTTAAACGCGACATCCAAAGCGCGGTTGATCCAGACTGAGTCAGGGCTGCAATAGCTTTCACCTGCATATGATGTGCAACAAAGAGAGCGCTCATGGCAATCGACTGATCGATCCTCGTGAAGGTGCGATTTAAAAACTCGGTGTCGAGCGAAACACGATGCGATTTTTCAGCTTCGACACAAATTCTCACCATGGCTTCAACGGTTTCAACCGGATACTTGCCTGCGGCCGATTCAGCCGACAACATCACCGCATCAGTACCATCAATCACCGCATTGGCAACATCAGAAACCTCGGCCCGCGTTGGCACCGGCGACTCAATCATCGACTCCATCATTTGCGTTGCGGTGATAGTGAACTTATTAAACTCGCGCGCCATACGAATCATGCGCTTTTGCAGCGCAGGCACCGCCGCATCGCCAACTTCAATGGCAAGGTCGCCACGCGCCACCATAATGCCATCGGAAGCTTTCAGTACATCTTCAAGATTATCGATTGCCTCATAACGTTCTATTTTTGCGATCGTATGCGCTTTACTGCCGCAGGCGCGCATTAACTCACGCGCCATATACATATCAGAGGAATTTTTGGGAAATGACACGGCAAGAAAATCGGCTGCCAAATCAGCCGCGGTCCGGATGTCGTCCATATCCTTGGCAGTGAGCGCTGCAGCGGAAAGTCCGCCACCTAAGCGGTTAATGCCTTTGCGATCGGATAAAACGCCACCAACCATGACCTTGGCATCAATCGTGGACGAACTCACCGCTTCAACGCGCATCGACATCCTGCCATCATTTAAAACAAGCGTGTCGCCTGACTTCACATCATGAACGAGTTCTTTGTAGTCAAGCCCAACGGTTGTCTGATCACCCGCTTCACAATGAATGTCGAAGCGAAAACGATCACCTGGATTGAGTGTGATGGGCCCTTGCGCAAACTTGCCGATGCGGATTTTGGGACCTTGCAAATCAACCAAAATGCCCACGTCTCGTTTGGAACGCTCAGCGATCGACCGAACGAGTTCGGCCCTTGCGCGATGCTCCGCGGCCGTGCCATGTGAGAAATTCAGGCGTACAACATTAACACCGGCCAAAATCAATCGCTCGAGCACTTCAGGACTTGAAGAAGCCGGGCCAAGGGTCGCGACGATTTTGGTAGCACGGTTCATGTCAGCTTCGCTCCATGAGGGCGGTTATGGCGGGCAAGGGTTTGCCCTCTAAGAACTCCAAAAAGGCGCCGCCTCCGGTAGAGATATAGCCCATCTGATCGGCGACCCCAAATTTGGCAATAGCCGCTAGCGTATCGCCCCCGCCCGCAATCGAAAAGCCCTTTGATGAAGCAATAGCCCTTACAATCGTCTTGGTACCCCCGGAAAAAGCGTCAAACTCAAAAACACCCACTGGGCCATTCCACACAATCGTTCCGGCAGATTCAAGCGCGTGCGCAAGTGCCTGCGCTGTTCTAGGGCCAATGTCAAGAATCATCTCATCAGCCTCAACACAGGCCTCACCCGGATGCAATTCGACGATCCGATATTCGGCATCCGCTGCAAATCGTTTGGCAAGCACAACATCAACGGGCAGAGGTACTTCGGCGCCACGCGCCCGCATGGCTTCGATGACCGTTCTTGCCTCATCAAGCAAATCGCGCTCGGCTAAGGATGCTCCGATGTCATAGCCCGATGCGGCAAGAAAGCTGTTGGCGATACCGCCACCCACAATTAAACGGTCAACTTTATGTGCAAGGCTTTGCAAAATGCTGAGCTTGGTGGAAACCTTTGAGCCTGCAACGATGGCAACGAGCGGACGCGCCGGTGCTGCCAATGCTCGTCCGAGCGCATCGAGTTCAGCTGCCATTAAAGGGCCAGCACAGGCTATCGGCGCAAAGGCAGCGATCCCATGCGTCGTTGCCTCTGCGCGATGCGCAGTACCGAAGGCGTCGTTAACATAAATATCGCAAAGCGATGCCATGCGCTTTGCCAGTTCGGGATCATTTTTCTTTTCGCCTTGATTGCATCGGCAGTTTTCCAGCACAACGACTTGCCCAGGCTGCAGTGCTGGCACGCCATGGATCCAGTCCTTGATTAAGGCCACCGGCGCAGCTAAAAGCTCAGCAAGCCTTCTTGCCACCGGCGCAAGCGAATCCTCTTCGCGGCACACACCTTCTTCGGGTCGGCCAAGATGGGAGGTCACCATGACGCAAGCGCCACCTTCCTTCGCCAAACGGATAGCCGGCAAGGATGCCGTAATGCGGGTGTCGTCACTAATCGCCCCGCATTGATCGATTGGGACATTTAAATCGGCACGAATGAAGACCCGTTTCCCAGCAAGGTCCTGATCTTCTAAGCGCTTGAATCGCATCAGGGGCAACTCCTATCGCTTAATGCCCGGCACTCATCAATGCGAGCGTGGTGTCCAGCATACGATTTGAAAATCCCCATTCATTGTCGTACCAACTTGAGACCTTCACGAGGCGACCCGAAACCTTCGTTAAGCTTGCATCAACGATTGAACTTGCCGGATTGTGATTGAAATCCACCGAAACCAGAGGCTCTGTGTTGTAGGCAAGAATGCCCTTTAAGCTGCCCTCGCTTGCAGTCTTGAGGATGGCATTGACCTCCTCTGCTGAGCTGTCACGCATCGCGACAAAGGACAAATCGACCATCGAAACATTAATCGTAGGTACGCGCATGGCGTAACCGTCGAGCTTGCCGTTGAGCTCGGGCAGCACCAGCCCCACAGCCGCCGCAGCACCGGTCTTGGTAGGAATCATCGACATGGTTGCCGAACGCGCACGGCGCAAATCCTCGTGATAAACATCGGTGAGCACTTGGTCGTTGGTGTAGGCGTGGATCGTGGTCATAAGCCCTGTTTCAAGGCCGATCACGTCGTGCAAGGGCTTGACCAGTGGTGCGAGGCAGTTCGTTGTGCAGGAGGCATTCGAAATCACCTGATGCGAAGCACGAAGGATTTGATGATTCACACCGTAGACCACCGTCGCGTCAACATCTTTTCCCCCAGGCGCAGAAATCACGACCTTTTTCGCACCACCACGAAGATGTGCAGAGGCCTTGTCTTTACTGGTGAAAAAGCCGGTGCACTCGAGCACCACATCCACACCAAGCTCGCCCCAGGGAAGATCTGCTGGGTTGCGCTTTGCGAGTACTTTGATCAGATCGCCATTGACACGCATGGCATCACCATCAACGCTTACCTCACCAGGAAACCTCCCATGTGCCGTGTCATAACGGGTAAGGTGGGCATTGGTCTGAGGATCACCTAAGTCATTGATGGCGACGATCTGAATCGGGTGGCTTTTTCCCGACTCGTAATGAGCTCTCAAAATATTGCGCCCGATCCTTCCATACCCGTTGATCGCAACCCGAATCGTCATGACCTATGACCTCCCTGACATACTGCTTGTTGAAATGCAATGACGCACCCGCTCTGCGAGCGCCTTGGCCGTGAGGCCGAAATGTTCATAGAGCACATGCGCAGGGGCCGACTCACCGAACTGACTCAAACCGAGTACATCGGCGCAACCGTACTTCCACCAACCATCGGGAACACCGGCCTCAATGGCAATTCTTGGATGCTTGCCTAAGACCTGCTCCTTCCAAGCCAGATCCTGCCGATCAAAAAGGCTTGATGACGGCATCGAGACCACGCGAACTGCAATCGATGCCTTGGCTAGAAGCTCGGCAGCTTCAAGCGCGATGCCCAGTTCCGAACCGCTAGCCAGGATGCTGGCAAGCGCTTGCTCGTGATCCCTACAAACATAGGCACCTCGCGAGGCGGCAATGCGCTGCGCTGCGTCGAGTTCAAGAATTGGTACGGCCTGTCGCGTAAGTAATAAGGCGCTAGGCCCTTGTTGACGGTGTATTGCAGACGTCCAGGCGATAGCCGTTTCGATAGCGTCGGCTGGGCGCCACACATCGAGATTGGGAATCAGACGCAAACTTGCTGCGTGTTCGATCGGCTGATGGGTCGGCCCGTCTTCGCCAAGCCCAATCGAATCGTGGGTAAACACGTGGATCACACGCTGGCGCATCAAAGCGGCCATACGCAAGGCATTACGCGAGTAGTCGCTGAATGTGAGGAAGGTGCCGCCGTAGGGAATGAAACCGGTATGTAAGGCCATACCGTTCATGATGGCCGCCATCCCAAATTCGCGAACACCGTAATTAACATGCCGACCGGGCTTGAGCCCGTTGGCATCAATCCGCAAAGCACCGCAATCCTTAAAGTCGGTCAGATTGCTCCCCGTCAGGTCAGCTGAACCACCAATCAAGTCACTTAAGGCAGGACCGAGCACTTGCAAAACATTTTGCGAGGCTTTGCGCGTGGCAACTTTTTCGCCGGCTGCGTTGCGCTTTGCAGCATCGTCGATGGCACGCGCGGCGATTTGGGGCCAATCGGCGGGTAATACACCCGAAACCCGTCGCTGAAAATGCGCAAGCAAGGCGGGTTCCTTCGATTGATAGGCATCAAGCACCGCCTGCCATTGCTGCTCAAGTTGCTCGCCATGGGCTTGCTCATCCCATAATTGCCGCAGCGATGATGGAATCTCAAAGGCTTCCCCGGACCAGTCCATTGCTGCCTTTGTTGCGGCAATTTCTTCCTTGCCAAGCGGCTCGCCGTGGGTTTTCGCACTTCCGGCCTTGCTTGCCGCACCAGCACCGATGAGCGTGCGGCAAATAATGAGGCAAGGCCCAAGCTCAGGAGTTGACCCTGATCGAGCCTCCATAAGCGCACGGTCGACAGCGCTTGCGTCATGACCATCGATGGGCCCAATCACACGCCATCCATAGGCTTTAAAGCGTGCCGCAGTGTCATCGCTAAACCAATGTTTCACCTCGCCATCGATGGAGATGCCGTTGTCGTCATAGAGGGTAATCAGCTTGGACAAACGCCAGGTACCAGCCAAGGAGCACACCTCGTGGCTAATCCCCTCCATGAAGCAGCCATCGCCAACAAAGGCGTAGGTGTGGTGGTCTACCAAGGCAGGCAGGCCATCGCGGTTGAATTCGGCAGCGAGTAAACGCTCAGCGAGTGCCATACCGACTGCGTTTGCCAAACCCTGACCGAGGGGTCCTGTCGTTGTTTCAACGCCCGCCGTTAGGCCCTGTTCGGGATGGCCAGGCGTACGGCTATGAAGCTGGCGAAATTGTTTCAGTTCCTCGAGCGGCAAGTCATAACCACTCAAGTGCAAAAGGCCATAGAGCAGCATCGAGCCATGGCCGTTGGAGAGCACAAAGCGGTCACGGTTTGCCCATTGTGGGCTCTTAGGGTTGTGCTTTAAATGGCCCTTCCAGAGTGCGAAGGCAATATCGGCCATGCCCATTGGCATGCCGGGGTGACCTGAGTTTGCCGCTTGAACGGCATCCATGGCCAGAATTCTCAGTGCGTTGGCCATTGGTTTGAATTGGCGCTGATCAATCGCACTAAGACGTGATTGGATGGTTTTGGTTGTTGTCATGAGCGAAACCCGGGTGCAAAACCTTTCGATGGTACCAAAGCGCGCTGGCTTGCAAGGTCATGGATCCAGTGAGACAACGCCGCAGCCAACGCTAGCTATCGAGCAGCGCATCATGGCCCTGAAGCGCGTGGATCGATGATCGCGGACTTATAATTCAGACAAAGGATCAAAAATACGATGCAAGGTCTTCATCTCACCGCTGATTTATCTGACTGCCGTGCCGCGGTCCATCTTCTTTGCGACCCAGAGGTTTTGCGTGGGCACTGCCTTGAGCTCGTCAAGGCCGCTGGACTGCATGCTGTAGCCGATCGTTTTCATCGTTTTCCGGACTTTGAGGGACAGCCCGGAGGCGTCACAGGTATGGTCTTACT
>Ga0194125_10012723_pt1 | contig 11048 bp, 5 predicted proteins | sample TA2KigC250mmetaG_FD_148626 | JGI IMG/M metagenome (GOLD analysis project Ga0194125, IMG submission 148626) | Freshwater microbial communities from Lake Tanganyika, Tanzania - TA2015034 Kigoma Deep Cast 250m | ecosystem: Environmental > Aquatic > Freshwater > Lake | place: Tanzania: Lake... | reverse complement strand
GGCGCCAAAGCCGCGCCCGAAGTCGGCTGATTGACAGGTCTGGGTGTAGGTCGGCTGGTTTTGGATATGTCCCAGCACATGGTAGAATGGCATCGCGCGTTGATCGAACGCCAACACATCGACGCAGCCGTAGCCTGAGCGCGTGCCGCCGTCGATTATCGCCCGGTCGCCCGGTCGGTTCAACCATTCGCCGCCTTCTAAAAAGTTATAATACATATGCCGGTTGGCTTGTCCGGCATCCGTGCTTTTCATATAGACAAAATGCAGTCCGCCATCCGTATCCAGGACGACCATTTTGCCTATGCTGCCATTATGTTGATAATCATAAAAAGTGAAACCGAAAGTATCGACTTCGCCGATTAGGTCGCGGCGCGGTATTCCAGTGCGCAGCGGGCTGTATTCTTCCGCGCCCAGCCGTGCATAAGGAACAGCCTCATAGCCGTTGACTATTTTCTCAGCCGGCAAGCGATGACCGCCGCGTTCATCCAGATACCACGGTCGGTCCTGCCCGTGGCGCGCGAAGGCGGCGACGGCTAACGCTGCCAGCAATAGAACCGAAGGTAACCACACCTTCTTTAGCATTTTAGCCTCCTTTTTCGACCGGCTGCTTCCGCCGGTCTAAATTTATAAATCCGATGCTTAGTTTTCATAACAAGCCGACTGCACCGGATAATTCTCTTATCTGATAATTTATATTACAAATTTTTTTTTAAATTGTCAAGTGTTTTAACGCATCGCTAGGTGAATATACCATTGCCAAAGAGGTTTGCCCCATAAAAGCGATAGGATTGTCCCCAACGCTAAAAAGGGTCCGAAAGGAATTCGCCGGCTCCAATCTTTACCGCTGATAACCGTAGTGGCTATTCCGACCAACGCGCCGACGGCTATGCCCAGGACGAACATACCAAGCGTATGCCAGAGTCCAACAAACAAGCCGATCATCGCAGCTAATTTGACATCGCCCATTCCGAGCGCCTCTTTGCGAAATAACAACTTGCCCACCACGCCCATAAATGCCATTAACAATAAACCTACTAAGACGCCGGCCAGCATCTGCCAGAGAAAATCGAAACGCAAAATTAAATTCAAACCTAATGCTAAAATCGCCCCGGTCAGGACAATTGGATTAGGCAGACGCATCGTTTGGATATCGATGACCGAGAGCGCTATGAGAACAGCTGACAGCGCCGAATAAATGAAAAACTCTCGCGTCAATCCATACTTCCACAACATCAGCATCGCCAACCCGCCCATCAGCGCTTCCACCGCCGGATAGCGCGGCGAAATCGGTTTTTGGCAGCCAGAGCATCTACCACGTAGAAATATATAACTTAATATCGGGATGTTTTCATAAGGCTTGATAGCGTGGTTGCAATGTGGGCAATGCGAACCCGGCTTGACAATCGACTCACCGCGCGGCACGCGGTAAATAACTACATTTAAAAAACTACCAATGCCGCTGCCAACTATAAAGACGGCGGCATAAATAGGCCATAAAATCGGAATATCCATCGGCATATCTTTAATAATACACAATATAGTAAGATATCAAAACTTCATTTCAAAGTGCGAGAGGCACGGCGAACACCGTGCCTCTCTGGATTTCGAACCAACAGTATATTGGGAACGGTGCATTACAAACCGCGCTGCAACGCCATACCCAATTTGAAGATGGGTAGATAAATAGTCACAATAATTGACACCACCACTGCGCCGATGGCGACAATCATCAGCGGCTCAATCAGCGAGGTCAACCGCTCGACCACCGCATCGACCTGTTTGGCGTAAAAGTAAGCCGCTTTGTCGAGCAGTTTGTCCATTTCGCCGGTCTCCTCGCCGGTGGCTATCAACTGAATGAGCGTCGGCGGGAATACATCCACCTTTTTGAGCGCTACGGATATAGCGAAGCCGTCTTTGATGAGCATTTTTGCTGTTTCGAGCGCCCGCACCATAACCCGGTTCTGCACGACCCGCTGAACATGCCCAAGCGATTCGATAACCGGCACACCGCTGCCGAGCAGAATGCCGAAGGTCTTGGAAAACTTGTTCATCAGCGAGTTTTCGACCAACATCCCGAATACTGGGAAGTGCAGTTTAATGGTGTCGAAGACATAGCCGCCTTTCTCGGTCAACGACAGAAACCAGGCGACGAATATACCGGCGATGGATATGCCGAGGAAAGGAAAGAAGTTGCGGCTGACGGTTTGTGACAATGCCACCAAAGCACGCGTCGGACCTGGCAGCCGAGCGCCGAATTTGGCGTAAATCTCGGCAAACTGCGGCACGACGAACAGCAACAAACCCGACACGATCGCCGTCATAAAGATCAACACGAAGGTTGGGTAGGAGAGCGCTGATATCACCTTGCGCCGCGTGTCAGCCATAACTTCGAGATAGTCGGATAACTCCTCGAGGATGACATGCAGCGAGCCGGAAATCTCGCCGGCATGGACCAGCGCGACATACAGCCCATCGAAGACGCCCGGATTATTGCCAAGGGCTTCCGACAGCGCCATCCCCTTCTTGATGTCATTGCCGACTTTCGCCAGCACCTTGCGGAAACGCGGGTTGCGCTCTTCGACCATCAGGTTGCTGATGGACTTCTCGATGGTCAGACCAGCCGAAAACATCGTGGACAACTGACGGGTGAAGAAGACCAGCGTGTTCAACGGAATGAACTGCCGGATTCTATCGATGCGGGTCTGTATCTGTTCGGCAACCGGCGGCAGGGCGGCTTCCCCTGTCAAGGCGCGAACTTCGCGCAGCGATACGACTTTGAAACCCTTCTTGGCGAGCGTCTGCATCGCCGCGTCCAGGTTGGCAGCGCGAATCCGGTCTTCGCGCCGGATGCCCTTGGCATCTGTTACTACATATTGAAAATTGGGCATTAATACTACTCGTTAGAGGGTAGTTTGATATTCGTGGTAGTAGTGTTTCTCGTTTTTCGGGTAGCCCGGCTTCTCCGAAGCCGGGGATTCTCTTCCATATCCAGCCATTCTCAAGGAACCTGCACAAAACTTAAGTCCATTTAACCAAAATAACAGTCTGCAGCGCTCACAGATTCGGACCTGATGGATGAAATCTTCGTTGGCTAAATCAGCCCCAGATTGCCTCGGGCAATGACAGAGATCAAATCTTTAGTAATCCTCCCCCCGTCGTAGAATTGAATTGTAAGGCAATGGTTGGGGAGAACAGAATTTTCTTTAATACGGGCAAACAAGGAAACAAAATTATCGAATCATTTATCCCGTCCTTTGCGGGTGGTCACTATTGTTACGAATGTTCCAAATAAAATCATTATTAATCCTATCCATGGCCCATTTGCTTTTAAGAAACCTTGTGCATTCTGATTGCTAAATACTGTTACAGCCAAACCAGACCATGCGAGAAGCATAGAACCAGTAGCGAGAAGCCAACGATTTTGAAGACTGACTGCCTGAATATTCAATGAAGAAGATATTTTCTCTGGTATAGATTGATTCAAATCAGAATAATTTCTCGAGAGATTATCAACTTTTACTCTTAATGACACTAATGAATCATCAATAAATGCGTATTCGTCTGTAACTATTTTCAGTTGATCACCAACATGTTTCAGTTGTTGTCCAAGGAGATGCCATGGATACCCAGACTTGAGTAGATTTTCTAGAAGCGCTTCAGGTCCTCCTTCAACAAGTGAATTTTCCCACTCACACTCACGAATTCCAATTGGCGCTCCTTTACGCTGCGAACGAACATAACCGGTTTGCCCTTGGTAATCTCCTTCATAGTATTTTAATGGCACTTCATCTTTCTCAAGTTTGAGAATTGTTAAGCGAAAGAGACGTTCTCGATATAGAAAACGCCTCTCGTTAGCAGAAGTATTATTAATTGTCCAATTTGGGGTTCCGAAATAGCCTGCATCAATCTGGGTAGCAGGAGCGATAATTCCTTCTCGAGATAAATCGGTAGTGGGTGTAATCAATGCGTGAAGCGCACAACCGGGAAATATTTTCTCAACGGTTTCTTGACGAAAGTCAATTTTCTCTATAGATGTAACTGCAACAGAATTTCCAGGAGGTATTCGAATGCCTCTTTTAGATTGCCCCAATTCGAATGATTTCTCTGCATTTAGGAATTCTCCTTCAGAACCTAAACGCAAGACATATGAGTTTGGGCGAATCGACTCGGAATCTCCATCAATGATTGAAGTGCCAATGAGTCTCTTTATCTCAACGTCATTTAGAATTTTTGCCATGACTTGTAACGTTGATTATATATTTGTTTTTACAGCAGAATACTCTGTCTCTTCATCCAAATGCGTTCCGTTTAATCCTGCCACTTCTAGTGCATACGAGTCTGTCCGCTCGCTATCTTAATCAGATAGCACAGTTACCATTAGCAGCGTATCAGCAGACAACTCATAGACTCATCCAGTTGAATAAACTCGCCATCAAAATGGGCTTTTAAGGTTATTGCAGGCATAATATCAACACTTTTAACAGTGATCTAGTTCTATTCGTATTCCTGCACCGTCACCCTCAGCAACTCCCGGATGGTCGTCGTCCCGGCGGCAACTTTACGCAAGCCGGCTACGCGCAGGGAAATCATCCCGCGGCGCACGGCTTCCTCGCGAATCTCTTCCTGGTTGGCGTTGTCGAAAATCATCCGCCGGATGGCGCCCTTGACTTCGAGCAGTTCGAAGATGCCAGTGCGGTCGAAATAGCCCGTGTTGCGGCAATGCACGCAGCCGCGCCCGCGATAGAATTTGATGCCCTTAAAGCGGTCTTTCTCCTCCTCGGACATATTCAACGCTGAAAGTTCGAATTCGTCCGGTTCATATTCGTAGCGGCAGCGCGGGCAGATTTTGCGCGTCAGACGCTGCGCCATCACCAACAGCAAGCACGAGCCGACCAGGAACGGCGGCACGCCTATGTCGATGAGACGGGTAATAGTCGAAGGCGCATCGTTAGCGTGCAGAGTCGTGAACACGATATGGCCGGTGAGACTGAACTTGACCGCGATGTCAGCCGTTTCACCGTCGCGAATCTCGCCGATGAGCAGTTTATCGGGGTCCTGGCGCAAAATCGAACGCAGGGCTGCAGAGAAAGTCAAACCTATCTTCGGTTTGACCTGCACTTGATTTACGCCGTTGGAGTGATACTCGACCGGGTCTTCGACGGTCGTGATGTTGTCTTCGACCGATTTGATTTCGCTGAGCGAAGCATAGAGCGTAGTTGACTTGCCTGAGCCGGTAGGACCGGACACAATAATCATCCCATAAGGCTGGACGATGTTGCGCTTGAAAATCTTCAAGAACTCCGGCTCCATTCCCAACTGGGTCAACGAGCGGCTGAAACTCGATTTGTCGAGCAAGCGCAGCACGATTTTTTCGCCATTGACAGTCGGTAGGATGGATACGCGCACATCGACTTCGCGGTCGGTGGCTTTAATGGTGAAGCGTCCGTCCTGCGGCAGGCGCTTTTCAGCGATATTCAGGCGGGAGATAATCTTGACGCGGCTGATGATGCCGGGATGCGACGAATGCGGCGGCGTCATCACTTCCTGTAAAACGCCGTCGATGCGGTAGCGCACCGAGACATAATCATCTTGCCATTCGACGTGAATATCGGTCGCTCGCTCTTTCAGAGCATCGGCGATAATCAGGTTGACTAACTTCACCACCGGCGCGTCTTCGATGGTCATATCGGCTTTGGTCATATCGACCAAGCCCTCTTCGTCGCCTTCGGCTTCGGCGAATATCTGTAAGTCGCCGATTACATCTTTAACTTCGCCGGCTTTACGGATGCGGACATAGAGTTGTTCGATGGCATTTCTAATCCCATTCGGCGTGGCTAAGGCGCTGACGACCTTACGGTCAGCCAACTTAGTGAGGTTGTCGATGGCGATGATGTCATCCGGGTCAGCCATAGCCACTACCAAAGTGCCATCGACAAATTTATTGGCAACTAAGGTATTTTCGCGCGCAAAGGCTTCCGGAATTATTCTCACAACCTCTTCCGGGGCTTCCAGCAACTGGTCGTTGGTCAGGAATTGAATCCCCATCTGGCGTGAGAGTCCGGTGTAGATATGTTCCTCGACGGCGAAGCCGAGGCGCATTAAGATCGTGCCGATGCGATCAGTCGAATACTGCTGCTCGGCTAAAGTCTTGCGGAGTTGTTCATCCGAAATTATCCCCTCCGCTACCAGTATTTCACCCAGTCGATTTGCGGCGGAGATGTGTTTAGTCGCTTCCATCAGTTCTTTAATAAATTTCGCCAAAATGGCGATTGAAATGCAAATTAACAATATGCATTCGACCTATACAGCCGAATACAACTTTAGAAATGTAACGTTATAATTATAAATTAACGGTTGCTATATATAGCGATATAAACAGTTGCGCATAAATAAGATTGAGTCACTCTGAACGAAGTGAATAGTCTCGTCCGACTTTAACCGGACGAGATACTTACCCCTGCCTGCGCAAGGGTCAGCCTGACGCTGGTGAAATGCGAAGTTCTTTCGATGTAATGTATAGAAATAGATTATACAGGCGCGGCGTCCACAGATGGACGCCGCGCCTTGTATTTACGAACTGTTTTGCGGTTTAGTGCCGCGTCATAAAGATGAAGCCGGGGTCGGATTGGACATCGTTATAGCCTTCGACCGAGGCTTGAACTTGCACGGTAACCTCGAGCGTGAACGGGTCGAGGAAATAATCATCCATTATACCGCGCAAGAAAACGGTTGCCACGCCGCGCGGCTCGTTGTTGCGAGCGTCAACTTTACCGGTGAACCGGCGCGCCGGCTCAGGGTCGAAAGCGACATACTGGCGGGTTTGCAGGTTATACCAGTAAAACTTTGAGCGGTTGGTCGTGAATAGAATCGGCGCCCCGTTGATAGGAATCAAATGCCCGTCGCGCAAAACAACCCACACCCGATGGCTGCCGACTAAATTGGGATTGCCGCGGTCGAACATAAAGTTCGCCGGGTCAACATTCAATTCCAACACCCCATCTTGCATAGCCAGGATATGTTCGCGCATACCGGTGATTTGCCCGCCGACCGTCTGAACATCTGCAGATATGGTGATTTCTTCGAAGGTATTCACGCTGTTATAGACCATATCTGCATAAGCCAGACCGGGGGTAGGTTCGCCGCGCCGACCGTCGTTGCCGGTGTGTCCCGGTGAAATGGTAGCAATTTGCGGGTCAACCGAGAAAACGACCGGTATGCCATTGGCGACCGGATTGCGGTGAATGTCCCAGACACGGGCTGAGACTTCGACCACCCAGGCGCCGCCGCCGGCGTCGTCGCCGTCATCGTTGACATCGATATCCAACTGGAACGGCGGACCCGCCACCACCGCAACATTCGACAATGTAACCGAAACTGTATCACGGCGTGTCGCTGGATCGCGCCAGGTGTAAGCGCGAATCAACTTGCCGCCGATTTGCGTTCCGGCATTTAAAGTCGCTACGGCGATGCCTGCGGCGGTTAAGGTCGAGTCGCGCTGCCCGCGATTATTGATGTTGCAGCCATTAGGCGCCGGAGGTTCGCGCAACAACTCAAATACAATTGTAGTTGGCGTTTCGACTAAGTTGCCGTTGGGGTCGCGCAGGGTCGCACGCAGAGTGGAAGATGAATTCTGTCCTGTTCCGGCTACCGCAATCTGCAGCGGGTCGGCAATCAACTCAATGCTATTGCCGCCGCCGGAGACGAAGGTGACCGTTGTGCGGCCGGTGATATCGCCGGACGGCGCAGCAACAGTGGCTATGACCTCGGCAATGCCGGCATTGACCCCGGAAGTCAATCTCACCACCGCCCGTCCCGAATCATCGGTCGTCTGTGTTGGCGGCGAGATGTTGCCCATCGAAGTCGTAAATCTGACCATTGCCGAGCCGGGTTCAATCGGATTGCCGATAGTATCCGTTACGATAGCCGTTATGGTCGAATATACATTCGGGTCGTTGGTTGGAATCGAGCGCGGATTGGCAGACACTGTTATCCGGCTGGCCGGTCCCGGCAGCAAACGAATATCTACGGTATTGGAGAATATCGTAGTGTCTTCGTTGACGACCGAAGCCCTCAGGTGGGCTGTGCCGACCAGATTGCCGGCGATGTATTGCGTTTCCGCCACGCCGTAGTTACCCGAGACTGGGACGGTTTCAGATGTAAAGCGTCCGTTATCGACTTCGAAGCGCACCAGCGTGCCGTTGGGCGCGAAATCATCGTTCATCAAGAAGCAGGTGGCACGCACCGTAGTCGAGTCGCGCCGGCCGGCTACCATCTGGCTCGCCGCCGCCGTCAAAGCGATGCGGTCCACCGGATTCCTCTCCAGAATGGTCACCTGCACTTGCGCGATAAGACCGAGGGCGTCGTAGCGCACCGTAATTAACGAAGGCTCCAAATTGCCAGATTCGTCGAACGATGGCAGCCCGATATCGGTGAATATTGCCCGCGCAATGCCGAGCGAGTCGGTAGTTACCGGCGAATTGACCGAGCCGTGGGTCGAGGTGAAAATAACCTGCTTACCGGCTAAAGCCTGCCGATCCTCATCCTTCAATACTGATGTCAACGCCGCTGTCGTTAGTCCATTATCAGCATAAATAAAGGACTTGTCAGTAGCCAGCGTAAGAAAACCGGTGCGGTTCTGCGATTGACGAATGTCGATTTGCGCCGTCGCCGTAAGGTTGGTGCCGGGAATCGTCGCTGTAATTACGGCGATTGTATTGCCCATCACACCATCCGTGCGGTAAATAGCGCTCGCTACCCCGGCGCTGTCGGTAATAGTAATATGCGACAGCCTTCCGATATTGACGGTGAAATTGACCTGAACTTCACGGATGGCGCGATTGAACTCGTCCAGCACCACAGCGCGGATATCGGCTTTGCCGATAGAATCCGGCGGCAGATTCATAATTGTCGGCGATACAGTAACACGCAAGGTGCGGATGCCGACATCGATGCGCTTGATTTCGATGGACAACGAATCGCTGATTTCCGGTAATCCGGCAACATCATCGCCGCTGGAAGGCAGGACTCTGGCGCGAATCCGTTGCTGCCCGATAGAGCCGAGCGAGCGGAAATTTGTCAGCACCTTGCCGTCGGCGTCGGTCGTATCGCGCGCTGAAATCGCGCCGTAGGTGAGGCCGCCATCGACCATCGGGGCAACTTCAAACGATACCGAGACGCCTGGCACGCCGACCCGATTCGAATCGGTTATAACCGCCTCGATGGGCATCGTAATATCGGCGCCTTGAGCCGCGGTAACCGTCGGATTCGGCGTCGATATCTTGATGTAAGCCGGCGCGGCGACCGGACGAATCTCTATGCGCGTCTGCGCTGTGCGGGTGCCGATTTGAGCGATGATGTTACAGAAACCGAATTTGTTCACGATCGTAGTGAAGGTTTTCGTCACCCGACCGTTGATATCGGTCGTGCCGACATCGCTCTCGACAGAACCCATTCCCGGCGGGTCAACCCGAAATTGAATCTGCATTCCCTGCATCGCCCGGCCGACCGTATCGGTCAGCGAAGCAGTTACCGTCGTCGTGCGCGTCGTATTCGGCGGAACAGCCATAACCGAACGGCCCTCGATGGCTAAAGTGCCGATGACATCGTTGACGACGATGACATTAATCGTAGCGCGGCCGGTTACATTGCCTGAGCGGGCTTCGACGACGACATCATCCGTCTGTCGAACGGTTACCGTATAAGTCGCTTGAATCGTCCCATCCTGCCCGGTGGTGTCAACTGCCGGCGCGACGATGGCGCCTTTCCAGGGCTGGGGATTGAGAATCGCGAAGGCGGTCTTGGCGCCGGACACTGCCACGCCTTGAACATCGCGGGCGACCGCGGTAATTGTGACAGAGCGGACTTCGCCTTCAAAGCCGCGAATCTGGCTCTGCGACAGCCGCATTTCTATAAACGCTACGCCTCCTTGGCCTCCCGGCGGAGAGTAGCTGGGATTCTTTTTCTCGCAGCCGACTATGAAGCCGAGACTGACGATGAAAAGAATTGCGAGACTTAGAGTTAGATACTTCCTCATTGCTTATGCCTCCATTAGTGCATTTGGCTTCGACCTGTTCATCCTTACTTGGACTTTCCGACGGCAAAGGCCGCCGGACATCAGAAGAGTCATTATATAGACCTAATGACTATTATCACAGTGGCGACTTGAGAAACCGCTAATAAAATATCTTTCCACAGCGTCCACCAGTCCGTTTCGGTCTTTTCCGGCACGAAGATAGTGTCGCCTATTTCGATCGGGGTATTGACGCGGGGTTTGACCCACATCCCGGTGTGCGCCTTAATCAGACGCAGAGCGCCTTTGCGGGCATTCCAGGAAAAACCGCCCGCCTTCTCGATGTAATATTCGTAATTTTTATTGCCGACAAAGTGAACTAAACCAGGGTTGTTGACCTGGCCGGTTACATTCACCGTCGGACTTACGGTCGGTATAATAATTTCATCGCCATCGACTAAAGTGATATCCTGGGATAAATCATTCTTAAGAAACAATTCGCGGAAATCGACCACTACCGTTGGAACTTCAACCCGCGTGCGGGTTTTATAATAGCCATATTCGACGGCGGTCATATCGGCAAAGGGCATCCCTTTGAGCCGTTCGAACTCGGGATCTTCCATCTCGCGCAGTGATTCCCGCCGCACTTTAGCGCTGCGGTAATTCGCCCGGTCGGTGAAGCCGCCGCAGGTCTTAATAATGTCGGATAACTTAGTTACATTATTTTCGATCGAATAAACGCCGGGGAACAGCGCTTCGCCTTTGACCGTTACTTGATATTTGCGGCGAAAATCCGGTTTCTTGCGCACAAATATGCGGTCGTCGGATTGCACGGCAAAGTCCGGGCTTCCGCCGGTCATATCGACCGAAAATTCCTGCTGCGAGCGACCATCGGTGTTGAAGCGGACGACTGTAATGTCTTCTATGACTGCATCGGCGTTGAAACCGCCGGCGATGGCGATGATATCCCTCAACTTATCGCCCGGCAGGTATTCATATTCGCCCGGCGCTTTGACCGCACCGAAGATATTGACGACGC
>Ga0194125_10012718_pt1 | contig 11050 bp, 8 predicted proteins | sample TA2KigC250mmetaG_FD_148626 | JGI IMG/M metagenome (GOLD analysis project Ga0194125, IMG submission 148626) | Freshwater microbial communities from Lake Tanganyika, Tanzania - TA2015034 Kigoma Deep Cast 250m | ecosystem: Environmental > Aquatic > Freshwater > Lake | place: Tanzania: Lake... | reverse complement strand
ATCACCACCATCAGCGTCAACATTATTGACCGCTTGGCGGGCTAGTTCAGCTGAGCGGCGTGCGAGTTCCCTGGCGCGGTGGGCTAATCCGTATTCCGCCAGCACAATTGGCGAGCCGTTAAACGAGTTGGTTTCGATGATGTCGGCGCCGACGTTGAGATAGGCGCGGTGCATCGCCAGCACAATATGAGGGGCGTGGATATTCAGCATCTCGTTGCAGCCATAGTAGGCTTCGCCGCCGAAGTCTTTGGCTGTCGGCTTGAGGGCTTCCAGCGCGGTGCCGATGGCGCCGTCGGTTATAAGAATGCGTTCGGACAGGAGTTTCTGGAACCGCGTCCGGTTGCTTGTCGCCTTAAATCGACTTTCTAATGAATTATCGTTCATTAACGGATGTTTGTTGCGCACAAATTGGTATCGAATTTTCCCGCCGTCGACTCGCCGTAGTCGATGGCAGAACATTGTCTTTCCAATAGATACGCTACCGACCACGGCGAGTCGGCAGCGGAAACCGTTGTTCTCAGACAGTCGGGTCCGCCTTGACGCAAAGTGAAATATCCAATAGACCCTGATTATCGTTTAAAAATAATGTCCAAGGATAATTAAAACAAGCGTCAAAGGTTAAGATTTCTAAATATAGTAAGCGATTAAGGATTTCGAGCAGACTTGAGGAAATGACGATAACAATATGCAAACCTATACGAATAATGCTTAGTCTTATCAAGATGTTCCGGATTAACAACGGATTGAACAGATTCAACGGACAGCGGTTTCAAAACTATCGGTCGGTTATATCTGAGCGGATTGATGTTCATTCTTATTTGAATGAATACTTTCAGGTATGAAAATTATTAAGCCGTGAATACAGGCGATTTTCAGAGATAAAGAAATATATATTTTGTATTAAATTTTGGTTTATATAAAATATCGAAATACAACAGGATCCTTTATCTCCGATGGGGAATTCGGAACGAAACAGGCGCGGGAAGTATTTCGGCTGGTTAGGCGCGGAGGCGTGTTTTGGAAATTGGATGTTCACACCGGCGCGGTGGTTCTGTCTTTGAGCCGGATACCAGCCATAAAATGGCGCTATATCGCTTATGTGGCATTGATGGGCGGGGCGAGCGGTTTGTTAGGCTTTGGCGAAGTCGTCGGCCGGAAGTCGCTTAGCGCATCGCCGCTGGCGATTACGGTGCTAACAATGATTGCGCCGTTTGCGGCGTCTTCGTCGTTGTGGTGGGCGAGGCTATTGACCGGGCGCGACCAGCGGAAGTTTGTGCTGCTGTTTGGCTTGGCGGGATTTGCCTCAGTGGCGTCGGGGCTGGCGCTGGCGAGTGTCGGGCATCTGCTGTTGATTTGGCTGTTGTATCATTTTTTCGTGAACGGCTTATTTGGACAGGCTGAAAACCGCATTTTGCAGCAGCATATACCGCCGGACAAGACCGGGCAGACTTACGGGTTAGCGCAGAGTGCCGGGATGGTGATCGCCGCGATCACGGCTTTTTTTGCCGGGTCGTATATGGACCATATTGCGGGAGGTTATCGGCATCTATTCGGCGTATTGGCGTTGTTTGGTCTGGGCGCGGTGGCGCTATTGGGGACAATTCCAGCCAGCCGGGCGACCGGCGAGAAACAGGGCTTGTCTAAAGAGTTGGTATATCGACCGCTGACGGATATGCTCAAACTGCTCAAAGCCCGGCCCGATTTTCTGCGCTTCGAGACAGCGTTTATGCTGTATGGCGTGGCGTTTATGATGCTGCTGCCGGTCTTGCCGCTCTATTTAGTGGACGACTTGAAGTTTGGCTATCAGCAGATAGGGCTGGCGCGCGGCACGATTTTCACCTTGGCGATGATAATCACAGTGCAGTTATTCGGGCGGCTTTTCGACCGCACGACGCCGCACCGGATGGGCATCGGCATATTTTTTCTGCTGGCGTTTTATCCGCTGGGACTATTGCTGGCGCTGCAGTTTGAGGGATTACTACGATTAGTTTTAGTATATGCTGCGTTTGCTTTGTTTGGGATTGCGATGAGCGGGCTGGTAGTTTTGTGGAATTTATCGTCGATTCGGTTTTCGGGTGGAGAAGACAGCAATGTTTATCAATCGGTGCATGTGTATGCGACCAGTGTGCGGGGGGCGTTTGCGCCGCTGGTGGGGCTGGCGGTGATGAGCATATTCGGCCGGCCGACGGCGTTGGCGGTTAGTTCGGGGATGTGGATTTTAGCAAGTTTTATGATGTATTATATGCGGCGGGTGGATATACGCAAGGGGGATTTTCGGCCGCTAAGGGCGAAAATGAAATAAGGGACGAAGCGAAGGATGTGGAGGGAAATAAGATGCCGTCAACCGCAGAGGGTTGACGGCATTGTTTTTTGCGTGATGCTGCCGACCGCGGCGAATATGCAGTATGCTTTAAAACTTCAGCAGTGGAATAGTTTTAACAGCCTTGATGTTTCCTTCTGCGCTGATGTATTTCATTTTCAGATAATAACAGCCGGCGGGGATACTTTTGGCGTTCCAGACAGCAATATATTTTCCCGCGCCCATCCATCCCTTCGGCGTCAAGTCCTGCACCAGGCGGCCAAGGGGGTCGAAGATGCGAAGATTCACAACGGATTCAACAGATGGAACGGATAGGTCGAAGGTGATGGTGGCGCGGGAGTTGAAGGGGTTCGGGAAGCAGTGCAGGGATAAGGGATGAGGGATAAGGGATAAGGGGGGGCAATCTGATAGGGTCGTATCTTCGACAAAGACGGTTATGTCGTCGATGAGCCAGCCGTCTTCGCCGATGGCGGCATCGGAAACAACACGGAAGCGGATGTTCAACATCCCGCGGTCAAGGTTGTCGAGTGAAATATAGAGCGTATCCCAATCTTTGCGGAGTTGGCTAAAGCGTTTATTATGAACATCATCAGGATTGGTCCACCAGGCGATTTCCTGATAATCGTCCTGCGGCTCGCAATAAGGTAAATGGACGATGCGCATTACAGAACGAAGCGTGTCGAGCAGTGCGACATCGCTGAGTTCCAGCCAGATATCGGCATTAGTTGGATAGTCGCCGGTAGAACTTTCAGTCAGACACTGGCGACCGTCGAATGTAACTATTCCCCAACCGTTGCCCTGCCTTTGCCAGCCGCGGTCGGTTGAGAAGTCTTCAGAGTGGTAGATGTCGGCAGGCGGGGCATCCAATTCTAATCCCTCCCAATTTTCAGTCACATTTATAGAGCATAACGAGGGAAGGAATCCATCGGCCGTAAGAAGCAGGTCGAAACGCGAAGTATATAATGTGAAAACTGTGGGCATAAGGGTCAAATACGCGTTCTGAAACAACTCACCTTCATCGGTAAATATTTTTAAAGAGGCTTCTTGCAGCGCATTGCCGGCAAGAGTTATAAACCTCCTTACCTCCGGTAATTTCTGTAATTCCACCTCTAAAACCGTTCTTTCACTATCGGGAATTCGATAATCATTGAAAGTTTGGGATTCCCACCCTGGTTTTTTTATACGAATGCTATGTTCCCCGGCGGACAGCAGCCAATCGCAGCGTCCGGTTCGCGGATTCGACCTGCGGGGCGTCAGGATAGGGTGTGTTCTGCCATCGATTTCGATAATGGCGCTGAAAGGCCGCCCTGTTTCGGAATCGGTTATATTCACAGTCAGCGTCCCATACCCGTCCAATCCTTCCAATCCTAACGCTAGGTCCATTAAGAACCAGGCGGCTTGGATTTGGTCGTTGACGATACGGCGCATAGTCTCAGCATTGGGGTGAATTTCCGCGCCGATTTCAGCCATATATTGAATGCAGCCGGTTTCGATGTAGAACCAGTCCTGCAGTTGGCCCTTGCGCTGCATCGACTGCCCATACCAATAGGTGCTGTCGAAATTCTGCACCGGCATCAGGTCGGCGAGTGTTTCGCCGAGGGCATTTATGGCTGGGGCATCCGGCGGGCGTTTGACGATGCCGTTTTCGGTCCAATACCAGGGTCCGATCAGGTATTGCCTGTTGGCGCCAGAGCGGGAGGAGTGATAGACGATTGAGTAGAGGAATTGCCGGTTGAGGGCGAGGTCGCGCAGCGCCTGCGCTTCAGGCTCAGAAAACGGCGCAGCGCCGCGAAATCCATTATAGCGAGCGTTCACTTCAGGGTGAAAGAGGGTGTCGCCGCGATCCCAGTGGGTCCCGAAGTTACGGTTGAGGTCAACGCCGGATGTATCCCAACCTTCGCCGCTTTGGATGCGCAGCCGTCCGTCGCCGATATTATCGCGGCAGTTTTTGCGATACGTATCGTCCTGCCCGGAATGGACGATGTCGAGTCCATCCGGGTTGGCGGTCGGGATGATATAGATTTCAAGTCCTTCAAGACGCTGCCGGAATATGTTTTCGGCATTGTTTTCCAGCATAGTGCGCATTATTTGGAGCGCCAGTTCGACGCCGATGACCTCCTCGGCGTGAACTTGTCCGACGAAGAGCAGGGCGGCTTGAGGTTCGACCCGCCGGGGATTGTCTGAGAGTTTTGCCATCCAGATCGGGTGGTTGAATTCGGCGCTGTGCCCGATGGAGTCTATAATCATCCAATCGGGATAGCGTTCGGCATAAGCGCGCAGTTCGGTGATTATTTCGGCGTTGTTGTGATAAGCCGTGTCGAGCGGCTGGGCAACAACAGCCTTGACAATAGCCAGCGTAAGAAAAGCAATGCAGAAGAGTTTGGACAATTTCGACCTCGATCTATAGGCTTTAGGCTTTGGGCTTTGGACTTTGATTATCTAAATATAAGTATTTTATGGGTATAAGGATCATTTTATGACGGTTACTTTCGTAGTTTGCGAAAACATTTGATCTGAGAGCCTGAGGAAGTATTGTCCGGCCGTTATGTGGTTCAAGTCGGCATCGAGGCTGTGTCGTCCTGCTACAAGCCACCCCTTCGGCGTTAAATTCTGCACCAACCTGCCCAACGGATCGTATATAGCCAGATTCACAGCGGATAAAGCGGAGGGAGGGAGGTCGAAGTAGATGGTGGCGCGGGAGTTGAAGGGATTTGGGAAGCAGTGCAGGGATAAGGTATGAGGGATAAGGGATAAGGGTTTTGTAAGGCGGTCAATATTAACGACAGTCATAGCGATTAAGAGGCTGTCGGTCAGTTCGCTGTCGGAGGCTATGAAGACGGGCTGATAATCGCCGGCTGAATTAAAGTCGGTCTGCCAGACGAATGTCCCGACACCGTTGCCTTGGTCGGTGAAACAGGCTGAATCGGGCAGGTTTTCGGGAAGCATCGTTAATTCGAGGTGGTCGTCGTTAGGGTCGGTCGCGACTATTTGAAATTCAATTAATTCGCCTTCCAAAGCCCAGATCTCTTCCAGCGGGGGATTCCAGGCTGGGGCTTCTTGGGCGCGCACGAAGCGTAGCGTCCAAAGGCCTTGTTCGTAGGTTCCAGTATAGATATAATTGCCAATGATAGCCAAACCTGTAAAACCGGAATTGATAAGTTCGCCGTTTTGCATGTCTTGGGGGTAATAATGTCCGAGTTCGACAATTTCAAAGGGATCGGTGATATCGAGCGTTATCAGCCCGTCGGCCGTGGAGACGACGGCGGAATTGCCGTTGAAGGCGATTTGGCGAGCGCCGGTGGCGATGGGATAGAGGTCGAGAGGTTGCGGATTGGCCGGATTGGCAATGTTGACCGGGACAAAGCCGTTCTCGCCGGCGATATAGACGAAATTGCGGTGAATGAAGACGCGCTCGGCTTGGATGGGGAGTTCGGCGGCTATCGCCAATTCGGGGAGGTCGCCGACTTGATAGACGCGAAAAACTCTGCCGGTTTGGCAGTATAGAAAGCCGTCTCGATATACGCCTTCCGAGGATAGCGGCAGGTCGGTTTCGCCAACCAGCCTGGGAGCGCCGTCGAGGTCGAGGTTATAGAATTTCCAATTGTCGCGTTCGCGGACGATGAGATGATTATCGACACTCAACAGGTTTGGTTCATATCCAATATTAAATGGGAAAGTCCGTCGTCTATAATAAAGACGCAGTGGGGGATTTTCGCTCCAGCGAAATAATTTAAGGAAATAATCGCCGGGCGAATCGCCCTTTTCACTAATTGCCAACCAATTTTCACCGATTTCAATATCGCGAATCATATTAAAGACATTCCACCAGGCATATTCCGGCGGATATTTGAAATTCAATTCGGCGGCTTCGTCGATAGCCGTGAACAGCATTTTATACCCTTCGTTTATCACTAGGCAGTTATGGCGGATGAACATTTTATCCGGACTGAAGACAGGGAAGTAGTTCTGAGCGAGACGGTAGATATCGGCGAAATTTGGGTCGGGAACGATGTGATGAATGGAAGCAGGCAAGCCTTCGACGAGAGCCATCAAGCCGTCCGGCGCGAAATGGATGTATTGGATGTCGAGGTAGGGAAAATTGACTTGCGGCGCAAGGCTGCGCAACAGGCGGGGATTTCGCGGATCTGCGATGTTATAGAGATAAGTTTCGCCGAATTCCATAGTTTGAAAGGCGAGCGAATCGCCTTGACCGGCACAGCAGAGAGCGTCTTGTCTTAGACTGGGGAGGATTTCAGGTTCATCCGGATTCGACAGGTCGAACATCTCCACGGCGCTATTGCCGTCGATTAGCGAGACTTGCGCCAGGACAGCGTTGCACCAGGTTAGCCGCGGCAGTCGGCGGCGCGGCTGTTGAATAGTGGCGGTGCAGCGCGGATTTTCCGGGTCAGCGAGGTCGAAGATGCGAAGGCTGTCGTCTTTAACCGCGAGGAGATTGTCGATGCGGTTATTGAGACAGATGTTTTCGTAAGCGCCGTCGAACCGGCTTAATAGACGGATTTCATTGAGGTTTTGCGTGTCGAAGATGTTAAGCGAACCGGTTCGGATGTCGGGGTTATTGTTGCTGAGGGAGATTACCAGGCTGCCGTTAGTTTGGATTTTGAAGTGTCGGCGGTCGTCGCGTAGAGCAGCCAGGGAGCGAATTTCACCAGGGGCGGTGGCGAGGAGTTCAAATCCGTCCGACATTCCGACCACTATCCAGGGTTCGCAGTTAGCTAGGGCGAGCATTTGCCGGTCATCGGGGCAGACGAACATACCAGCAGCGTTAAAACCGCCGTTTGGGTTGGGGACTAATAATTCGATGACTTCTTTATCGCCGTAGAGAACGAAATCAGCGCGGACAGAAAACAACAGCGGGAATCGCTCGGTCAAACTTATCGGGCAGGCGGAACGGTGGACAAGGGTGACATTTTGAGCATCGTCGGCTAGACTTGGGCTTGCGGAAAGAATAAATCCAAAACCAAGCCGGAAGAAGATAGACCGGCTTATTTTACTACTGGACATTAGCGCATCCTATTTGAGAAGCGGAACATTTGACGCTGCTGATTTTATTCAGGGGTGCAGATTATATTGATTTTTGTAATTAAATTATGGGCGATGACAAGCATCGCCCGTACGGGCGAACCTCGTGTTCGCCCTTTATTATACTACTATAAATTGATTTTTGTAATTAAATTATGGGCGATGACAAGCATCGCCCGTAAGGGCGAACCTCGTGTTCGCCCTTTATTATACTACTATAAATTGATTTTTGTAATTAAATTATGGGCGATGACAAGCATCGCCCGTACGGGCGAACCTCGTGTTCGCCCTTTATTATACTACTATAAACTGACCCCATTAAAAGTAAATTATAAACTGGACATATGGGTTGTTTGACAAATTCTTACGAAGAGGATAAAATCTCAACACTCCACAAACCTTAACCTGCCGAATTCACCCATCTCGCAGTTCAAATTAAAAATTAAATCACAGAAAAGCAAGAGAAAAATATTTGCGGGTGGATATTTTAGACGGGGGATACAGACAATATTTGAGTAAAATCGAATTAATTTAAAATGTTAATATATTCAACATATTTTGCTTGACAAAGGCAACATAATTTTGTATATTATTATCGTAAGAACCTATTGGAGTCTAATATGCACAACATATCGCAAAATCAAGGCGTCGCGGCTGTCGAAATCGACATCGACGCCATCTTGAAGGAAAATGCTCATTTGCGCGGGGAAATCGGACGGTCGACGGTCGATTTGAGCCGGGCAAACGAGGCGGCGCTGCATATACCCAACTTGCGCGCCAATGTTCAACCATCGTGGGACGGTAAAATCGAGCCGGGGCTGATGCGCAGGACTGTTGCAGTGGAAGCCGATGAACGATTTCAGTGCGGAAGATAATACTAATGATGATGATGATGATGATGATGATGATGATGATGAGAAAAAATCGATAGAACGGATCTGACGGTTAGAGCGGTTAACAGGATAAACTCATATCTACATCAGCATAAGCATAAGCATCAGCATTAACATTAGCATTAGCATTAGTCATTGGTTTATTTAAAACAAATAACAAAAAGAGGAAAATATGGCATCACAATTTCAGATCGACAACAACGGCATAGGCGGGACGCCGTTTTTGACCTTTACGGTCGATACAACCGCCAACAAGGATTTCACGCAGTCGGATTTGGACAATAACTATTCCGCTTGTGTGATATCAGGGAACAACGAGATTGGGATGGGCGCGGCTGGCGACAAATTGTTCGGCAAAGTGGTCTGGGTATCGCAGGAACTGCAGCCCGGGACGACTGTGCCGGCGCTATGCGCAGTGCAAGCCCGCGGCGTGGCGCGGTTTAAATATGCTGCCGCTACGCCCGTCGTCAACCAGATGGTCGAAGTCGATGGCGCCGGCAAAGTCCGGCAAGCCGCGGCTGATGCTGACATCGCCGCCGGCGGGCATCTGATGCGCGGGCAGGTCATCGCCGTCGATACGACCGCCGGGACTTGCGATGTGTGGCTGGGATAACTAATGTCAATGCTGATGCTGACTATTATTCTTTAGCATTAGCATTGGCTTTAGCATTTGACAACTACTAACAAAAGGAATTCTAATGAACATAAATCTCGAAAATGCGAGGAAGTTGAAGGAGGTCATAGTGGTGCATTCGCGCGCCGGGAATTTGGCGCTATATGCGGAAGCGCAGGAGCAGGGACTGTCTTTCAGCGAACTTTTAGAACAAATTGACCCGAGCGAACCGGGCGCGCCGTTGGACGCTTTCGAACGGCAGTTGATGCTGCACGGCGTTCTTGCTGAAGGGCCTAAATCGATATCCTTAGAACAGTTTGTGGTCGGCGGCGGACTAATTTTACTGCCCGAGTATATTTTGCGCGAAGTGCGGCGAGGGTATAAAATGGTGCAGGATCCGACCGAACTGGTAGCGGCGGTAGTCCCTGAGCCGGGGCCGACGGTTCGGCCGATTTACATCAAGACGGCAGCGGCCAAGCAGTCGCTTGCCAAGCGCGGCGCCGGCAGCGGTTCAGCCTATCCGCGGGTGGAGTTGCTCTACCGCGATAAGGAAGCCGATGTCATCGACCGTGGACGCGAGTTCGATTTCTCATATCGGGTAGTGCGTAATCAGAAGTTAGCGGAGTTTCGCGTGTTTCTATGGTGGATTGGCGCGCAGATGGCTTACGACGAAATCGATGAAATCTACAATCTGCTATTGAACGGCGACGGGACTTCAGCCGGCGCTACGGATGTATTCATCGGCAATGCCGGCACATTTGCTTATAGCGACCTGGTGCATCTGGCGATGTCGTTCGATGTGCCGGCTGGATTGACCCATATTGTTGCGGCGAAGAGCGACATCGAGAAAATCGTCAATCTTTCGCAGTTTCAGGACCCGTTGGTCTGGCGGGAGAGTGAACTTATGCAGCGCAGCGGCGATTATCGGTCGTTATATCCGGTGAATGCACGCTTAGTGATCGCGCCGCAGGCGACATCGACGAAGATCATCGCTTTAGACGCACGCTTTGCCGTGCGCGAATCGGTCGCCCAGCCGCTGATGATCGAGGCTGAAAAAGTCATCAATCAGAAACTGGAAGCCGCTGTAGTTTCCAAAGAATCGGTCTATACCGTGATGGTCGATGACTGCGCCCGGCTGTCAGATTATTAACGACCGGAACTAATGCTGAGGAAATAACAATGACAATGATGATTTTAATACTGAATGTGGTATTTATTACGATAGTTTATGTGGCATATATATAACGGCATTAGTATATATTCGACTAATATCCGAGGGGCTAGATGGGTCAAACTTACTTTTAGGCTCTGATGCCCCTCGGGAATCTTTGGAGGTATGAGGGATGAGGGGGAAGGGTTAATTTTCAATCAAGAGGAATAAATGTCGGTGAATAATACGCTCAATTATCTAAAAGCCCAACAAAAAGAACATATTCTGATGTTCTCCGGCGCGCTTACGACCGCGTCGCAATATCTAAGAGGAGGAGGCGGAGAAGCCGGGGATGGTTTTCCACTGCCTCGCCGTGGGGCGATAGTGCGGCTCGATGTGTGGGACGGTTCTACTTTGAAGTCGGCCGAGGGGGATATAGAGATTGCCCAAGGCGAACGGCTGGCGCTGTGGGCTGAATATGGAACGAGCGCTTTCGATATCTATGTTCGCATCGACGGCATGAATACGACGCTGATGGCGAGCGGCTTGAGCGCCAATTCGACGCTTATGGCAACGGTGCAGGTCGTTTTGTTAGAGGATTAAAAATACGAAAATAGGTATTCTGTTTCTTACAAAGGAATAAAGGAGCAAAATGTCTTGGACTGATAGCGACACGGTAAAGAAGCATCTTTGCGCTGCTGAGATACCCTCTGCGGAGCATCGCGATGTGGCGGTGCAGATAAATGCATCAGGAACAAGCCAATTGCCGCATCGGGGATTGGTGAAGAACAGCGAGAAGGTCAAACGGCCGGCTGGTATAAGTCCGGAAGGGCCTGAAGTCATAATTTTAAACGGTGCAAATTGGGCGCAGTTGGCTAACGCTGACTTAACACCGGGGCAGGCTGTGGCGGCGGCAGATATTCTTATCTCCGAAGTCTATGCAGAGAGCGTCGATTATGCCATCGATTGGCAAGCCGGGAAGGTGCGTCGGCTGGCGGGAAGCGCCATCACCGACGGGGGAACAGTGCAGGTGT
>Ga0194125_10012714_pt1 | contig 11053 bp, 11 predicted proteins | sample TA2KigC250mmetaG_FD_148626 | JGI IMG/M metagenome (GOLD analysis project Ga0194125, IMG submission 148626) | Freshwater microbial communities from Lake Tanganyika, Tanzania - TA2015034 Kigoma Deep Cast 250m | ecosystem: Environmental > Aquatic > Freshwater > Lake | place: Tanzania: Lake... | reverse complement strand
CCACGACCAAGATGGTCCACCATCACGTGGCCGAGATCGCCGCCGCCTCGCGCGAGCAGTCGCAGGGGCTCGAGCAGATCAACGGCGCCGTCGGCCAGATGGACTCGGTCACGCAGCAGAACGCGGCCACGGCCGAGGAGTCGGCCTCGGCGGCGCAGGAGCTGAACGCCCAGGCGGAGCAACTGCGCGGCCTGGTCGCCGACCTGATGCGCCTCATCGGTGGAGAGCGCCAGGCGCCGCAGGAGCCCGCCGGCACGGCTTGGGGGGGACAGGCGGCGCGCTCCGACTGGACGCCGCGGGTCATCCCCGGAGGGCGGCCGTCGCGGGCGGGAACGCGCGCCGCTCCCGAGGAGGTGATCCCCTTCGACGAGGACGACCGCATCCTGTCCGGCTTCTGAGCCCGCTCCGGTCGACGCGAGCGTCCCCCGGCCTTCCGGGTGACCCGTCACGGACTCCCTTCCCCCGGAGGGTCTCGACCTTCCGGTTGTCGCCGGGCCCCGAGGCGTGCACCATGGGCCCCGGCGTCGATCCGGGGGGTGCATGACCAAGGAGCGCGAGCTCTATCCCTACCTCTTCGAGCCGGTCTACAAACCCTATCCCTGGGGCGGCGACCGGTTCGCGCGCTGCCTCGGCCGGCAGCCCGGCTCCGGCGTCCGGGCCGAGTCCTGGGAGATCTCGGATCGGCCCGAGGGCATGTCGATCCTGCGCAACGGGCCGCTCGCCGGCCGCTCTCTCGCCGACCTCGTGCGCGACCTGGGCGCGGACCTCATCGGTCCGGGGCCTCCGGCGGAGCGGTTCCCCCTGCTCTTCAAGCTGCTCGACGCGCGGGAGAGGACCAGCCTGCAGGTGCACCCGACTGAGGATTGGGCGCGGTCGCACGGCGGGGAGCCGAAGAGCGAGCTCTGGTACTCCCTGCCGGGCGCCGGCCGCGCGCGCCTCTACGCCGGGCTGCGCGCCGGGGTCGACCGGGGGCGCTTCGCGGCGGCGCTGGCCGAGCGCCGTCTGGAGCCCCTCCTGCAGGCGTGGCCGATCGACCCCGGAGAGGCGATCTTCATCCCCGGCGGATGCGTCCACGCGATCGACGCCGGCTGCTTCCTCTACGAGGTCCAGCTCAACTCCGACACGACCTTGCGCGTCCACGACTGGGACCGTCGCGCCCCCGACGGGACCTCGCGGCCGCTGCACATCGAGGAGGCCCTGTCCGTCATCCGCTGGCCGGGCGGCGACGCCCAGGTCGGCCCGCCGCGCCCTCCGCGGCGGGAGGTCCGGGGGCCCGGCGGAGGACGGTTCCTGGAGGTGCACAGCTCTCCCCACTTCCGGGTCCTCAAGCTGGAGCCGTCCGGGATGGTGGAGATCTCCCCCGACGAACGCGGGTTCCAGGTCTTGTATGTCGAGCGGGGAGGTGCTGTGATCGAGGGTGGCGGCCGGCGGGAGGCGCTGCCCGCCGGCACGAGCTGTCTCGTCCCGGCGGCCCTGTCCCGCTACGCGCTCGGGCCCATCGACTCCGCCGGGGCGAGCGTGCTGCTGACGACGCGGTGAACCATGGACGCGGGATACGCCTCACACGATTCTCACCCGGATCTCACGCGGCGCGGCGTGCGCATCGGCGATACCTCGGGGCACACTCGGGTTTCCCGAGCAAGGAGCAAGCCGATGGCCGAGGCGCACATCCTCATCGTCGAAGATGAAGAGGACATCCTGCAGCTGATCGAGTACAACCTCCTCAAGGAGGGCTTCACGGCCGCCTGCGCGCGTACGGGCGAGGAGGCGCTGCGTCTGGCGCGCGACGAGCAGCCCGACCTGGTCCTGCTCGACCTGATGCTGCCCGGCATCGACGGTCTGGAGGTCTGCCGGACGCTGCGCCGCCAGCCGCCGACCGCCATGACGCCGATCGTCATGCTGACCGCCAAGGGCGAGGAGGCCGACATCGTCGCCGGGCTGGAGCTGGGCGCGGACGACTACATCACCAAGCCCTTCACCCCCAAGGTCCTCGTGGCCCGCATCCGCACCGTCCTGCGCCGTCGCGCCGCGGCGCCGGTCGAGAAGGACAGCATCCTGCGCATCCACGGCATCGAGATCCACCCGGGGCGGCACGAGGTCCTGGTCGGCGGCAAGCGCGTGGAGCTGACCTTCACCGAATTCCGCCTGCTGCAGCTCCTGGCCGGGCGCCCGGGATGGGTGTTCACGCGCTACCAGATCGTCAACGCCGTGCGGGGCGAGGACTACGTCGTCACCGACCGGGCGGTCGACGTGCAGATCGTCGGCCTGCGCAAGAAGCTCGGCGAGGCGGGCCGCTACATCGAGACGGTGCGCGGCGTCGGCTATCGCTTCCGGGACTAGGCGCATGCGGCCGCAGCGGCTCTTCTGGCAGCTCTTCCTCTCCCACGCCCTGCTCCTCCTCGTCGTGATGGCCGGCGTGACCTGGCTGTCGAATCGCAGCGTGCAGCGCTTCTACATGGAGGAGACGAAGGCGGGACTCGCCGCGCATGCCCAGCTCGTGGCCGGCCAGGTGGCTACCCTGCTGCCGGACGGCGCGTACGCCGAGGTCGACAGCCTCTGCAAGGCCTGGGGGAGCGCGATCGGCATGCGCATCACGGTCATCCGCCCCGACGGCCTGGTGCTGGGCGATTCCCACGAGGACCCGCGGCTGATGGAACGCCATGGAGCCGCCGACCGGGCCGAGGTCGGGCAGGTCCTGCAGGGCGAGACGGGCGCGGCGATCCGGCGCAGCGAGACGCTGCGGCGCAGCATGCTCTATGTCGCCGTCCCCGTGCTCCAGTCGCGCCAGACGGGAGACCATGTGGCCGCGGTCGTCCGCACCGCGCTGCCGCTGTCGGCGGTCCAGGAGACGCTGCGGGCGCTCAACATCGGCCTGCTGGGGGGAAGCGGGGTGCTGGCCGCCCTGCTGGCGCTCCTGAGCCTGGCCCTCGCGCGGCGGATCAGCCGCCCCCTGGAGGCGCTGCGCGACGGGGCGGAGCGGCTCTCCCGGGGAGACTTCAGCCGGCGGCTGGCGCAGCCCGGACTGACCGAGGCGCGCGGGCTGGCCGAGTCGATGGACCGCATGGCCGCCCAGCTCCGGGAGCGGCTGGACCTCGTCACCCGCCAGCGCAACGAGCTGGAGACGATCCTGCGCAGCATGACCGAGGGCATCCTGGCCGTCGATCTCGAGCAGCGCGTCGTGACGATGAACGCGGCGGCCGCGCGCATCCTGAGCGTCTCCGCCGAGGAGGCCGCCGGACGGCCGGTCCACGAACTCCTGCGCAATCCCCCCCTGCAGGCGCTGATCGAGCGGGCGCTCGGATCCGCCGAGCCGGTCGAGGGGGACGTCGTCCTCCACGGCGAGGGCGAGCGCCACCTCGAGGTGCGGGGCGCGATCCTGCGCGACCGGGAGGAGCGGGAGATCGGGGCGCTGCTCGTGCTGCACGACGTCAGCCGGCTGCGCCAGCTCGAGCGGATGCGGAGCGACTTCGTGGCCAATGTCTCGCACGAGCTCAAGACGCCCGTGACGGCGATCCAGGGGGCGGTCGAAACGCTCGCCTCCGGGGCGATCGCCGATCCCGGGGCCGCGGAGCGCTTCCTGTCGATCCTCGCCCGCCAGGCCGGGCGGACCGAGGCGATCATCGAGGACCTGCTGCGCCTGTCGCGCATCGAGGAGGAGGCGGGCCGCGGGGGGCTCGAGCTGGAGCCCGGGTCGATCGAGATGGTCCTGGCGGGCGCCGTGCAGGCGTGCCAGGCCGGGGCGCGGGAGAAGGGGATCGAGATCGAGTTCGACTGCCCGCCCGAGCTCGAGGCGCGGATCAATCCTCCGCTGCTCGAGAACGCGGTCGCCAACCTGATCGACAACGCCGTGAAGTACAGCGCTTCCGGGGGGCCGGTGCGCGTGTCGGCCGCCGCGCACGGCGGTGAGGTCCTGATCACGGTCAACGACCAGGGGTGCGGCATCGACCAGCGCTTCCACGAGCGGATCTTCGAGCGCTTCTTCCGCGTCGACCGCTCGCGCGGCAGGGAGCTGGGGGGCACAGGTCTGGGACTGGCGATCGTCAAGCACATCGTCCTGGCCCACGGCGGACGGGTGACCGTAGACAGCGCGCCTGGGCGGGGGAGCACCTTCGGCATCGTCCTGCCCTGCACAACTCGGGCCGCTCGCCATGAACTTGCGGATTCCTAACCCGGCGCTCACGCGCCCCGGGTACCTTCCCTCGAATCTGGGGAGTCGCGGTCGGGCATCCGCGCCGGCCGAACGCACCCCCGAGGCAGGCGAATCCAATCGAGGAGGGTCCCGATGAGACAGTCGGTTTTCACCTGGCTGGGCCTGGCGGCCCTGGTCCTGGGCGCCCTGGCGACGCCCGCGCAGGCGGCGGGCAACGCGATCGTCATCGACGGCTCGACGACCGTCGGACCGATCGCCAAGGCCTTCGCCGAGTACTACATGCGGCAGCATCCGGGCATCAGCGTCACGGTCAGCGAGTCGGGCAGCGGCAACGGCGCCAAGAGCCTGGTCAACGGCACGTGCGACATCGCCGACATGTCCCGCTTCATGAAGGACACCGAGTTCCAGGCGGCGGTCGCGGCGGGGGTCTGGCCCGTGGCCCACGTCGTCGCCATGGACGGCATCGCCATCGTCGTCCATCCGAGCAACCCGGTGCAGGAGATCACGGTCGAGCAGGCGCGCGCCGTCTACACCGGCCGGATCAAGAACTGGAGCGAGCTGGGCGGCCCCGACCGCGCCATCGTCGTGGTCAGCCGCGACACGAACAGCGGCACCTACGAGAGCTTCGAGACGCTGGTGTTGGACCGGGAGAAGATGGATGGGTCGGTCGAGTACCTCGGCAGCAACGGCGCGATCCGCCAGAAGATCCAGAGCACCACGGCGGCGATCGGCTACATCGGCCTCGGCTTCGTCGACCGCACGGTCAAGGCGCTGACCGTCAACGGCGTCGAGCCGACCCGCGAGACGGTGGCTGCGGGCCTCTATCCCGTCGCCCGGCCGCTCTTCATGTTCACCAACGGCTATCCCGATCCGGGCACGCCGGTGCACGGCTTCATCACGCTCTACCTGACCCGCAAGGGGCAGGAGATGATCGAGGCGATCGGATTCGTCCCCGTGACCAGCTACTAGCCGGGGGGCGCGAGCGATGAGCGGCGAAGAGCACCCCTCGCCGGCCCGGAAGCGGCGCAAGGCACCGTCCGGGCCGGCGTCTTCCGAGGGCCTGCACGGGCGGCGCAGCAGCCTGCTGCTGAGCGCCCGCGCCAGCCGCATGCGCCGCGCGGCCGGACTGGCCGGCAACGGCACGCTGCTGCTCATCACCTCCAGCTCGGCGATCGTCGTCCTCTTCATCTTCTACTTCATCTTCAAGGACGCCCTGCCCTTCTTCCGCCTCCAGGGCCTGGGCGAGTTCTTCACCAGCACGCGCTGGTATCCGTCGAGCCACCCGGCGGAGTTCGGCGCCCTGGCGATCTTCTTCGGCAGCGCGCTGGTCACGCTCGGCGCGATCGTCGTCGCCGTGCCCCTGGGCGTCTCGGCGGCCGTCTGTCTGAGCGACGTCCTGCCCTTCGGGATGCGCCAGGCGATCAAGCCGGTGATCGAGATCCTGGCGGCCATCCCCTCGGTCGCCTACGGCTTCTTCGCCCTGGTCGTCTTCGCGCCCCTGCTGCAGGAGGGGGGCGGACGGATCATGGCCCTCTGCACCTGGCTCCTGGGCGCGCCCGTGGCGGTGCTCTCGACGGTGATCCTCGCCGACCTGCTCGCCGGGCGGGCGAGCCCCCGCGCCCGGGCGGGGGTGCGCGTCGTCGCGCTGGCGGCGCTCGGCGCATGCTGGGTCCTCGGCCTGCAGATACTGGCCGCCCGGCTCGGCCAGATCGAGGTGGCCAGCGGCACCAACGCGCTCAATGTCTCGCTCATCCTCGGGATCATGGCCCTGCCGACCGTGGTCAGCGTCTCCGAGGACGCGCTCCAGGCCGCGGGCCGCGAGCTGCGGGAGGGCAGCTACGCCCTCGGCGCGACCCGGGCGGAAACGATCCTCAGGGTGGTCATCCCCGCCGCCGGCAGCGGCATCCTGGCGGCCGTGATCCTCGGCGTCATGCGCGCGATCGGGGAGACGATGGTCGTCTGGATGGCCTCGGGCAACGCCGCCAAGATCCCGGTCCCCTGGTACAACCTGCTCGAGCCGGTGCGCACGCTGACGGCGACGATCGCCGGAGACATGGGCGAGGCGGACCACGTGACCGGATCGGCCCGCTACCACGTGCTCTTCGCGATGGCGCTCGGGCTGCTGACGATCTCCTTCGCCTGCAATCTGGCCAGCGAGTGGGTCCTGCGCCGGGCGCAGCGCAAGCGGGGGGCCTAGGCCGTGCGGCGCAGCACGCGAAAGCTGATCGACCGCTCCTTCTCGGGGCTGGGCGTGATGTCGATCGTCCTCATGGCGGCCGCGCTGCTCGTCATCCTCGCGCCGATCTTCGTCCGCGGCCTGGGGGCGATCTTCTTCCGGGGAACTGTCGAGTTCCGCCGGATGCAGCTCGAGCAGTTCGAGCGGGGCTCGCGCGCGGCGGTGGAGGAGGAGACGGCCGCCGCGGCCGCCGCCCGCGCGCCCGTCTACCGCATGCTGGCCGAGTTCGAGGAGGAGCTGTCGGCCATGGCGGCGGAGGAGCGCCGCCAGTACGCGGGCCAGCTGCGCGAGGTCCGCGAGCTGGTGACGGAGCTGCTCGGCCCGGCGCCGGGGACGCCCGCTCCGGTGCTGCCGCGGGACCAGTACGGCCAAACGCGCTGGGACCGGGCGCGCTTCAAGCTCGACCTGCTGCTCCAGCGCACCGAGTACGACTACTCCGACGCGGCGCGGATGGGCCGCGAGGTCCGGGTCGACCGGGCGCGGGACTTCGCCGGCACGCGGCTCGAGCCGCTCTTCGACTACCTGCGGGCCCACGCGCGCGAGATGCTCCGCCCCCGCCTCACCGCCTACCTGCGCTTCCTGACCGACGCGCCGCTGGACTCGCACTTCTTCGGCGGGATCTGGCCGGCGATCCTGGGCACCCTCTACCTGACGCTCGGCGCGATGCTCTTCGCCCTGCCGATGGGCGTGATCTCGGCCGTCTATCTCGTCGAGTACGCCGGGCAGGGGCGTCTGATCAGCCTGCTGCGCACCTGCGTGAGCACGCTGGCCGGGGTGCCGAGCATCGTCTTCGCCCTCTTCGGCCTGGCCTTCTTCATCCACAGCCTGCACGTCACGCCCGGCAAGAGCATCATCGCCGGCTCGATGACGCTGGCGGCGCTGATCCTGCCGACGATCATCCGCGCCTCGGAGGAGGCGATCCGCGCCGTGCCGGAGACCTACAAAGAGGCGGCCCTCAGTCTGGGCGCGGGCAAGTGGCGGGCGGTCATCACGGTGATTCTGCCCGCGTCTCTGCCGGGGATCCTGACCGGAACCGTCATCAGCATGGGCCGCGCCGCGGGGGAGACGGCGCCGATCATCTTCACCGCCGCCGTCAGCGTGGGCAAGGCGGTCGAGCTGTTCCAGGCGCGTTTCTGGGAAGCGCTGGCGCAACCGACGCCGGCGTTGCCCTGGAACATCTACAATCTGGCGACCGAGCATGAGGCGGTGGACGAGATCCGCCACGTCCAGTTCGGCATGGTCTTCGTGCTCGTCCTGCTCGTGCTCCTGCTCAACGCCGCCGCGATCGCCCTGCGCGCTCGCGTCGCCCGCCGACTGAGAGGATGAGAGCCATGGTCGTGACTACGCCCACCTTCGATCTGGTCGTGCCGGAGCGCCGCGCCGACGTGCGCGACGACGCGCCGCTGGAGCATCCGCGCATCGTCGCCCGCGAGTTCTCGGTCTTCTACGGCAGGACCGAGGCGGTCGTCAAGGTGACGATGAACTTCCCCCACGGGCTCGTGACCGCGGTCATCGGACCGAGCGGCTGCGGCAAGTCGACACTGCTGCGGGCGATCAACCGGATGAACGATCTCATCCCCGGCTGCCGCACCGGAGGGGAGCTGATCTTCGACGGCCAGGACATCTACAAGCCCAACGTGGACGTGGCCGCCCTGCGCCAGCGCATCGGCATGGTTTTCCAGAAGCCCAATCCCTTCCCCAAGTCGGTCTTCGACAATGTCGCCTACGGCCCGCGCATCCTGGGCATCCAGGAGCGCGGCAGCCTGCGCGACATCGTCGAGCGCAGCCTGTCGCGCGCGGCGCTCTGGGAGGAGGTCAAGGACCGGCTGGGGGACAACGCGCTCGGCCTCTCCGGCGGCCAGCAGCAGAGGCTCTGCATCGCCCGCGCCCTGGCGGTCGATCCCGACGTGCTGCTGATGGACGAGCCCACGTCGGCGCTCGATCCCCGCTCGACCGCGCGCATCGAGGACCTGATCGGGGAGCTGCGCGGGCAGTACACGATCGTCATTGTCACCCACAATATGCAGCAGGCGGCGAGGGTCTCGGACTTCACCGCGTTCCTCTACGAGGGACTGCTGATCGAGTTCGATGTCACCGGAAAGCTGTTCACGAACCCGGGGCAGAAGCAGACCGAGGACTACATCACCGGCCGATTCGGATGAGGATGAGCCCATGCCGAGACACTTGTTGCGGGAGATCGACGAGGTCAAGCGCCAGATCCTGTCGCTGAGCGCCATCGTGGAGGAGAGCGTCCGCCTGGCGGTCCAGGCGATCGAGACGCGCGACTCCCGGCTGGCGGCCGAGGTCGTCGCCAGGGACGGAGAGATCGACCGGCTGGAGATGGAGGTGGAGGAGGCTTGTCTCAAGATCCTCGCCCTCTACCAGCCGGTGGCGATCGACCTGCGCTTTATCGTCTCGGTGCTCAAGATCAACAATGACCTCGAGCGCGTCGGCGACCTGGCGGTGAACATCGCCGAGCGGGCGGCCTACCTCTCCGGCCGCCCGGAGATCGGGATCCCCTTCGACTTTGGGGAGATCTGCCGCTGCGCGCTGGAGATGCTGCGCCAGAGCCTGGACGCGCTGATGAGCATGGACAGCGAGCTGGCCTACGGCGTCTTCGCCTGCGACGATCGCGTGGACGCGATCAACCGTGAGATGTACGGGCGCATCACCGCGGCGATCCACCGTGACCCGCAGAAGACCGACATCTTGCTGAGCTACCTGACGGCGACGCGCCGCCTGGAGCGGGTGGCCGACTACGCCACCAACATCGCCGAGGATGTCATCTACATGGTGGAAGGCCAGATCGTGCGCCATCGGGGGCTTTCGGCGGAGAAGGAGAAGCCGATCCCCGGCGGGCAGGGGGAGTGATCCCGCGGAGGACCGCTGCCCGCGGATGGGTGGATCCCGCCGGGATCCCGCCGGGATCCCGCCGCCGAGGACCCTGGTGTCCGCCCCGCGCCTTCCGGGGGGGATTGGAAGGGGCCGCGTCTTCGACTATAGTCTCGCAGCCATGGTCTCGCGCCGGTTCGTTCGGGCGGCCCGGCTCGGCTGACGGTCGCGTTCGCCCGGCAGCCGGCCCCCGGGAGTTCCGGAGGGCCCAGGTTAGGAGGGAAGCGATGAAGTACCGTTGCGATGCCTGCGGCTACGTCTACGACCCGAAGCTGGGGGATCCCGACTCCGGGATCGCCCCCGGCACGCCCTTCGCCGATCTGCCCAGTGACTGGGTCTGTCCGCTGTGCGGCGTCGGCACGGACATGTTCAGCCCCGAGGAGTAGACGGCGAAGGAGGGCAGCGATGAACGAGACGATCCCCCTCGACCGCGTCCTCGACTTCGCCATCGAGCGCGAGCAGGAGGCCATCGACTTCTACACCGGGCTGGCGGGCAAGGCGACCTCGGCGGAGATGCGCCGGGTCTTCGAGCAGTTCGCCGGCGAGGAGCGGGGCCACAAGGCCAGGCTGCAGGGGGTCCGGGCCGGCAAGCCCATGCAGGCGCCCGTGAAGCCGGTCATGGACTTGCGGATCAGCGACTACGTCGTGGCGACGGAGCCGGGGCCCGACATCAGCTACCAGGACGCGCTCATCCTGGCGATGAAGAAGGAGAAGGCGGCCTTCCGGCTCTACACCGACATGGCCGAGCTGGTCGGCGACGACGAACTGAAGGACCTCCTCCTGGCGCTGGCGCAGGAGGAGGCCAAGCACAAGCTGCGCTTCGAGGTCGAATACGACGACCGCTTCCTCAAGAACTGGTAGGGAAGCGCTGGCGACACCCGGCCTGCGCTACGGGCTCTGGCGCACGACCTGGAGCGGGAACTCGACCTGCACATCGTCCCCGAGCAGCGTCCCCCCGGCGTCGAGCAGCTTGTTCCACTGCATGCCGAAGTCCTTGCGGTTGATCGTCGCCGTGGCCGAGAAGCCCCCCCTGTAGCCCATTCCCGGAAGATCGGCGAAACCGAGCGCATCGACGGTGACGACGATCGGCCTGGTCACCCCGAGCATGGTGAAGTCGCCGGTCACCCGGTAGCGGTTCTCCTGGTCGGTCGGCTCGATCTTCGTGCTCCTGAAGACGATCGTCGGATGCTTCTCGACGTCGAAGAAATCGCTGCCGCGCAGGTGGTTGTCGCGGTTCTCGTTGGCCGTGTCGATGCTCGCCGCGCGGATCGTGATCTCGATGCTGGAGTTCTCGGGCCGGGCCGGGTCGTACTGCAGCGCGCCGGTGAAGTCAGTGAAGCGCCCGGTGGTCTGATTGAACAGGTGGCGGACCTTGAAGCCCGCCGAGGAGTGGGCCACATCGATCTGGAAGACCTCCGGGTCGGCGGGCGTCTCGGCCGGGACCGACGGGCCCGCGCAGGCCAGGGCGAGCGCGAAACCGCCCAGCAGGGCCCTGCCGAGCCGGCCGCGCCCTGACGAACGCCTGTCTGCCATCATGTTGAACCTCCTGTGTGGATGACTGGATCGTCCGCCGCGGGACATGACGGGTGGCGACGCATCAGGATCAATACTGCCGCCCCGCGCGGCGGTTCCCGCCGCAGGGTAGCGCCTGGCGTCCGGCGCGGACAGGGGATTCGGCGGCGGTGTGATAGCCAGGGGAGGCTGTCCCCTCTAACTGCCGGGCCAAGGTGTCCCATGAAGGAGGACACGGTGGTCATGAGCGGGAAGGAGGCTCG
>Ga0194125_10012711_pt1 | contig 11056 bp, 8 predicted proteins | sample TA2KigC250mmetaG_FD_148626 | JGI IMG/M metagenome (GOLD analysis project Ga0194125, IMG submission 148626) | Freshwater microbial communities from Lake Tanganyika, Tanzania - TA2015034 Kigoma Deep Cast 250m | ecosystem: Environmental > Aquatic > Freshwater > Lake | place: Tanzania: Lake... | reverse complement strand
TGAGGCCTTCCTGCCATTGTGTGTTCATAGTCACGCGGCACCCTGGAGGAATATGCGGAGTGATCTGCTCTGCGAAGCACCCAAGGACCACCACGATCTCGTCTACACTGCTGGCCATGACTTGATGAAGCACATGCGCAACCATGGGCAGGCCTGCAACGTCAAGGAGCTGTTTGGGCGCGTCAAAGCGTTGGGAAGCACCTGCCGCCAAGACAACTGCCGAAACGCGGCGCCAGCACTCCACGATCGGATCTTCGGTGGCCACAGCGCCAATGAGCACGCGATCCAGAGCAGCATGGCCTTTGATGCGTGCAGCAATGTGACGCGCTGCTTCCAGAGCCGCTCCGCCATGCACCTTGTTGATCAAGGGCACAAGACGCGCATGGGCTGGCGCACCCTTCAGCGCTCCTTCTGGATGGACGAGTAGACCAGCAACGGCCTCTGGCTCAAGCAATTCACCGAGCCGGAGCCCAGTCAGCCGGGCTATCAACTCTGGGCGATGGACGCTCTCCGAGCTGAGTCTGCTGCCGATGGCGTCACCCCCTACGACAGGAATGAACAGAGTAGTCTCTGCTGGGACAACGGGTTCGTGAACCGCTGGCGCTTTGAGCGGCAATCCTCTGGCGCCGTCCGCTTCGACCAATACCACATCGGCCAGACGTGCCAGCGCTGCCACCAGGCCCGTATCGATACCCTTTAACTTGCCCTCAGCCTGCAGTCGCCGGGCAGTTACAGTAATCAGGTGCTCAGAATGGAGGGCTTGCTCGGCAGCCAACAGGGCTTGCGTGACGTCCTCCTGGACAACCAGTGCTCCCGTCTGCGAAGGAGATGGTGGGCGGATCATCGTTGTAGTAGTGGTAATGACCCGCCAGCCTTCCTCGGCCAGTTCGCGGCCCAGGCGGTACATAGCCGTGCTCTTACCCCCTGCACCAACGAAAGAAACAATCTCTCCTCTGTGCACCTGCAGCGCTTCGTACAGACGCATCAGAGATTCCTGGCCCAGGGGCATGAAGGCCGAAGAGCAGACATCTCAGCCATCTTTATCCTCTCCCAAGGCCATATCCTCTTCAACCTGTACGACAGCAGTGGCAATGGCCCAGCTCACTAGCCCCCAGGTTCCACCGCAGAGCACAATCCCCAGCAGCACGTTGCGCAACGACAAGTTATGCGCCCGCCACAGGCCCAAGAGGGTCAGAAGGATTGCCAATGCCGCAAAAAACAGTCCGATGCGCAGCGGACCATTCAGCTGGCTATGCTTCCCCTTTGACGCAGCGGTCCTCTCTGCCTCCCCTTCTCGTCTCTCCCGCAGGTCACCCATACATCCTCCAGCCTCCTCTACCCAGGGGTTCATATGCGCAGCCAGAGCCTGACTGCCAGTTCTCTGGTCCTAATCCATCCGTGATGCACAACGCCCTACCTTGGATCAGGCGGGGCTTGGCCAAACGCAGCCAATGTCCTGCTAATGATAAGCATCCTTCCCTTCCACAGCGCACCACAGAAGACAATTATCCTTCACCTGGTAGGTTATCTGACCCGTGTTGCTCAGATGGCTCAGGAATGCATAGAGCGTAGGATAGAAAAGAAAGTATTGTCGAAGGTTGCGGATATAAATGGCATATCGAGCACATACCGCCTGGAGGAGTTCGTTGGCCCCGACGCAACCTTGCGTGAGATATGCCTTTACGAACTCCAATACCTCGTTGATCTGAGCAACGTTGCGGTCAATCAGAGTTGACACATCGCGTCTGGCCGGACCATGGCCCAGCACATAGTACCGACTGGAGTAGTCACGCAGCTTCTCCAGGCTCTGTAGCCGATGAGTGATGCTGTAGGCATAAGATATGGCTGTGTTGGCCAACTCCTCCTCGCCCGCCAGAATATCGCCGGTGAAAAAGACATCATTGACCATGTAACCGGTGTGACTGGCGGTGTGCCCAGGCAAGGCCACCGCCTGTACGGTGACCCCCGCGATCTCTAGTTCACCCTCGGTGACCAAGACGTCTACCGCACAGGGCTGAGGATCAAAGCGGGGCGCCCGCATCTCGGCAACGGGATCGGCTCCAACGAAGGAACAGATGGCGCCCCACAAAGGCTCCTGCAGCGCTACTGCATCATGCACAGGAGCATAGACACGGGCGCCTGTCTGCTGTACAAGGTAGGCATTGCCACCCACATGATCCCCGTGGCAGTGAGTATTGATAACAGCTACCAGATCGAGATCCCGCTCCCGCAGAATCTGCAGCAGTTGACAGCCAGAGCGCCGACCCACACCAGTGTCAATCAACAGCGCCTGCTGGTTATTCCCCACGATCAAGCCCACATTGCTGGGCCCTGGAAGATAATAGACGTTTCCGCAGATATGTTGCAGACGCAATGTGTTTGCCCTCGGGATTGTGTGCTGCACTTTCAATGGCATTATAGTGGACAGCATAGCAAAAAGCAAGGCTTTTTGAGAGGTGGTTACTCGCCCGGAGTGGGCATGTTTTTCAGGTATGCCCTCAAAGCAATTCCGAGACCGCTTTGCTTCTGCTCACAAGGGTGATATACTGTAGAATACCAAGCCGTTGGATGCGACCTGCAGATGCTCAAAGTTACTCTTCAGCCAGTCTATCTCTCTCCACACTTGGATGACGCCATTCTCTCCTGCGGTGGTCTTATCCACCGGCAAGGACAACTCGGGTGCTCACCCATTGTCATCACTTGCTGCGCCGGTGTGCCTGATTATCGTGTACTCTCTCCCTTTGCCCTGGAGCAGCACCACCGTTGGGGCCAACTCGTCGGTCCACTGGAGCAGCGGCGCTGTGAGGATGCCACGGCCCTGATCTATCTCGGCGCCAAGTACCAGCATTGGGATTACTTGGACTGCATCTACCGTCGCCATCCGATCAGCGGTGAGTTCCTATACGCCAGTGAAGAGGGCATTTTCGGGCAAGTGCACAGCGTAGAGTGGGATTTGGCAGAGCGACTGACGGCAGATGTCGTCCTATCTTTGTCGGCAGAGGCGACACTGATTTATGCACCCCTGGCCGTTGGCCAGCATGTGGATCACCAGGTTGTGCTGAAGGCCGCGTTGCGGCTGCGCGAGGAAGGATTCCGCGTTCAGTTCTACGAAGACTACCCTTACGCCGGCGATCCCTCCAAGCTTGACCAGGCCCTGCAACGGTGGACCTGTCCGCCAACGCCTTTTGTCCAGACCATTCGGGAACAGGACCTGGAGGCGAAGGTGAGCGCAATTGCTCTCTATCGCTCCCAACTCGCCGTGTTGTTCGAGGATGAGGCGTCCATGTCGGAACGCGTCCACACCCATGCGCTGACAGTGAGCGCAGGCAAGGGCTATGCCGAGAGGTACTGGCAGGGAGGATTGCGGGAATATGCTTAGCCGGCGGCTTGTTCTCTACCTGCTGGTGCTGGTCTGCGGCGCAGCGACCATGGGCGTAGAGATGTGCGCTTCACGCCTGCTGGCTCCTTACTTTGGCAACTCCTTGCCGGTTTGGGGCCTGCTCATTGGCTTTCTGTTGGCCTATCTGGCCCTCGGCTACTGGCTCGGTGGGCGCATCGCGGATCGTCGCCCGCAGGCTCGCATACTTTACCAACTGGCGGCCTGGGCCGGCTTTCTGATCGGACTCATTCCCTATCTGGCGCGCCCCTTTCTGCAGCGGTCATTGCTGGCTCTGGCCAGTTACCAGGCCGGAGCAATAGTGGGCTCACTATTGGCCATCCTCATTTTGTTTGCCGTGCCCGTGGTCCTGCTAGGCTGCATCTTTCCTTTTGCCATGCGTCTGAGCATCGAAGACACCGCTTCCAGCGGACAAGTGGCCGGCCGTCTGTACGCGTTATCCACAGTCGGCAGTCTGCTGGGAACCTTTGCCTCGGTCTTCTTGCTGATCCCAAGTCTAGGCACACGCCACACCATGTTGATCATCTCACTCTCCCTGTTGGCTATGGCTCTAACCGGATTGCTCCCGAGTATAGGCCGCAAAGCCCTTCTCTACATCCTGCTGCCCATCGCCATTGTCGTCCTGCAGTCTATGCGCGCAGGAGCGATCAAGCCCTCCCAAGGCCTCATCTACGAGATAGATTCCGCCTACAACTACATCCAGGTGTTACAGGAGGGAGAAGAAACGCTCCTCAAGCTCAACGAAGGCGAAGGCATTCAGTCCACCTACCATCCCCAACGGGTCCTCACAGGCTATGTGTACGACTATTTCTTGCTGGCTCCCCTTTTCCGCAGCGGCGGCCATCCGCCCACGGTGAGTAGCCTGTGTCTCCTGGGACTGGCCGCGGGCACGGCCGCTCGCCAATACACCTCGGTATTTGGCGCCATCCCCATTGACGGTGTGGAAATCGATCCCGCCATTGTGGATGTTGCGCAACGCTTCTTTGGTCTCAATCTGGCCAACCTGAACATCGTAGTGGAAGACGGTCGGTACTTTCTGGCAGTGAGCAGGAATACATACGATGTGATCATTGTTGATGCTTACTGTCCCCCGTACATTCCATTCCAGTTGACCACGCGCGAATTCTTTGCACTAGCGTACGAGCGCCTGAGCCCCGACGGTGTTGTGGCCATCAACGTAGCGCGCACAGAGACTGACTACACTCTGGTGGATGCCATCGCCGGCACGATGAAAGCAGTCTATCCGAGCGTGTACGTCCTCGATACGCTCAGCAACCTGAACAGTGTTGTGATCGCGACGCGACAGCCATCTGAGCTGTCGGCTATTCAGACGGAGCTGGCGCGCGTGAGCGATCCTGTGCTGAGGGATGTGGTGCAGCGGGCTACAGGTCGCATACGGGAGTTCACTGCCTCCAGTCAGAGGATCTTGTGCGACGATCACGCTCCGGTAGAACAGATCTTGCACACGATGATGGCGCGTTATATTCTGGGGCAACCCACTCGTGAGGTGCTTCCTTGAAGACAAAGCCCAGAGCTCTAGACGCAATTGCCAGGGCCGTACTGCTTATTTGCACACCGCCGGTACTGCTTCTGGCAAACCTATACCTCCTGGCGACCCCAGCTTTTGTGCGCTACGAGTACAACAAGCCGGGCTTTCCGCCAGCAGATCTGTACGATAGCAGAGAGAGGCTACTTTTGGCCGAAGCCACTGTCCACTATATGCGCTCCAGCAAGGGCACTGACTACTTGATGCAGTTGCAGTCCCGTGGCCTACCGGTCTACAATTCGCGCGAGATCATCCATCTGGCGGATGCCAAGCGTGTGATGAACGCGGCTCTGGGCGTGCACAGCATCTGCCTTATCCTCTGCCTCCTGGCCTTGGTCTATGCTCACGGTCATCCCAAACGGTGGTACCATGCCTGGCGGGCTATATCCTGGGCCGGCCTGTTCCTCTTTGTTCTGCTCGCAAGCATTGGGCTTCTGGCCTACGTCAACTTTAACCTCTTTTTTACCACGTTCCATCGCCTCTTATTCACAGGTGACTCTTGGCTCTTCCCTTTCTCCGACACATTGATCCAGCTCTTCCCCTTACCATTCTGGATGGATGCCACATGGCTGATCTGCCTGCTCACCCTGATGGAATCCGCCATTGTGGGTTGGGCCGCTTACGCTTTCTCTCGCCGGCTAAGGGCACGGCAGCAAATAAGCGTACAGGCCTGAACTTCAGACACGAGTCGTGATGCCCGAATCCCAGGACAAAACTCTGCACCACGGCGTCAGAACTTGCGCTCTTCTCACCTCCATATTTGCCAAAAGACACCTGTTGTGATAGAATTCGTGCACTTTGAAATCTGGAGACCTGATTGTCCATTATGGATATAGGGTGGTTGGGAGTGCTATCCCTCCTTCTTGTGTCCGTAAGCCATACCAATCTCCTTATGACGCGTTGGCGACCAAATCTGGTCGGATCGCAGGGATTCTAGACCAAAAGTGGGGCTGGATGCTGTTTGTTGTAAAGCACAGCCCTTCTTTTATGTAATCAATAGTCCACCAGACAACGAGAGAAAGGAAAGGAAGTCCATGCAGCGATCGTCTCGTGTCCCATCACTGAAACAACTGGTAAAGGATCGGCGTATGGAGAACAGTGTCTATGCCATTGCCGTATTCTTGCTGATTTCTAGCCTGCTGCTGCCGCCCCTTTCAGTAGGGTCGCGGATATTGCACTATGACTATCCATTGATCGCCAAAGCAGGGGGCATGGTCCAGGCCGCCGACGGCGCTCAACTTCTGATTCCGGCGGGGGCCTTGAGTCGGCAGCTTCGCCTGAAGATGACGGTGCTATCGGCGTTAGATTTTCTTTCCGGCGCCGGAGACAAAATGGAGCATGCAGCAGCAGAGGCCATCTCTACTTTGCCGGTGACCGTGCTGGGCAACCTCTACCGCTTTCGGGCCTATGGACCATCACCGAAAGAAGCGATCCTGACTCTGCCCGTGGACCCCGCTGCTTCAGCGGATCTCTATGCCTGGAATGGGCAAGAATGGGAATGGAAGTCCGCGCAGGTGATACCCGAACAAGGGGTTATCGAAGCACACCTGGACACCCTTCCAGCTCTGGCAGCGGTCGCCCAGACCAAACGTTTGAACCCTGTCATTGCCACGGTACTGGCTGCGGAACCTAGCTTGTCGGCTCAGACTGCTAGCCTTCTCTCGGAGATTCACCTCGATGGGTTCTACGTCAACGCAGAGGGCACGATCAACGATGTGCGCGGTACCAGGCGGGCCGGTTTGCCTGTGGGCTTGCCGGTGGTTCCCGTGATCAGCAATCAACAAGGTGACCAGGCACCATCCAAGGTTCTCACCAGTCTTCTGCTTGACCCAGAGGCACGCGCCCGCAACATTGCCTCACTTACCGTACTAAGCGTAGAGAAGATGTACGCTGGCATAGAATTGGACTATCGAGGTCTCGACACCAGCCTGCGAGAGGAATATGCCTCCTTTGTGGGCGAGGCGGCTGCTGCTTTGCATGAGCAAGGCAAACTCCTGTATGTGCGGGTTGAGCTGCCCCAGCGGATTGCGGAGGACCGCTGGGATACAGGGGCTTATGACTGGCAGGCCTTGGGCGCCCTTGTCGATGTGCTGGTCATCCCCGCCATCGACTCTCCAGGGGCTTACGCTCCGGATGGACAAATGACAGCGTTGCTGCGCTGGGCTGTAGGCGAGGTTAACCGCGCCAAACTCCAGGTGGCTATTTCTGTTTATGGCTACCAGGTCGCAGGCGAAGAAGCCAGCCGCGTTCCTTATCTGCAGGCATTGTCTGAAATGGCGCAGTTGGCTGTGGAAGGGAGCAAGGAACTGGTCAGTCCTGGCGAAGCGGTCACGGTGACGCTGTCCAGGCTCTACGAAGCAGGTGGACTCCAGTATGATCCGCAGATCGAAACGTACTGGATAGCGTACAGGGACGAGCAGGGGCAGAACCGGCAGATCTGGCTGGAGAATACGAGCAGTCTGGCGCACAAGTTGCAGTTGATCGCGGATCACAACATCCGCGGCGTGACTCTGGAGAATTTGCTGGATAGCCAAAATGACCCGCGCCTGTGGGATCTGCTCCAGCATTTCAAGGAGTTGATGATCCCTCCCGTCCATAGTGACTTTACCATCGTCTGGACTGTGCAGGGGCCGTCCGGTGAGGAGATCAAGATCGCGGGGCCCCTGCGCGACGGACGCGGGGGAGATGCGACTGTGGGGATCACCAGCGAGAGCCAGCAGATGGTCGGCTCCCAGTACACCTGGGAGGCACCGGACAGCCCGGGAGATTACTCCATTGGGGCTGCGATCTCCGCTGATGGTGGCCGTACGACCGACGTGCGCAGCGACAGTGTCAGTGTGCAGGTGCCTACACCGACGCCCACACCGACGCCTACGCCGACGCCCACGCCAACACCAAAGCCGACGGCGAGGCCGGAAGTGGTCGCCGCGGCTCCGAGTCCCAGTCGCGGGCCAGGGTTTGGCTATGGCGTTCAGGGCGACGCCATCACGGATGGGGATCATGGCCGGCTGTTCGGGTTAATTCAGCAGATGGGCTTTGGTTGGTACAAACAGCAGGTGGAGTGGTTCCGCTACAACCCTGGCCCAGGCCAGTATGACTGGGGTGCATTGGACCGCATAGTAGATAGTGCCAGTGCTGCCGGTATCAGGCTGCTTTTCAGCGTCGTCAAGGCTCCAGCGTGGGCTCGTCCGCCAGGGGACACCGATGAAGGTCCACCAGCCGACCCAAATACCTATGGCGCTTTTCTACGCGAAATGGCAGCGCGTTACAAAGGGCGTGTGCAGGCCTACGAAATCTGGAATGAGCAGAACCTGTACTATGAATGGGGTGGCCTGGGCAACAAGCTGAATGCGCGCAAATATGTCGAACTTCTAAAGGTGGCCTATCAAGCCATCAAGGCTGTGGACCCCAATGCCATAGTCGTCTCCGGTGCCCTCACGCCAACGGGCTATAACGATGGGAACATCGCCATTGACGACCGCGTCTATCTGGAGCAGATGTATCAGGCCGGGCTCAAGAATTACTGTGACGCGGTAGGCGCACATCCGAGCGGCTATAACAATCCACCGGACGCCGATTGGCAGACCTACTCCGACCCAAGTGCCAGTTTTAATGCCAAGGGACATCCAAGCTGGTTCTTCCGCGGCACGATGGAGAGCTACCGCAATATCATGATCAAGTATGGCGATGGGGCCAAGCGCATCTGGCCGACTGAGTTTGGCTGGGCTTCAGTGGAAAACCTGGGTGCCCCGCCGGCGCGTGGCTATGAGTACGCCGCCGACAACACCGAGGCAGAGCAGGCACAGTTTCTTGTCCGTGCCTACCAAATGGCCAAAGCCTGGGGCTGGGTTGGCCCGATGTTCTTGTGGAACCTGAACTTTGGCCCCATCTGCGGGGCCCACGACGAAAAATCCGCTTTTGGCATTGTACGGCCAGACTGGGGCATGCGCCCGGCATTCGCCGCTTTGGCCCATATGCCCAAGTAGTTTGTCTTTTTGCGCAGTCCTTTGCAGAGCACGGGGCAGCCTCCCGTGCTCTGTTTGTGCGCTAGACGGGGAAGGAGCGAGTTGGTGATGAAGAAAGCTGATTCGGCACCAAGTAACCGGGGACAGGTCCTGGTTTGGGTGGCCCTGCTCTTGCTGCTTATTGGCGTGGCTGGCTTGGTCTGGCTGTTGTTCCTGAACAAGCCAGCCACGACGTTGCCACCAGTGGCCACGCGCACGCCACGGCCTACGTTCACCACGGTTGCCCAGATACATACGCCCAGCTCAACTCCTGTCCTGCCAGTCGCCACGGCGACAACTCCTCAAGTCATAGAGACACCTGTGCCACCCACAGCGACCTCTGTGCTGCCCACGGCCACGTCGCTGCCTGTGACGGCTACCTCCGTGGCGCCAGCGGCAACGCCGCAAGATACGCTCTGGCCGCGCCTTCCACCAGCCAAGCCCTTGCGCATGAACTCGCCCGAATACGGCATGCAGGCTTTCTTGTGGTACCGGCCCGAGGTGGCCAGCCGGGACATGGGCATGATCAAGGACGCTGGCTTTGGTTGGATCAAGCAGGGCATTGGCTGGAGAGACGTCGAGGGCGCGGCCAAGGGTCACTATGACTGGAGCCGCGTGGACTGGATTGTTGCCGAGTGCAACAAACTAGGCCTGGACCTTTTGGTGCGTATTGACCATCAGCCGCAGTGGGCTGGAGGCGGCTTTCCCACCAATGGCCCTCCTGACAATTATGCGCATCTTGGGGATTTTCTCTATGCCATGGCCAGCCGCTACAAAGGACGCATACGAGCTTACCAGATCTGGAACGAGCCCAATCTGGCAAGAGAATGGGGTGGTCGCCCGCCCAATGCAGCGCAGTACGTGCGCTTGCTACAGGAAGCCTATCGGCGCATCAAACAGGCGGACCCCAATGCTATGGTCATCAGCGCTGGGCTGACTCCTACCGGTACCTACTCCGCGGAGGCCACGCCTGATGACGTCTACCTCGAACAGATGTACCAGGCCATGGGGGGCAAAAGCGAGGGCTATTTCGATGTATTGGGTGTCCATGCCGCTGGTTTCAAGGCGCCTCCCGAAATGAGCCCAGACGAGGTGGCCAGCAATCCCAACTATGGCGGCCAGCGCTTTTTCTGCTTCCGGCGTGTGGAAGATCTGCGACGGATCATGGAAAGGTATGGCGATGGGGCCAAACAGGTTGCCGTACTGGAGTTTGGTTGGACCAGTGATCCTATCAATCCTGCCTACTCCTGGCATGCTGTCGACGAAGAGACAAAAGCCGACTACTTCGTACGAGCCTATCAATGGGCCAAGACTCATTGGTCTCCCTGGATTGGGCTGATGAGTCTCATCTACATTGCCGACCACGATTGGACAGAGTCTGACGAGCAGTACTGGTGGGCGATTTCCGTGCCAGGATACCCGGATTTCCGGCCGCGTCCGGCCTATCTGAGGCTCAAGGCTATGCCCAAGTGACGGATTGACGTTGACAACCAATCCCGTTTGCGATATACTCATATTGGGTCAACAACTAACGGCGAAACCTACGCGTTTGCCGGGATGAGAGTACCTGCCCGATCGAGTTCATAGCGTCCCGGCAGAGTTCGCCGGGACGTTTCGTGGCCTGGGTTTGACAGGGTGACAAGAGTTCCTGGCGCGCAAGGGAATCGGGTTGCCCGCTGTGGTATCGTTCATATGGATCCTTGACTATCATGCGTGGCAGGGTTGAAGAATGCACATTGTGGTCGAAGGTGGACCAAGGTTAGAGGGAGAGATACTGGTTTCCGGCGCAAAGAACGCGGCTTTGCCCATTATGGCCGCTACCCTGCTCACTTCCGATGAGTGCTTCCTGGAGAATTTGCCGGATATCGAAGACATCCGTACTATGATCTGCTTGCTGCGTCAGTTGGGAGTCCGTGTCACTGCTGAAGGTCGCCACCGTCTGGTGTTCAAAGCTGACGATGTGCAGCAGTCTGCCATTCCCATAGACCTGGCGATCAAGATGCGGGCCAGCTTTTTGGCGGTGGGTGCCCTGCTCGGGCGTCTAAGACACGCCAAGGCTCCCCATCCCGGAGGTTGCGCCCTGGGCTCACGTCCAGTCAGTGTGGATCT